>Ga0182007_10001858_pt1 | contig 11008 bp, 5 predicted proteins | sample Sormic07211113_1_FD_123023 | JGI IMG/M metagenome (GOLD analysis project Ga0182007, IMG submission 123023) | Rhizosphere microbial communities from Sorghum bicolor, Mead, Nebraska, USA - 072115-113_1 MetaG | ecosystem: Host-associated > Plants > Roots > Rhizosphere | place: USA: Nebraska... | reverse complement strand
GGTCCCGGCGTGGAGAAACGTCAGGGAGAAGAGTGCTCCCGTGGCGATCAGTAGGCTGGTGGCGATCAGTAGGCACATGTTCCGAGCGGGCTGGAACGCGCGTGCCGCCCAGATGCCGGGCATGCAGAAGATGACACCCGCGTCGGACTTGGTCTCGCCGGGAGCGCGCTTGCCGTTGGTGCGCTCAGGCTCGGCGACGCGGACACTGATCACCGTGTGAAGTGTCCTGACCGAGCCACAGCGGCCGGGTGAGGAACCAATTCGCCTGGCAGGAAATGCAGTGCACGCACAATGCACTGAAGGGCACAGCGCAAGCCGACGTGTACGCAGCAGTCACTTCGCCTCCGCCGCGTTCCGTGCGTGACGAGCTTGTCCCGAGTGCATTATCCGGACATGGCCGGACCGGATCCGGCCAACACGACGCTTCATACATTCTTTCGGTCGCCGTCTTCTGGACGCTCAGTGACTTTCGCGGATTCGATGAATGTCAGGGCTCGACGGTGCTTGTGAGACACCAGTGGATAGAATGTCGCGCTGCTCGCGATAGCGGTCGGCGGGGTCAACGGTGGGGCGGGGGACCGTGGTTGAGCTGTACGAACACACAGAACAAGGCTGTTTTGCCCGTGGCCCTGAATGTGGGTTCACCTCTCCTCGACTGCGACACTTACGCTTTGTTCACAACACCCCCAAGCGATCACCACAAGGCGGTCCACTGCAGCAGCAGTGGGCTCCTTTTTCTTTCCCTGGTGGTCGTGACCGGCTTCCGCCTTCGGAGCAATGAAGCGGACGTACGGCGAAAAGCGGGCGCTTCGTTTTCGCCACAAGAGAGATGTGGAGTGTGATGCCATGAACCGAGTCGGCAGAGACTCGCGCCGGTCGGCCTGTAGACCAGGAGGGCCGCTGGCGCGCATAGGGTTATCCGTGCTTCTGCTGGCCGGCGGCGTCGCGGGAGCCGCGGCGGTGCCCGCCGCGGCCGCGACCGCCGACGGCGCGCTGACCGTTGAGGTGCTGCGCGACTTCTTCGGCACCGGCGTGATCAACCAGACGATGGACGTTCCGCAGCAGGGCATGCGGGTGGAGATCTCCGACCCGGCCGGGAAGCATGTCACCGGTGTCACGGACGCCACCGGAAAGGTCGTGGTGTCGGGGTCGGCCGAGCTGAGCGGCGGCCGGTACCGCGTCGACGTCGGCGTCCCGGCGCCGTACAGCGACTATCTGCAGGCGGCGCCCGCGTCGACGGCGGAGAACCACTTCGACAGCTTCACGTCCTTCGTGGACGTGTCGGACGGAAAGAACGCCTCGGTGGTGACGGGGGTGTGGGATCCGGCCGACTACGCGCTGCCGGACTCCCGGTATTTCGTGCCGATCCAGAGCGGTGTGAACGGGACGGACAGCCGGGCGCTGGTGGCGTTCGGGACGACGACCCGGGGCACGTGCCCCACCGACGTGCCGTGCCCGGACGTGCTGGCCACGCAGAACCAGGTGGGCACGACGTTCGGGTTGGCGTACGACAGGAACCGGGACCGGCTGTTCCAGAGCGCCTTCGCCCGCCGGTACGCCGCGTACGGGCCGCAGGGCCCCGGCGCGATCTACACGGTGCCGGCCGACGGCGGGGGTGCTCCGAAGCTGTTCGCCCGGGTGCCGGCCACCGCGGTGACGCCGCACGACGCCACCGACATGAACAAGGACGCCGGCTTCATCGACGCACCGGGCAAGGAGAGCATCGGCGGTCTGGCCGTGTCGGAGGACGGCTCCACGCTGTACGCGGTGAACCTGCTGACCCGCAGCCTGGTGAGCTTCGACGCGACCGGGGCCACCGCCTTGCTGCCCAAGGCGACCGTGCCGATCCCGGACCCGGGGTGCGCGAGCCGTGGCGACTGGCGGCCGTTCAGCGTCACCACCCACAACAACACGCTGTACGTCGGCGGCGTGTGCAACGCGGAGAGCACACAGCAGCGCGCGGACCTGAAGGCCGTCGTCTACCGCTATGACGGCAGGCGGTTCACCACGGTGCTGACCCAGCCGCTCACCTTCAAGCGCGGCGCAGTGTTCAGCCCGCACGCCGGCGTCGCCCAGGCCACCCACTGGAACCCGTGGAACACCTCCCTGGCCACGTGGGACGAACGGAATCTGAGCGGCGCCTTCATCGACCCGCAGCCAGAACTCGCCTCCCTCGCCTTCGGCCGCGACGGTTCCATGATCCTCGGTTTCCGCGACCGGTTCATGGACGTTCTCAGCGCGAAGGGGCTGGACCCTCGCCCGCTGAACAACACGCCGGAACTCGGCATGTCCGGCGGTGACATCAACATGGCCTGCGCCAGTCCCACCGGCGGATACGAGTGGGAAGGCACCGGAAACTGCCCCAACCACGCCACCCCCGCCAACAACGGCGGCCAGGGCGCTGATGTCGTCGAGTACTTCCCGGGCGACTCCTTCGAGAACGTGCACCAGGAGACCGCACTCGGATCGGTGGCCTACATCCCGCAGCAGCAGTGGGTCGTCAGCACGGAGTTCGACCCGACGGTCACCATCGAATCCGCCGGAACCGGTTACCACGACATCACGACCGGTCAGGGCCCGGGAAACGCTCCGAACGCCAACGCGTACCAGTTCGTCGGGCAGGAGCAGAACGGGTTCGGCAAGGCGGGCGGGCTCGGCGACATTGATTTCGCGGCGGCGAACGCGCCGATCCAGATCGGCAACCTCGTGTGGTTCGACGGCGACCACAACGGGATCCAGGACCCGGCGGAAGTCCTGCTGCCGGGGGCGACGGTCAACCTGCTGGACGCGGACGGCAAGCAGGTCGCCACGACCAGGACCAATGACGCCGGCGAGTACTACTTCGGCGGTGTCGGCGCCGAGTACCAGCTCACACCGGGCGCGAAATACACGGTTCAGTTCGACGTGTGCACCGCGGACACCAGCAAGGTGCCCGAGCAGCCCTCCGCGAGCAGGCTGCGTTTCACGCTCCCGCGAGCCGGTGACAACCGTGCGCACGACTCCAATGTGACGCCGCCGACCAGCGGGCAGCTGTGCAACGGCTCCACACCGGTCACAGCGCCGGACGAGCCGGGGGGCGTCGACCACACGATCGACGCCGGGGTGTACATCCCGAAGGGAAAGCCGGTCCCGACACCGACGCCCTCCCCGACATCGCCTCCGAGCCCGACCACACCACCGGCGTCCACACCACCGGCGTCCACGCCGCCGGCCGGCCATGCCCCCGCGGGTGGCGGCTCGGGTGACTCGGGCGGTTCGGGCCGCTTGGCCGGTTTGGGTGATTTGGGTGGTTCGCTGGCGCACACCGGTACGTCCGGGCTGCCGCAGATGATCGCGCTCGTCGGTCTGCTGGTGGGCACGGGCCTGACCATGGCGGTCATGGGTCGCAGGCGTCGTACCCGGCAACACTGAACGACGACGCCGAACGAACCACAGTGAACCAACGACACTGAACCAACGACACTGAACAAACGATCAACAGATCACGTCTCGGCCGGTCCGCGAGGGCCGGCCGTGGCGTTGTCCGTGACTGAGAAGGTGGACCAGAAGAGTGTCAGCGTCGCGTCGCGTGCGGAGCGGGAGAATCCGGCAGTCACCACCAGGCCGGGTGGCCGGTCGGCGCCGATGGCTGCGGCCACGGTGGATGGCAGTCGTCAGCGGCCTGGCGGCCGTCGTCGCCGTGGCCGCGTTCCTGGTGGCCGACGGCGGCTCCGGACCCGGCGGACCGCGCGCACTGACGTCGGACGAGGCGGACCGGCTGGCGATCACGCGGTTCCGCAACTACGAGGCGCAGGGCCGGGAGCTGACGATCACTGTGCCGGACACCGCCGGTGAGCTGGTCGTCACCGGTTCCGTCGACTACGAGAAGAAACTCGGGTACGGCGTGGTGCACGGCACCGGGCGCGACACATCCAGCGACGGGCTGATCCAGTGGACGGCCACCTCGGTGTTCGTCCACCCGATGGCGAACGCCCCGGCGCACGCACCCGCCTCGCCGCCCCGCTCGGACTGGTTCAGCCGTCCGCTGCAGTCGGCCGGCAGCTCCCTGGACAGCGCGCTGGCCATCGCACTCGGGCTCGGCAGCGACCGGCCGGACAACGCCCAACTGCTGCCGCAGAACGGCGCCACCTGGTGGGGGCGGGACCGGGTGGACGGGCATCAGGTGGACATCATGACCGGGCCGAGGACGTACTCCCACTCCCATGACGGCTCCGGTACGACGGGCTCCGGCCCGGCGAGCTCCGGCCCGGCGAGCTCCGGTCCCGCGAGCAGAGTGCGCTACTGGGTCGGTTCTGACGGCACCATGTACCGGGTCCGCGTCAGCCTGGCGTCCGAGCCGCAGCCGGTGGTCATCGACTTCGAGAGCCGGAGGTACGTTCCGGTCAAGGCGGTACCCGGGGTCACCCCGGCGCCGTAGCCGCTGTTCAGGACGTCTTCACCAGTGCGTACGCGGCGAGCAGGGTCTCTGACGGCAAGGGGATGCCTGCCATGTCCGGCAGAGCCGGAACGGCGGGGACGACGGTGGCGCCCGTAGTGGTGGCCTCCGGGAACTGCGGCTGTGGCCCCGGTGCCGCGATCCTGGTGAACGCGATACCACCGGGCGCCTTCGGCATCTGCCAACTACCGCCCGGCGACGCCGACTTGGCCGCCTGCGGGCACGACGCGGTGGTCGCGAGCCGGGCGGGCACCGCGGTACGCAGCTTGTTGCCCCGCAGGCAGTTGCCCCGACCTCGCGTGGCGGAGGGGAACGTCCAGCCGACGTCGACGCCGTTGCCGGTGAACGTGTTGTCCACGATCTTGTTGCCGACCGGAGGCAGGTCGGAAGTCGCGGTGATCACCAGTCCGGCGTTGCTGTTGCCGGCGACTCGGTTGCGGATGAACTGGTTGTCGCTGCCGCCGTCGATGCCGATGCCGATGCCCCAGCCGCCATCTGCCTGCTCCGGTGTGGCCGTCTGCTGGTTGGCGGCGATCAGATTGCCCGCGATGACGGCGTCCCGCTGTGGGAGCAGCTTCTCCTGGTGGTCGGAGTCGGTGGTCAGACCGACCCGGTTGCCGACCAGGCGGTTGCCCACCACGTACATGTCGCCGCTGGCGTTGGTGCCTTCGTAGCCGACCGCGTTGAGTTCGGCGATGTTGTCCCGCACCACGATGCGGCAGGACTCGCACTGCCCGACATAGAACCCCGAGTCGGCCGAACCCGAGGCGTACGAGTGCTCGATGACACCGTTCTGCACGGAGAACGCGTAGATGCCGTACAGCCCGTTGCGGGTCGCGGTCACATGGGAGACCAGGAACGACTTCAGGAGCGTGACGGGTTCGTCGCCGGTGTCGTAGCCGCCGGACTGCCCCGGCGCTCCGGCGGCCGCCTTCGCCGAACCGGTGACCAGGACCCCGTTCTGCGTGTTGTTCCGCACGGTCAGGTTCTCCACGGCCACCCCGGGCGCCGAGACGACGACACCGTTCGGCTGCTGCAGGTGCCCGTCGATGACGACCTTGTCCCGGGACGCGCCGCGCAGCGTGATGCGAGCCGTCCTGATCCTGACCGACTCGTGGTACACGCCCGCAGAAACCAGCACCAGGTCACCGGGCTTGGCCAGCGACACCGCGGCGGAGATCGTCGGGGCATCGGCGGGCACGCGGATCGTCACATTCGTACCGGTCGGCCGTCGACCCTTGCTCGATCCGTCATCGCCGCCGCCACCGCAACCGGCCGCGAATATCACTGTGCCCAGTACCGCTGCAAACACGCGAAGAGCTGATCGAGGCATGATCCCATTCTGGCATGAGCCCCAACTCCGCGCCGAAGCAGTGGGGTTGACGGGCGAGTGCGATGTGCGTGTGGCACTCTGCACACCATGCACCCAGCTGAGCACCACCCGTCGCGCCGCATGCTCCTGAACGTCACCGGTACCGTGGTGGCCGCCGGTCTGACCGCCGGGTGCACCTCGGACGCCGCTCAGCAAGACCGGCACGCCTCTGCCGCGGCCACCACGCTCACGCCGGTCGCGCCGACGGGCCGGCATCAGGCAGGCATCACGCTTCCCCAGCCGGCGCAGGGCAACCTGCTGGCCGTGGTGGCCGACCTCGGTACCGACGTGGCTCCCGGCCCGCTGCTGGCCGAACTCGGCCGGGCCATCGGCAGACTCACCGCCGGGACCGACCCACGGCTGATGGGCCTGGAGCCGGGCGACCTCACTGTGACCGTCGGCGTGGGCCCCCGGCTGGTGCGCACGGCCGGTGCTTCGCTGCCCGGCGCGGCCGACCTCCCGCGCTTCTCCCGCGAGCGGATCGCGCCCCGGGCGCGCGGCGGTGACCTGCTGATACAGATCTGCTCCAGCGACGCGGTGCTCCTGTCGGTCGTCGCCGCCGCGCTCCTGAACGAGGCCGGTGACCGTATCCACGAACGCTGGCGGCAGTCCGCACATCGCGGTGCGGACGTCCCCCTCGGCGACGGCCTCACCGCGCCACGGAACTCGCTCGGTTTCATCGACGGCATCGTGGGCCCGCACACCAAAGCCGAACAGCAACGCGACCTGTGGCTGGCCGGGCCCCCCGCGGTCGCCGGTGGCACCCTTGCCGTACTCCGGCGCATGGAACTCGACCTGCCGCGGTTCGCCGCCCTGTCCGTAGCCGAGCAGGAGGCGGTCTTCGGGCGACGCCGGGCCAGCGGCGTCCCGCTCTCCGGCGGCGCCGTGACCTCGGGCCCGCAACTCGGCGCCAAGACACCGGACGGACGCTATCTCGTCCCCGTGGACGCGCACGTGCGCAGGGCGCACCCCTCGGTGGTCGGCGTCGGCCGCATGCTCCGCCGCTCCTACAACACCGACGAGCCCGCCCCGGGCCTGCTCTTCATCAGCTTCCAGAACGATCTGCGGACCTTCACCGCCACCCTCACCCACATGGACATATCCGACGCACTGCTGGAATTCACCACCACAACCGCCAGCGCGACCTTCCTGATCCTTCCCGGCTTCGACCGACAACGCCCGCTCGGTTCCCAGCTGTTCGGCTGATCACGCCGGGTCCCTTCGCGTCGGCCTCATCGTCCGTCGTCCGGTCGACCGCCGGCGGCGCAGAGCAAGACGGACGGCCGGGAGTCCCGGCTCCCCGAACGCCACCAAGACCGACGTGAGGGCGAGGCGGCGGTGGCGGGGCGGGGGAACGCGCGATCCACTGCCGGTCAGGGCCTGCCTGGCCGCTCCGCGGAGGTCGCCTCCGCTCTTCGCGCCGTTCCTCTGCGAACCAGTACGCGGTGGCCGCAGTCGTGGCGACCACTCCTGACCCACGTCGGGGCGGTTGATGTGGTGGTGGCCGCCACGGCCGAGCTGCGGGGGCTCACTCTGCTGCACTCTGCTGCACCGCGACCGGGACTTCGAGTGCATCGCCGCCGTCACCGGCCAGGCACTCCAGTGGTACGGCCCTGAAGCGGGCAAGTGAGCCAGGTGCCGGCGGGACGCTTCGCCGGATGGCTCCGCACTCGCGAAGCGCTCCCCGGGCTGGACATGCGAGCCGATCGAGCCGAGAAAGGAGCCCGTTCCATAAGCGCAGGTCAACGATTGCATGACCTTCCAAGCGCCGTCGCTTCCCAAGCTGAGAGGGCGAGTTCGATTCTCGTCACCCGCTCCAGGATGAAACCCCGGCCCACCGGCTGAAGCCGCGGTGCCACCCGGCCGGAGGGGCTACCCGCAGCTCGTGTCCCGTCATGGCTTGCCGTAAGGCGCGCCTTCTCGCATCGCGCCATGATCCGGCTCCGCGTCCGGCAGCGCCTGCTCGGCCCAGATGGTCTTTCCGATCGGGGACTGGCGGGTGCCCCAGCCCTGGGTGAGCTGGGCCACGAGTAGGAGCCCGCGGCCACCCTCGTCGAAGATGCGGGCACGGCGCAGGTGAGGGGCTGTGTTGCTCGCGTCGGAGACTTCGCAGATCAGCGTGCGGTCGTGGATCAGGCGCAACTGGATGGGGGGTTCGGCGTGCCGGATGGCGTTGGTGACCAGCTCGCTGACCACCAACTCGGTGGTGAAGACGGCCTCCTCGAGTCCCCATTCGGCGAGTTGAGCGGAGGCGTTCTTACGGGCCTGGGCCACGGCTGCGGGATCGGCCGGTATGTCCCAGGTGGCGACATGTCCGGCGTCGAGGGCGCGCGGGCGGGCGATCAGCAGGGCCACGTCGTCCTGGGGGCGATCAGGCAGCAGGGCGCCGAGCACCGTGTCGCACACCTCGTCCAGAGATCGGGTGGGCCGGGCGAGCGCCTGGCGCAGCATGTCGAGTCCTTGGTCCATGTCGCGGTCACGGGCCTCGATCAGTCCATCGGTGTACAGGACCAACAGGCTGCCCTCGTCCAGTTCCACCTCTACCGATTCGAAGGGGAGGCTGCCCAGGCCCAGCGGTGGACCTGCCGGAAGGTCGAGAAGGCTGACGGCTCCCTCGGGAGTGACCGTGAAGGGCAGCGGATGACCGGCGCGGGCCAGGGTGCAACGGCGGGAGACCGGGTCGTAGACCGCGTAGAGACAGGTCGCGCCGACGTCGCCGGCAGCTGGTTCGTCCGCCAGGTCGGGGTCTGAGCCATCGCCGTCCACCCCGTAGCTGTCGCCGCTGTCGCCGTCCACAGCGTCGGCAGCCTCGTCGGCGAGGTGGGTGACGAGGTCGTCGAGATGGGTCAGCAGTTCGTCCGGGGAGAGATCCACGTCGGCCAGGGTGCGCACCGCAGTGCGCAGACGGCCCATGGTGGCGGATGCCTGGACACCGTGGCCGACCACGTCACCGACCACCAGTGCCACCCGTGCCCCGGAGAGTGGGATGACGTCGAACCAGTCGCCGCCCACGCCGGCCCGGGCGCCGGCGGGAAGATAGCGGGACGCGACCTCGACCGCGGCCTGCGGTGCCAGCCGTCGGGGCAGAAGGCTGCGCTGCAGGGTGAGGGCCGTACTGCGCTCACGGCTGTAGCGGCGGGCGTTGTCGATGCAGAGCGCGGCGCGGGCCGTCATCTCCTCGGCGAGCAGCAGGTCGTCGGGGTCGAACGCCTCCTGAAGCCTGCGGCGGCCGAAGACGGCCACGCCCAGGGTCACACCACGCGCGCGCATCGGCACCGCCAGCAGGTGGAAGCCGGATCGAGGTGCCGCGCCGCCCTCCGGGTGCTCGTCCGACGACCGGCTGCCGGTGGAGTCCGGCTGTGTCACCAGGCCCGAGATGGTGCGCCCGGTCGCCAGGCACTCGCCCTGGAGCGAATCCTCCGGATATGTAGTCAGGTCGTCCACCGTGGAGGGAATCTCCGGACAGCTCTCGGGCGCATGGGCGAGATGGCGGAGTTCGACGGGAGTGACCGTCCGCGAGCCGGACGTCGGCTCACCGCCGTCGCGCGGCGTGAGCATCTCGACACAGGCGAAGTCCGCGAGCCCTCGCAGGGCGACGTCGGCGAGTTCCTGTGCGGTGCGCACGACGTCCAGAGTGCTGCCGATGGTCGCGCTCGCCTCGTTGAGCAGTTGGAGCCGCTGCCTCGCCCAGTACTGCCGGGTTTCGTCGTGGGCGCTGAGGCATACGGCGTTCACCTCGCCGTCCGCGTCTCTCATCGGGGCGAGGGAGACGGCCCATGCCTGGTGGCGGCCCTGGCCAGGCGTGCGAAAGACATTCTCCCGATGCTGTGGGCTACCGGTCTCCAGCACCTCACGCATGGCCTTGTCGGTGGCCTCCAGATCAGGGTGCGGAACGATCTCCGACACCCGCAGCCCGCGCATCTCCGCCTGGGTGAGACCCAGTGCCCGTTCCATTTCCTCATTCGCTCGCCGCAGGCGCCGGTCACTGTCGTAGATCGCAATGGCGCAGGACTGCTGGGCGAAGGCCCGCTCCAGGAATTCCCTGTCCTCCGGAGAGCTGGTGCCGCCCGCGACAGGCGAGACGACGAGCCAGTCGCTCTCCCCCTGGCTGTAGAACAACCGGTGATGCACCAGCACCCCGGCCTCCACGGTACGACCGTCCCGGTGCCGCAGCCGGACCGTCCCGTGCCACCGGACCTGGTCTGCCCACGGGACCCGGTCCGCCAGTGACAGCAGTTCTGGTTCGGACAGATCTTCCGCCAGCAGGAGCGCAGCGGACCGTCCCACGACTTCTGCGGCCGTGTAGCCCAGCAGCCGATGGGCCTCTGCGCCCCAGCTGGTCACGGTGCCTCGTGCGTCGATGACGGCTGTGGCTGTGTAGCCGATGGCAGTGTCGTTCTCCATGGTGTCGTCCCGTCGTGCAGGGAAGGCCACGGCCCGGAATGCTGGAGGGCTTCACCGGCCTGCTCCGTACCACCAGCATGCGCCCTCGGGCGGCCGAAGCCCAAGGGGCGCTGACTGCCGTCTGCGCCTGGTGGCCTGCAGCGTGCTGTGCCTTGCGGCCCCACAGCACGCTGCCCCGCCGCCTCGACGGTGCGTGGTGGCCCCGCTCCTACGATCTCCTGGCGGAGGTTCCCCCATTGCTGTCCTTTGAAGTGCCCGAAGCCAGAGCACCCCGGTTCAGCGGCCTGGGGCTTTTTATCGGGGTAGCTTTCGCTGCGTTTTGCTTGTGCTCCTGTAGCCCGAGATTGGGCACGCAGAGGGCAGGAGCGCCTCAAGAGCGCGCCCCGATTGCGTCACAGCGTGGCGTGACCTGCTCTTTCACGTAGATCAGCCGGAGGCGAGCCCCTCAGCCCGCTGTTCCTGGGTGACCGCTTTGGATCCTTCGTCAGAGCGGGAGGTCGTCGGGGAGTACGCGGAACGCCTTGTGGCGGCCAAGCGGGCGTACGGCCCGGAAGTCTCGGCGGTCGAGGGTGAGAATCGCGTCCGTGTCGTAGTCGGAGGCAAGCGCCACGTTCACCGCGTCGGCGAGGTCGAGGTCCAGCGCGCGGTAGCGGACACGGACGGACTGCGCGGCGCCCAGGTGGTTCTCCGTGATCTCCGGCAGGACGACACGACCTCGGCTCATCCAGCGCCGTAGGTCGTCGACGGCGCTGAGGGCGGCTTCCCTGCCGAGCTCGCGCGTCGCCACGTGATCCAGT
>Ga0182007_10001857_pt1 | contig 11010 bp, 9 predicted proteins | sample Sormic07211113_1_FD_123023 | JGI IMG/M metagenome (GOLD analysis project Ga0182007, IMG submission 123023) | Rhizosphere microbial communities from Sorghum bicolor, Mead, Nebraska, USA - 072115-113_1 MetaG | ecosystem: Host-associated > Plants > Roots > Rhizosphere | place: USA: Nebraska... | reverse complement strand
GCTTGACAACTGGTAATAAAAACCGCCACACCTTGCCGCGACGATCATGTACGGCAAGGTGCGGCGCCCAGTCAAAACTCAGCTCGGCCAGCTCATTCGGCCTTCGCCAGCATATTAAAAATACTGGAAAAATCCAGCCCGCCGGCACCGCTCTTGCTGTGGATGTCGTACAGGTTGCGCGCCAGTGCGCCCAGCGGCACGCTGCTGCCGGTGGACAGGGAATTTTCCACCGCCAGCCCCAGATCCTTCAACATCAGGTCGACGCCGAAACCACCACTGTAACCCTTGGAAGCCGGCGCATTTTCCATCACGCCGGGACAAGGGTTATACACTTCCAGCGCCCAGTTGCGGCCCGAACTTTTCGCCATGATTTCCGACAGCACCTTAGGATCCATGCCGTTCGCCATGCCCAGCCTGATCGCTTCGGACGTGCCGATCATCAGAATCCCCAGCAGCATGTTATTGCAGACTTTCACGGTTTGACCGCTGCCGTTGTCGCCTGCATGGAAAATCGCCTTGCCCATCTTTTCCAGATAAGGCTTAGCCAAGGCAAAACCTTCGTCCGAACCGCCGACCATGAAGGTCAGCGTGCCGGCAGCAGCACCGGCAGTGCCGCCCGAGACCGGCGCATCGAGCATGACAAAACCTTTATCGCGGGCCGCAGCCGCCACTTTGCGGGCAGCGTCCGGAGCGATGGTCGAACAATCGATCAGCAAGGCATCCGGCGCGGCTTGCACCAGGATGCCGCCGGCTCCAAGATAGGCTCCTTCGACATGGCGGCTGGCCGGCAGCATTGTGATGATGACCTTGGCGGCGCCGAGTGCGGCCGCCAGGTCCTTGCCGGTACTGCCGCCGCCGGCGGCGAACTGCTCGACGCTGGCAGCCACCAGATCATGGCCGCTGACCTGGCAGCCGGCTTTCACCAGATTCAGCGCCATCGGCAAACCCATGTGGCCGAGGCCTATAAAAACGATTTCGCTACTCATATGAAAATCTCCTGATGGCTCATCTTTAACCCGATCTGACACCCGGCATCACTTCATGGAAATCGTCGTGTTGATTTCACCGCCATCCGCATCCGGTGCAAACCAGCGCGCAGTCACGGTCTTGGTCTGGGTCCAGAATTGCACCGCCTGTTTGCCGTTAGGGCCGAGATCGCCAAGCTTGGAGGCACGCGAACCGGTAAAGCTGAAATACGCCACCGGCACCGGAATCGGCACGTTGATGCCGACCTGGCCGACATCGATCTCATTCTGGAACTTGCGTGCGGCCCAGCCGGATGACGTGAAGATCGAAGTGCCGTTACCGTTCGGGTTAGCGTTAATGAACGCAATCGCGTCGTCCAGCGTTTCCAGTTCGACTATGCACATGGCCGGCCCGAAAATTTCCTGCGTATAGATATCCATCGTGGCGGTGACACCGGCAAAAATAGTCGGGCCGACGAAATTGCCGTCAGGGTAACCGGCCACCTGGCAGTTGCGGCCATCCAGCAACAGCTGCGCGCCCTGCTCCACGCCGGTTCCGATCAGGCGCTCGGTACGCGCCTTGGCAGCCTTCGACACCATCGGTCCGAGGTCAGCCTTGCGATCACTGCCGGGGCCGATTTTCAGGCCGCGTGAACGCTCAACGATTTCCGGCAGCCAGGAGCGCGCCTTACCCACCAGCAGCACCATCGAGTTAGCCATGCAGCGTTGGCCGGCAGCGCCGAACGCCGCGCCCAGCAAATTGTTGATCGCTTGATCCTTGTTAGCGTCAGGCAGCACGATGCAATGGTTTTTCGCCCCCATCATGCATTGCGCGCGCTTGCCGGCCTCGCTGGCGCGGCGGTAAATATGGGTGCCGACATTGGTCGATCCGATGAAGGAAATCGCCTTGATATCGGGATGATCGCACAGCATGTTGGCCACATCCGGGCCGCCATGCACCACGTTCAACACGCCCGGCGGCAAGCCGGCCTGCTGCGCCAGTTCTACCAGGAACAGCGACGAAGAAGGATCTTGTTCGGATGGCTTGAGGATAAAGGTATTGCCGCAAGCTACCGCCACAGGAAACATGAAGCAAGGCAGCATCACCGGGAAATTGAACGCCGTGATGCCGGCGCCGACGCCGATCGGCTGGTTGATTGTGTAGACATCCACGCCGGTAGCGGCGTTTTCCGCCAGTTCGCCCAGCTGCAGCGAAGTGATGGAGCAAGCATGCTCGACTACTTCCAGGCCACGCATGACTTCGCCCTCGGCATCCGGCAGGGTTTTGCCATGCTCACGGGTAATCAGCTCGGCCAGCGGCGCCATGTTTTCACGCAACAGCTGCTGGAACTTGAGCATGATGCGCATGCGCTGCGCCAGCGAAGTGTTACGCCAGCTGGCAAACGCTTGCTTGGCATTGGCCACCGCGTGATCGACTTCTGCCTTGGTGGCGAACGGCACCCGCGCCACTACTTCCTGGGTTGCCGGATTGAGGACGTCGCGCCATTCGCTACTGGCGGACTGGACGGCTTTGCCGCCGATGTAGAGGGGAACATTAGGGATATTGGTAGCTGCGTTGGTAGCTGACATGATGACTTCCTTCAACAATATGACAATTGCAATTAAAAGATAATCGGCGTTCTTGCTGATTTTTGCTGGTTCTTTCTACAGCATAGAACACCCTGCTGTGTTTGCCTTACTTAACCAAAGGACAGGAAGCATCCATCGGTTTGAAAGCCTGCTGCGCCGGAATCGTCGATAGCAGTTTCAGGTAATCCCAAGGCGCTTTCGATTCGGCCGGCGTTTTAACCTGATACAGATACATGTCATGGATCACGCGGCCATCCGGACGGATAGAGGCGTTGCGCATGACGGCGTCATGGATAGGGATTTCACGCATTTTCTGGGTCACCACTTTCCAATCGTGCGATTTGGTAGCGGCCGCCGCTTTCAGGTAGTGATAGACGCTGGAATAGACGCCTGCATGCACCATGGTCGGTTTGTTGCCTTTATAGAGTGCTTCGAAACGCTTGGAAAAAGCGCGCGTATCGTTATCGTAATCCCAATAGAAACCGTCGGTATAGATCAAGCCTTGCGCATCGTTCAGGCCGAGCGCATGCACATCCGACAAGAACACCAGCAACGCCGCCAACCGCTGGTTCTTGGTGCCGATGCCGAACGAACGTGCTTGCTTGATTGCATTGACGGTATCCTGGCCGCCATTGGCCAGGCCGATCACTTGCGCCTTCGAACTCTGTGCCTGCAACAGGAACGACGACAGGTCGCTGGCGTTCAAAGGATGGCGAACCGATCCGACCACGGTGCCGCCCAGGCTCTTGACGACATCGCCGGCATCTTTCTCCAGCGACTGGCCGAAGGCGTAATCGACGGTGACAAAGTACCAGGATTTCTGCCCCATCTTGGTCAATGCGGCAGCGGCCCCGGCTGCTTGCGAGTAGGTATCGAACATCCAATGGAAGCCGCCAGGCGCGCATTCCGCATGGGTCAGCACGGTAGTTGCCGGGCCGCTGTACATGGCGATGCCGCCCTTGTCGCGAACCAAGCGCTGGACCGCCAGCGCCACTGAAGAATTGGTCAGGTCGGCGATGGCGTCAACCTTGTCGCGGTCGATCCACTCGCGTGCCTTGGAGGCGCCGATGTCAGCCTTGTTCTGATGGTCTGCAGTGAGCAGTTCGATTTTCATACCTTTGCATTCGGCCTTCATGCAATCCTCGATTGCCATCTTGGCCGCTACCACCGAACCCGGCCCGCCCATCGCCGAATACGGTCCCGACATGTCGGTCAGGATGCCGACCTTATAGACATCGCTATCCTGGGCCATGGCATGGCTTGCGGTTAGCAAACCCGATAACGAAAAGATCACGGCCGAACATCGTGCAAGCAGCTGGTGGCGCTTTGTCAACATCGTTGTCTCCTGTTTTGCAGGGTGGGTATGCAATGCCACTCCTGCAATCGTTTTTATAAAATTTTCTGTAGAGACATTCTGCATGTGCATTATTATTGGAACAATAGACAATATTCCACAACAGCTTTGCATTTATGCACAGCCAGGACACACAAATGAAATCAACAAACGCCATGCTAGATTGGGATAACCTGCGGGTCTTCCTGGAGTTGACGCGCAGCCAGGGGCTGGTCGAAGCGGCAAAAAAACTCGGCATCGACCACTCGACCGTCTCGCGGCGCATGCGCCGCTTTGAAGAACAAGTCGGCAGCCAGCTGTTCGAACGCAACAACCAGGGTTACACGCTGACCGCCGAAGGCCACCGCCTGATCGAATATGCGGAACGGGTCGAGAGCACGGTGTATGCCGCAGCGGAAGAATTGAGCGGCCACAACCGCTTGCTATCGGGACAAGTCCGGCTCGGCGCCACCGAAGGTTTCGGCACTTTTGTGCTGGCGCCGCATCTGGCGCATTTTTGCGCACGGCATCCGCACATCACCGTCGATTTGCTGCCGGTGCCGCGCTTCGTCAACCTGTCCAAGCGCGAGGCCGACATCGGCGTCACCATCGAACGTCCGCAAAGCGGCAACTACGTGGTCACCAAACTGACCGACTATTTGCTGAAGTTGTACGCCACGCCGTCTTACCTGGCAAATCACGCGCCGATCAGGACGGTGCAGGATTTGAACAACCATGCGTTCATCGGCTATGTTGACGACCTGGTATTCAGCGAAGAGCTCCGCTACAAGGACAATGTCGCGCCGGCGGCATTCCGCGCCTTTCGCAGCACCAGTGTAATCGCCCAGTACACTGCCGCCCGCAGTGGCCAGGGACTGGCGATCCTGCCCTGCTTTCTTGCCCAGCAAAGCGAGGATCTGGTGCCGGTGCTGGATGGCCAGGTCGACATCCAACGCGCGTTCTGGCTGGTAGCCGCCACCGAAACCCGCAACGTGGCGCGGGTTGCTGCACTCTGGCGTTACCTGCGGGAAGTGATTGAGCCGAATCGAGCGTTCCTGATGGGAGAGTCGCGGCAAATGATCTACTCGGATACATCAGATACAATCACCAACGCTTGATTTCACGGCAACCAACCTCTCAAAACCACCATCCCGACTCACCATGATCCTGACCGGCCCGGAACTCGCCCAAGCACTTGAACAAGCCGAAGCAACACATTTGAGCCGGCAAGTTGCCGCCTGCAGCCAGTTACGCGGATACGAAAAATCCCGCGTCATTGCCATCTGCGGCGGCATTGCTGCGGTGACGGATCCGGCGTTCGGACGCAAACTCAATCACGTCACGGGGCTGGGGATGGGAGTAGCGGTGACCACCGATGAACTTGCGCAACTGGAAAGCATCTATGCCGCGCAGGGACTGGAGACGCAAATCGATGTCTGCCCTCACACCGATGGCAGCACGCTTGCAGTCCTGGCCGAGCGCGGATATTCCGTCAACGCTTTCAGCAACACTTACGTGCGCGAGCTGGCGCCGACGGAAACCTACGCTGCGGAACATGGCGGGAGCGGGATCGAAATAATCACCGATAGAGCATTTGTCGAAGCGACATTTGTCAGCGACTCGGTCGCCGGATTTTCCGTGCAAGCGGTAAATCGTCCTGCCGTTTTACTGGAAACGCTGGCGCAGATAGCGCTGCAGCGAAGCGATACGCTTCTGTTCGCCGCAACCATAGACGGCAAGGTAGCCGGTACCGCCGGCATGAGCCTGATCGAAACAGCTTCTGGATTACTTGCGCATTTGTATATCGCCAGCACGCTGCCGGCGTATCGAGGACGTGGAATTCAACTGGCGCTCCTGAGGGCCAGGCTGACCGCGGCCCGCAATGCCGGCTGTACGCTCGCCGGCGTCACCGCCAGACCGGCCAACACCAGCGCGCGCAACACTGAACGCGCCGGCTTTAGCCTGGCTTACACCAAATCGACCTTTATCAAGACTCGTTGATTTCTACCGCAATGCCCTCAGATTGCACCGTGATGGCACCGGGCTCAAAAGTCTTTCCGCTTAATCGCAGCTCGTCGCTGGTAAACGTATAGATCGGATAATCCTTCAATACCTGCTCCGCCACGGCGGCGCCGATCTGGCTCAGCTGCGGCTTGTATTGCGCCGGCACGCCGTTGAAATCGATGCTATCGACAGTCGGGTTATCCAGCAGGATGGCGCGTGTCGCTTTGTCATACCGCAAACCGCTACTCAAGGTAATAGTGCCATTCAACGGCGCGGCCAGCAGCAGCGGACTGACCACGTCGACATTCACCCGCGTGAGCACGCGGTTTTGCGCCGGATTGAGGGTCAGGCGTGGATTTTTCAGGCCGACGTTGAACACTTCCGCATAGCGCAACCGCTGGGGAAACTTGCTGTCGAGAGCGGTCTGCAGTTGCTTTTGCGAAAACGTATATTCATTGGACCAGATGTTGTAACCAGCCCAGGCGGTCGTGGCGACAACCAGCGCGCCAATCGCCAACAGGGACTTCATCAGTTTGCGTCGTTTCATATGCTTTATTTCCTGTCGCTTGCAGGTTGCGGCTTACGGCATGCTGCGATTACAGTTGCCCACAGACCAACAGCTGTTGTATTACTCAAGCTTGTAGTATAGATGGATATCATCGGGTTCAAGCCGAACCGCGCCAGGATCAGGTTTAGGCAACAACTTGCAGCCAAGCTGCAAGTTGCAAGTTGCTACATCAAGCCTCGACGACATTGAAACCCTCACCGGCAGACGGTGCAACAAAGTAGCGGGTGATCGTATCGAATTCCGCTTCGCTTGTCGTGAATCGATGCGAGCCGTCTTCATTGCGGCGACGCAAACGTGTTTTGCACTCCTCATCCGAGACGTTCAGATAATGGAGGCAATGGGCCGCGCCGGCATTGCTAAAGATATCCCGCATCCATTGGCGGATGGCTGGTGTATTTGCCGGAAAGTCCAGGACGACTGAATTTCCGGCGCGAAGCAGTTGTTCAATGTGAACACCCATGATATCGCGAAGTCTGGCCGCGCAACGGAGATAATCGCTCACCGAGTTTATGTCGCCTGGATAAAGCCGGCTCAACCATTCATCTTCACTGATGAGCAATGTTGTCGGCTTGTCAGCGAGTTGGCGGGTCAACGTCGATTTTCCAGACGCGATTTTTCCGCAGATCATGTGCAGAGTTGACACATTGGTTTTCGTTTCTTGCGCCTTCGATTCCATTCACACCTCCAGTTTACTTGGGGAATCCCAAGAAGCAGCCGAAAAAAAACCGCCTCGAGGGCGGGTTTTAGCTACTGCAAAACAAACGCTATCCCACCATTGTTTGAATGGTGTGAATAATCGCTGAAGCTTGTGCATAGAAAAATTTCATAGGCTTTAAGATCGCATACTTAATCATGTTCGTCAATCAACGACCGCTTGAATTCGCCGCAGCTTCCGGATATAGGTCTGTTAGCCTGAATGCTTCCCGAGTCCACGCCACTGATTGAACTCAATGAAAAATAGCCCAGGCGACTTACGCCGAGAACGCACAAAGCAGCCAGTAAGGTATTGGTCGGCCCAGGCGTCAGGAGGATGACCGCAGTGCTCAGCGCAAAAATAGGAAAGTTGAAATCAGATGTCATCAAAATTTTATTGAGTTAGCTCCCCGACAGCGACGCTCAGCACAGTATTTCACCCCTCAATTTGCTGCTATAGTGGTAAGTTATCATCATCGATTTACGCCCACCTCTTCAATAAACAATTCCACGAGAGACACATGAAGAAAAAACACCTGATATCGCTGGTTGTCGCCTTGTGCTGCACCACTTCCGCCGTTTCCTTTGCCCAGACCGCCCAGGCTGACCAGGCCCTGCTGCAAGCCGCGCAAAAGCGCAAGGAGGTCCTGGTCAAGGACCTGGCTACGCTGGTTAACATCGATTCCGGTACCGACGACGCCAAAGGGCTGGCACAGGTCGAAGCCATGCTGGCCCAGCGCCTGAAGGAAATCGGCGCCAGCGTCGAGATCGTCACCGCACCGCCGGCTGCGGGCAAGATGGTGATCGGCAAGTTGCAAGGTACAGGTACCAAGAACATCATGTTGATGATCCACTACGACACTGTGTTCGGCGTCGGTGAAGCGGCCAAGCGCCCGTTCAAGATCGTCGGCAACAAGGCCTTCGGCCCGGGTGTAGCCGATGCCAAGGGCGGTGCGCTGCTGATCGTTTATGCGCTGGATATCGCGCGCGAACGGGGCTTCAAGGATTACAAGACACTCACCGTGCTGTTTAATCCGGACGAAGAAAAAAGCTCTCTCGGTTCGCGCGACATGATCGCCAAACTGTCGTCCGGCCAAGACTACGTATTGGTGTTTGAACCGCCTGAAGCCGACGTCGTGACGGTGGCCACAAACGGCATCGCTTACGTCCACCTCGACGTCAAGGGCCGCGCATCGCACGCCGGCTCGGCGCCGGAAGCCGGCCGCAACGCCGCCGTCGAATTGTCCAACCAGATAATCCAGCTCAAGGACCTGGGCAGCGCGGCCAAGGGCACGACCGTCAACTGGACCGTGATCAATGCCGGCGACCGCGTCAATATCATTCCTGAAAAAGCCAGCGCCACCGCCGACATGCGCATGTCCGACGTCAGCGAGATCCAGCGCGTGCAGGCCGATGCTGACAAGATCGTCCAGAAAAAGCTGATCCCTGAAACCGAAGTCAGCGTCAAGGTGGAAAACCGCCGTCCGCCGTTCAGCAAGAACGCCAGCAGCGATCATCTTGCAGCCACCGCCGATAGCATCTACAAGGAACTCGGCAAGTCGATCACGCCGGTCTCCATGCGCTACGGCACCGATGCCGGCTTCGCCTACAATCCCAAGACCGGCAAGCCGGTGGTGCTGGATGGCATGGGCATCGTCGGCGACCGCATCCACTCTTCGGACGAATGGGCCGATCTGGACAGCGTGGTGCCGCGCCTGTACCTGACGGTGCGCATGATGGAAGCGATGGCTAAAGGAAAATAAAGGGAAATAGATAGACGACAATGATGAGGGCTGCTACGGCTAACACACGATTTATCGTGCCATCTTCTGCTGCAGCATCGCCTTCACTTCCGGCCATTCGGAATCGATGATACTGAAGCGTACGGAGTTACGCTTCCTTCCGTCCGGCATGATGCGTTCGTGCCGGACAATTCCTTCCTGTTTTGCACCGATGCGTAGAATCGCCGCTCGCGATTTTTCGTTAAGTTCGTCCGTGGTGAATTGCACGCGGACAGCCTGCATGGCCTCGAATGCATAGGCCAGAAGAAGATACTTCGCTTCAGTGTTGATACCTGACCGCTGGACAGAACTGCTCAACCAGGTGTGCCCGATTTCCATCTTCCTGTTCACACGGTCGATTTTCCAGAAGCGTGTGCTGCCGACGACCAGCCCGGTATCGCGCCTGATCATGACAAATGGCATCACCGTGGCAGCCTGGCGTCCTTCCAGCGCGGCAGCGATGTATTTTTCGATGGTCTCGGGTCCCGGGACGACAGTCACCTTCATGTTCCACAATTGGCCATCTGCAGCCGCGTTTAGCAACGCCGCCGCATGTTCCGGCCGAAGCGGTTGGAGCTCAACTAGTTTACCGGCCAAGGTGGGCTGGGCAATTTGCGAGAGGCTGTCGTTCATTCCGTGTCGGCTTTCGTTTTAATATCCTCATCATAAACCGCCGGGTGGCATTCCGATAGCCTGAGAGAGAACGACGAACTTACCCCGCGCCTCGTTGCCATCTCTCTTGATCGCGGCGAGGAACCGGAATTACGCGTAGTCGTGGGCGATTTATGTCCGTTACCGGAAACGCTAGGCAAGCTGCGCCGATTTTTCGGGGCGAGTACGGGTACGCGATTGACCCTGATGGTGGAAACCATCAGCGGGCCGTGGAAACGCCTTGATGACGGTGATTGCGACCTGATCTTTCACCACCTCGACAAGGCAGATCCGCAGGGCGAAGCAATTCCACTATTCGCGGTAAAATTAGTGCCGGTCGCCGCCCCGGGATTTTTTCCGGCCAGATCAACGACGCGCTCACACCTCTCAAGGCAAACCGGTTGCTGTCGCTGGAAGGCCGGCATTTGCGAGGCGCCACGCTCCAGCACTACGCGGCACGCCGGCGCGATGCGGTCCACGGGCCGGTGGCCGAACGGCTTTGGTTCCAGTTACGTAAATCTGCGTCCGGAGGCAGCCTGGCGCCTCTGTCTTGACCCGGATTTAAGCAAAGCAGCATTACTCAAACGACAATTCTGCCGTGCAGTCTTTGCCGGCATGTCGATTCAGGCTATTCCCGTTCGACCAGGTATCAAGAACTCCCTGAATCCTGCGACTCGACGACCTCTTATTGTGGAGTCCATCTTCTTTGGAAAGACCTGATATGACTGAAAATTCCATCTCCACTACAACCACGCATCGCGACCGGCGCGGGCTGGCGCTGATTGTGCTGTGCCTGGGAGTATTGATGATCGTGCTCGACACTACCATCGTGAATGTGGCGCTGCCATCGATCAAGACCGATCTGCGCTTTTCCGACACTTCGCTGGCCTGGGTGGTGAACGCCTATATGCTGACTTTTGGCGGCTTTCTGTTGCTAGGTGGCCGGCTGGGAGATTTGTACGGGCATCGGCGGCTGTTCCTGACAGGTATCGCACTATTTACATTGGCGTCCCTGGCTTGCGGCCTCTCCACCACGCAAGGCTTCTTGCTGGCGGCGCGCGCGGTGCAAGGATTGGCCGGCGCCGTGGTGACGGCGGTGGCATTGTCGCTGATCATGGATCTGTTCACCGAGCCGGGCGAGCGCGCCAAGGCAATGGGGGTCTACGGCTTTGTCTGCGCCGGCGGCGGCAGTCTCGGTGCGATGCTGGGCGGATTGCTGACTGACACCCTGAGCTGGCACTGGATTTTCCTGGTCAACCTGCCGATCGGTATCGCCGTGATAGCACTCTCGTTGCGATTGCTGCCGGCAGTGCACAGTCAGACGCAATCCCGGCATCTGGATGTATTCGGCGCCATTACCGTTACCGCTGCGCTGATGCTGGCCGTGTATGCGATCGTGAATGGCAATGAAGCCGGCTGGACCTC
>Ga0182007_10001856_pt1 | contig 11012 bp, 8 predicted proteins | sample Sormic07211113_1_FD_123023 | JGI IMG/M metagenome (GOLD analysis project Ga0182007, IMG submission 123023) | Rhizosphere microbial communities from Sorghum bicolor, Mead, Nebraska, USA - 072115-113_1 MetaG | ecosystem: Host-associated > Plants > Roots > Rhizosphere | place: USA: Nebraska... | reverse complement strand
GGGATCCAGGATCAGCACGTACCGCTGCAACTGCACGAGATTGCGCGCGAGGTGACGATTGATCTTATCCCCTATGCCAACATGCGAAAGATCAACCTCGGCGTGGAACAGCTGGACGCGGGCGCCATCATAGGATCGGAACATCATTTGCACATCCTGCTACGCAACCTGATCGACAACGCGGTGCGTTATACGCCCAGCGGCGGCCAGGTCGACGTCACCATCCGGGCCCGGCAAGATGACATCCTGCTGGAGATAGAAGACAGCGGCCCCGGCATTCCGCCGGCAGAAAGAGAGCGTGTTTTCGACCGTTTCTATCGCTGTCTGGTACCGCAAGCAACCGGCAGCGGCCTTGGCCTGGCGATCGTCAAGCAGGTGGCCGAACTGCATCAGGCTGAAGTACAACTCGGTCAGGCGCAGCGACTGCGCGGATTGAAAGCCAGCGTTATCTTCAAGAGAGCCGCCTGGTAATCTGTAATTTGCAATCTACAAAATTCTGGTTGACTTCAAGTCGACTTGAACTTGCATACTGGGTTCATCTACTATTTATCCTGAGCTAATGACATGAATCAACGACTGCGCGAACCAACCCTGCATCGCTTGCTCGACGACAACGCCCGCTATGCAGCAGACAACGGAGGCATGGCCAATCATTGTCCGATGGCGCTTTGCGCGCTGGCCGCCATGGGTGCGCAACCCGCGCGCCTGCAGGAATTTTTCGATAAGTGGGAAGGCCGCTTCGCACTGGCTGCCAAGCCTGCCGTCAGATCCGTCAACCGCGAAACCTGGCCGTTTTCCCTCGGCGACGCCAGTGCATTCACCGCTTTGTGCGGATTCTATGAAGAATGGATCTGGAGCGCCGGTGCGGATGCCGTACTTGCACAAGTGCTGAGCCGGATACCGTTTGCCCCTGCCAGCGGTGCTTTTCATGCCTTGATCCGGCTCGGATATGGCCTGGAAGCAGAACATGTCGGCGAAATCGCCGCCGGGCTTGCGGCGCTGGTCAGCGGCAATCTGTACATCGATATGGGATCGCGGCAACGCGTTCCCGCCGCTTCGGTGCAACAAGGTTTGGCGGTATTGTCGCGCGCAATGAACGGCAAGACATTCACTGGCGACTGGATTGTAGCGCGCCTGCGCGCGGTGGGCGCCGACCCGTCGTTTTATGCGACGCTGCCGGCCGCGCCGGCGCAACCGCAACAACAGCTGCTCGACGACATGGCGCAGGCGGCAATCGCCTTGTATTGGCAAACCAATAATTTCACCGCCCTGCATATTGTCACTGGCCTGCACGCTGCGCGCCGCGTCATGGCGCAATTGCCGGCAACGCTGGCGCAGCGTTTGCTGCCGGATTTGTGGGTAGCATTTTGCGCCGCCTATGTGTCGACAGGTGCGCCACCTCTGGCCGCTTCACACGTCACTCTGCATGCCACACTGCCAGAGGAAGAGCTCCTGGCCGACAGCGCGGACACGTGGCATGACCTGTTCACCACCGCCATCGCTTCCGACGACGACCATGTGATCAAGCTGGTGTACACCTGCTATTGCGAGAACCGGCGCGCGCCGTCACCGCTGTATCTGGCTGCAGCGGCGCGGCGGGCCGGCCGCATGTTCCAGATGCATTAGGACCGGGTCAGGTGATAGGCGCCGGATTGAACAGCGTCAATGCGTTATGCAATTTGTGATGTTCCGCCCAAGTCTTCTTGCGGCCGCTGGCGACATCCAGCATGAGATGAAACATTTCCCAGCCCACATCTTCGATGCTGGCTTCGCCACTGGCAATGCGGCCGGCGTTGACATCCATCAGATCGTGCCAGCGTCGCGCCAGGTCGTTGCGGGTCGCCACTTTGATGACTGGTACTGCCGCCAGGCCGTAGGGCGTGCCACGGCCGGTGGTGAATATGTGCAGGTTCATGCCAGCCGCCAGTTGCAAGGTGCCGCAGACAAAATCGCTGGCCGGCGTGGCCGCATAGATCAAACCTTTTTGCTTCAGCTTGTCGCCAGGCGAGAGCACGCCGGAGATGACGCTGCTGCCTGACTTGACGATCGAGCCCATGGCTTTTTCGACGATGTTGGCGAGACCGCCTTTTTTATTTCCCGGCGTGGTGTTGGCGCTGCGGTCGACGCCGCCGCGGGTGAGATAGTCGTCGTACCAGGCCATCTCGCGGATCATGGCTTGCGCTACCTCGGCATTGGCGGCGCGCGCAGTGAGCTGGTCGATTCCGTCGCGTACTTCGGTGGTTTCGGAAAACATCACCGTGGCGCCGGCGCGCACCAGCAAATCGCTGGCAAAACCCACCGCCGGATTGGCTGTGACGCCAGAGAAAGCATCGCTGCCGCCGCACTGGACCCCGACAATCAGATCCGATGCCGGACAAGAAACACGGCGCCGCTTATTCAATTCGCTCAATTGCTCTTCTGCAGTGGCCATGATCGATGTGATCATCGACTCGAAGCCGACATGTTCGGCATCCTGCAAACACACCACCCGCAAGCCTTCTTCCTTGCCGCCGGTGCGTTGAATCGGAATCGTGCCCTGCGGGAACAGCCGGCCCGGCTGCAATTTTTCGCAACCCAGGCTGACCACCATGGCCTGGCCGCCGAAATTCGGATTCATGCTGATGTTACGCAAGGTGCGGATCGGGATCTCGGCGCCCGGCGCGTCGATCGCCACGCCGCAGCCGTATGTATGTTCAAGACCGATGACATCGTCGACGTGCGGGTAGCGCGGCAGCAATTCGGCCTTGATACGCTTGACCGCGTGTTCCACTACACCGGATACGCATTGCACGGTGGTGCTGATCGCCAGGATATTGCGGGTGCCGACTGTACCGTCGGCATTGCGATAACCTTCGAAGGTGTAGCCCTCCAACGGCGTTGCCGCCGCGGGAACCTTGTCAGCAATCGGCAAATTGGTCAGCTCCCGCGCCGGCGGCATCCGCACCAGCGATTCTTCGATCCAGCTTCCTTGTGCAATCGGCCGTTGCGCATAACCGATCACCACGCCATAGCGCACGATGGATTCGCCTTCCGCCAGATCGCGCAGGGCGACCTTATGGCCCTGCGGTACTTTGTCGCGCAGCACCAGCCCGCACGGGAAGACCGCGCCGGCCGGCAAACCGCCGTCATTGGCCACAATCGCAACGTTGTCCTGCTCCTGCATACGGATATACAGCGGCGTATTGTTGTTGCCCGTATCGACAACCGGTGCTGCCTTGATCATGATTCCGCTCCAGATAATTTCTTGTATGGCTGTCCGGCATCGTCGAGCGGCTTGAGCTCGACGCGTTTGATGTCTTTCACAATCACCAGGTAGCTGATCACGGCTAGCAGGGCATTGGCGCCGACATACACCAGCGCCCACTCGAAGGAGCCGGTTTCCTTGATGATATAGCCGATCACGATCGGTGCGGTGATGCCGGCGATATTGCCGAACATGTTGAACAGGCTGCCGGTAAGACCGATGATCTCTTTCGGCGAAGTATCGGCCACAACGGCCCAGCCCAGCGCGCCGACACCCTTGCCGAAAAACGCCAGCGCCATGATGCCGACCACCATCCATTGGGTATCGACGTAATTGCACAAGATCATGGTGGTCGACAGCAGCAATCCGGCGACGATAGGAATCTTGCGAGCCCAGGTCAACGAGAAGCCGCGTTTGATCAGCCGATCCGAAATCATGCCGCCCAATACGCCGCCGAGAAAGCCGCAGATTGCCGGCAGCGAAGCCACGATGCCTGCTTTCAGGATCGACATGCCGCGTTCCTGCACCAGATAGATCGGGAACCAGGTCAGGAAGAAATAGGTGATTGTATTGATACAGTACTGGCCGAGATACACCCCCGCCAACATGCGGTTGCTGAGCAGTTGCTTGAGGTAGCCCAGCTTGACGCCGCGGTTGACCTTGCCGCTCTTGCCGGTTGCACTGTTACTGCCGCCCAGCCCCTGATCCATGTCGACCAGGCCGCCGCCGTCGCGGATATGCGCCAGTTCCGCCGAAGTCATGCGCGGATGATCTTTCGGGCTATGCATCGTCCGCATCCAGATCATGCTCAGTACCAGCCCCGCAGCGCCCATCACCACAAACGTTTCCGACCAGCCGTAGGCATGCGTGATCCAGGCCATCAAGGGAGCGAACAGCACGGTAGCAAAATATTGCGCCGAATTGAAAATTGCCGAGGCGGTGCCGCGTTCAGTTGTCGGAAACCAGGCAGCGACGATACGGCCGTTGGCGGGAAAGGAAGGCGCTTCGGCCAGGCCGACCATGAAGCGCAGCATGAATAGTGCCGGCACTGCCCACAGCGCACCGAGAAAATGGACCCCGCCTTGCAGCAGGGTGAATAGCGACCAGATAAAGATGCTGGCGGCGTACACGCGCTTCGAACCGTAGCGGTCTAGCAACCAGCCACCCGGCAATTGCCCCAGCACGTAAGCCCAGCTGAAGGCGGAAAAGATGAATCCCATGGTGACAGCGTCGAAGCCCAGCTCGCTTTTCATTGCGGTACCTGCAATGGAAAGGATGGCGCGATCGGCGTAGTTGAAAGTGGTCACCATGAACAGCATGAACAAAATCGTGTAGCGCAGCTTGCCACGTTGAGCCGATACCAGCCCAGTCGTTTTGTTGATATTCACCTACGTCTCCTGTCTTTTTCCAGAGTCAGCGCTTGCAATGAAGCCGCTTGATACACTGCAGATCCCCACCATCCGAACTCGTCATCGCGCATCTTGCCTATTTTGCGGATCGGAACCGGATTGTCGGCTATTGTTTGTCGGTTATTACCTGCCCGCTATTGCTTGCTGCAGGGCGCCGTTCTTATTGTTATTGATGTTTATGTGTACTAGACTACAGTTGTGTTATCAGTCATCCTACAACTTGAATCGTAGTATAATCACCGAAAAATAATTTGGCAACTAGATTTACTTTTCCCGCGGCCCCACCCTATGAATATACCGCTCAATACTCTGCCAGTTCCAAGCGCTCCGCCAAAAAAACATCGCAACCTGGCGCAGAGCGTAGTCGCCAATATTGCCGACAGCATTCGCACCGGCGTCAGCAAACCGGGGGACAAACTGCCGACCGAATCCGAACTGATGCGAACGCAAGGCGTCAGCCGCACAGTGATACGCGAAGCAATTTCGCATCTGCAAGCCTCGGGGCTGGTAGAGACGCGGCACGGCATCGGCACTTTTGTATTGGCAGCAAGCAACCCTGGTAATTTCGACATCGATCCGGAAACCGTGGTCACCATGCGCGATATCCTGGCCATCCTGGAACTGCGCATCAGCCTTGAAGCGGAAGCCGCCGGACTGGCGGCGGCACGGCGCAATGACGAGCAACTGGCGCAAATGCGGATGGCGCTGGATGCCTTCCAGAAAAGCGCCAACGAGCATGGCGACTCGGTTGCGGCCGATGTGCAGTTCCATTTGCACATCGCCCAAGCCACCGGCAACCGTTATTTTGTAGATATCCTGACCCACCTCGGCACCACCATCATTCCGCGCACCAGGATCAATTCCGCCAAGCTGGCACATGACGATCCCGCGGCCTATCTGGACCGCGTGCATCGTGAGCATGAAGATATCTACAACGCCATCGTGCGTCAGGACCCGGAGACAGCACGGGCAGCAATGCGCACCCATCTGAGCAATAGCCGCGAGCGTTTGCGCAAGGTGCAGGACAACATGGCGTTGCAGTCGTAAGCGGCTGGCTGGCTGACAACGAACTGACTGCCATCGAACAAAATCGCACAATCAAGCTGCCGGCGCACCCGGCAGTTTCAGCCACTCGGCACCCCCCTCTCTGCGACGCACTGCCTGCTACCTGTTTTCCACCGGTTTTCGCCGTTGTTAACCCCTCCTCTTTGTCCTCCTGAATAAAACAAACGACATTTTCCGGCTTGCATACTGCAAATCTTTGTTGTACGATGACTGATAACTAAAGCCCCTGAACGCCAACATGCCCTTCTGCGTGGTAAAGGCGCTCGATCATCAACCGCAGCATTACACGATACCGAGACCATGAATCCTCAAGAACTCAAACAAGTACTTTCCTCCGGCTTGCTGTCTTTCCCGATTACCGATTTCGATGCGCAAGGCAATTTTCGCCCGAGCACCTACGCGGAACGGCTTGAATGGCTGGCTCCCTACGGTGCCAGTGCCTTGTTTGTGGCAGGCGGCACCGGCGAGTTCTTTTCGCTCACCACCTCCGAATACTCTGACGTAGTACGGCTCGCGGTAGAAACCTGCCGTGGCAAAGTGCCGATCCTTGCCGGCGCCGGCGGCCCCACCCGCACCGCCATTGCTTTCGCACAAGAAGCCGAACGCCTGGGTGCGCAAGGCATCCTGCTGATGCCGCACTACCTGACAGAAGCATCCCAAGATGGTTTGGTAGCCCATGTTGAAGCCATCTGCAACTCAGTCAAATTCGGCGTCGTCGTATACAACCGAGGCATCTGCCGCCTGAATGCAGATTCGATGGAATTGCTGGCAGCGCGTTGTCCTAACCTGATCGGCTTCAAGGATGGCATCGGCGACATCGAACTGATGGTATCGATCCGCCGCCGCCTTGGCGATCGCATGACTTATTTAGGCGGCTTGCCAACTGCAGAATTGTTTGCCGCACCGTACAAGGCGCTCGGCGTACCGGTTTATTCGTCGGCGGTATTCAATTTCATGCCGAAACTGGCTATGGATTTCTACACTGCAGTCAAGAATGACGACCACGCTACCACCGGCCATTTGCTGGATAGTTTCTTCCTGCCTTACCTGGCGATCCGCAACAAGAAAGCGGGTTACGCCGTCAGCATTGTCAAAGCCGGCGCAACTATTGTCGGTCATGATGGCGGGCCGGTACGGACGCCGTTGATTGATTTGAATGCGGAAGAGTGTGAGCAGTTGAAGGCTTTGATTTTGGCGCAAGGGCCGCAGTAATAAGTAAACAGGCTACGGCTTGTACTCCGTGGACCGTTAATTAGGGTCAGAGTCAAGTTTCGCGATAAGGCCTGCGAAAGTTGACTCTGACCCTAAATAACTGCGTGGGGTTGTTTTTGACGCGGCTTTTGAATTTGAAGTCCGCATGGGGACGCTGCCAAATGTGGCGCGTGTCAGTCGGGAATTGTGGAAAGACATGTTTGAGCGCAGCGAGTTGGTCTTTCCACCCGACTGGCACGCGCCACATTTGGGGACCTGACCGGAGGGAAGGCAGTGGCTTTGCGGTCGCCTTCTTTTGGTTATTTTTCTTGGTGCCCGACGAGGGGCGAAGCAAGAAAAGTAACTAGCCGCCGGGCTACCCCCGGCATGTATCCACGGAGTAGCAACCGTTTCAGCTAACGACCACCGAATTTACTCCGTAGCCCGTTAAAAGGGGTCAGAGTAATTTTCGCAAAGGACGCGAAAAAAAACTCTGACCCCATTTAACTACACTCGCGGCGACAAAAAAGTAATTGCTTTTGCGATGACGCAAAAAATCGAACATTTGTATATCGAGGAAAATAAATGAATATCACTGGTGAAATGCTTATCGGCCAATCCCGCGTACGCGGCAACGACGGCACGCTACGCGCAATCAATCCCGCCACCAATGAAAAGATCAGCCCCGATTTCGGCGCCGGCGGCACCGCAGAAGTAGACCGCGCCTGCACCCTCGCGCAACAAGCCTTCGACATCTACCGCGAAACCACGCCGGAAAAACGCGCGCAATTTTTAGAAGAAATCGCCAACGGCATCCTCGCCCTCGGACCAACCCTGATCGAACGCGCAGCCCAAGAATCCGGCCTGCCAGCCGCCCGCCTCGAAGGCGAACGCGGCCGCACCGTAGGCCAGCTTCGACTGTTCGCCACCGTAGTACGCGCCGGCCATTTCCTAAGCGCCACTCTCGATTCAGCCCTACCTGACCGCACCCCGCCACGCTCCGATCTACGCCTGCGCAAAATCGCCCTCGGCCCGGTCGCGGTATTTGGCGCCAGCAATTTCCCGCTAGCATTCTCGGTAGCCGGCGGCGACACCGCAGCTGCGCTAGCCGCCGGCTGCCCGGTAGTAGTCAAGACGCACAACGCCCATCCAGGCACCTCAGAACTTGTCGGACGCGTAATTCAGCAAGCAGTCGCTACCTGCAAACTCCCGGCAGGCGTGTTTTCCCTGATCATCGGCACCGGCAACGAAGTCGGCCAGGCGTTAGTCAGCCACCCTGCCATCAAAGCAGTCGGCTTCACCGGCTCTCGCCAAGGCGGTCTGGCCCTGATGCGCGCAGCGGCACAACGACGCGAACCGATTCCCGTGTACGCCGAAATGAGCAGCATCAACCCCATGTTCCTGCTGCCGCACGCATTGGCCGCACGGGCGTCGCAAATCGGCAGCGCTTTCGTCGATTCTCTGACCATGGGCGTAGGCCAGTTCTGTACTAATCCAGGTCTGGTGATCGGATTGGCGGGCGAACATCTGTCGCAGTTTCAAGAAGCTGCATCAACTGCATTGCAAGCCAAGGCAGCCGGCACCATGCTGACACCAGGCATCCACAGCGCCTATGTCGCCGGCGTCGAACGCATGGGCGCAATTGCCGGCGTCACCACCCTCGGCCAGGGCCTGCCGGCAAGCGCGCCATGCGCCGCCCAGGCTACATTATTTGCCACCGATGCGGCGACTTTCCTGGCCACCGAACAGCTGGAAGATGAAAATTTCGGCCCCAGCTCATTGATTGTCGCCTGCCGGAACGAAGAAGAAATGCGCGCTGTCGCCGAGCACCTGGCCGGTCAGCTGACCGCCACGCTGCAGCTCGATAATGAAGATCATGCGCTGGCCAGAAAGCTCTTGCCGACGCTAGAGCGCAAAGCCGGCCGTATCCTGGTGAACGGCTATCCAACCGGTGTTGAAGTGTCTTATGCGATGGTGCATGGCGGCCCGTTCCCGGCAACTTCGGACAGCCGCAGCACCTCGGTCGGCGCCAGCGCCATTGATCGTTTCCTGCGGCCGGTCTGTTATCAGGATTTGCCTGCAGATCTGTTGCCGGAGGCTGTCCAGGACAGTAATCCGCTTGGACTGGCGCGACTGATGGATGGAAATCTGATCAAACCATAAAAAAATACTTCGCTTCAAACCCGATCGTACAAACGGGACTGCACGAATCTTTATTCGCGCAGTCCTGTTTTAACACAACATCAGGAATTTTCGATTTCCGCGACGGTGAATTCAACCCCGCCGACCCATTTTGCAATGAGGTTGTAAATCCACGCGCCAACCGCTGTGAAAATAAAGCCGAAGATCAGATAAAGAAACGGCAATATGAACATCACGCCCAGCGGTGCTTTAGGTCCTGGCATCAGTGTGTAAAACAAACTCATGAGAACAATCATCGGCAAGGAAACAGCGAAATAAAGAAGTGCCATGACCTTCGCTGTTTGAAATGGTGAAATGCTTGAAATTTGTTTTTTCACGAACTATTTCCCTTTTCTTAATTTCCGGATCGGCTTTGCGACGAACGCCGATCCCGAACTTGCACGGTTAGCCTGGCACCTTGCCTTCTACACCCTTCACGTAAAACGTGATGCCATGCAGGAAACCGTCATCAGGCACGACGTCCTTCGCTACCACTTCCTTGCCGGTATTGTCGACCACCGGGCCTTTCCAGATCGGCCCGCTGCCATCGATGATGGCTTTCTTGCGTTCGGCAACCAGCACTTTGACATCGTCCGGCAAGGCCGGGTTGAAGCCGCCCAGGTCGATGCCGTCGTCTTTCAGGCCAAGCCAGCTGGTGCCGGTTTTCCAGGTGCCATCGAGCACTTCGCCGACGCGCTTGGTGTAGTACACGCCCCAGTTGATCTCCGATGCCGCCAGATGCGCTTTCGGGCCGAAGCTGGTCATGTCGCTATCCCAGCCGAAGGCATACACACCCTTTTCCTGGGCGGTTTGAACCACCGCGGCGGAATCGGTATTTTGCATCAGCACGTCGACACCCTGGCCGATCAGCGTAGTCGCAGCTTCGCGTTCCTTGCCCGGATCGAACCATTTGTTAACCCACACTACGCGGGTAGTAGCTTTCGGATTGACCGAGCGCGCGCCCAGGGTGAAGGAATCGATATTGCGGATGACTTCAGGAATCGGCACCGAAGCGACCACGCCGAGCTTGCCCGTTTTACTCATCTTGCCTGCCACTACACCGGCCAGATAAGCGCCTTCATAGGTGCGGACATCGTATTGCGCCAGATTGTCGGCAGTCTTGAAACCGGTCGCGTGTTCGAATTTGACGTCCGGGAATTCCTTGGCGACCTTCAACATCGCTTCCATATAGCCGAACGTGGTGCCAAAAATCACCTTGTTGCCATCCACCGCCAGCTGACGGATCACGCGCTCGGCATCGGCAGCGGATTCAGGGACGTTTTCGACGAAAGTGGTTTTCACCTTGTCGCCGTATTTCTGTTCAACCGCCTTGCGGCCCTGGTCATGGGCGAAAGTCCAGCCGGCGTCGCCTACCGGTCCGATGTAGACGAATGCTACCTTCAGTGGTTCAACCTTGGCCGGCGCTGCGGCGGGTGCTGCTGCGGCAGCTGACGCTGCGGCCGGCTCCTCCTTCTTGCCGCAGCCGATGAGCGTGGCAGCGGCCAGCGCGGTGAGCATTGCGAGCGATGCCCGGCGTGAAATCTTCATTTTCTATCTCCCTCTATGTGATGGTTGGTCGGCGTACTATCAGGTTTGCTGGATTTTTTGCTCATTTGTTGCTCATTTGTTGCTCAACTGGCGCCCGGTTTAAAAGGCTTGCCGAGCGAAGCCGGCATGTTCAGGCGAATCCAGTCGGGATTGCGCGAAATCAGCGCCAGCACCACGATGGTTGCTACATACGGCAACATCGACAGGATTTGCGATGGCACCGTAACGCCAATGCCTTGCAGGTAAAACTGCAGGATGGTGACGCCGCCGAATAGCAATGCGCCAAGCAGCACGCGGACCGGACGCCAGGTGGCGAACGCGGTCACGGCGAGCGCAATCCAGCCGCGTCCGGAAACCAGGCCTTCGACCCACAT
>Ga0182007_10001855_pt1 | contig 11018 bp, 9 predicted proteins | sample Sormic07211113_1_FD_123023 | JGI IMG/M metagenome (GOLD analysis project Ga0182007, IMG submission 123023) | Rhizosphere microbial communities from Sorghum bicolor, Mead, Nebraska, USA - 072115-113_1 MetaG | ecosystem: Host-associated > Plants > Roots > Rhizosphere | place: USA: Nebraska... | reverse complement strand
GCGTCGCCCGATTACCTGGCGCGCGCAGGCGTGCCGCAAACGCCGCGCGATCTGCAATCGCACCAATGCATCGTGCTGCGCGAGAGCGACGCCGCCTATGGCACGTGGTACCTGTCGCGCGGCAACAAGCACGACACCGTCAAGGTACGCGGGCCGCTCAGCACCAACGACGGCGAGACCGGCGTGCTCTGGGCGCTGGCCGGCTACGGCATCCTGATGCGCTCCGAGTGGGATATCCGCGCGCACGTTCATGCCGGGCGCCTCGTGCCGTTGCTGGACGACTGGACGCTGCCGGTGGCCGACATCTTCGCGGTGTATCCGGAGCGCACCAACCTCTCGGCCAAGGTGACTGCGTTCATCGATTTTCTGACGGAGTGGTTTCGGCGCGACGCCGCCTGGGAGTGATGCAAGCATCGCTCCAATGTCGTGAAGCGGCCACAAAGCGGCGGCGAGTGGAGCAATGGATTTGCTGCATTGCAATATTCTGACTAATATAAGGGGTATTCCCTCATAGGGTTATCCCTGAATTAGTCTTCAGAAGGAATCGCCATGAAAGCCGCTGCCCTCTCCGCTGCTCCCGCCTCCCGCTTTGCCCGTTTCTGGGAAATCGTCCGCCGTGAAGCCGCCCGTGCCGTCGCGCTGCACGTGGAAAGCTGCGGCATGATGGCCGAGTTGTACCGTCGTTCGGGCCGCTAAGCCGAGCCAGCCGCGCTGCAAGGCGCGTGTGAATATTGCGTCGCACCATTCGCGGTGTGACGCTGGTGGCTCAGATCAGGTCTCGCTCCACTGCCGCATCAGGTTGTGATACACGCCGACCAGCGTGCGGCGCGCGGTGGCATCCGCGTCGGTCTGGTTGAGCGTCTGGATCGCGTTGTCCAGATCGAACAGCATGGCGCGCTGCGCGTCATCGCGGATCAGGCTCTGAATCCAGAAGAAGCTCGCCACACGCACGCCGCGCGTGATGGGCGTGACCTGATGCAGGGTCGTCGCCGGATAGATCACCAGGTCTCCGGCATTGAGCTTGATGCTGTGCATGCCGTAGGTGTCTTCGATCTGCAGCTCGCCGCCGTCGTAGCTGGCGGGGTCTGACAGGAACAGCGTGGCCGAGATGTCGGTGCGGAGTTTGCGCCCGTCGTGCGGGTGGATGCGCACGCTGCCGTCCACATGCGCGCCGAAGGTCATGCCCTCGCCGTAGCGATTGAACATCGGCGGGTACACCACATTCGGCAACGCCGCGCTGATGAAGCGCGGGTGCCGCTCCAGCACGCTCAGGATGAGCTGCTGGCACTGCAGCGCCACTTCCGCACTCTCATCAATCTGCTGGTTGACCTTGACCGGCGCCCCCGAATAGCCGGCCGACACGCGGCCATCCACCCAGGCATCGCCCGCGCTGTCGAGCAGATCGCGCAGCGCAGCCACCTGCGCGGCGTTGAAGACGTTGGGAATGCAGACAAGCATGGCGTTAGAAGAAGCGGGGATGCAGCCGAGGGCCCATCCCCCAGTCGATTACATCCGATACACCACCGACAGCATCGCCGCGCGGCCGGTGCCCGGCACGGCGCGACCGCCATCGGACGGAATCAGCGCATCGTAATACGTCTTGTTGAACAGGTTGAACAGGTTCAGGCGCACGTCGTACTTCGGCTGGTGGTAGGCCAGCATCGCATCCCAGCGCACGAAGCCGCCCGTCTGCACGGTGTTAGTGTTGTTGGCGTAGCGCTGCGACATGTAGAACGCGCCCGCGCCCACTTCCCAGTTCGGCAGGAAGGTGTAGCTCGTCCACACCGTGGCGGCGTGCTTGGGCGTGTTGGCCGGCACCATGCCCTGCGTGCCTGCGGCGATGCCGTTGACGATCTGCGCATCCAGATACGTGTAGCCCGCGAAGAGCTGCAGCTTGTCAGTCAGGCGGCCCGTGGCGCCCAGGCGCGCACCGCGCACGCGAATCTTGCCGGCCGACGTGTACGTCGTGCTGTCGACCTGCGTGCGGGCGTTGTCCTTGGTGATCTGGAACAGCGCGGAGCTGACCGACAGATCGCCGTTCATCAGATCCCACTTACCGCCGGCTTCGTACGACTTGTTCTTCTCCGGGTCCAGGCCCTGCTGGCCCGTGGTACCCACCAGTTGCTCCAATGACGGGTTAAACGACGTGCCGTACGACACGTAGTACGACTGCCAATCCGTCGGCTGCCAGATGCCGCCCAGGCGCGTGCTGACAAAGTTCACCGTCTGCTGCGCATACGGCAGCGCGGTGATCTTGGCCGACGCTGGCGTGTTGGTCGCGTTCAGCGAATTCGAGATGCTCGCGGTGTAGCGGTCAAAGCGCAGACCGGCCACCGCCTTCCACTGCTTGGTGAACTCGATCGAATCGTTGAAGTACGCCGCCACCGTATTGGCCGACCCGCCCTGCAGGTTGCCGAGCTTCGACGGTGCGTTCGACGGCGAGGTCGTGTAGCTCGGGTTGACCAGCGGCTCGCAGGACACAAACCCGCTCGTCATGCTCGACTGCACCAGCGGCGTGCCGTTGCACGAGCCGTTGCGGTAATAGTTCTGGTTGTCGTAGCCGTCGTGACCAAACTCGGTGCCCACCAGCAGCGTGTGCTTGACCGAACCCGACTCGAACTTGGCCGTCAGCTCGGTCTGGTTGAACAGTGAATAGTCGCGAATGCGGCGGTCGTGGCTTTGCAAGCGCACCGACAGCGCAGAGAGCGGCAGGTTGCTGTTGGTCAACGCGGTAAATACGCCCGACGCATTGACCGTCCCCACCGCGTTGGGCGCCGTCTCGCGCGCATCAGTCTGCACGTAGTTGAACTGCGTCTGGTTGCGCAGGCGCAGGTTGGGCGAGAACTTGTGATCGATATTGGCCGAGAACGAGGCGACGTCCTGCGTGGTGCGGTCGTCGGTGTAGCCGTAATACGTTTTCGGGCTGACGTTGACCGGATGGCCGTTCAGGTTCGGCACGCCGTAATCGGGCATGTCGCGGTTGTGCTGCAGCAGCGCGGACAGCGTCACCTCGGTGGGCGTGCCGATGCCGAAACGCCACGACGGCGCGATGCCGAAATCCTGCGCGGTCATCTCGTCGCGCGTGCTGGTCTTGCCGTTCTGCGCCATCGCGGCGATACGGAAGGCGGACGTGTCGGAGGTCGGCGTATTGACGTCGGCGGTGGCGCGCACCAGGCCGTTGGTGGTGATCGAGCCCGTGATTTCCGTGGCGGCCTTCAGCTTCGGTTTCTTCGTCACCTGGTTGATGACGCCGCCCGTCGAGCCGCGGCCGAACAGCATCGACGACGGGCCCATCAGCACTTCCACCGAATCGAGCGCGAACAGGTCGCGGTAGTACTGACCACGGTCACGGAAGCCGTCCAGATACACGTCGGTGCGCGCAGAGAAACCGTTCAGGTTGATGTTGTTGCCGATCTGCCCGCCCTCAGCCGCGCCGATGGTGATGCCCGGCACGTTGCGCAACGCATCGGCCAGCGACGTGCCGCCTTGCGCGTCCGTCAACGCCTTGGGTACGACCGTCACCGATTGCGGCACGTCGCGCAGGTTTTCGGGCAGCTTGGAGATCGAGCTTTTGGCGGCGTTGTAGTCGTCGCGCGGAGTAGAACCCTTGACGACGGCTTCCGGCAACGTGGCGGTGGCCGGTGCCTGCGCAAGCGTGGCCTGCTGGGCAAGAGCGACGGTCGGGGTGGCAAACAGGGCCAGCAGCGCGCTGGCAAGGGGCGTGCTGTTCAGGCGCTTGGGGCGGTTCAGGCGGTTCATTGGGCGTGGTTTCTCCAGCGGCGCTCTTTTTCTGGATGCCAGCCGCTGCGGAACGCCCTCCTGCGCCCGTGCCGCCGTGCACGAGAGCGCACTACGAAATACGGACGCAAATATAAATGATAATGATTCGCAATAGCAATCACCTATCACGAATAATGTGGGAAGTCGTTAAAAACGCACACATGAACGTGCCCTTAGATTCGCTTTTCCTTGGTATTGGCTGACCAAGCAAGCTTGTCGCCACGCGAAATTCGCAGCCCGGGGGGTCTAGGCAAATCCCGGCAGGGTCTGCAGATGCGCCTCCAGCAGCGCCAGGAATGTGCGCGTCTTGGGCGGGATCGGCCGTGCGGCCGGAATCAGCGCATGCAGATCAAAGCCCGGCACAACGTAGTCGGGCAAAACGCGTATCAACCGCCCTGCGGCCATGGCCTCGGCGCACACCGGTTCCTGCAGCACGCCGATACCACCGCCGCCCACCAGCAATGCATGCACCGGGCGCCAATGGCTCAAGCTCATCGCCACGTTGATCGGCGTGGTGATGGGCTTCCGCCCCGCGTCAATCAGCGGTAGTTGGCCATCACCAAACAAACCCAGCACGCGGATGAAGGGGTGCGCCACCAGCGCCTGCGGTATCTCGGGCGTGCCATGCCGGGCGAGGTAGTCCGGCGCCGCCACCAGCACGCGGCGCAGCTGGCCGAGCCGGCGCGCGATAAAGCTGCCCTCACCAGTTGGCCCGAGGCGCAACGACACATCCACGCCTTCTGTAATGGGATCAACCAGGCGATCGTTGAGGATCAGGTCGATCCGCAATTGCGGATGCTGCTCGCGCAAGCGCAACAACAACGCGGGCAGCACCACGTCGCCCAGGCCCTGTGGCGCGGCGATCCGCAACACGCCGCGCAAGCGCTGATGGTCTGGCGAGACCGCCGCGCAGGCCTCATCAGCCGCTTCCAGCACCTGCTTGCAACGCTCGTAGAAAACGTGGCCCTCGTCGGTGCAAGACACGGCGCGCGTGCTGCGCAAGAGCAACCGCACACCAAGGTGCCGCTCCAGCTGCTGAATGCGCTCACTGACGGCGGGCTGGCCAATGCCGAGATCGCGCGCGGCCGCCGACAGGCTGCCGCGTTCGACAACGCGCACAAAGATCCGCATGGCGGCAAGAAGGTCCATGGGGCCGGATCGTAGCAGGATCAGCCATCGGCCAAACCGATAAGAGTCATCTGTGATGCGGGTCTACCGCTGCCCCGGGCGCCAACGCTACGCTGGCCGCCATCGTTCATTCGCCCGGCACAGCGCCATTGCTCATGTCCTCACTCAACCTCAAGCGGCTCGGTCCCTGCCTGTTTGCCATCGCCATCGACGCCATGGGCTTTGGCCTGGTCTACCCGATGATGTCGGTCATCTTCGGCGATCCGCATACCAGCCTGCTGGCGCCCGATACCAGCACGACCCTGCGCAACTTCTATCTGGGGCTGGGCTATGGGGTCTACCCGCTGTGCATGTTCTTCGGGTCATCGCTGATGGGTGAGCTGTCCGATGGCTACGGTCGCCGCAAGATTCTGCTGCTATGCGTGTTCGGGCTGTCGCTCAGTTACTTCCTGATGGCGCTTGGCGTTCTCTGGCCAAGCGTTGGGCTGCTCCTGTTTGGCCGGGGCTTGAGCGGCCTGATGGCGGGCTGCCAGGGTATCGCCCAAGCGGCCATCACCGACATGAGCACACCTGAAAACAAAGCGCTCAACATGAGCTTCATGTCGCTAGCGTTCAGCGTCGGGGTGATTGTTGGGCCGGTGCTCGGCGGCGTTGCCTCCGACCAGCGAATCGCCCCCATCTTCGGCCATGAAACGCCGTTTCTGCTGGTAGGTGCCTTGGCGCTGGCGTGCGGTGTATGGATGTGGGTGTCATACCGCAACACGGTCACCCCTTCGGAGATGCATCGCGTTGATGTGCTGCTACCACTGCGCGTCATGCACGAAGCGGTTCGGCACAAGGCGGTGGCCTATCTGTCGGTGGTCTTCTTTCTGATGCAGATCGGCTACGGCCTCTATCTGCAGACCATCATGATGCTGCTCCAGACACGCTTTCACTACGGCAGCGCGCAGCTTGGGCTGTTCAGCGGGGCGATCGGCGTGTGTTTCGTCTTTGGCCTGTTGTGTGTCGTGCGCCTGATGCTGCGAGTGTGGAGTGTCATCGATATCGCCAAGACCGGCCTGCTGGTGGCCGGCATCGCCCAGGTTCTGTCCAGCCTCCTGCCGTACGAGGCAGCGCTTTGGGCGCTGGCCGCGCTGGTCGGCTGCTTTGACATGGTGGCCTACACCACGATGTACACCGCCTTCTCCGATGCCGTGACGGAAGACCGTCAAGGCTGGGCGCTTGGCGTTGCGGGCTCGGTCATGGCGGTGGCGTGGGTCGTCACGGGTTTCCTGACCAACCTGCTGCCGGTGTTGGGCGAGACTGGGTTACTGCTGGTTGGCGGAATCGGTTTCCTGCTCAGCTTCCTGATGATGCGGGCATATGGCCGCAAGCGCCGCATGACACTCGACAACGCGGGTGCCGACTCGCCAGCGCCCGGCGTAACCGGCTGAGCGTACCTATTTCTGCGTACCGTCCGGAGGCATGGAAGACGCGGGGGACGATGGGCTCAGTGCGCTGTTCGTATCTTCGCCCGCCTCTTTTTTGTTCTGTGCCAGCGCCCGCGCATACACCGACGGTGCACCCGCCGCATGTGCAGTCACATAGCCGGTGATACACGCCAGCATGAGCGGCAGCACCACTTGGTACGACAGCGTCATCTCGAAGATCATCAGGATCGACATGAGCGGCGCGTGCGTAGTGGCTGCCAGCAGCGCACCCATACCGACCACCGCATAGCTGATGGGAACCGGCGCCGCCCCCGGCAGCAACGCGTGCATGCCCGTGCCGTACAACAACCCCAGCGCCGCGCCGCAAAACAGCGTGGGCGTGAACACCCCGCCCACCGCGCCCGACCCCGCGCTGGCCGCCGTCGCCACCACCTTGCAGATCAGCACCAGCGCCACGGTCTGCCACAGCCACGGCTGGTGCAGGAAGCTGTTGACCACGCTGTAGCCGTTGCCCCAAACCTCAGGCAACTGGGTCGACAGCGCACCCACGATCAACCCGCCCAGAGCCAACCGCAACGTCAGCGGCAACTTGGTACGGGCAAAGGCATCACGTGCGCGGTCAATCAGCCCCAGCAGCAGCGGCCCCGCCATGCCTGCCGCCAGGCCGAGCCCCAGATAGGTCAGCACTTCCCAGCCGGACACGAAATCGAAATGCGGCATCTCATAGACCGCGCCGTACCCGAAGAACTGGCGCAACACGATGTCAGCGGTCACGGCCGATACCAACAGCGGCCCCAGCGTGGCCGTGGTGATGACGCCGAAGACGATCTCGCTCACAAACACGGCGCCCGAGATGGGCGCGTTGTAGGCGGAGGTGATGCCTGCTGCCGCCCCGCACGCAACCAGCAGACGCAGTTGCTCGTCCGAGACCGGTGTCGCGCGCCGCAGCACGCGCCCCAGCAACGAGCCGCACATCGCCGCCAGTTGCACCATCGGCCCTTCCCGCCCGATGGACGCACCACTGGCCACCGAACACAGCGACGACGCACTGCGTACCAAGCTCTGCCGCGCGCTCAACACACCATCGCCCACAGCGATGGCCTCCATGTAGTCTTCCGAGCCCTTGCGCGGAATCCACTTCAAGCCGACCTGCAAGGTGATGCCCGCCAGCAGCCCACCCACCGTCGGCACCAGCAGGCGCGCCCACCAGGGCAGCGCGCGCGCCGTGGCCACCAGGCCTTGGTCCGTACCCGAGAGCCACCATTGCAGGTGGCGCAGGCACTCGCGAAACAGGATCGTCGACAAGGCCCCCGCGCAACCGATCACCCCGGCAATGACAAACACCAAATGCTCTCGGCCGAACGGCAGCCGGGCAATCGCGCGCTGCCACCATGGGTGGCGCGGCACATCGGGTTGGGGCGGCGGCGTGTCGGTCATGTCGATTCGCGCAGAAACGGATCGACATGATAGCGGCGCCGCCGCGTCGGTTTTAAGTCGTGGCGACTACCAATGCGTCGGGCAGCCACGCCTGCGGCACGTCGGCACTGCGACGGTTCGGGCCCCAGGCAATTACCCTCACCTGTACCAAGTTCTCGATCACGAACGGGTCTCGCGCGACGATGGCGTCGACCTCTTCGCGGGACTCGGCACGCGCCAGAATGCCGCCGCCCTCGCGCGGAAAGAACGGCCCCGACATCAGAAAATGGCCGCTCGCATAGTGCGCGTCCAGATGCGCGCGGTGCGCGGGCAATACACGATCGAGCGCTTCAAGCGGTGCGGTGTAGGTAAAAAGAATCAGGTACAGCATGGCAATGGCTCCTTGTTGGTTGGGTGAAACCTCGAAACGCGAGACACAAACACGGTGCAAAGTGTCTCGCAGAAACGGGTACGCTTTGCGCAGTTCTCCTTCATTCACCCTGCGCCGCGTATGGAATTCAGGGGCGTAAGAGCAACGCGCCTGACGTCTGTCCAGCTTCCAGTGCGGTGTGCGCAGCGGCCGCATCTTCCAGCGCATAAGACCCGCCCACCGGCACGCGCACGCCATCAAGCATGCGCTGCAACGCCGCCTGGGCACCCGTGCGATAGCACGACAGATCGGCCATGTAACGGAACACACCCGGCCGCGCCAGCGCAATGGAGCGCGACGGGCCAAGCGCCGCGAGATCGACGGTGTTCGTTTGCGCGTTGCCGACATCGCTCGCCTGGCCGATGCTCGCCACCATGCCGAACGGCCGCGTCACCGCCAGTGAGGTTTGCAGCATCGCGCCACCGATGCCGTCGATCACGTAGTCGACACCCTCCCCGCCGGTGAGCTGCAACACGGCTTCGCGTACATCCTGCTGGCGATACAGCACGACGTGGTCAGCACCGTGGCCCAGCGCGATGGCGGCCTTGGCCTCGCTGCCGACCGTACCAATTACGCGTGCACCCTGGCGCTTGGCCCATTGCACCAGCAGCAGACCCAGACCGCCGGCCGCCGCATGCACGAGCACCGTATCGCCGACGCATACCTGCCGTACCCGCGTCAGCAGCATGTGCGCGGTGATGCCGCGAACCAGCGTGGCCGCAACGGTTTCGTCGTCCAGCGCATCCGGCAAGGCAATCGCCCGTTCAGCGGGGATGTTGCGGTGGCTGGCGTAGCCACCGGGCGCGCCGTCCATCAGCCCGGCCCACGCCACGCGCTGGCCGACCACCACGCCGCGCACATCCGACCCCAGTGCTTCCACCACGCCAACGCCCTCCACTCCCAACACCGCCGGGAATGCAGGCACGGGGTAAAGCCCGGCACGGTGATACACGTCGACAAAGTTCACGCCGACAGCGGTGTGCCGCACGGTCAACGCATTCGGTGCGGGCGGAGGCAGCATCAGGCTGGCGGACTGCAAACCCAATGCCGGCCCGGGTTTGCGGAGTTGGATCACCTTGGCGTGCATGACAAAAGTCCTCGCAGAAATGGGTACGCTTTTCGGTTTTCGTGGTGACGGGTACTGTGTTCGTCACGTTGTGAAACAAGCGTATTCCGTTCAGAATCACCCGGGAATTCACAAAAACTGAGCATCTTCTGTGCAAAAAAGCCCAGATCGGCTGAAACGCGTACCAACGCGGGCGCTGGCGCGCGCGGCGGCGGCGGCCGAACCTTCTTCTTCCTTGCAGTGGGATGACGTGCGCTACTTTCTCGTGCTGGCGCGCGAGGGCAGCCTGTCGGCCGCAGCGCGACGGCTGGCGGTGGAACACACCACGGTGGCCCGGCGTGCCGATGCGTTGGAGCAATCATTGGGCGTGCGGCTGTTCGACCGTCTGCCGCGCGGCTGGCGCCTGACCGCCGAAGGTAACGCACTGGCCGAACGCGCCGAACGCATGGAGCAGGAAGCCGCTGGCTTTGCGCGCGCAGCGGCGGGGGCAGGCAGCCTACGCGGGACGGTGCGCATCTCGGCGCCGCCCACCATTGCGAGCCACGTGATTGCACCGAACCTTGCGACACTGCGCCGTCGATGGCCCGGCATCGACGTCGTCTTGCTGGGCGAAAAGCGCAACGCCAACCTGATGGCACACGAGGCTGATCTCGCTATCCGGCTGTCGCGCCCGACTGCGTCAACATTGGCGACGCGACCACTTGGCAGTCTCGGCTACGGCCTCTATGCGACACCCGACGTGCTCGCGCAGCCCGAAGCGGCATGGGAGTTCATCGGCTATGACGAAGGTCTGCGCCATGTGCCACAGCAGCGCTGGCTGGATGAATATGCCGGCCAACGGCGTGTCGTCCTGCGATGCAGCGACCTGTTAGCCATGCATGAAGCTGCACTGGCCGGACTGGGCGTCGCAGCGTTGCCGCACTTCCTCGGCGCGCCCGCAGAAACGGGTACGCTTTTGCGCCGATTGCCTGTCGACGACCCTGCTTTGCATCGGGAAATCTGGCTGGTGATCCATCCGGACGTGCGGCGCTCCCCGCGTGTGCGGGCCGTAGCCGACACATTGATCGCGTTATTCGACGCGCAGCGGCACGTTTTGGCAGGCGTTTGAACGTACGCAGAAACGGGTACGCTTTCTGATGGCAACGAACCGAAAATCCAATGGATAGGCGGTTTTTACGCCCCGGCAATATTGCATGCCGGGGCACGTTCGGAACACTCAACCGCCCAGGTAGGCTTCGAGCACGCGTGGATTGCCGAGCAGATTGCGCCCGCTGTCCGCCAGCACGATCTGGCCCGTTTCGAGCACATAACCATGCTGCGCGATCTTCAGCGCCTGGCGCACGTTCTGCTCCACCAGGAAGATCGTCAGCCCCTCGGCGTTGATGGTGCGCAGGATGCGGAAGATCTCCTGCACGATGATCGGCGCCAGGCCCATCGACGGTTCATCGAGCAGCAGCACACGCGGGCGGGCCATCAGCGCGCGGCCGATAGCGAGCATCTGTTGTTCGCCGCCCGACAGGTTGCCGGCCAGGCCGTCGATGCGTTCCTTCAAGCGCGGAAACAGGTGGAACACGCGCTCCAGATCGGAGGCGATCTGGCCGCGGTCCTTGCGCGCGTTTCGTGTGTAAGCGCCCAGCTCCAGGTTCTCGCGTACCGTCATCGTGGTGAGCGTGGCGCGCCCTTCGGCCACTTGCACGATGCCGCGCTGCACGCGCTTGTGCGCAGACCACTGCGTGACATCCTCACCCTCGAACACAATCTGGCCGCG
>Ga0182007_10001851_pt1 | contig 11030 bp, 10 predicted proteins | sample Sormic07211113_1_FD_123023 | JGI IMG/M metagenome (GOLD analysis project Ga0182007, IMG submission 123023) | Rhizosphere microbial communities from Sorghum bicolor, Mead, Nebraska, USA - 072115-113_1 MetaG | ecosystem: Host-associated > Plants > Roots > Rhizosphere | place: USA: Nebraska... | reverse complement strand
TCATCGAGGTCGGCCTTTTGCAGGAGCAGCACGGCTTTTTCCGCCAGCAGCCCTTCGAGGGCGACCCGGGCATCGCGAATTTCCCGCAGGCGTTCGACCGTCATCAAGCGGACGCGCGGACGGGAGGTCTCGGTGACTTCAAAAGCGTTTTCGGCGCTGAGGCGCTGCAGGGCTTCACGCACCGGCATGGGACTGGAACCGAGGGCTTCGGCAAGGCCGCGGATGGTGAGCTTCTGGCCGGGTTGGAAACGGCCACTCATCAAGGCTTCGCGGATCTGGCGGTAGACCTGGTCTTGCAAGGTATCGCGGGACACCTGGCGCAGGGTGGGCAGGAGAAGCGGACCATCTGTCATGAGGCAAAACCTGTGTTGTCGTTCTTATGGCCTCAATATGTGATCACAAATCAAATATGTCAAATAGTTTCCCACCCCGATAGCGCACATCACACATGTGGGAGCGGGCTTGCTCGCGAAAGCGGTGGGCCCGCCAACACATTGGTTGACTGACGCACAGCGTTCGCCAGCAAGCCCGCTCCCACAGTTTGACCCTATCTAACCTGGGACTACGGCTTGAGTGGACGCTCCTGATCCCGCTCGGAGAGCTCTGTCCCATCATCGGGATGCTTCCAGGTCTGCGGTTTTTCTTCCTCCCGCTGCCGGGCCTGCTCACGCTCCCGCTCATCCCGCTGCTTCTGTTGGTCAGTCATCGCCACCTCCCGTCCGTAAGACTTGGTCAAACCTTCAGCATAGAACAGCGAATGCGTTGTTGACCTATTACCGATTGATAGCGAAGACACATCAATGCATCCAAATTTGTCACTTATCATTTCTAAATGTGTCAGCCACTATTCTCGGTCTTAGGCGAAACAAGCACTTTAAAAAGAACGCTGGAGACACAAAACCATGACTAGCCCTACCCGACCCGACTCTGCCCGCTCGAAAGTGGGTGCGGTATTCCGCGTTACTTCGGGCAACTTCCTCGAACAATTCGACTTCTTCCTGTTCGGTTTTTACGCCACCTACATCGCTGCCGCATTCTTCCCTGCCGCTAATGAGTTTGCGTCATTAATGATGACCTTCGCCGTGTTCGGTGCAGGCTTCCTGATGCGTCCGTTGGGCGCGATCATCCTAGGGGCCTACATCGATGACGTCGGTCGCCGCAAAGGGTTGATCGTGACGCTGTCGATCATGGCCAGCGGCACGCTGCTGATCGTGCTGGTCCCCAGCTATCACACCATCGGCCTGTGGGCGCCTTTGCTGGTGCTGCTCGGTCGCCTGTTGCAAGGCTTCTCGGCCGGCGCTGAACTGGGCGGTGTGTCGGTGTACCTGTCCGAAATGGCCACGCCCGGCCGCAAAGGCTTCTACACCAGCTGGCAATCGGGCAGCCAACAGATCTCCATCGTGGTCGCCGCCGCGCTGGGTTATGGCCTGAACGTGTGGATGGAACCCGCCGTGGTAGCGGATTGGGGCTGGCGCATTCCGTTCGCCATCGGCTGCGTGATCATTCCGTTCATCTTCATCCTGCGTCGCAGCCTGCAGGAAACCGAAGAGTTCGCCAACCGCAAGCATCGCCCGACCATGCGCGAAGTGCTGGCGACCCTGGTGAAGAACTGGACCGTGGTGATTGGCGGCATGCTGATGGTGGCCATGACCACTACCGCGTTCTACCTGATCACGGTGTATGCGCCGACCTTCGGCAAGACCGTGCTGCAATTGAGCACGTCCGACGCTCTGTTAGTGACCCTGCTGGTGGCAGTGTCGAACTTTATCTGGCTGCCGATCGGTGGCACCCTCAGCGACCGTTTCGGCCGCAAGCCGGTGCTGATCGCCATGACCGTGCTGACGGTTCTGACCGCTTATCCAGCGCTGTCCTACGTGGTAAATGCACCGAGCTTTGCCCATATGCTGGAAACCCTGCTGTGGTTCTCCTTCCTCTACGGCCTGTACAACGGCGCAATGATCCCGGCGCTTACCGAAATCATGCCGGTGGAAGTGCGCGTGGCGGGTTTCTCCCTGGCCTACAGCCTGGCCACCGCGATTTTCGGTGGTTTTACCCCGGCGATCTCTACCTGGTTCATCCACATCACCGAAGACAAAGCCTCGCCGGCCTACTGGATGATGTTCGCCGCAGCGTGTGCACTGTGCTCGACCCTGGCGTTGTATCGTCGCGCCAATGCTCGCGGACAAGTCATGCAGGGGGCGGCGTAATGAAGGCGTTATATAAAACCCTATCGGCGCTGGCCCTTGGCGTCCTGTCGCTGTCGGTCCAGGCCGAACAGCTCAAAGTGATGACCTCCGGTGGCTTCACCGCCGCGTATAAAGTGCTCGGCCCGCAGTACGCCAAGCAAAGCGGCGACAGCCTCGAAACCATTTTGGGTCCGTCCATGGGCAAGGCGCCGGAAGCAATTCCCAACCGCCTGGCCCGTGGCGAACACGCCGACGTGGTGATCATGGTCGGTTACGCCCTGGATGAGCTGATCAAACAAGGCAAGGTCGACCCGGCCTCCCGTGTGGAACTGGCGGACTCGCGTATCGGCCTGGTGGTGAAGGCCGGCGCGGTCAAACCTGCGATCGGTACTGACGCCGAGCTGAAAGCCGTGCTGAGCAAGGCCAAATCCGTGGCTTACTCGGACAGCGCCAGCGGTGTGTATGTCGAGAAGGAGCTGTTCAAGAAGCTCGGCATGCCGGCCAAAGGCACCATGATCGAACGCCTGCCGGTGGCCGAGCAGGTGGCCAAGGGCGACTACGAGGTGGGCTTGCAGCAGGTCGCGGAACTGTTGCCGGTGCCGGGTGTGACCTACGTCGGCAAGATTCCGGAAGACGTGCAATCGGTGACGCGCTTCGCGGCGGGCATTCCGCTCAACGCCGAACACCCGGAGCAGGCCAAGGCGTTGTTGCAGTATCTGGCGTCGCCCCAGGCGCAACCGGTGGTACAAGCCACCGGCCTGGACTCGGTGTCACCCTGACCGAAACGGCATCTCCCGCACCAACCGCTCCAACTCCAGCGCCGCTGGCGGCAAGGTCCGCCCGCGGCGTTTGATCAACCCCACATTGCGCATCACCTGAGGCTCCACCAGCGGCACACTCACCAGAATCGGGTGCTCGACCGCCGGCATCGCAATCGACGGCACCATCGCCACTCCCAGCCCCGCCTCCACCAGCCCAATCATGGTGGTCACGTGGTGCGTCTCGCAGATACTCGGCTTTTTCACCCGTACGCCGCGCAAGGCCTGATCGAGCAGGAAGCGGTTGCCGGAGGTCTTGTCCACGGTGATGTAGTCGTGTTCATAGGCCTCGGACCAGGGCACGCTGTCGCGCTGTGCCAGTGGGTGATCGCGGCGACAGGCCAGCACGTAGCGCTCCTGCAGCAGCAGTTCGAACTCCACGTCATCGGCCAGGCTGCCGCTGAAACTCACACCGAAATCCGCCTCGCCACTTTCTACGGCATTGCACACTTCACCGGCACTGGCATCCAGCACCCGCAGGCGAATCTTTGGATACAGCTTGTGGAATTCGGAGATCACGTGGGGCATGAAGTAGTACGCCGTCGACGGCACGCAGGCGATGGTGACATTGCCCATGCGTGTGGACGCGACATTGCTGATGCCCATGAGCGCGAGATCGAGATCGTCGAGCATGCGCTCGACCTTAGGCAGGAACGCACGGCCGACCATGGTCAGGCTGACGCGCCGCGTGGTGCGTTCGAACAGCTTCACATCCAGGGCGGTCTCAAGCTTTTCGATACGCCGGCTGAGGGCCGGCTGCGAAATCCGGATGGCTTCGGCGGCACCGCGAAAACTGCCCTTGTCTACCACGGCGCGAAAGGCTTGGAGGTCGTTGAGGTCAAAGTTGATGATCACGTGAGGGCCAATGTGGTCGAGGTAGTGGGCATTATCGTACGGGAGCCGATGGGGCGCCATGCATGCCGGGATCAGCTTGTCGTAATACCCCTGCTACCCGCCTCCCCGTGAACCCTTACCGTAAATCACCCCGGCGTCGAGTCGGTGCAAACAGGTTAAAGCCGCTGCCAAACCTGCGGCCCATTAAAAAACGCCTGCGCATTGCTATCCAGCGTCTCCAGGTGATACCCACCCTCCTGCACGATCACACAGGGCAATCCCAACCCGCGAATGCACTCACCCAACCGCGCGAACCCCTCGCGCGTTACTGCGACTTTGCTCTGCGGGTCCAGCTCGTAGATATCGAAACCCAGTGACAGCACCAGCACCTCTGCCGAGAAGTTCTTCACCGCCGCCAAAGCCAGTTCCAGTTTTTCGAAGAACACGGCCTCACTGGCACCGTGGGGCATCGGCAGGTTGAGGTTGAAGCCTTGGCCTGCTGCGTTACCGCGCTCTTCGACGAAGCCGGCAACGCCAGGGTAGAAATTGGTGGGGTCACCGTGAATCGAGACGTAAAGCACGTCGTCACGGTCGTAGAAAATCTCTTGGATGCCTTGGCCGTGGTGCATGTCGGTGTCGAGCACGGCGACGCGCTGGAAACCTTGGCGCAATGCCTGCGCTGCTACCGCAGCGTTGTTGATGTAACAGAATCCCCCCGCTGCATCGTAACGAGCATGATGTCCCGGTGGACGACAGAGCGCGTAGGCCGCCGGGGCGCCCTCAAGAATGTCCTTGGCGGCAGCAACGGCGCTCTGGGCCGACCAGTAGGCCGAGCGCCACGTCAGCTCACCGATCGGGCAACTGCCATCCGCCAGGTAGCGCGCAGCCTGGGCAAGGATGCCGCGCAGGGCGTTGGGCTCGCGCACGAAGATATTGGACATGACTTCGTCGCCCCAGTCTTCGGGGATTTCCTGCCAACGTTGGTGGGCCTCCTGCAGAAATGCCAGGTAAGGCGCACCGTGTACCGCCAGCAGTGGATCGAGGCCGTAGTCCTGCGGCTGCTGGATGTCAAAACCCAAGGTGTGTGCCGCCAACAGCAGATGACGGGCACGCTCGGGGACCTCCTGCGGCGTACGCATCTGGCCACGGGAGTAGTAGCTGCGCGGATGATGCAGAAGTTGTTCGGGATGAAAAAACGTACGCATGAAAAATCTCCTTACTGAACCTGGCCGGCGCGCTTCAACACGGCATTGAGCAATACGTCGGTGCCCTGGCGCACGTCCTCGGGCAACACGTCTTCGGCTTCGTTGTGACTGAGGCCGCCGACGCAAGGGATGAAGATCATCGCCGTCGGGCAATAGCGCGCCAGGTGGATGGCGTCGTGACCGGCACCGCTGACGATGCGTTGCTGGCTGTAACCCAGGCCATCCACGGCGGCTTGTACGCAGGTGACGCAGTCGGCGTCGAAGGGCGTGGCCGGGCTGATCCAGTGTGGGCTGACGGTCACGGACAGTCCGCGTTGCTCGGCGATGGCCTGCAACTGTCGGCGCACCTGTTGTTCCATGGCGTCGATATCGTCGTCGCGGTGATGACGCAAATCGACGGTGAAATTCAGCAGACCAGGGATGGTGTTGCGCGACGATTTGGCGATGCTTAATTCACCTACAGTGGTCAGGCCTTCCGGGGCAAAATCCGCCGCCAGTTTCTCCAGCGCCTGGATCATTTGTGCGGCGCCATACAACGCGTCTTTACGCAGCGGCATCGGCGTAGTGCCGGCGTGGGCAGCCATACCCTCGACGCGCACATCCAGCCAGCGAATTGCCTGTCCACCGGTGACCACACCGATGCTCTTGGCATTGTCTTCAAGGATCGGGCCCTGTTCGATATGCGCTTCGAAATACGCATCCACCGCGCCACCCAGTGGGCGTGAACCGTTGTAGCCAGTTGCACACAAGGCCTCGGCCACGCTGATGCCATCGACGTCGGCAGTGGCCAGGGCCTTGTCCAGCGCCAGGGTGCCGGTGAATACCGCCGAACCGAGCATGGCGGGTGTAAAACGGGCGCCCTCCTCGTTGGTCCATACCGCAATTTCCAGTGGTTTGCGTGTCTGTATCCCGTGATCGTCCAGGCTGCGAATCACCTCCAGACCCGCCAATACACCGTAGACACCGTCGAAGCGGCCGCCCTCGGGTTGTGTGTCGAGGTGACTGCCCATCATCACCGGTGCCGCGTCCTTGTCCGTACCGGCACGGCGGGCGAACAGATTGCCGATGGCATCCACGCTCAGGCTCAACCCGGCGGCCGTGCACCAGTGGCTGAACAGTTCGCGACCGGCTTGGTCTTCGCCGCTCAAGGCCAGGCGGCAACTGCCACCGCGCGCCGTGGCGCCAATCTCGGCCATGGCCATCAGGCTGGCCCACAGGCGCTCGCCGTTGATCTTCAACATTACAATCACTCCCTCAAACGCTATGGGCCATTTCAAGACGGTGCGCGGAGGCATGGCGGCGCGACAACGCCAGCACACACACCAGCGAGACCGCCGCGATCAAGCTGTAAAACACTGCCATTGGCCACCATTGGCCTTGGTATTCGTGGGCCAGCCAGGTTCCGATCAATGGCGTAAGGCCACCCGCCAGCGCGCCGCACACCTGGTACGCCAGGGAAATCGCGGTGTAACGCACGCGGGTTTCAAACAGGCCGCTGACGAAGCCGGCGATCACGGCATAAAACGACGCCATGCACACCACTGCCAGGGCGATGCCGAGGATGATCAAAGGCGCCTGGCCGCTGCTGACCAGGACGAACATGGGGTAAGGCGAAGCCATGGCCAATACGGTCATCGCGCACAGGAAACGCGTGGCACCGACCTTCTCCGCCACCCAGGCAGCCAGCGGCTGGACGCAGAACTGGATGATGGCGACAAAGAACAGGCACTCCAGAATCAACGAGCGCGGCAGGCCCAGTTGCTGAGTGCTGTAGGCAATCATGAAGGTGTTGGTGAAATACACGCCAGCGATGCCCAGGGTGTTGGCACCGATGCACAGCAGCAGCGGACGCCAGGCGGTTCGCAGCACTTCAATGACGGGCGCCTGGTCTTTCTTGATCGCCCGCGCTTTTTCCGCCAGCGCTTTGTCTTCAAGAAACTCCGGCGACTCGTTCACGCCCAGGCGAATCGCCAAGCCGACCACCAACAGCAACGCACTGGCCAGGAACGGTACGCGCCAGCCCCAGCTTAATAACTCGTCTTCCGGCAGGCGGGTTACCGCACTGAACGCCAACAGTGACAGGATCAACCCAGCCGGGCTGCCCAATTGCGCGAAGGAAGCAAAGAAGTTGCGCCGGCCTTTGGGCGCATGCTCGCCCGCCATCAGCACCGCGCCGCCCCACTCACCGCCGACGGCAATACCCTGCACCACGCGGAGCAGGACCAGCAGTACGGGCGCAGCGGCACCGATCTGTGCGTAGGTCGGCAGCAGACCGATACACACGGTGACCACGCCCATCATCACCAGGGTAATCACCAGGGATTTTTTGCGGCCAATCCGGTCACCGATGTGCCCGAACACAATGCCGCCCAACGGCCGCGCAAAGAAACCCACGGCAAAGGTGCCGAACGCAGCCATGGTGCTAAAGAGCTTGTCGTCAGAAGGGAAAAACAGTTGGCCAAACACCAGCGCCGCGGCGGTGGCGTAGATGTAAAAGTCGTACCACTCGATCATGGTGCCGATAAAAGCGGCGGCCGCAGCACGGCGAGGCTGGGGCGAAGCGGAAGGCTTCATGGGGCTGGCTCCTTTGGTTATTTTTTTGGCAGGAGAAAGGTGGAACGCATGCGCTCTGATGGCGCTTGTTGAGGGTGATTTATCGTCTTGGGGCTATGATTAGTCAATTTTCTATTTATTATTCCAATTATAAATCCTGCTTATTATCGAGCCACACCATGCCCGACGTCCGCCGCGACATTCACCCTTTGCTCAACGACCGCCTGGACTGGAACCTGCTGCGCACGTTCCGCGTGATCGGCCAGGAGCTGAGCATCAGCCGCGCCGCCGCCCGTCTGCACCTGACCCAGCCGGCGATCAGCCAGGCACTCAAGCGGCTGGAAGAACAACTCGATTGCCAACTCATCGTTCGCCGGGGTCCGCGCTTTGTGCTGACGGAGGCCGGGGAGCAGATCTTCGCCATCGCCGGCGAGATGTATGGCCAGGTGTCGCAGATGAGTAACGCCCTGCAAAAACCCGGTGATGAAGTGATCGGCAAAGTGCGATTGCTGATGATCAGCCGGATCAACTCGGACACCTTCGATGAATACCTGGCGGACTTTCATCGTGAACACCCTCGGGTAGACCTGGAAGTCGAGGTGATGCGCAGTTCGGACATCGTCGCCGCGCTCCTGGAAAAAACCGCGACGCTGGGCCTGAGCCTTAACCGTCGGCCACAGCCACGTCTGGAACAACACCTGTTCCTGCGCCAGCGTTATGCGTTTTTTTGTGGGCGACACCATCCGCTGTTCGGGCGCATCGGTTTGGCGGAGGGGGACCTGCAATCGGAGAACTTCGTCAGTTTTACCAGCGACCAGATTGGCGGGATGCTCTCACCGTTGACGATTTTCCGCGACCAGCAAGGGTTCAGTGGGCGGATTGTGGCGTCGTCTTCAAGCCTGGAAGAAGTGCGGCGATTGGTGATCGCCGGCTTCGGCCTGGGCTGCCTGCCGATCCATGTGGTCGCGGATGATGTGAAAAACGGGCTGCTCTGGCGGTTACCGCCGGATGAGGGAATAACGGACGTGGACATTCACCTACTGTGGAATCGAGAGCAGAAGATGAGCCGCGCGGAAACCGTGTTTATTCAGAGCCTGACAGCGCGCCTGGCTGACCACGGCGCGCACGCTTCTAAAAGTGGATGAACGCCTCTCTGAAGGGAGTGGTCAAGCCAGAACAACAGGGAACCTTTTACTCAGCGTCCCCGTTCTTTATTGGCTTGGGAGAGAACCGAGGCCGCAAGGGATTTTGCAGCCTCACTGTACTGGTCGCTTTGAAGCACTTTCCCCGCCTTCTCCTCCAGCACAGCGCTTGTCTGCTTCTCGGTACTGCGCTGAGCCAACGCTGAAGCGGCAAGGCTTTTGGCAATGACCGAAGCGTCTGGATTATTGAGGGTGTCGGCCGCCAGGGTAGCTATCTTGCCGGAGGTTTTTTTCGTGTTCTTGCTCATGATGCAATTCCTTTGCAGTGGTTAGCGCCTGATCGAGTGCGCTATCACAACGTAATAAACTGCAGGAGCCACTGCAATGCGCTGCCTGTAGGCAACGTTTTGCAAGTCCGTGCGAAAGGTGCATCGGTCATGCAGTGCGTGCTAGAGCGTCGCATCGATAGCACTGATGATTACTATCGAAACGAGCGCCTGCTCGATTTTCAGCACTGATTCCTATAATCGCTTCCTAATTCCCTCCCCCTCGCCTGGCTTCGGGCGACGTTCACCCTGGAACCCAACACTATGCCAAGTGCCAGCCAGGCCCCTCGCGGCCTTCCCGAACATAATCAACAGAGCGTCAAACAGCAGTGGCTGGCGATTCTCTCAGTCGCCGTGGGCGCCTTTGCCTTGGTGACCAGCGAGTTTCTGCCAGTGGGCGTACTCAACGATGTCGCTGCGGACCTGGGCATCAGTGCCGGTCACGCAGGCCTGATGGTTACCCTGCCCGGCATCATGGCCGCGCTCGCCGCCCCCCTGCTGTCGGTGATCATTGGCGCCATGGACCGCCGTTATCTGCTGATCGGCCTGACGCTGATCATGATCATCGCCAACATGGTGGTGGCCTTCGCCAGTGATTTCAGCCTTCTGCTATTCGGTCGCGTATTGCTGGGTATCAGCATCGGCGGTTTCTGGGCCACAGCCATCGCCCTCAGCGGCCGCCTGGCGCCCAAAGGCGTGGATGTCGCGAAGGCCACCTCGATCATCATGATGGGCGTGACACTGGCCACCGTACTCGGCGTGCCCGTGGGCACATGGCTAAGTGGCTTGATGGGCTGGCGCATGACTTTCCTGGTCACCGCGTTGCTGGGCTTACCGGTGCTGTTGGCACAGGTCCTCCTGCTCCCCATCCTCAAGCCGGAAAAACCCATTCTTGTCAGCGACCTGCCGGCGTTGTTCATCAACCCACGGGCTCGGGTCGGTTTGATCGCGGTATTGCTGATCGGTCTGGCGCACTTTGCCGCGTACACCTACGTCGCGCCTTTCTTCAAGAACAGCTCCGGCTTCGATGGTCCGACCATCGGCTCGCTGCTGCTGATGTTTGGCGTGGCCGGTGTAGCAGGTAACATCTTTGCCGGTTTCGCCGCCAACCGCAGCGTGCGCTACACCCTACTGCTGGTCGCGCTGATGATCGGCACCAGCACCGCCCTGTTCCCCTACTTCGCCACCGGCCTGACCGGCGCCGCCATGCTGATCGCACTCTGGGGCTTCGCCTTCGGCGCCTTCCCGGCCTGCGCCAGTATCTGGATGTTTGTCGTAGCGCCCAAGGATGTGGAGCGTGGCATGCCGCTGTTCGTTGCGTTGTTCCAGGTGATTATTGCGCTGGGCTCGTTCTTCGGCGGACGGATCGTCGACCAGATGGGCAGCGCCGTGCTGTTGAGCCTCGCGACCGCATTGGTAGGCGTGGGTTTTGTGACGGTGCTGGTGCTGGGGCGGAATGTGAGCAATAGCTTGGCAGCGCAGCCTGCCTGACCGGGAACGTAGTCACTGAAAAGCCTGCTGGGTGTTGAGCTCAGCGGGCTTTTTCGTTTAATGGGGGTCAGCGATGACCGCTATTCCCGGAGATCAGCACCGGGAATCTGCATCAAGGCGTTCGGTGCCATTAACCGACGGCAAGGGAAGCGTCGATAACTCAATCCCTGACAGCCGGAAAGACAGCGCGCGCCCTTCTCGCCTGTATCCTTTGCAACGGATATGGGCTCTCCAGGCGTCACCGCGTTTCTCGTAATTGGCCATTTACGGATATTGGCGGGTGCTTGGGGGGCGCGAAAGAGAAGGCATTCCCCCAAACACAAAAAAGCCCCGAGGCGGTTAAGCGCTCGGGGCTTTTTAAATATGGCGGAGAGATAGGGATTCGAACCCTAGGTACCGGTGAAGGTACAACGGATTTCGAATCCGTCCCATTCGGCCACTCTGGCATCTCTCCAACGGCGCGCATCATAACAGC
>Ga0182007_10001850_pt1 | contig 11031 bp, 9 predicted proteins | sample Sormic07211113_1_FD_123023 | JGI IMG/M metagenome (GOLD analysis project Ga0182007, IMG submission 123023) | Rhizosphere microbial communities from Sorghum bicolor, Mead, Nebraska, USA - 072115-113_1 MetaG | ecosystem: Host-associated > Plants > Roots > Rhizosphere | place: USA: Nebraska... | reverse complement strand
GGGGGGTGGGGGCTCAGCCCTTGCTGATGATCGAGCGGGCGAAGAAGCGCAGGTTCGCCGGCTTCTCCGCGAGCCTGCGCATGAAGTAGCCGTACCAGTCGGTGCCGTAGGCGGTGTAGACGCGCATCCGGTGGCCCTCGGCGGCCAGCCGCAGGTGTTCGTCGCCACGGATGCCGTACAGCATCTGGAACTCGTACTCGTCGGGCTTGCGGCCGGCGCGGTGGGCGAGTTCCTGGGCGATGGAGATGAGCCGCGGGTCGTGGGAGCCGACCATCGGGTACCCCTCGCCCGCCATGAGGATCTTCAGGATGCGGACGTACGCCTTGTCGATCTCGTGCTTCTGCTGGTACGCGACCTCGGCGGGCTCCTTGTACGCGCCCTTGACCAGCCGCACCCGGCTGCCGGCCGCGGCGAGCCGGCGGGCGTCGGCCTCGGTGCGGAAGAGGTAGGCCTGGATCACGCAGCCGGTCTGCGGGAAGTCCTTCCGCAGCTCCTCGTGGATGGCGAACATCGAGTCGAGGGTGGTGTGGTCCTCGGCGTCGAGGGTGACGGTCGTACCGATGGCGGCGGCCGCCTCGACGACGGGCCGGACGTTGGCGAGCGCCAGCTCGTGGCCGCCGTCCAGCGCCTGGCCGAACATCGACAGCTTGACGGACATCTCGGCCCTGGTACCCAGCTCCAGCTCCTTGAGCCGGTCGATGAGGGCCAGGTAGGCGTCGCGGGCGGCGGCGGCCTGTGCCGGCCGGGTGATGTCCTCGCCGACCACGTCCATGGTGAGTTCCAGGCCCCGCGCGGTGAGCTCCTGGACGATCGGCACGATGTCGTCGACGGTCTCGCCCGGGATGAAGCGTTCGACGACCTGCCTGGTCACCGGGGCCGCCGAGATGAGACGTCGCATCCGGTCGCTGCGCGACGCGGCAAGAATCACGGGACCCAGCACGGGGCACCTCCACAAACCAGCAGATAGAACCACCGTGAAACCTAAGGATCCCCCCGATCGTCAGCCATCGACAGCTGTCACGCATCCGTGCCGCAGATCTCAGACAGATGTATGAAGGGCCGCCGGCCATACGGGAGAATGCCCGGGTGACGCCCGACAACAGAGGTGACTACCAGGAACTGGTCGACGAGATCTCGGAGCTCCTCGGCGCCCCCGCGACGCTGGAGAACCGCGAGTTCGAACTGATCGCCTTCGGGGCCTACGACAGTGAGGGCGACCTCGACGCGTCGGCGCTGGACCCGGTGCGCACCCGCTCGATCCTGACCCGGCGTTCGACGGCCGCCGTCCGGACCTGGTTCGAGGGCTTCGGCATCACCCGGGCGACGGGCCCGGTCCGCATTCCGCCGACGCCGGAGGCCGGCGTCTACCGGGGGCGGATCTGCCTCCCCGTACGGCACCGGACCGTCGTCCTCGGCTACGTCTGGCTGCTGGACTCCGACCCCGGCCCGACCGAGCGGCAGCTCACGGCCGCCATGGAGGTCACCGTCCGCATCGGCGCGCTGCTCGCGGACGAGGCCCAGCACGGGGCGGACCTCAGCCGGGAGTTGCGGGCCGTACTGGTCGCCGAGCACGACTGGCAGGCGGACATGGCCCTGTCGGAACTCCGCACCGCCCTGGGCTCCCGCGCGGACGGCATCCACACGGTGGTCTGTGTGGCCCCCTGGCCCACCACCGCCCCGGACGACGCCCCCTCGGTCCGCACGGTGCCGGGCGCGACGGCACTGTGCACGGTGCCGTGGAACACGACGCAGCACTGCCTGGCTCTCCTGGTACGCCTGCGTTCGACATCGGTACTGACACCGGCGACATCGGCGGCGGGGCGGTTGCTGGAGCGGGTGGGGGTGGAGGCGAACCCGGCAGGGGCGGGTTCCGGAGCCGGGACGGGTGTGGGCGGAGGCGGAGTGAGCGGAGCCGGAGGCGGCGGAGTCAGTGGAGTCGCCGCCGGGATTGCCTCGGCGCGCAGTGGGCTCGGTGAGTTGGGGTCGGCCTGGCGGGAGGCGAGGGCGGCGGCGCGGGCGGCGCTCGCGGAGCCGCGGTTCGGGCCGGTCGCCGAGTGGGCGCGGATCGGTCCGTACCGTCTGCTGACCTCGCTCACCCCGGACGCCGCCCACGACCCCGCCGTACGCACGCTGCTCTCCCCCGCACACCGCGAACTCGCCCACACCGCCGAGGTCTATCTCGACCGGGCGGGCCAGGCGGGGCGCACGGCCGCGGAGCTGGGGATCCACCGGCAGACCCTGTACTACCGCCTCTCCCGGGTGGAGCAACTGACCGGCCTCGACCTGGACGACGGGGAGGACCGTCTGCTGCTGCACATGGCATTGAAGGGGGCGCGACTGTAGGGAAACTGTACGGTCGCTGCCCGAATCCGGGCAGAATCAGCGCAATATGCCCACCGTGCCCTCTACAGTGCCCGCATGATCACCCCATCCGCACTGGGCTCCTTCACGCTGATCGTCGGCCTGCTCACCCTCACCCCCGGCCTGGACACCGCCCTCATCCTCCGCACCGCGCTGCTGGGCGACCGCGCCCGGACCTGGGGCATAGTCCTCGGCATCCAGGCCGGCACCCTGGTGTGGGGTGTGCTCGGCGCGCTGGGCGTCACCGCGGTGCTGACCGCCTCCCATCTCGCCTACACGGCTCTGCGCTGGGCGGGTGCCGGGTACCTGGTGTGGATGGGCGGCCGCATGGTGCTGTCGACGCTACGGCGGCGGGCCACCGCAACCGGCGACGCGTCCCCGACCGACCCAGCGGACGAGTCGAACGCCGTCGGCGGATTCCGCGCCGGCCTGCGCAGGGGCGCGGTGACCAATCTGCTCAACCCCAAGGTGGGGGCCTTCTACATGGCGGTGCTGCCACAGTTCGTACCGTCCGGCGGCGTCGTCGCGCACCTGGCCGCGGGGGTCCTGCTGGCCGGCGTGCACATCCTGCTCGCGGTGGCCTGGGCGAGCGTCCTGATCCTCTTCGCCCGCACCCTCCGCGACACCCTCCGCCGCCCCTCCGCCCGCCGCCTCCTGGACCGCATCACCGGCACGGTCATCACCGCCTTCGGCCTCCGGCTGGCGCTCGGCGACTGAAGCGAACGCTCGTTCCGACCGGACCGGAGCGCCGCCCGCGCCGCGTCGCGGGATCTCAGGCGTGCGTGGCGCGGCCGATGACGCGTCGCAGGCCCTCGGTGAGCTGGTCGGCGGTGGTCGCCGTGTCGGGGTCGAAGACCCACTGGACCATGAGTCCCTGCAGGAGGGTCTGGTAGAAACGGCCCTCGGTCTCGATGGTCTCCTTGTCCTGCTCCTCCTCCGGAATGCCGTTGAACAGGGGCAGAAGCCCCGTCCTCCCCTGCTTCTCGGGCTCGACGAGCATCCGTCGCACCTCCGGCATCCGGTCGCCCTGGACGATCAGTTCGAAACTCAGCAGCCAGATCGCCCGCCCCTCAGAAGGGCGTCAACCGCGCCTACGTGGTCGCCGCGGGCTTCGCGACCGGAGCCGCCGGCTACGCCCTGCTGGCCTTCGCGGACACGGACTCCCTCGTCCTGGTCCTGATCGCCTGCGGTGTGCTCGCCTCCGGCATCGTCATGGTCGTCTCCCAGATCACCGACCTCGCGATGGGCAGCGCGCCCGTGGAGCGGGCGGGTTCGGCGGCGTCCCTGATGGAGACCGCCGCGGAGTTCGGCGGCGCGCTGGGCATGGCGATCCTCGGCTCGATCGGTACGGCGATCTACCGCCACGACATCCCGGGCTCGGCCCCCGCCGCGGCCCACGAGACCCTGGGCGGCGCACTGGCGATCGCGGCCCGCCTGCCGGAGCGCACGGGAGACGCCCTGGCGAGCACGGCCCGGGAGGCGTTCACCAGCGGGATGCAGGGAGCGGCGATCGCGGGGGCGCTCCTGCCGGCGGGGGCGGCGGTACCGGCGGCACGGGCACTGCGGGGAATCCGGGTCGGCGACAAGTGGACGGGCAGAGAACCAACCGCGGACAGACAAGTAACCGGACACACGAACGCCGGGTGGGCCGAGACTCCGAGCCCACCCGGCGTTGCGACAGTCAGGGAACCTCAGACCAGGTTCACCGAACGAGCCGACGTGGCCCCGATCTCCTCGGCCACCTCGGTCAGCACCGCCTGCGACACCGTGTCGTCCACCGTGAGAACCGCGAGCGCCTCCCCACCGGCGACCGCACGCGACACCTGCATACCGGCGATGTTGATCCCCGCCTCGCCGAAGATCCGCCCCACCGTGCCGACGACGCCCGGACGGTCCTCGTACTTGAAGACGACCATGTGGTCCGCCAGCGCGAGGTCGACGTCGTACTCGCCCACCGCGACGATCTTCTGCAGATGCTTCGGGCCGGCCAGCGTGCCGGAGACCGACACCTCCTCGCCGCTGCCCAGCGTGCCGCGCACCGTCACGACGTTGCGGTGGTCGGTCGACTCCGAGCTTGTCGTCAGCCGTACCTCGACGCCACGCTCCTGCGCGAACAGCGGGGCGTTGACGTAGGAGACCGTCTCGGCGACGACGTCCTCGAAGACACCCTTGAGGGCGGACAGCTCCAGCACCTTCACATCGTGCTGGGTGATCTCGCCGTAGACCTCGACGTCGAGACGGACGGCGACCTCGCCGGCGAGCGCGGTGAAGATCCGGCCGAGACGCTCGGCGAGCGGCAGACCCGGCTTGACGTCCTCGGCGATGACACCGCCCTGGACGTTCACCGCGTCGGGCACGAGCTCACCGGCGAGCGCGAGCCGCACCGACCTGGCGACCGCGATACCGGCCTTCTCCTGCGCCTCGTCCGTCGACGCGCCGAGGTGCGGGGTGGCCACCACCTGGTCGAACTCGAACAGCGGCGAGTCCGTGCAGGGCTCCTTCGCGTACACGTCGAGACCGGCGCCCGCGACGCGCCCCTCCTTCAGCGCCGAGTACAGCGCCTCCTCGTCGACGATCCCGCCGCGCGCGGCGTTGACGATCCGCACGCTCGGCTTGACCTTGCGCAGCGCCTCGTCGCCGATGAGGCCGATCGTCTCGGGGGTCTTGGGGAGGTGGACGGTGATGAAGTCGGAGACCTCGAGCAGTTCGTCCAGCGACAGGACCTTGACGCCCATCTGCGCGGCTCGCGCGGGCTGGATGTAGGGGTCGTAGGCGACGACCTTCATCCCGAAGGCGGACATGCGCTGAGCGACCAGCGCGCCGATGCGGCCGAGGCCGACGACACCGAGGGTCTTCTCGGCCAGCTCCACGCCCGTGTACTTGCTGCGCTTCCACTCGCCGTTCTTCAGCGCGGCGTTGGCCTGCGGGATGTGGCGGGCGGTGGCGACGAGGAGACCGCAGGCGAGCTCGGCGGCGGTCACGATGTTCGAGGTGGGGGCGTTGACGACCATCACGCCGGCCTTGGTGGCGGCGGAGACGTCGACGTTGTCCAGGCCGACGCCGGCTCGTGCGACGACCTTCAGCTTGTGCGCGGCGGCGATCGCCTCGGCGTCCACCTTGGTGGCGGAGCGGATCAGGATGGCGTCGACGTCGGCGATGGCCGGGAGCAGTTCGGCTCGGTCCGCTCCGTTGCAGTGCCGGATCTCGAAGTCGGGGCCAAGCGCGTCCACGGTCGCGGGCGACAGCTCTTCAGCGATGAGTACGACAGGTTTCGAGCTCACGTGAGTCCTCACAAGTCCAATGCGGACGGCCGTCCCGACGGCCGCAGGCGGTGGAGGGGTGTCGCGACCCGGAGGGCCGCTTGAGCCGCGTGGAAGACGCACGACGCTGTGGGCCTGACGCGTATGTAGTACGGCAGTGTAGTGGCGCGACCGAGGTCGTCCTGCGCCTCTGCGGAAGGATCACCCGGACGTGATCCGACACCTTGGACAAAGGGGCCGGGGCTGTCTGCTCCGGCCCCTTCGCCATGCGGCTCACGCCTCTTCGTCGACCCAGCTCATCAGCTTGCGCAGCTGCTTGCCGGTGGTCTCCAGCAGGGACTCGGCGTCCTGCTGCTTGTACTCGTTGTACTTCTTCAGGCCGCCGTGGTACTCGGCCATCCACTCACGCGCGAAGGTGCCGTCCTGGATCTCGGCGAGGACCTTCTTCATCTCGGCCTTGGTGGCGTCGGTGATGATCCGCGGGCCGGTGACGTAGTCGCCCCACTCGGCGGTCTCGGAGACGGACCAGCGCATCTTCTCCAGGCCGCCCTCGTACATGAGGTCGACGATCAGCTTCAGCTCGTGCAGGCACTCGAAGTAGGCGATCTCCGGCTGGTAGCCCGCCTCGACGAGGGTCTCGAAGCCGGCCTTCACCAGGGCGGCGGTACCACCGCACAGGACGGCCTGCTCACCGAACAGGTCGGTCTCGGTCTCCTCGGTGAAGGTCGTCTTGATGACGCCCGCGCGGGTGCCACCGATGCCCTTGGCGTACGACAGCGCCAGCGGGAAGCCGTTGCCGGTCGCGTCCTGCTCGACGGCCACGATGCAGGGAACGCCGCGGCCCTCCTCGTACTGGCGGCGCACCAGGTGGCCCGGGCCCTTGGGGGCGACCATGCAGACGTCGACGCCGGCCGGGGGCTTGATGAAGTCGAAGCGGATGTTCAGGCCGTGCCCGAAGAACAGCGCGTCGCCGTCCTTCAGGTTCGGGGCGATGGACTCCTCGTAGACCTGGGCCTGGATCGGGTCCGGGACGAGGATCATGATGACGTCGGCCTCGGCGGCGGCCTCGGCGGGCGTCACCACGCGCAGGCCCTGCTCCTCGGCCTTGGCCTTGGACTTGGAGCCCTCGTGCAGACCGACACGCACGTCGACACCCGAGTCACGGAGCGACAGCGCGTGGGCGTGGCCCTGGCTGCCGTAACCGATGACCGCGACCTTGCGGCCCTGGATGATGGACAGGTCGGCGTAGGCGTCGTAGAACAACTCGGCCACTTTGTGTTCTCTCCTTGAGTGCAGGTTGTGCGTCCTACCGTATGACGGCAGGTCGAAGGGAAGTTCTCGGGTCTCGACATACGGGCGGCCGGTGTCGTACGGGCGGCCGGCGAGGGCCGCCCGTACGACGGGGTCACGCGGATCGGTCGAGGGCGCGCAGCGATCGGTCGGTGATGGAGCGGGCGCCGCGGCCGATGGCGATCGTGCCGGACTGGACGAGCTCCTTGATGCCGTACGGCTCCAGCATCTTGAGCATCGCGGACAGCTTGTCGCTGCTGCCGGTGGCCTCGACGGTGACGGCCTCCGGGGAGACGTCGACGGTCTTGGCGCGGAACAGCTGGACGATCTCGACGATCTGCGAGCGCGTCTCGTTGTCGGCCTTCACCTTCACCAGGACGAGTTCGCGCTGAACGGCCTGGGTGGGCTCCAGCTCGACGATCTTCAGCACGTTGACGAGCTTGTTGAGCTGCTTCGTCACCTGCTCCAGCGGGAACTCCTCCACGCTGACGACGATCGTGATGCGGGAGATGTCGGGGTGCTCGGTGACACCGACCGCGAGCGAGTCGATGTTGAAGCCGCGGCGGGAGAAGAGGGCGGCGATCCGGGCCAGGATGCCCGGGGTGTTCTCCACCAGGACGGAGAGCGTGTGCTTGGACATGATCTTTTACGTCTCTCTCTGCGCTGTCTCTCTGCGCTGTCTCTGCGTCTGTCGCGCTCAGTCGTCTTCGCTGTCGCCGAAGTCGGGGCGGACGTCCCGGGCGGCCATGATCTCGTCGTTGGAGGTGCCGGCGGCGACCATCGGCCACACCATCGCGTCCTCGTGGACGATGAAGTCGACGACGACCGGGCGGTCGTTGATGGAGTTCGCCTCTTCGATGACCTTGTCGAGGTCGTCCGGGGACTCGCAGCGGATCGCGTAGCAGCCCATGGCCTCCGACAGCTTCACGAAGTCGGGGACCCGGGTGCCGCGGGCGTCCGGGTTGACGTCGTCGGGCCCGGAGTGCAGCACGGTGTTGGAGTACCGCTGGTTGTAGAAGAGGGTCTGCCACTGGCGGACCATCCCGAGGGCGCCGTTGTTGATGACGGCGACCTTGATCGGGATGTTGTTCAGGGCACAGGTGGTGAGCTCCTGGTTGGTCATCTGGAAGCAGCCGTCGCCGTCGATCGCCCAGACCGTCTGGTCCGGCGCGCCGGCCTTGGCGCCCATCGCGGCCGGGACCGCGTAGCCCATGGTTCCGGCGCCGCCGGAGTTCAGCCAGGTCGCGGGCTTGTCGTACGTGATGTAGTGCGCGGCCCACATCTGGTGCTGGCCGACGCCCGCCGCGAAGATCGTGCCCGCGGGGGCGAGTCGGCCGATGCGCTCGATGACCTGCTGGGGCGAGAGCTGGCCGTTCGCCGGCTGCTCGTAGCCCAGCGGGTAGGTCTCGCGCCAGCGGTTGAGGTCCTTCCACCAGGCGCTGTAGTCGCCCTGCTGGCCCTCGCTGTGCTCCTTCTGGACCGCCTGGACGAGGTCGGCGATGACCTCGCGGGCGTCACCGACGATCGGCACGTCCGCGGCGCGGTTCTTGCCGATCTCCGCCGGGTCGATGTCGGCGTGGACGATCTTGGCGTACGGGGCGAAGCTGTCCAGCTTGCCGGTGACGCGGTCGTCGAAGCGGGCTCCGAGGGCGACGATCAGGTCGGCCTTCTGCAGCGCGGTGACGGCGGTGACCGCACCGTGCATGCCCGGCATTCCCACGTGCTGCGGGTGGCTGTCGGGGAATGCGCCGAGCGCCATCAGGGTGGTGGTGACGGGCGCTCCGGTGAGCTCGGCGAGGACCTTGAGCTCGGCGGTGGCCTGCGCCTTGATGACGCCGCCGCCGACGTAGAGGACGGGCCGCCTGGCGGCGGTGATGAGTTTGGCGGCCTCACGGATCTGCTTGGCGTGCGGCTTGGTCACCGGGCGGTAGCCGGGCAGGTCCATCACCGGCGGCCAGGAGAAGGTCGTCTTCGCCTGGAGGGCGTCCTTGGCGATGTCGACCAGGACCGGGCCGGGGCGGCCGGTGGAGGCGATGTGGAAGGCCTGCGCGATGACCCGCGGGATGTCCTCGGCCTTGGTGACCAGGAAGTTGTGCTTGGTGATCGGCATGGTGATGCCGACGATGTCCGCCTCCTGGAAGGCGTCCGTGCCGATCGACTTGGAGGCCACCTGCCCGGTGATCGCCACGAGCGGCACCGAGTCCATGTGGGCGTCCGCGATCGGGGTGACCAGGTTGGTCGCGCCCGGTCCCGAGGTCGCCATGCAGACGCCGACCTTGCCGGTGGCCTGCGCGTAACCGGTGGCCGCGTGGCCGGCGCCCTGCTCGTGGCGGACCAGGACGTGGCGCACCCGGGTCGAGTCCATCAGCGGGTCGTAGGCGGGGAGGATGGCACCGCCGGGAATACCGAATACCGTGTCGGCCCCGACCTCCTCGAGAGAGCGGATGAGGGACTTCGCACCCGTGACGTGCTCGGGGGCGGACTGTCCTCCGGATCGGGGCCGCGGCTGCGGATGGTGGGCCCCGGTGGCCTGCTCGGTCATCGTCAGTCTCTTCTCGATGCTGAGGGTTTTTGCGAGGTTTGTACGGCGTTCTGCTGTTGCACGAAAAGTTCCTGTGCAACAAAAAACCCCTCGTGCCGTAAGGCAAGCGAGGGGAGCGCGCCGGGTGGAGGTCGCTGAGCGGTGGTGGGCTCAGCGTCAGCCGACGCGCTTTCCAAGTACGAGAATTCGGGTGCGCATGGCACTGACCCTCCCCCCGACGCACACCACGTGTCAAGTGGGTGGGACGGGAGTCTCATTATGTGAGCGCAGTCCACTTCCGCCTCCCAGAACGGCGGGTACACCACTTGTGTACACCCCTCCCCCACCACCCGCGAACGCGGGCTCGATCGGGCCGTGCGGCACCGGATAGTGGCCGGATCCGAGCGCTCGCCGCAGCCGGTACTCGTCCAGGGGACCGGAGAAGGCCATGCCCTGTCCGTGGGTGCAGCCCATCGCGCGCAGGGCGACCACCTGTTCCGGCAGGTCGACGCCGTCGGCCACGGACTGCAGCCCGAGGTCGGTGGCGATCCTCAGCAGCCCGCTGGTGATCTTGTGCAGCCGCGCGGACTCGACGACGCCCTCGACCAGACCGCGGTCGAGCTTCAGCACGTCGACGGGGAGCCTGCGCAGTGCCGTGATCGCCGCGTGGCCGCTGCCGAAGCCGTCCAGGGCGATCCGGACGCCGAGGCGACGCAGGGCGGACAGCCTCCGCTCCAGCTCGTCCAGGGAGATCTTCGGGTCGGTGTCGGACAGTTCGATCAGCAGCGCCCCCGAGGGCAGCCCGTGCCGGGTCAGCAGGGCCTCGATCGAGCCCAGCGGCATCGACCGGTCCAGCAGCCGCCGGGCGCTCATCCGGACCGCGACGGGCACGGCGAGCCCCGTGGCGGTGCGCTCGGCGGCCTGTTCGAGGGCCTCCTCCAGGATCCAGCGGCCCAGCTCCTGCGTCCGGTCGCTGTCCTCGGCGACCCGCAGGAACTCGGCCGGGGTGAACAGCACCCCCTGCGAGGAGCGCCAGCGCGCCTGCGCCTCGACAGAGATGATCCGGCCACTCTCCAGGCAGACCACGGGCTGGTGCAGCAGGGCGAACTCGCCGTCGTGCAGCGCGGCCCGCAGACGCGTGGCCAGCTCGGCCTTCCGTACGACGTCCTGCTGCATCTGGGGTGCGTACAGCTCGACGCGGCCCTTGCCGGCCGCCTTGGCGCGGTACATGGCGAGGTCGGCGTTGCGCAGCAACTCGCCCGCGCCGAGGCCCGTTTCGGCGAAGGCGACACCGATGGACGCGGCCACCCGCACATCGTTGCCGTCGATCAGGTAGGGCTGGGAGAGGGTGATCCTGAGGCGGTCGGCGAGCTCCAGGATGTGACGTTCACGGGCGGCGCGGTCACGGGTGCCGTCCCCCGCGATCAGGGCCGCGAACTCGTCACCGCCGAGCCGGGAGGCGGTGTCGCCCTGCCGGACCGCGTCCTGGAGTCTGCGGGCGGCCTGGACGAGCAGCTCGTCCCCGGCCTGGTGCCCGATCGTGTCGTTGACGGCCTTGAAGCCGTCGAGGTCGATGAAGAGGACGGCCGTCCCGCGCAG
>Ga0182007_10001844_pt1 | contig 11047 bp, 13 predicted proteins | sample Sormic07211113_1_FD_123023 | JGI IMG/M metagenome (GOLD analysis project Ga0182007, IMG submission 123023) | Rhizosphere microbial communities from Sorghum bicolor, Mead, Nebraska, USA - 072115-113_1 MetaG | ecosystem: Host-associated > Plants > Roots > Rhizosphere | place: USA: Nebraska... | reverse complement strand
GGAGTCTGCATGGTTGTCCTCCTGGCTGCATGGGGCGCGACCGTGCCCGGGATGGGCCCTCCGGGTCGCGCGGGTTATCGGGCGAGGCGAGGATCGCCCCGTCACGTCCGCTTCGGTTGCGACACGCCTTCCAGCGTGTTCGCGACTTCGTCGCGGATCGGGCCGGCCGTGCGCGTCGCGATGTCCGCGAGCGACAGCATGCCGACCAGACGCTGGTCGTGATCCACGACCGGCAGGCGGCGCAACTGCGCGTCCGCCATGTAATGCTGGATCTCGTCCAGCGGATCGTCCTCGAAACACCATTCGATCGGGCCCGACGCGACTTCATGAATCCGCGTTTCCGGCGGCTTGCCGACCGAGATCGCGCGCACCGTGAGGTCGCGGTCCGTGACCATCCCGACCAGCCGGTTGTTGTCGCACACGGGCAGCGCGCCGATGTCGTAGCGCTCCATCAGTTGGGCGGCGTGACGGATCGAGTCGGTCGGTGCGATCCGCACGACGTCCTGCGACATGATTTCGTTGACGCGATGCATGAAATTCTCCTTGCGGGTGGGTGAAGCAATGTGCCGATGCGGCCCCTGCGATCCAGCAAACCGCATGCCGTGCACGCGGCTCGTCTCGTCACTTGTCGTCACGTTTGCGCTTGTCCTCCCACGGCCCGCCGTCATGCGTGCCGGGCGGCGTGTCGGGCTCGATGCGCGTGACGCCGCCGGTCGCGGGCGGATCGCTCGCCGGAAACGTGTCCTCCAGCTGCTTGTCGATATGGCGCTCCGAATGGCGCGTGCGCGTGTGGTCCTGGTCCTTCAGCGGGGGTTGCGGGTCGGGCTGCCGCTCGCGCGCCGGTGCATCGTGGCCGTGCCGGGTCGAATCCTTCATGGCGGTGCTCCGTATGGGTGACGAGGAGCCGCCTGTGTCGCAACCCGCGTGCCCGCTGCGCGCGCCCGGCACGCGACTTGCCACTGCGACCGCGACGACCACGACGACGACCACGACGACACAGCGCAGCAGGGGGCGCCTGCCGCGCGCCCATCGAGCAGGAGGCACGACGATGATTCCGAAACGACGACCAGGGGTGCGCTACGAAATCAATGTATGCGGCGGCGGATTCGATTCGGTGAAAAGCCATTTCGATATGTGGAAGCATGAACCGCTGATCTACCGGCCCGAGCGCCGGATGTTCGAAGGCAAGGCCGACGTGCGGCGGCTCGGCGACGAGACGTTCGGCGCGACCGAACCCGCGCGCTTCGCGCTGCAGCGCGCATGCGAGCCGTCGGATCCGTATGCGCTCGCGGCGCGCGTGCGCGACGACGGCCGCGAGCTGTGGCTCGTGATGGCCGCGTACGACGCGTAGCGGCGTGCTTGCAAGATTTGCAGCGAGCGGTGTAGCGAATGCATGGTGTTTCGCGCGCGACGGAGCGGCTGCGTATCGAACCCCGCAGATCCGGGCCCGATCCGTCCGCGCGGACGATATGAACGGACGGCATGCGGCTTGCGAATCGTCGCTACGCGGCGCGTTGCGCCGATCCCGATCCGAACCCGCAACGAGGAATGCCGATGACACACGAACCCGCGCAGTGGCTGCAACGGCCCGAACCGCCGTTGCCCGACATCGAGCCGGACCCCGGGCCGCCCGATCCCGACGACGTGCCGCCGGACATGCCCGAACCGTACCGGGAGCCGGAGGGCGACCCGCCCGGGCATGCGCCGCCGGAACGCGATCCGCCGTCGCCGGAGCCGCCGGTGCGCGCGCGGCCGGCGGGTGCGATGCCGCCGATACGAAGGGAGAGCCTGCAATGAGCATCCGCGTGAAACCCGGCATGCTGCGGGACATCGCCGAAACGCTGGGCCGCCATTTCGAGGCGCGCGCGATGCCGTTTCATGTCGAGGAGCACCCGGCCGGCGCATTGCATATCGGCTTTCGTGTCGATGGCCATCCGGCGTCGCTGACCGTGACGTTCGACGCCGACGCGTTCGCCGCGCTCGAACAGGCCGACATCGACCGGCAACGGGGCACGCTCACGCGCGTCGCGGCCGAGTTCGACACGATGATGGCGCGCCGCGCACCGACCGCGTACGCAGGCGATTTCCACTTCAACCGGCTCTGAGCGGCGCCGCCACGGCGCAGCCCGGAGCCGTCGATGCCAGGGAGGATTCGATGAACACGATCCAGACGTTACGCGCGGGCGCCTGTGCGTTCGCCGCGGCGTGCGCGCTGGGCGCATGCACGCAACCGGCCAGCGGCCCGTACGGTACGCGCGCGGCGCCGCCCGCGCCGCCCGACGGCCGCGGCGCGCAGTCGACCACGACGATGCCGGACGCGAACACGCGTTACGACACGCGTCCGTCGCCGGGCAACACGATGCCGCCGGGCACGACCGTCGGCGAACCGGTCGACGTGCCGCCGCCGGGCCCGAACGGCACGCAGGGCGACCAGCCGCTGCCGGGCACGCCGCCGCCGATGCAGTACTGACGGGACGCTTCGCGAGGGCGCGCGCGTCACGGCATGCCGCACCGCGATGCGGCCGGAGGAACGCGATGGCGAATCAGCATGAGCACCTGGAGGACTGGCTGCGCGATGCGTACGCGATGGAGCGCCAGGCCGAGACGATGATCGACGCGCAGATGAGGCGGGTTGGCCACTATCCGCAATTGCAGGACCGGCTGCGGCTTCATCTCGACGAGACGCTCGGCCAGCAGGCGCTCGTCGAAGCGTGCCTGATGCGGCTCGGCACGTCGCCGTCGGCGACCAAGGATCTCGCCGCGCGCGTCGCCGCATACGGACAGATCGCGAGCGGCATGCTCGCGGATGACGAGGTCGTGAAGACGGCGCTCGCCGCTTACGCGTTTGCGCAACTCGAGATCGCCGCGTACACGGCGCTCGTCGCGGCCGCGCAAGCAGCGGGCGAAGACGAAATCCGCGCGTGTTGCGAGCGGATCCTGCAGCAGGAGCGCGACATGGCCGCGTGGCTGCTGCGCCATCTGCCCGAGTTGACGACCGCTTTTCTCGATCGTTCGGCGGTCGACCGCATCGACGCAAAACGCTAGCCGTGCGGCCGTCGGGCAGTTGCCGGCAGGCGTCGTTTCCCGCGAGCGAAATACGTGCCCCCTAACTTGCCCCCGGCTTGTAAAAAAGCGGCTCTCGCATGCGGCGAAACGGGGCGCGAACCCGCGAGAACCGCGTCGTAGCGCGCTTTACGCGACTGGCATGGAAGCTGCATGACGTCCGGTAGAAGACCTACCGCGAACCCGCGAACCCAACGTCAGGAGGCTTTCGATGCCCGTCTCGCTTGCGCTGCAGATGCGACAGCATCTGGCACTTACGCCGAGGCTCCAGCAGTCGCTCCGGCTGCTTCAGTTGTCCTCGCTCGAGTTTCAACAGGAATTGCGCCAGGCGCTCGACATGAACCCGTTTCTGGAAGACGGCCAGGGCGACGACGAAACCGCTGCGCCGACCGCCGAGCAGCCGCCCGAGGCGGCCGCGCCCGACGCGGCGCCCGAGCGCGACGACATCCGTCCGCCGGACGGCGAGGTGCCGTTTACGGCCGCGCCCGCGCCGCGCGGCACGAGCCGTCAGGGCGACGACGCCGACGGCTTGTCGCCGGGCGAATGGATGGCCGCCGAGCCGTCGCTGCATCAGCAGCTGCACGATGCGCTGCGGCTCTATCCGCTCAACAAGCGCGACCGCGAAGCCGCGCGCCTCGTGATCGATGCGCTGGACGACGACGGCTATCTGCGTCAGGAACTGCCCGAACTGCTGGTTGCCGCCGATCCGGCCTTGCTGCTGTCGGAGCAGGATCTGGCGGTCGCGCTGCGGCTCGTGCAGATGCTCGACCGGCCGGGCATCGCCGCCCGCTCGTTGTCCGAGTGCCTGGTGCTGCAGCTCGACGCGATTCCGGCCGGCACGCCGGCGCTCGCGGAAGCGAAGGCGATCGCACGCGAGCATCTGGAGCGGCTCGCGCGCCGCGAGACGGCAGAGATCCAGCGGCGCCTCGGCTGCAACCCGCAGACGCTGCAGGCGGCCTGCGCGCTGGTGCGCGGGCTCGATCCGCGCCCCGGCAATCACTACGGCAGCACGCGCGGCGACTACGTGGTGCCCGACGTGATCGTGCGCCAGGTGCGCGACGAGTGGATCGTGACGATCAATCCGGCCGTGCTGCCGCGCGCCCGCTTGCACGAGCGCTATGCGACGCTGTTCGCGCAGTCGAGCGGCGAACGCGATTCGCCGCTCGGCCAGCAACTGCAGGAAGCGCGCTGGCTGATCCGCAACGTGCAGAAGCGCTTCGACACGATTCAGCGCGTGGGCGAATGCATCGTCGCGCGCCAGCGCGATTTCTTCCGCTACGGCGAGATCGCGATGAAGCCGCTCGTGCTGCGCGACATCGCGGAAGAGCTCGACCTGCACGAATCGACCGTGTCGCGCGCCACCGGCAACAAGTACATGGCCACGCCGCACGGCACCTTCGAGTTCAAGCATTTCTTCCCGCGCAAGCTCGAGGCGGCGGGCAAGGGCGTGTGTTCGGCGTCGGCCGCGAAGGTGCTGATTCGCGACATGATCGCGGCCGAGCGGCATACCGACCCGCTGTCCGACGTCGCGCTCGCGGAGAATCTCGCGGGCCGCGGCATTCTTCTTGCGCGTCGAACGGTGACCAAGTATCGCCAGGCGATGAAGATTCCGCCGGCCGACCTGCGGCGTCGCGACGCCGCGTGACGGCCTCATTGTTCCAACCCGCGCGTGCCGCGCGTTGCGTCGGCTCGCGCGCCAACGAGAGGAGCGCAACCATGCCAGCCAAATCCCAGGCTCAGCAGCGCGCCGCCGGGGCCGCGCTGTCGGCCAAGCGCGGCGACACGAAAATGAAGGACCTGAAGCCGCCGTCGAAATCGATGGCCAAGTCGATGAGCGAGAAAGAGCTCGAAAAAATGGCTTCGACGCCCACGCACGGCAAACCGAAACACAAGCACGATGCGTGATCGGCGCCGACGTTTAGTGACGACCGCTGTCATCCAGGAGGGTTCCATGCTTCGATACGCCATCATCTTCTTCGTCATCGCGATCATTGCCGCCGTGTTCGGCTTCGGCGGCATCGCGGCCGGTGCGGCCGAGATCGCGAAGATCCTGTTCTACATCTTCGTCGTGATCTTCCTGGTCACGCTGCTGCTGGGGGTCGTGCGCCGATGACGGTCACGCCCGACCGGTCGCAGCGCGTCGCGGAACTCGAGCACGCGTTCGCGATCGGTTTTCCGTCGCAGTCGACCGTCGTCGTGCACGCGGACGACGCGTCCGGGCGGCTGACGATCCACGTGTCGTGGGTGCGCGTGCCGTCCGAGGAGGACGCGCGCGAATGGCGCTGCACGGTCGACATGCGGTTCGACGCGGACGTGATCGAACGCTACGCGACGCTCGACGCGGCCGACCGGCTGCGCGTGCGCACGCAGCTGTGCGACCGCGCGCGGCGCGCGGTGGACGAGCACAAGCCGCGCGTCGAGGACACCGCGATCGAATGCAACGTCGCGCTCGACGTGACGGCCGCGGAATTCGACGCTGCGCTGCGCGCGCCCTGACGCCGCCGCCGGCCCGCGGCCGTTCGCGGCGCGCCGGGCCGGCTTTCCGTGCCGTCCGCACGCGCGCGCCGCGGCGCGTCGCCGTGCGGCAGCGGCTTCTACCGAATCCCACGAGGACTCCAGACGATGACGAATCCCCCATCCGCCGGCAAGACGCCCCCGACTCAACCGCACGACAGCGCGAAGTCGCGCCAGCTCGACGAGCACCGTGCGCGGCCCGACGGCGAGGCGCTGCGTACCAACCAGGGCGTGCGGATCGCCGACAACCAGAACACGCTGCGCGGCGGCGCGCGCGGCCCGTCGCTGCTCGAAGACTTCATCATGCGCGAGAAGATCACGCATTTCGATCACGAGCGCATTCCGGAGCGGGTGGTGCATGCGCGCGGCTCGGCCGCGCATGGCGTGTTCCGCGTGTACGAACCGATGGCCGACTACACGAAGGCCGCGTTCCTGCAGGACCCGGCCGCCGAAACGCCGGTATACGTCCGCTTCTCGACCGTGCAGGGGCCGCGCGGGTCGTCCGACACCGTGCGCGACGTGCGCGGCTTCGCGGTGAAGTTCTATACCCAGGAAGGCAACTACGACCTCGTCGGCAACAACATGCCGGTGTTCTTCATCCAGGACGCGATCAAGTTTCCCGACTTCGTCCATGCGGTGAAGCCCGAGGCGCCGAACGAGATGCCGACCGGCGCGTCCGCGCACGACACGTTCTGGGATTTCGTGTCGCTGGTGCCGGAAACCACGCACATGGTGCTGTGGCTGATGTCGGACCGCGCGCTGCCGGCAAGCTATCGCGCGATGGACGGCTTCGGCGTGCATACGTTCCGCTTCGTGAACGCGGCCGGCGTCGAGCGTTTCGTCAAATTCCACTGGCGGCCCGTGAGCGGTGCGTATTCGCTGCTGTGGGACGAGGCGCAGCGGATCGCCGGCCATGACCCCGATTTCAACCGGCGCGATCTGTGGACGGCGATCGAGCGCGGCGACTATCCGGAGTTCGAACTCGGCGTGCAGATGATCGACCCGGCCGACGCGGACAAATTCGACTTCGACCTGCTGGATCCGACCAAGCTCGTACCGGAAGAACAGGTGCCGGTGCGGCCGATCGGCCGGATGACGCTGAACCGCAACCCCGACAACTTCTTCGCGGAGACCGAGCAGGTCGCGTTTCACCCGGGCCACGTGGTGCCGGGCATCGATTTCACGAACGACCCGCTGCTGCAGGGGCGGCTGTTCTCGTACACCGACACGCAGCTGAGCCGGCTCGGCGGCCCGAATTTCCACGAGATCCCGATCAACCGGCCGGTGTGCCCGTTCGCGAACAACCAGCGCGACGCGATGCACCGGCAGACGATCAACGTCGGGCAGGCGTCGTACGAGCCGAATTCGACGAGCGGCGGCTGGCCGCGCGAGACGCCGCCCGCGCCGTCCGGCGGCGGGTTCGAGACCGTGCCCGAGCCGCTCGAAGGCCACAAGGTGCGCATTCGCAGCGAATCGTTCGCCGACCATTTCTCGCAGGCCGCGCTGTTCTACCAGAGCATGACCGACATCGAGCAGCGGCATATCCGCGACGCGTACTGCTTCGAGCTCGGCAAGGTGACGCAGCCGCACATTCGCGAGCGCGTGGTCAACGAGATCATCGCGCGCTTCGACGCGGGGCTCGCCGCGCAAGTCGCCGAACGGCTCGGGCTGCCCGCGCCGCAGGCGGCCGCGACGCCGGTCGTCGCGCAGCGCTCGCCCGCGCTGAGCCTGATCGGCCGCGCGAAGCCCGGCATCCGCTCGCGCAAGATCGCGCTGATCGCGACGCCTGGCGTGAACCCGGTGCTGGTCGAGCAGGTGCGCGACGCGCTGCAGGCCGCGCACGCGGTGCCGACGATCGTCGCGCCGACGCTCGCGCCGATCGGCGGCATCGTGCCGGAGGCGACACTCGTCGGCATGCCGTCGGTGATGTTCGACGCGGTGTTCGTGTGCGGCGGCGACGGCGATGGCCGCGATCTCGCGCATAGCGCCGACGCCCGCCATTTCGTGCGCGAGGCGTTCAAGCACCTGAAGCCGATCGCGGCCGTCGGGTCCGGTCGGCAACTGCTCAGCGCCGCGCACCTGCCCGATCCGGCCGAAGGCGTGTGCGTCGGGCAGGCCGTCGATCTCGACGCGGTGCTGAATTCGCTGTCGGATCACCTCGGCCAGCATCGCGTGTGGGCGCGCGAACAGCAGGCGGCGGAGTTGCCTGCTTAAGGCCGAAAGCGGCCCAAAGCGGCCCCAAGCGGCCGACAGCCGCCGACGGCGGCTTGCGCCGTACCGCGCGCCTGCCTTCGGGCGGGCGCGCATTCGGCAAGGAGGAACACGCATGGCACCGCGGATGATATGGAAAGGCGCGATCAGCTTCGGGCTCGTGCACGTGCCCGTGCAGCTGTTTCCGGCGACGCGCACCGTGAAGCCGTCGTTCCGGATGCTCGACAAGCGCTCGATGGACCCGATCGGCTATCGGCAGATCAACAAGCGCACCGGCAAGGAAGTCACGCGCGAGGACATCGTGCGCGGCTACGAGTACGAAAAGGAGCGCTACGTCGTGCTCACCGACGACGAAATCCGCGCGGCGAATCCGGAATCGACGCAGACCGTCGACATCCTGACCTTCGTCGACGAGGACGCCGTGTCGTTTCTCTATCTCGACACGCCGTACTACCTGGTGCCGGACCGCAAGGGCGAGAAGGTCTATGCGCTGCTGCGCGACGCGCTGAAGGACAGCGGCAAGATCGGCATCGCGCTCGTGGTGATGCGCGACCGCCAGCATCTGGGCGCGCTGATTCCGGTGGGGCCGATACTCGCGCTCGATACGCTGCGCTGGCAGGAAGAACTGCGGCCGCTCGACGAACTGTCGGTGCCGGCCGCCGACGCGAAGGGCGCGGGCGTCACCGCGCGCGAACTCGGGATGGCGAAGAAGCTGATCGACGACATGTCCGGCACCTGGACGCCCGACGAATATCACGACACGTTTCGCGACGACATCCTCGAACTGGTCGAGCGCAAGGTGCGCGCGGGCAAGATCGAGGAGATCGAGGATCGGCCCGCGCAGACCGGCCGTGCGGCGAGCAACGTCGTCGATCTCACCGAGCTGCTGAAGCGCAGCCTGAAGGGCGGCGCCGGTGCGCGGGCGGCGGATCTGCGTGGAGCGCGCGACGAAGGCGAGGGCGAGGCGTCGTCGTCCCCATCTCGCAGCGGCGCGCGTCGCAAGCCGCCATCGACATCCGCATCGAAAGGCACGGCGGCGAAAACCGCGGCGAAGAAGACCGCCGCGAAACGCGGCGCGGCGAGCGACCATGCGACGAAAAAGACCGCCGCGCGCCGCAAGCACGCGGCGTGATGCCGATCACGCCGACTCCGGTTCCGATTCAGACGAGGTGACGCGATGGCCGGCAAGCTCGATCCGTATCGCCGCAAGCGCCATTTCGGCGCGACGCCCGAGCCCGAAGGGGCGCACGGGAAGCGGCGCACGAAGGCCGATGCGAAAGCAGGCGCGAAGCCCGCCGCGCGCGAACGCCATCCGCTGCGCTTCGTGATCCAGGAGCACCATGCGCGCCGGCTGCACTACGACTTCCGGCTCGAACTCGACGGCACGCTGAAGTCGTGGGCCGTGCCGAAGGGGCCGAGCTTCGATCCGCGGGTGAAGCGGCTCGCGGTGCACGTCGAGGACCATCCGCTCGAATACGCGTCGTTCGAAGGCGAGATTCCGGCCGGGCATTACGGTGCGGGGTCGGTCGTCGTCTGGGACGAGGGGACCTGGACGCCCGACGGCGGTGTTGCGCAAGCGCGCGAGGGCTATCGGGCCGGCAAGCTGACGTTCCGGCTCGACGGCGAGAAGCTGCACGGCGGCTGGGCGCTCGTGCGCAGCGGGCGGCAGGCAGGGCGCCAGGAGCAGTGGCTCCTCATCAAGGAGCGCGACGACGACGCCCGCAGCGCCGATGAATTCGACGTCGTCGGCGAGCGGCCGGGGAGCGTGCACGACGGCGCATCCGACGGCGCCGCGCGCAGGCATGCGGCGCGGCGCGGCCGATCGACCGGTGACGCCGGCGATGGACCCGACGCGCGACACGAAAGTGACGCAAGCCGCGACAGCCCGCGCCCCGCCGATCCGTCGCAGGTCGAAGGCGCGGTGCGTGCGCCGCTGCCCGAGCGCGTCGCGCCGCAACTCGCGACGCTGGTCGATGCGCCGCCGACCCAGGGCGGCTGGTGCTACGAACTGAAGTTCGACGGCTATCGGATTCTCGCGCGCATTGCACGGAAGGGCGCACGCCGGCGCGTCACGCTGATGACGCGCGAAGGCCGCGACTGGACCGCGAAGCTGCGCGCGCAGCGCGACGCGCTCGCGGCGCTCGACGTCGACGACGCATGGCTCGACGGCGAGGCCGTCGTGCTCGGCGAAAACGGGCTGCCCGATTTCCAGGCGTTGCAGAACGCGTTCGGCACGGACCGCTCCGACACGGTCACCTTCTTCGTATTCGATCTGCCTTATCTCGACGGATACGACCTGCGCGACGCGCCGCTCACCGCCCGTCGCGCACTGCTCGAACCGCTGCTCGCGAACAGCGATCCGGCGCGCGTGCGCTTTTCGCCCGATCTCGGCGAGGACGTCGCGTCGCTGATCGCGAGCGCGTGCGACACCGGCCTCGAAGGGCTGATCGGCAAGCGGGCGGAGTCGCGCTATCGCGCAGGCCGTTCGCCTGCGTGGATCAAGCTCAAATGCCGGCGCCGGCAGGAGTTCGTGATCGGCGGCTTTACGGAGCCGTCGGGCAGCCGGCACGGCTTCGGCGCGCTGCTGCTCGGCGTGCACGAGCCGGCGCCGGCCGGCAAACGGCGGCGCGGGCCGGCGCCGCTGCGCTACGTCGGCCGCGTCGGCACCGGCTTCGACGCGCGGATGCTCGACCGTCTCGCCGCGATCCTGCGCAAGCGCGAACGCGACACGATGCCGTTCGATGCGCCGCCGCGCGAGCGCACGCGCACGCGCGTGCACTGGGTTGAGCCGACGCTCGTCGCCGAATGCGAATTCGCGGAATGGACCGGCGACGGGATCGTGCGGCAGGCCGCATTCATCGCGCTGCGCGACGACAAGCCGGCGGAGCAGATCGTCCGCGAGAGGCCGAAACACACGGAAACGGAGGTGACGATGGATCAACACGAAACCGCCCACGACGACAAACCCAAGCGCGCATCGTCGGCCGCTCACGCAACCGCCGATCGCACGCACCGATCACGTGCTCGCACGGTCGCCCGCGCGGAAGGCGACGCGTCCGGCCCCGACACGCTTGGCCGCGTGCGCATCACGCATCCCGAGCGCGTGGTCGACCCGCAAAGCGGCACGCGCAAGATCGACCTCGCGCGTTACTGGCAGTGGGTCGCGCCGTGGCTGCTGGCCGATCTGAAAGGCCGGCCCGTGTCGCTCGTGCGCGCGCCGGGCGACATCGCCGGCGAGCTGTTCTTCCAGAAGCACGCG
>Ga0182007_10001843_pt1 | contig 11048 bp, 12 predicted proteins | sample Sormic07211113_1_FD_123023 | JGI IMG/M metagenome (GOLD analysis project Ga0182007, IMG submission 123023) | Rhizosphere microbial communities from Sorghum bicolor, Mead, Nebraska, USA - 072115-113_1 MetaG | ecosystem: Host-associated > Plants > Roots > Rhizosphere | place: USA: Nebraska... | reverse complement strand
GCAGCGCGTCGGCCTCGCTCGCGCGCTGGCCGTGAACCGGTCGCTGATGATCATGGACGAGGCGTTTTCCGCACTCGATCCGCTCAAGCGCCGCGAAATGCAGGACGTGCTGCTGCAACTGCAGAAGGAGCAGCGCCGCACGATCATGTTCGTGTCGCACGATCTCGAGGAAGCGCTGCGCATCGGCAACCGCATCGCGATCATGGAAGGCGGCCGCCTCGTGCAGGTCGGTACGCCGCAGGACATCATCGCGAACCCGGCCGACGATTACGTGCGCGCGTTCTTCGACGGCATCGACACCAGCCGCTATCTGACGGCGGGCGACCTGATGCAGACGGGCGCCGTGCCGACCATGTCGAAGTGCGATGCCGCGAACGTCGCGGCTTCGCTGAACGGCAGCGCCGAATACGCGTTCGTGCTCGATGCCGCACGCAAGATTCGCGGCTTCGTCACGCGCGAGGCGCTCGGTCAGGACACGCCGTCCGTGCGGCCGATCGAAAGCATCCGGCGCGATGCGTCGCTCGAACATGCCGTCGCGCGCGTGGTCGCGAGCCCGAATGCACTGCCCGTCGTCGACGACGACGGCTGCTACTGCGGTTCGGTCGACCGCGCACTCATCCTGAAAGCCATCACGCGTTCGCGAGGTTCCCATGTCTGAAATGATTCCGCTCGGTACCTGGGTCGACCGGTCCGTTCACTACCTGCTCGACCATGACGCGGCAACGTTCGATGCGATCGGCCGCGCGATCGAGGGCCTCGCCGCGTTCGTCGAGCACGGACTGCAGGCGATCCCGATGTGGCTGATGATGGCGATCTTCATCGGTGTCGGGCTGTGGCGGGTGGGCTGGCGCTTCGCGCTGTTCACCACCGCATCGCTGCTGCTGATCTTCGCGACCGGCTTCTGGGACCAGACGGTCATCACGCTCGGCCTCACGCTGTCGTCGACGATCATCAGCCTCGTGCTCGGCATCCCGCTCGGCATCTGGGCGGCGAAGAGCAAGTGGGTCGCCGCGATCGTGCGCCCGATCCTCGACCTGATGCAGACGATGCCGGCGTTCGTTTACCTGATTCCGGCCGCGATGCTGTTCGGTCTCGGCCGCGTGCCGGGGATCCTGTCGACGGTGATCTTCGCGATGCCGCCCGCCGTGCGTCTCACGAGCCTTGGCATCCGCCACGTGAACCGCGAGATCGTCGAAGCCGGCCAGGCGTTCGGCTGCACGCCGTGGCAACTGCTGTACAAGGTGCAGTTCCCGAACGCGCTGCCGTCGATCATGCAGGGCGTGAACCAGACGATCATGATGGCGCTGTCGATGGTGATCATCGCGTCGATGGTCGGCGCGGGCGGCCTCGGCAACGACGTGCTCGCGAGTATCCAGCGCCTCGACATCGGTCTCGGCTTCGAAAGCGGTCTGTCGGTCGTGCTGCTCGCGATCATTCTCGACCGCATCACCGAGAGCTTCGGCCGCGCGCCGGGCACCGCGAAGGCGCCGCTGTTCTCGGGCCTCAAGCAGCTGTTCCGCGTGAAGGCCGCACCCGCGCAGGCCTGAGCCCAGGCGGCCGGACCCCGGCCGCTCACCCTGTATATGGATAACGACTTCCGCGGCTTCGGCCGCGGAGTTGGCCCCCTGCAACCTCCTCGCCAGGAGACCGATGTGACGTCCGCCGTCGCTGTCGCGCCCGCCGCCTGCGTTTCACCGGTTTCGTCCCTCGCCCATTTCGGCTTCCTCACGCTGCCGAACTTCTCGATGATCGCGTTCTCGAGCGCGGTCGAAGTGCTTCGGATGGCGAACTACGTCGGGCGGGCGGATCACTACAAGTGGTCGATCTACTCGCTCGACGGCGCGCCCGCGCATGCCAGCAACGGCATCGCGGTGCGGCCCACGCAGGCGCTCGACTACGAGAACCTGCCCGACGTGATGATCGTGTGCGGCGGCATCCGCATCCGCGACGTGGTCGACGAGCGCGCGCGCGATACGCTCGCGGCGCTCGCCGAACGCGGGCTGCCGCTCGGCGGCATCTGCACGGGCGCGTACGCACTGATGTCGAGCGGGCTGCTCGACGGCTATCGCTGCACCGTGCACTGGGAGAACCTGTCCGCGCTGCATTCCGAATTTCCGCAAGTGGGCTTCGCCGACGAGCTGTTCGTCGTCGATCGCGACCGGCTGACCTGCACGGGCGGCACCGCGCCGCTCGACCTGATGCTGAACCTCGTCGGCATGCGGTTCGGCCAGCAACTGGCTGCGCAGGTCTCCGAGCAGTTCATCCTGGAGCGCATCCGCAGTTCGACCGATACGCAGCCGATTCCGGTCGACGCGCGCGTCGGCTTTTCGCGCGCGGAGCTGATCGAGGTCGTGCGGCTGATGGAGGCGAACATCGAGGAGCCGCTGTCGCTCGAGGAACTCGCGCGGCTCGTGCGGCTGTCGCAGCGGCATCTGCAGCGCATGTTCAAGGTGTACCTGAACGTATCGCCGACCCACTATTACCTGACGCTGCGACTGAAACGCGCACGCGACCTGCTGCGCACGACCGACGCATCGATCGCGCGCGTGACGACGGTCTGCGGCTTTCATTCGCCGTGCCATTTCAGCAAGGCATACCGCGCGCAGTTCGGTCACGCGCCGAGCTACGAGCGCCGGCTGCCGGGGCGCTGAACGGGGCCTCATTCGGTCCGCGACGTCGCCGGGATCGCGGCGCGCGGCTTCAATAAACGATCCCGGATTCAAGCAAACGACATCACTTTGAGGAGAAGCAAGATGAAGCGCCTATTGATCGCAGCGGTGTGCGGGATCGGGATGGCCGCGCCGATGTCGGCCGTTTATGCGGCCGATCCGCCCGTGTGCAAGAACGTGCGCTTCGCGGATGTCGGCTGGTCCGACATCGCGGCGACCACGGGCCTCGCGTCGACGATGCTGCAGGGACTCGGCTATAACCCGACGAAGACGATCGCGTCGGTGCCGATCACGTTCGCGGGGATCAAGAGCAAGCAGATCGATGTGTTCCTCGGCTACTGGTCGCCGACGATGGACCCGATCATCCAGCCGTTCACGAAGGCCGGCACGATCAAGGTGCTCGCGACGCCGAACCTGACCGGCGCGAAATACACGCTCGCGGTGCCCGACTACGTGTACCAGGGCGGCCTGAAGTCGTTCGCGGACATCCAGAAATATGCGGACAAGCTCAACGGCAAGATCTACGGGATCGAGCCCGGTAACGATGGCAACGCGCTGATCAAGAAGATGATCGACGGCAACCAGTTCGGCCTCGGCAAGTTCAAGCTGGTCGAGTCGAGCGAGGCCGGGATGCTCGTCGAGGTGAATCGCGCGATCCGCGACAAGCAGTGGATCGTGTTCCTCGGCTGGGAGCCGCATCCGATGAACGTGCAGATGAAGATCGACTACCTGACCGGCGGCGATGACGTGTTCGGCCCGAACTACGGCGAAGCGAAGGTGCTGACGGCGACGCCGCCCGACTACGCGCAGCGCTGCCCGAACGTCGCGAAGTTCGTGTCGAACCTGCAGTTCACGACGGCGATCGAGAACCACGTGATGGTGCCGATCATGAACAAGCAGGACCCGAACAAGGCCGCCGCCGCGTGGCTGAAGGCGAACCCGGACGCGCTCGACAAGTGGCTCGCGGGCGTGACGACGATCGACGGCAAGCCGGGCCTGCCGGCGGTGAAGGCGTATCTCGGCGCGCATTGAGCATGACGTGTCGGGCTTTGCGGCTGCGGCCCGAAGCCTGAACGTGAATGTTGAGCCGGCGTAAGCGGGGTGACCTGCTTGCGCCGGCTTTTTGCTGCGTGCTTCGCGCTCGCGCCGACGGCCCGCGGACGATGCGCTAGACTGCTCGATCCCCCATCGAGGAGACGGCAATGACCCGCAACACGCTTGATGCATCCGGACGGCAACACGCAGGCCGCATGCGGCCGAATCACGCGACCGCGTCGGCCGACACACGCTGGAACCGGACGATGCAGCGCTTCGGCCATTCATTCGCATGAAGCGCATCGAGCAAGTCGTGCTCGCCGCCGATCTCGCGGGCACGGCGGTGTTTGCGATCGAGGGCGCCAATGCGGCGATCGGCGCCGGTCTCGACCTGTTCGGGGTGATGGTGCTGTCGCTCGTCGTCGCGCTCGGCGGCGGCGTGATTCGCGACCTGCTGATCGGCGCTCGCCCGCCGAGCGCCGTGAGCGACTGGCGTTATCCGGCGCTCGCGTTCGCCGCCGGGCTGTTCGCATTCGTGTTTCATGCGCGGGTCGCGTCGTTTTCGCCGTCGCTGCTGACCACGCTCGATGCGGCCGGCCTCGCGTTGTTCGCGGTCGCGGGCGCGGTGAAGGCGCTCGAATTCCGCGTCCCCCCGTTCATTGCAACGCTGATGGGCGCCGTGACCGGTTGCGGGGGCGGCGTCGTGCGCGATCTGCTGCTCGCGCGGATACCCGTCGTGCTGGTCACGGACATCTATGCGAGTGCGGCGCTGCTCGGCGCGGTCGTCGTCGTGGTGTGCCGGCGGCTCGGTTGCCCGCCGGTCGTCGCGGCCGGGCTCGGCGGCGTCGCGTGCTTTGCGCTGCGGATGGCGGCGGTTCGGTTCGGCTGGCAGTTGCCGAAAATCGCCGCGGGCGCATAGGCGCCCGGCTCACGATCCCTTCGTCGCCGCCGGCACGTCGAACACGCGATCGAACGCCCACTGGAACACGAACGCGTAACAGAAGAAGAACGCGAACAGCGCGATATCGACGACGAACGCGTCGAACCACGAGATGTCGAGCCACCACGACACGACCGGCACGAGGATGAAGATCAGCCCGCCCTCGAATCCGGTCGCGTGCAGGATCCGCCGCCCGAGCGTGCGCGTCGGCTGTCGGCGCGACGCTTCCCAGCGCTCGAACAGCGCGTTGAAGACCATGTTCCACAGCATCGCGATCGCCGACATCGTCGCCGACAGCGCGCCCGAGTAGACGAGGTCCTGCTTGAAGATTGCCGCGATCGCGGGCGAGATGCAGGAAATGGCGATCGCTTCGTAGAGCACCGCCTGCGTGATCCTGCGCGGTAGGCCTTGCACGGTTCCTCCGGCTCGAGAGTGACCGTCGCGGCACCATGCCGCAACGTCCCGCAAGGCTAGTCGCGTTGCGCGCCCGCTTCAATTCACCTAATCTCAACCCGATTGAATCGAATTCAACCCGGCCGCATCCCGCCCGCGAGGCTCCGTGTTCTCGAAAATTCCCCTGACCGCATTGCGTGTATTCGAATCGTCGGCGCGGCTCGGCACGTTCAAGGCCGCCGCGGAAGAACTGTCCGTGACGCCGGCCGCCGTGTCGCATCAGATCAAGTCGCTCGAAAGCCGCGTCGGCGTGCTGCTGTTCGAGCGTGGCGCGGGCGGTGTGCGGCTGACGGAAGAAGGCGAGCAACTGTTTCGCACGAGTCACGATGCGTTGCTGGCGTTGAGCCGCGGGCTGGATGCGCTGCGGCCGGACGCGGCCGAGGCGCGCCCGCTCGTGCTGACCACGACGCCCGCGTTTGCGGCGATGTGGCTGATTCCGCGTCTCGGTGCGTTTCGCCGCGTCGATCCGTACCTGCACATCAAGGTCGAAACGGGGAACGCGCTCGTCGATCTCGAACGCGATGCACGGATCGATCTCGCGATTCGCGCGACGTCGCGCACGTTTCCCGCGCTGCACGAGATTGCGTTGATCGACGAGTATTTCGGCGCGTATGCGGCCGCCGGGTTCGACGCGCATCGCACCGACGCGCCGCTCGACCTGATCGAAACCGTGTGGGATACGCCGCTGCCGGTGTCGGTCGACTGGGCGTCGTGGTGTCGTGCGGCGGGCCGGGAAGCATGGCTCGAACGCGCGGTGTTTCGCCATTACGACGACGAGCACTACGCGTTGCAGGCCGTGCTGCACGGGCAGGGCATCGCGCTGCTCAGCTCCGTGCTGGCCGCCGAGCATGTCGAGCGCGGTGCGTTGACGCCGATCGAGCCCGCGGTGCGCGTCGCTGGTGCGCGCTTCGTCGCGCTGTGCCGGCCGGGGCGCGAGCGCGAGCCGCAGGTCAGACGGTTTCTCGACTGGCTCGAAGCGGAAATCGCACGGACGCGCGGCGCGGTGGCGCGGATGGCGCCTGACGATGCACGCGTCGCTATCCGAACCTGACGCAATACACCGGCGGCAGGTGCGCCGATACCTGTCGCCAATGGTCGCCGCCATCGGCGGACGTCCATAACCCGCCGGTCGTCGATGCCATCGCGAGGCGCGTGCCGGAATCGTCCACCGCGAGTCCGTGCCGGTACACGAGGTCGTACGCGGGCGCGGCCGGCAACCCGTTCGACAGGCTCTCGAAACTGCGGCCGCCGTCGCGCGTGCGCGTGACGACGAGCCGGCCGTTCACCGGAATCCGGCACGCGTCCTTCACGGCCGGCACGAACCACGCGGTATCGGGATCGTGCGGATGCACGGCCACCGCGAAACCGAAGCTGGACGGCTGCGCTTCGATCCGCCGCCAGTGTTCGCCGCGGTCGGTTGAGCGGAAGATCGCGCAGTGATGCTGCGTCCACAAGACGTCGGGGTTGGCCGCGCACTGCACGACGCGGTGCGGGTCCTGCATGTTCGGCTCGCCGCGTCGCTCGGGCGGCATGTAGTCGGCTTCCATGCCTTCCGCCGTGACGCGCCACGTCGCGCCGCCGTCCTCGGTCTGCCACACGCCGCCGCACGAGACGCCGACGGTGACGTGCCGGCTGTCGCGCGGATCGATCATCACCGAATGGATGCCTGGCGCGTCGTACCCGCCGCCGCCCCATTCGGCGCGTTCGGGGCGATCCCACAGCGGGCGGTTCAGTACCCACGAATCGCCGTGGTCGTCCGAGCGGAACAGGCCGCCGGGAATCGTGCCGGCCCACAGGGCGCCGGGCTCGTCCGTGCCGCCGGCTTCGAGCGACCAGATTTGCTGAAGCGTCCACGGCGGCTGCGGCGATCCGGCAGCGGCAGCCGCGTCGTCGGTTTCGCCGCTGCCGGCGTGCGGTTCGGCACGGGCGGGTGACGCATCGGCGGGCTGCGGCGGATAAACCGGGACTGCGCATTCCTCCCAGCCGGTGGCGCCTGCGCGCAGGCGATGCAGCTTCACGCCGAAATGGCCCAGATTGAGCGCCGCATACAGCGTGCCGTCGCGCGGGTCGGCGAGCGCCATGCTGACGGGCTCGCCGATGAAATGCGGTTCGCCGAGCGTCCAGCCGCCATGACCGTCGGGTTGCAGGACGAACAGGCCCTTGCGGGTGGCGACGAGCAGTCGATCGTTCATGGACGATGTCTCCGGATGGCCCGCCTGGCGCGACGGCGCTTGGTATGGGGAATGCGCCGGTGCATCGGTCCCTTTATCCGCCGGTCAGCGCCTGCACGACATACACGCGGCTGGTGGCCGCGAGCGCATCGGACAGGTGTTGGCGGTCGCGGATCGGCTGGCCGTCGATGAACACCGACAAGTGCTTTCGCAGCGCGCCCTGATCGTCGACGATGTAGCCGCGCAGCCGCGGCTGCTCGCTGAAAATGGTGTCGAATGCTTCGCCGACCGTGTGCGCGTCGATGTCGCGCTCGGGCGTTTCGACGTGCCGCTGGATCGACGCGGCGAAGAAGAGGTGCGCCATGGCGGTAGCTGGCAGGAGCCGCACGAAGGGACGGCTTGTAGTTTAGGCGATCCGGCGGGCGCCGAAAGGCGGAACGGAGCCACCGTGCGCCGCGCGGCCGCTAAACCGGAATCGACCGCCCCCTGATCCGGATCCCGAGCCGCACGACGCCGATCACCGCATTCGACAGCCACGTGAGCCAGCGCGGCATCCCGCGCCGGCGGATATCGAGCAGCAGCACGATCCGAACCGCGTCGCTGGCATTCCACACCTCGTGCGTGAACGTGTCGTCCCACAGCAGGAAGCGCCCTTCGTCGAGCCGGTATTCGCGCCCGTCGACCTTCAGCACGGCGGCCGGCGTGCCGTCCGCGCGCGTCGGCATCGACAGCACGAGATACCCGCGCAGGATGCCGCGAAACGGCCCGCGATGCGGCGGGATGTGCTTGCCGGGCGCGAGGAACGACAGCGACGCGGACAGCACGTCCGGCGACGCCGCGACGAGCGACGCGACGGTCGGGCAGCGCGACAGGTTGCGCGCAAACGGCTGACCGTACGCCTGCATGATGAACATCCGCCAGTCGCGGGCGTCGTTGGCCGAGATGTCGTACTGCTCGCGCATGATTTCGTGAAAGCGCGGGATGCGCGGCATGTCGCGTGCGACGTCGAGCGCCTCCGCGCGGATCTCGGGCCACGCGCGCACGAAACGCTCGGCATCCGGGAATGCGGCCGCGTCGAGCACCGCGCCGCTGTCGATATGGCGGTCGTACAGCCTGCGCAGCAGGGCGGCTGCATGGTCGTAAGCGGCGGACATGATCGATCGATGGGCGGTCCGGACGAAGTGGTGGTCAGTCTGCCCGAAGCGCGACGGGCACTGCGTTACGTCAGGTTACGCCGGCTGACGAATGAATGACAGTTCGATAAAAAACGGCCGCGGCGAATGGAACGACCGGGAATAAACCGCGCCTCTCCGTCGTCATACGGGTGTAGCACATCGTTTCGTTGACTGATGAAGGAGTGGAACATGAACACGCACTGGCTGGTGGCCGCCACGGTGGCGGCGATTTCTCTCGCAGGGGTCGCGACGCAAGCGTCGGCGCAGGCGCTCACGCGCGAACAGGTCCGGCAGGAACTCGTCGATGCGGAAAACAACGGGCTGCGCTTCGTGACCGATACGTCGTATCCGGACGTGAGCCCGCTGTTCCGGCACCAGGCCGATCAGATGCCGCAGCGGCAAGCGAGCACGGCAGTCGGCGGCGATCCGGCCATGTCGTCCGAAGCGGGCAAGCCGGCGGCGATGTCGCCGCGTCGAAGCGCCGCCGCATGCGTCGGCCCCGCGAGCTTCTGCACGATCTATTTCGGAAGCTGATCCACCCGCCTGCATCCGCAGGTCACGCCTGTCCCATGGTTGATTGATACGTCACATTCAAGGAGTTCACGATGAAAACTTATATCGCACTACTGACGATGATCGGGGCGATCGTCGGTCAGTCGGCATTCGCGCAATCGGTCGCGCCGCTGACGCGTGCGCAGGTTCGCGACGAACTGATGCGCGTCGAAGCGGCCGGGTACGATCCGGCGAAGGGCGATGACGGCGAGTATCCGGCCGATATCCAGGCCGCGGAAGCGAAGCTCGCGGAGCAGGACCGCGCGCGGCTGGCGGCGTCGGCCGCGCCGGCGGCCGGGCCCGGCATGCCGGCGCAGGTCGCCAACTAGGCGCCGACATGTACCCGTGTTGTACTAGACCGTCGGCGTCGCGGCAGAACGAGGCACGCGCGCAGACGAATCGTGGAGAGGGGCGTGCGGTGTCGACGCGGCGCCGATACGCTCTTCATGCAGGCGGGCGGGATGCAACGTGCGTCGTCGCGCGTCGGGGAATCGGTCGGGCCGCGTCGATGCGGCCCGACCCGGCGCCGATCAGCGCCGCTCGTCCGCGATATGGCTGCGGATCACGTCCGCGAACGACGCGTCGCCTTTCAGCCCGAGCGCTTCCGCGCGCGACGTATCCCAACGGCCCGGCCAGCTGCCGACGATCTTCTCGACGCGTTCGTCGGGCGCATGACGGATCAGCTTCACGACCTCGTCGCCCGCGACTTCGCGCAGCGCCGCGATCATCTCGTCGACCGACACCGACAGCCCCGGCAGGTTGATCACGCGCTTGTTGCCGAGCTTCGCGCTGTCGATCTCGCACCCGGCGACGAGCGCATCGATCGCGCCGCGCGGCGATAGCAGCCACAGCCGCGTCGAGCCGGGCACCGGGCACACGCTTTCCTCGCCGTTCAGCGGCTCGCGGATGATGCCGCTCGCGAACGACGACGCGGCCGCGTTCGGCCGGCCGGGCCGCACGCTGATGGTTGGCAGCCGCAGCACGCGGCCGTCGACGAAGCCGCGCCGCGCGTAGTCGCACAGCAGCAGTTCGGCGATCGCCTTCTCGGCGCCGTACGACGATTGCGGGTTCAGCGCGGTGTCGTCCTGCACGACGTCGGGCAGCGTGCCGCCATACACCGCGACGGAACTCGTGAACACGACGCGCGGCTGGTGGCCGCGTGCGCGGCACACTTCGAGCAGCGTGCGCGACGCGTCGAGGTTGATCCGCATCCCGAGATCGAAATCGGCTTCGGCCTGCCCGCTGACGATCGCCGCGAGATGGAAGATCGCGCCCGTGCGCGTGTCGATCGCGCTTTCGAGCACCGCGCGATCGGCGATGTCGCCGACGATCGACGTCACGCGCGCGTCGCCGAAATCGCTGCCCTGGACGACGTCGAGCAGCACGAGCTCGTCGATCTTCTCGATGCGACCGTCGGGGCCGGTGAGTTCGCCGCGCTCGAGCAGCTTGCGCGCGAGACGCTGGCCGAGAAAGCCGGCGCCGCCGGTAATCAGTACTTTCATGTTCGTTGCCCTTTGAGGAATGCTTGAATTACAGGTACGGCCTGATCCAGCCCAGGCCTTCCGACGTGCCGGCCTTCGGACGATATTCGCAGCCGATCCAGCCGTCGTAGCCGAGCGCGTCGATCAGCGCGAACAGATACGGGTAGTTGAGTTCGCCGACGTCCGGCTCGTGGCGTTCGGGCACGCCCGCGATCTGGATATGACCGATGCCCGCGAAATCGCGCTTGAGCTTCATCGCGAGATCGCCTTCGACGATCTGGCAGTGGTAGCAGTCGAACTGCACCTTCAGGTTCGGCGCGCCGACTTCCGCGCAGATCTCGTGCGCATCGTCCTGGCGGCTCAGGAAATAGCCGGGCATGTCGCGCTGGTTGATCGGCTCGATCAGGATCGTGATGCCGTGCGCGAACGCGGCCTGCGCCGCATGCCGCAGGTTCGCCAGGTAGGTGTCGCGATGGCGCGCGCGCTCGGCACCCGGCGCGACCATCCCGGCCATCACGTGCAGCTTCTTGTTGCCGAGCACGCGCGCATAGTCGAGCGCCTGGTCGATGCCG
>Ga0182007_10001842_pt1 | contig 11050 bp, 6 predicted proteins | sample Sormic07211113_1_FD_123023 | JGI IMG/M metagenome (GOLD analysis project Ga0182007, IMG submission 123023) | Rhizosphere microbial communities from Sorghum bicolor, Mead, Nebraska, USA - 072115-113_1 MetaG | ecosystem: Host-associated > Plants > Roots > Rhizosphere | place: USA: Nebraska... | reverse complement strand
GGCGCCCGAAGACGGCGCGCCCCATCCGCTCTCCGATGCGACGCTCGGACGCGTGGCACCGCACGTCGCCGTTCCCGCCTACGACCGTCTTCGCCTGAGCGCAGGCATCGCGCATATCGGCGTCGGCAACTTCCATCGCGCCCATCAGGCGCGCTACATCGATCACGTGCTGCATCTGCCCGGTCACGAAAAATGGGCGATATGCGGAATCGGACTGGGTAACGGCCCGGCCTCGGTCGCAAAGGCCGACGCGCTCCGCGCACAGGATTGCCTCTATACGCTGACGGAGTTCGCGAGCGACGGCACGACGACGGTGCGCGTCATCGGTGCAATGATCGAGTATCTGCACGCACCGGGCGATCCGGAGGCCGTACTGACCCGCCTTGCCGACCCGGCGATCCGGATCGTCTCGCTGACCATCACGGAAGGCGGTTACAACCTCGACGAGACGACCGGCGCATTTCGCTTCGACACGCCCGACGTCGCGCACGATCTGCTGGGGGGACCGCCCCGTACCGCGTTCGGGTTCATCGTCGAAGCGCTCAGACGGCGCCGCGCCGCCAACGTACTGCCCTTCACCGTGATGTCCTGCGACAACCTGCGCAGTAACGGCGATACCGCGCGACGCGCCGTACTCGACTTCGCACGTGCGGTCGACGTCGATCTCGCTGCCTGGATCGAGCGTTACGTGGCGTTCCCGAACAGCATGGTCGATCGAATCGCGCCGCAGGTGACGGACGCGGTCCGCGTGCGCGCCAACCGGTCGTCAGGCATCGACGACACGGCACCCGTCGTTGCCGAATCGTTCTCGCAATGGGTGATCGAGGACAGTTTCAGCGCCGGACGTCCGGCATTCGACGCCGCGGGCGTCGAATTGCGCGACGACGTCCATACGTACGAGGCCATGAAGGGGCGCATGCTGAACGCTTCTCACATGTTGCTCGCCTACCCGGCGATTCTGTTGGGGCATCGTTTCGTCCATGACGCAATGGCCGATCGCGATCTCGCCGCGCTGCTCGACACCTTCCTGACCCGGGACGTCGCTCCGATCCTCACGCTACCGCACGGCGTGTCCGCGCACGCCTATGCTCAAAGCACACTCGCGCGCTTTTGCAACGCCGCACTCGGCGACCAGTTGCTGCGCGTCGCGCACGACGGCGCATCGAAGATCCCGGTGTTTCATGCAAAGACCATCGGAGCACTGGTCGCGCGCAACGGCGACCTGCGCCGCGAAGCCCTGCTGCTGGCTTGCTTTCAGCAGTACCTGAAGGGTGTCGACGATCGTGGCGCCCCCTTCGCCGTCAGTGAACCGCAGTTCGACGCAGCGGATCTCGAACGTGTGCGAAGCGGCAATCCGCTCGCGATCCTCGACTCAAAACCATTCGCCGCACTGGGCCTCGATGCCGACGCGGAATTCGTCGCGCTGTTCCGCACGATGCAGGCAGCCGTGGCGGCACGCAGGACGCGCGATGCCATCCGGCTGGCGCTCGATGCTTCAGATGCCTGAACAACGTAGCGCTTCCCGAACATCGGTGGCGCGAACGCTGCTGTCTGAGCGATGCGACCGTTCCTCGCCCGTCGTTTTTCCGAACAGCGCATCCTCGAATGCGCGGTTGAGTTCGATCAGCTTCGCGTCGAGCCGAGCCAGTTCCCGAGGCGTCGGCAACGGAGGATCGCCGGCTATCGCGAGCGTTCCGTGCCCGACGCTCGCAGCCGCCTCGAGTGGCATCGAGCGGCCGCGATCCAGATCGCTCATCAATGCATCGATCCGCGTGACGATGGCTGCGCGCGCATGTCGCTCGAATGCGACAGCCGACTCACCGAATTCAACAGGCAGGCGTGTCGCCACGATTCGTCCGTACAGCCAGCAGACCAGCAGCGTGTCCAGCAACCGTCGGGCATCGCCGGATGCACGGAGCAGGCGCCACGCGGCCAACGGCCTGATTGCCATCCGCACGTCGTGAAAACGACGATCGGCCATGCGCGTCTGCGGCGCCGCCGGTCGCGTGCCGTCGTCGCGTTCATGCACGAGTTCGCGCAGCGCCGCCAACAGGCCGTGCGAGCGCGTCGCGATGTGGCGCGACGCCGCCAGCGGCATCACCAGCATCGCCGCCGCGAGCGAGACCGCGCAGCCGATCAACACCTCGCCGATACGCAGTTCCGCAAGCGCGCCGATCTCGAACCCCAGTTGCGCATAGACGACGCCGATCAGCACCGTCAGAAAGAATACGCCGCGCCCGTAGGCATGCAGGATGTGGTACGCCCAGGCAAACACACACACGCCCATGACGATGACCACGACTGCATTCGCATGATGAACGGCGCTGACGACGAGTACGCTCGCGAGCGCGCCGGCCAGCGTGCCGGCAACGCGTTGCGCGCCGCGATAGATCGTGTCGGCGCACGAATAGGTGCCGAAGAACACGACGAACGTGCTGAGCACCGCCCACATCCACCGCTCCGACGACAGCGTCTGGCCGATCAACATGGCGGCGCACGCGGCCGCCGCGGCGCGGATCGCCGGCAACCATGCAAGCGTGCGCCAGTCGGCGGTCCACGGCAGCGCGCGTGCGTGCCGCGGCGTCGCGGGCGGACGTGCGGCGGCCATGGGCGCCGCCACTTCGCCGGCGACGGTTTCGAAGCGCGCAATCGCCGCGCGTAGCGCCGCGGCGGCGGCGTCCGTCCGGTCGTGGTTCAGCACGCGCCGGGCCGCCGCGATCTCCAATGCGACGAGCGCGGCGTGCAATGCACGCGCGTCGCGTTCATCGAGTGTCGACGCGTGATTCTCGAGCGCGATGGCGGCTTCGTTCAACGCGAGCAGATGCGCCATCGCCCCCCACTCGCCCGCGCCCGGTACGTCGCTTCGTGCGATGCATGCCGCTTGCAGCGATACCGAGCGCGCGATGAGCCGGGGCGTGTGCGCCGCATGCGTCGGCAACAGCATCCGGCAAACGAGCACGACGCCCGCCGGGCCCGCGATCGACATCGCCAGCATGCGGCCGACCTGTAGCGCGGCCGGATGCAGATAGAGGCCGAGGTAGTACATGGCGATCGCCAGGAACGCACATCCGACCGTGCGCGGCCCTTGGGTCTGGCACAGCATCGAACAGAACAGGACCATCACGAAACCCGCCTTGCCGACGGCCGGCCACGCGCTCGCGACGGCGGCCGCGGCGAAGCTCGCGCATGCGACGCCGTACTGCCACGCAAGCGATTCATACCAGTCCAGCCGGCGAGCATCGCGCAGGAAGAGTGGCGCGATCATCGCGAACAGTATGCCGACGGCGCCCGTGGTGATCGCGAGACCGAGATGAAGCGCAGGCGCAATGCCGAGCGCCCCGGCAAGCACGCTCGCCAGTGCGGCGCGCGCACCGCCCAGCAGCCGATGAAGACCGGGGTCGACGATAAACAGGCGGTCAATGGCGCGTGACAACGAAACAGCGGACATGATCGGAGCATTCCAGGAGGCGGTGCGGCCGGCATGCCGGCCGCGGCTTTCGGGACGACCGTCACGAGACGTGACGGCCGCCGTGCCGAACTCAAAACACGCGGTCCACCCAGCCGTGGCGATCGGCTTCGCGCCCGTTCTGGATATCGAGCAGCGCCGCCTTCAGCCGCGACGTGACCGGCCCCGCGCCGCCTTCGCCGATCGTGAAGTCGTACGCGCGGCCCTTCACCCGGCCGATCGCCGTCACGACCGCCGCCGTGCCGCACGCGAACGCCTCGACCAGCCGACCGCTGCGCGCGTCCGCCTGCCACTGCTCGATCGTGTAGCCCTCCTCCCGCACCGTGTAATTCAATTCCCGGGCCAGCGTGATCAACGACGCGCGCGTGATGCCCGGCAGAATCGTCCCGTTCAGCGGCGGCGTCTGGATCGACCCGTCGTCGAACACGAAGAACACGTTCATCCCGCCCAGTTCCTCGATCCAGCGACGTTCGACCGCATCGAGAAACACCACCTGCTCGCAGCCTTCGCGAGTCGCCTCCGCCTGTGCGGCCAGGCTCGCCGCGTAGTTGCCGCCGCATTTCGCGTCGCCCGTGCCGCCCGGCGCCGCCCGCGTGTACTGCTCGGACACCCACAGCGTCACCCCCGACGCTCCGCTCTTGAAGTACGCGCCGACCGGCGTCGCGATCACGCAGTACAGATATTCCGGCGACGGCTTCACGCCGAGCACGGCCTCCGTCGCGATCATGAACGGCCGCAAATACAGCGCCGCGCCGTCGAACGCCGGAATCCAGTCGCGATCGGCACGCACCAGCGCACGTACCGATTCGACGAACATCGCCTCCGGCAACGGCGCCATCGAGAGCCGCTCGGCCGAATGACGAAAGCGCCGTGCATTCGCATCGGGGCGGAACAACGCCGCGCCGCCGTCCGGCAGCCGGAAGGCTTTCAAGCCTTCGAAAATTTCCTGCGCGTAGTGCAGCACGAGCGTCGCCGGATCGAACCGGAACGGTTCGCGCGGCCCGATTTTCGCGTGATGCCACCCTTCATCTGCCGAGTACCGGATCGTCACCATGTGATCCGTGAACACACGGCCGAAACCGGGATTGTCGAGCAGCGCGGCGCGCTCGGCCGCCGCGACGGGGTGAGGATTGGGTTCGAATTCGAAGTGCTGGACGGAATCGGTGCTCATCGTTTGCCCCTTGATCGGCAGCGGGACCGTCCCGGCTGCTACGGGCAAAAATTTATCGTAGAAAAAATAATTTCAGGTTGCGTGTTCGCCTTAAGATGGACGCGGTTTGGCAATTCCATGCTGCAAAACTCGAAAACCCGGGCACCGCGTGCCTCAACCGAATAGGTCGGACCCATGGCCGTCATCGAACTGGACGAAATCGACCGTCGCATTCTGAAAGTGCTTCAGGAAGATGGGCGAATCCAGAACGTGGAACTGGCGCAGAAGGTGGGGCTGTCGCCGTCACCGTGCCTGCGTCGCGTCAAGCAGCTGGAACAGGCGGGCGTCATCGAGCGCTACGCGGCGCTGCTCGACGCATCGAAGATCGGCGCGGGGTTGACCGTCTTCGTCCGCATCTGGCTGACGAGCCAGGACGCGAAAACCGTCGACCGTTTCACCGAGGCGGTTCAACGTCTTCCACAGGTTCTCGAGTGCCATTTGATGGCGGGCGATTGCGATTGCCTGCTGCGTGTCGTCACCGCCGATATCGACGCCTATCGGCAACTCCAGATCGACCACCTGACCCGGATCGAAGGGGTGCAGAGCGTGAAGACCGAGATTCCGATGCAGAAGATCAAGCAGACTTCCGTGCTTCCGCTTTGATCGCGCACGGCGCCAGGAAACGTCGGCGCGTCGTGTCGAACCGGGACTCGCGTCAGCGATCGGGGGGCAGGTATCGAACCCTCACGCGCGACCGGATGAATACGCGTATCGTTCGGCGCCACGCAGCCTCCGCGAACGGCATTGGCGTCAGAAGTGATGCAGCAGCGCGATACGCGCGACATATTGATTCGGGCCTGATGAGATATCGGCGGCGCCCGGAATGTACGCGTAGTCGAAGTCGGTTCCCGTGTGCGCGTTCATCGCATGCTGATAGACGCCCTCGACGAATACCGACGTACGTTTCGACACGTCGTAATTCACCTTCGTGCTCAGTTGATGCCACTTCGGATTGAACGCGCCGACCGTCGATGCGACGCGGGCCTGCGTGTACGTGTATGCCGCGCCGACGTAAAACGCAGTCGTGAAGTGATAGAGGCCGTTCACCTCGAAGTTGTCGAATTTCCACGATTTCCACGCACCGCCCGCCGGCTGCGTCGTACCGGTGAAATACGCGTTCGAAGTCGGGTCGTAGACGTCGACGTGCGAATACGTGAATCCCACGAGCGCATTCAAGAACGCATAGTTCACGCCGATGCCGATGTTCTGCTGCGACGATGCATCGAACGTGTTGTCGCCGGTGATCGCCCCGCTCGAATCGGCATTGCGTGCGTGATTGATCTTCAGATACGACGCGCCGACCGTCAGCCCGCCCTGCTGGTATTGCAGCGCGGCGCCATACAGGCGGTTGTTCGCGAAGCCGCCCGCCTGATTGCTGAACCCGTACATCGCCTCCGCGGTCACGCCGTGCCACACCGGCGACACGTACTTGACCGCGTTATTCACGCGGAACGAGTAGTCAGTGTTGTCGTTGTCGTACGGATGCGAGAACAGGTAGCCGGTCCAGTTGCCATTCGCGGTGAGCGGCGAGAAGAGATCGACGCTCGGGTCGTACTGGCGACCGAACGTCAGCGTGCCGTATCGATCCGACGCGATGCCGACGAAGGCCTGGCGGCCGAACTCCCGACCACCCTGGTTCATTTTGCCGGTGTTGACGTCGAAACCGCTCTCGAGCGTGAAAATCGCCTGGTAGCCCGCGCCAAGGTCTTCCGTGCCCTTGATGCCCCAGCGGCTGCCGTAGTCATAGCCGCTTTGCAGTTGCACGGTTCCGTGCCCGCGTGCGTTGCTCGTGTAGTTGATACCGTCCTCGATCTTGCCATATAGCGTCACGCTGCTCTGCGCATGTGCGGCCGCAGCAAGCAACGCGGCGGGCGCGACGATCCCCCAACGCTTGTTCATGACGATTTACCCCCAAGTCTTTCGTTTGCCGGTCGTAACGCTTCCGCGCTGCGTATGTGCCGCGTCGAGGCTGCTCGGCGATGCGACGGGCGCAGTGTAATGAGCCGATTTTCTGCTGTTAGCCCCTCGCGGCAGGAAGGTGCTCTTCAAAATGGGGGATGTTTGTCAGCGCGGAAAACGGCTAAGGGGCGGTTGAAAAGCACACCGGCCCGCATTCCATCGACAGTCGCGAGCCGTTTGGCGCGTGGCCCGGATCGCTGCATGGACGCACGACGGCGTGGATTTTCCGTCACGCAGCGCCGCGGCCTGGCATTGAATTTCAGCGGGACGCTGCGGCGGACTGGAGCAGCATGGCCGGAACGGAGATCCGGGGATCCGTCCGTGTCGATCGAAGGCTATGACAAGGTGCGAGATGGATCGTCGATTCGCGCTAACGGCGCTATCGATCCGCCGTCGATCCGCATGGCGGTTGGCAACGAAAACGCTTGCGATTTGTTCCGCACTCGCGAGTTGAAGCACGCGCAGATCGTGCGGGCACCGACCTCCGCGACCTTACCCATGTCACGGCGCGGCGATCAACGCCTGGACCAGATTTGCGGCGATCGGGCGCCCGAGGCCGGTCACGTAGTCGTATCCGGTTGCCGCCGTGCAAAGCGTGCCGCATGCGCCGTTCGAGCCGCTGACGATGTCGCGGAAGTTCGTCGCGTAGGCGCTCGACGCGAGCCCGTACAGCACACTCTGGATCGCGCTCACCGCGTTCAGCGTCGTCTTGCCGCGCGCGATGCGCGCGCTGTTCGCGATCGCGATCAACGCGGACCATTGCGGTGCGCCCGCGCTCGTGCCGCCGACGACGAACCACCCGCTCTGCCCCGCATAGCCGTACGAATCGTAGACCGCGAAGCCGGACGCCGGGTCGGCATCATAGGCGACGTCGGGCAGGCCGCGCAGCCCGAGGCTATCCGACGGCATCCCGAAGTTCGACTGATACGTCGGCACCGTCTCGACGGCGCTCTGCCCGCCGCCGCTGCCGGCCCACGCCGTTTCGTCGGCATATGCGCCGCTCGCATCGGTTGCGATCGACGTGCCGCCGACGCTCAGCACATACGGCGACGCGGCCGGGTAGTCGATCCCGTTGCCGCCGTCGCCTGATGCCGCGACGAACGACACACCGTTCGCGCTGGCGAACTGCCCGTCGAATTGCGTTTCGGCCAGGAACTCGGCGCTCCCCCAGCTGATCGACACGACCTTCGCACCGACCCCGCCCGGTGCCGGCCGCGTCGCGAGTGCGACCGCGCTCATCAGGTCATCGAGCGAACTCGATGCGGCTTCGACCAGCACGATCCGCGCATTCGGTGCGATCGCGTGTGCCCACTGCACGTCGAGCGAACTCTCGAGTGCCCACAAGGCATCGGGCGGCGGAGGACGCTTGTCGGCCGTCGCGTACACCTTCGTGAAGCAGTGCGGCGACGCGCACGGCGGCAGGCCGAACGTGCGGCTGAACAATCGCAGATCGCCCTCGACGTTCGGATTGTCGTACGCATCGACGATCGCGATGATCTGATCGTCGCCACCGTAGCCGCGCGCCGGCAACGGGTCGAACCCGTAGAAACGGCGAATCTGCTGCGGCGACAGGCCCGCCGGATTCCGTTTCGCGGCCCCATGCAGATGGAGCGGCGGCCGTGCAAACCCGCTCGGCGCGCGATGCGCGGACTGTGCGAACGACACGCCGGACGTCAACGCGATGCTCGCCGATACGGCCAGCATGCACAGCGCACGCGCAAACGAAGCTCGCTTCATGGTGTTCCCCGTTGGCAAAGGAGCCGGCGCGCGTCAGTGCACCTTCGCGCTCGTGAACGACAGCGACTTGCCCGCGCCCGCGATGACCAGCCAGTTGACCGGATCGGTGATCACGACCGTCGCGCTGCCGCTTTTCACGCTCGGCAACTGGTACGTGCTCTTCGGCAACAGCCACGTCATGTCCTGCAGACTGGTCGGCTGCGTCGCGCTGAACGTCCAGCTCGCGCCGGTATCGGTCGCCGTCCAGTTCACGAGCAGACGGCGCCGGTCGAACTGCGTAAGCTGATCCATCGTGAACCACTTGAACTGGCCGGTCGTCGCCAGCGACGACGCGTAGCCGAGAATCGCCGTGACGACGTTCGGATACCATGACGCGCCCAGCGGGTGCATGTAGATCAGCCGGCTCGTGCGGTTCGCGACGACGAAATCCATCAGCGACATGTACCAGTTCTGGACGTCCGTCGTCGGCACCGCGAACTCCTGGAACTCCTCGAACGTCGCATACTTGCCGAACGGCATCACCGGGAACGCCCAGATGCCCGGATTCAGCAGCGAACCGTTGCGATACGCACGCGTTTGCGCATTGCCGGTATGGCCGGTGAAGTAGTAGCCGGAGTAGCCGTTCGATTCGAGCCAGTTCACCGCCCATGTCGGCGTATTGCCTTCCGGGGCCGCCCACTCGACGTCCGGCTTGCCCGTCACCGACTGGACCGCATTGTGGTTCAGCACCAGATACTGCGTGAACGTGCTCGCGTTGGTTTCGCTCGCGTTCGCCCCCCAGTAGTCGTGCGCCCAGCCGCCGTGGCTGCCGACCTTGTGCCCGCGCTTGAGCAGGAACACGACCAGTTGCTTCGCCTGCGTATTGTTCGTCAGGTTGATGCCGAGACCGTCGCCGATCGTCACGTCGTCGGGGCCGGCCGTCATCACGATCGAATACGGGCCGCTGTTCCAGACGCCGTAGTTCTTCAGGTACTGCGCGGGCTGAATCTGATCTCGCGCACAGAAGTGCCAGTTCAGGACCATCCCGGCCTGCGCACGCGGCTGCAGCGACAGGTGCGGCATCGACAGGATGTTCGTCGTGAAGTAATGCAGGAAGCCGTGGATCGGCATGCTGTCGGTTTGCCCGCCGAGATACGCGAGCGGCAGGTTGACGAACATCACGCCGCCGTTTCCATACGCCTGATAGCCGGCGACGAGCCCGAAGTTCGGCGACGTCAGCAGCGTCGTGCCGGTATACGTGCCTTGCGTGACGTAGCTCGGATAGGTGAGGAAGCCGTATACGTAGCCGGAAATGCCTTCGAGCACGTCGGTCGCCGCGGCGGGCGACGCGCTCGCGAACGACGTCGCGCCATTCACCGCCGTCGATGCCGACGACAGCCTCGTCGAGGTCGGCGAGTACGATCCGGCTCCGACCTTTGCGCCGGCCGACACGCGCCCGAGATTCAGCGGCACGCCGGTCATGCGCCCGTTCACCGTCTTGTACGTGAAATACGCCTGATGGTTGTAGCCGGCAAGCCCGCCGGGGTTCGACGTGCTCGGCTGCAGGTAGAGCAGCGGGTTCGTCGTCGAGCCGGTCGACAAAGTCGACGTGGTTGCGGTCAGCGCGGTCGCGGCCGTCGTCGAGCCCGGCCACGGCATCGACTTCCCCGGCGGAATCTGTAGCGCCCGCAACGTGCTGCCCATGCCGGTCACGTTGCCGAGACCGATCATGTTTCCGCCGAGCGTGTCGTAGAGCACGTAGTTGACGCCGGCCATCGAGCTGAAGCGCGACTGCCCGGCCGGATAGAAACCCGTCGCGTTCAGTACGCCGAAATCATAGACGAGCATCACGCGCCCGCCGTTCAACGCGTAGCTCTGGATAGCGGTCACGAGCGTATCGTCGGCGACCGTATGCACCTGGTCCGGCAGGATGAGTCCCTGGTACTGCTGCAGCGACGTGCCGCCCTGCTTGAATTGCGTGTCGCTGATCAGCGATATCTGCAGTCCCTCCTCCGCCGCGGAATCGAGCCACGCGGACACACGCGGGTCCGGCAGCGTGAAGTTGTCCGGCAGCAGCAACAGCAACTGGTTCGACAGCGCGCTCGCCCGCCCGGGTGCCAACGTCATCAGGCAAACGGAGAAGACGATCAGAAAGGCTCGTAGGGTCCGGATTGACTTGGCCGACATTTTTTCTCTCCCCGTAGGAGGTGGAATGACAGCCGATGCTTCACTCGTCACTGCGTGCGCGTTGCGCTCATCGTGATCGAGCGGTCCGCGTCCGGATCGGGGCGCGCCATCGGCTGGCGGCGCAGAGCGAGCGTGCCGTGTTTCGGACGCCCCGCGACGCATGCGCGTCGATTTGTCGGACGATCAGGAGTGCATGGCGACTATCGTTCCTACCGCCCCCGGGTGAAGCGAACAACGTGCCAGTCTCGCGACTGCGTTGTCCGGACGGCACGCGGCGACGTCAAGCATCCGGCACGGGAAAACCGGGCCAAAAACGTTACAGCGCCGATACGGCACACGTGGCAGGTAATGGAGCGAAGCCGGCGGGAACCGTCGCGATGGATGTGAGGCTGTTCGGTGCTGCGTCGGATGGCGCTCCCGATCGCTGCCCGCGTTGTCGGGCATCGGCAAGCGCGCGGGGAATCAACGGAAAATGATTCTGCCGTGCAACACCGGCTCGGCACGCGTGTGGC
>Ga0182007_10001841_pt1 | contig 11052 bp, 13 predicted proteins | sample Sormic07211113_1_FD_123023 | JGI IMG/M metagenome (GOLD analysis project Ga0182007, IMG submission 123023) | Rhizosphere microbial communities from Sorghum bicolor, Mead, Nebraska, USA - 072115-113_1 MetaG | ecosystem: Host-associated > Plants > Roots > Rhizosphere | place: USA: Nebraska... | reverse complement strand
ATATACCCGTGGCGAGGTGGTACGGATCCACCTGGAAGTCGATGCGCAATCCGACATGACCTGGGTTGTGGTCACCGATCCGATTCCGGCCGGCGCTACCTTGCTGGGTTCGGGCCTGGGACGTGATTCGGCCATCGCCACCAGCAGCGAACGGCCCGCCGGCAATGCCTGGGTGGCGTATGAAGAACGCAGCTTTGAAGCATTCCGCAGTTATTACGAATACGTGCCGAAAGGGAAATTCACCATGACGTATACCTTCCGCATCAACAACCCGGGCGAATTCAGTTTGCCGCCGACTCGGGTGGAGGCGATGTATGCGCCGGGAATGTTTGGTGAAAGCCCTAACCAGAAATGGACGGTGAAGTGAGTTCGACCTGCATTTCGGCTAGCGTCACGCGCTGGTCTTTGGGCGCTGTGCTGGTGCTGGCCTTAAGCGCCGGACCGGTGCACGCCTTGCAAAGTTTCGCCGATGTGCAGCACGAATTCCGCTCGTCCGAAGCCAGCTTGTATGATCGCAAGGGCCAGTTGCTGCAACAGATTCGTCTGAATCCGAATGAGCGCCGGCTGTCATGGATAGCACTGGAGGATGTATCGCCAGCGTTGCGCAACGCGCTGGTAGCATCGGAGGACCGGCGCTTCTATCAGCACAGCGGAGTTGACTGGAACGCTGTGGCCGCCGCCGCTTGGGGCAATTTATGGAACACAAGAACCCGCGGCGCATCGACCATCACCATGCAGCTTGCGGGTTTGCTGGACGACGATCTGAGACGCCGCAACGCGCCGCGTTCAATCCAGCAGAAGATGTCCCAGGTGATGGTGGCGCAACAGCTGGAGCGCAACTGGCGCAAGGACCAGATCCTGGAAGCTTATCTGAACCTGGTCAGTTTTCGTGGGGAACTGGTCGGCATACATGCCTTGTCGCGGGTACTGTTCGGCAAGCATCCGAGTGGCTTGAGCCAGCGCGAAGCGGCGATAGCGGTGGCGTTGATTCGTAGCCCGAACGCGAAACCGGCGCGTGTCGCCGAACGCGCCTGCCGTATCTTGCAGGAGCAGCATGCGGCGCATGAATGCAAGGGGCTGGAAGATTTTACTTTACTGGCCCTGGTCCGCACTGGCTCGAATTCAGAAGTCATCGTCACCACCAGCGCGCCGCAATTGGCGCCGCATCTGGCGCGAAAACTGTTGCGCACGCCAGGACAAACTGTGCGTTCAACACTGGACGCCGGCGTTCAGCGTTTTGCCAATGATGCGCTGCGGCGGCAGCTGGCCTCTCTGGTCGAGCGCAATATCGAAGACGGCGCCGTCATCGTGCTCGACAATGCCAGCGGCGACGTGCTGGCCTGGGTCGGTTCCAGCGGTTCGTTTTCCAACGCTGCCGATGTCGATGGCGTGGTAGCTTTACGTCAGGCAGGTTCGACCTTGAAGCCGTTTCTGTACGAACTGGCCATCGAAAAAAAATGGATGACTGCCGCCTCGATATTGAACGATGCGGCGATCAATCTGCCCACCGCCAGCGGCTTGTATATCCCGCAAAACTACGACAAGCAATTCAAAGGTCTGGTCAGCGTGCGCACGGCCCTGGCTTCATCCTTGAACATTCCAGCTGTGCGGACCCTGGTGACGGTCACTCCTACGACTTTTTTCGAACGTCTGCAAAAACTAGGTTTTCAGTTGCGCGAATCCGGCGATTATTACGGTTACAGCCTGGCGCTGGGTAGTGCCGATGTCAGCTTGCTGGCGCTGAGCAACGCCTATCGCGCGCTGGCCAATCAGGGGCGCTACAGCGGCGTGCGTACCACATTGGCAGATCCTGCCCTAAAAATGAACAAGGTGATGGAACCCGGCGCTGCTTTCATCATCGGCGATATCTTGTCTGACCGTAGCGCCCGCAGCCGTACCTTCGGTCTTGAGAATGCGCTTTCGACACGGATCTGGACGGCGGTAAAAACCGGCACCTCGAAAGACATGCGCGACAATTGGGCGGTTGGTTATTCTGACCGGTATACGGTCGGCGTCTGGGTCGGCAATGCATCCGGCTTGCCGATGTGGGATGTGTCCGGCGTCACCGGCGCCGCGCCGATCTGGCAAGAAGTGATGCAATACCTGCACGGCCGTGATCAGCTGCGTCAGCAGATTCTACAAAAGCCGGCTGGCGTGGTGCAACAGGAAATTCGCTATGCCGACAAGATCGAAGCGCCGCGCCAGGAATATTTTCTGGCCGGAACCGAGCAGAGCCTGATCACGACCGCCAAATCCGACGATATCGCCATCGCCATACGTTACCCGACACCTGGCATGCTGGTCGCACTCGACCCGGATATTCCGCCGCAACGGCAGCGCATGCGTTTTTCTGCAGTCGGTCTGTCCAGCGGCTGGTGGCGGCTGGATGGCAAGTTGCTGGCGCCGCCTGCGGTGAAGGCAGGCGGGAAAGCTAATCACCAGGCGGCTTCTGCAGATCCGCAACTGGCTTTAGATTGGATGCCATGGCCCGGGAGGCACATGCTGGAATTGCTAGACCATAAAATGGCCGTGGTCGACCAGGTTCGTTTCGAAGTGCGCGGTGCGATTGAGAGCCCGGCGCAGCAGAAATCCAGCCGTGGCGAAAGAAAGTTGCCGGGGCGATAAACGTGGAGGTGGGTACAATGTGTCCATCTTACATGGCTTTTTATTAACGTTTAGCCATTGACGCAGTTCCCTCAAAAGAATAGGATTAAATCCTACTGCATCAGAGAAAGTTATCATGCGAACAACTCAACAATTCAGCATTACTCTGCCAAACGAGATGGCGGACATTGTGAGAACCAAAGTCGCGGCAGGCGAGTACGCCAGCGAAAGCGAAGTGATCAGGGACGGAATACGCGCCCTGATAGCCCGCGACCGCGCTATGGAGAGTTGGTTGCTACATGAAGTGGGGCCGGCATATGATGCACTGAAGGCTAATCCGGAACGAGCGGTCACGCTTGAGCGGGTGCGGACAACCCTCGCTGCCGAGCATAAAAAGGCTACGGCAAAAGCGTGACGCAGTACACGGTGATTTTCACGCCGGAAGCCGAAGAGCAACTTGTCGCACTCTATCGTTACATTGCAGCCGCTGCTTCACCAAAGATTGCCGAGCATTACACCAGTTCGATTGTGGCTTATTGCGAAGGTTTGCAAGACTCTCCGCATCGGGGTAGCCGACGTGATGACGTGCGCTTTGGGCTGCGCATCACGAATTATAAAAAGCGGGTTGTGATCGCTTTCGCCGTGGACGCCGAACTGGTATCTATCATCGGCATTTTCTATGGTGGGCAGGACTACGAGACTGCTTTGCAAGATGATTCGTACGGCTAAGTCGACACTGTGTTGAATCTATAAAGCAAACTGTAGCTGCGCGGCGACAGCTGATCAGTTGCGTGAACGCAGCGTGGTTGCAAGTTGTTCCGCATTTAACTGACGCGCCGCAGCCGCAACTTCTTTCGTCACAATGGTTTTCCCGATTGGCGCCAGTGCAATGCCTGCCAGCTTCAAATGCTGGATGCCAAACGGAATACCGATGATGGTGATGAAGCATGCGATAGCCGAAAGTACGTGGCCGATAGCCAGCCAGATTCCGGCGAACACGAACCAGAGAATATTGCCGACAAGGCCGAGGCCGCCGGTGCCGATATCGTCTTTCTTTGTCAGTTCCTTGCGGCTCACCGCTTCTTTACCGAAGGGGAAGAAAGTAAATTGTCCGATCACAAAGCAGGCCTTGCCCCAAGGGATGCCGACTATCGTGATGAAGGCCAATACACCAACCAGCCACCAGCCCAAGCCCATGAACACCCCGCCCAGAACAAACCACAGAAAATTACCGATGGCGCGCATATTTTTTTCTCCCTGATGAAAGCATGACAAACAGGCTTATGGCCCTTTATTGCTGGAAATTGCGAAGGAGAAAATGTAACATCGTCAGTAACTGATCACAAGACAATCTGTGCTGGTACCGCCGGTCGTTATGGGGCCACTGCTACCACTTGCATCCGCCATCTTTCTTTGACAGCACCGCATCCGCGGCCAGCACCAGAGGTGCGAATAAACCGTAGGACTGGCCGATGTTTTTGCAATCGGCGCGCGCGCTACGTTGAATGTCTCGCGCCAGGCGACCATCCGGCCGGGCTTCGAGCGGATGTGTTTGCAACTGCGCGACGGCTGTCCCGTTACGCCTCTCGTTCGGATCGGTTGCTATTTTCCTGGCCATGTTCAACGCCGCTTCAAGATCCACGCGAGGCTGCTGATCTGCTGGCCGGGAGGTGATTATGGCGTCGTTCGAGCTGTTTTTCAACGACGCTGGAGGCAAGGTTTGCGCTATCGCATTTACACGAGCAGGCGATTTCCCGCGCCGCGAGTAGCGCTGCTCGATGGACTGCGTAACTACTCGCGTTGCCAGCTCTACCGGCGGCAACAGCAATAGAGTTATCTCTGGCCGTGAGCTGCGGGCTGGTGTGATATCGGCCGCTTGATGGCGTCCAAACAATTGCATCAAACCGATATGCAATAGCAAGGACAGCAGTATGCCTATGCTCATTGCGCGCGGATGTACGGCAGCAGGCCAGCCGGTCTTGTCAGACATTTTTATCAACGCCGTTCAGGGTAACGGATCCGCTTCTGTTGCGGCGGCTGAGTTATCTGGCTCATAGCTCAGCAGATCACCCGGCTGACAGTCCAGGTATCGGCAGATCGCCTCCAGGGTTTCCAGGCGTACTCCTTTTACCTTGCCTTGTTTTAACAAAGACAGATTCTGCTCGGTAATGCCTATCGCCGCGGCCAGGTCTTTCGATTTCGCCTTGCGTTTTGCCAGCATGATATCCAGCGTAATGACGATGCTCATTTCGCCCTCATACAAACTGCCGATTTTCTGCATCGACCTCGCTGGCACGTTGCAGGATGCGGGCGATCACGGTAATGCACGCCGCCATGAACAGGGCGACTATCATATTGTAGTCAAAGTCGATGTTGACCAGGCGATGGCCGACCGGCCGCGTTATTGTCAGCCACACTGACGATAACGGTCCGCACAGAAAATTCAGCAAGACCCACCATGCTAAGCCTCGACCGACATGGCCCAGATGGATGGCAGCTGCCGGCGAAAAATATTCGCCTTGAGCGTAGCGCTGGAACAGCGCGCGCAACTGGAATAAACCGTATCCCAACGCCAGCAATGGGATGTTAGTCAGCACCATGGCGCCCAGCAATTGCCATAACGGCAGACTGGATGGATCGATGCCGAGTTTAGTCCCGGCATTGTCGAAGCTCGAGATTCCGGATAGTGCGTCAGGGAACAGCCAGCTGCCGATATTGAAGGCCAATATGCCCGCTAACAGCAGCATGGTGATACTGGCCATGCGCTGGCTGGTTCGCGCAATATGATCTTGTTTCATGAGGCGTCCTCCGGGATGTCCCTATTGTTTATCATTGAGATGAATGGAAATGCGAAAGGTATTGCCAAGACGCGCCACTGCCTGATCGGCCAAGGTGCTATGGAAAGCCATGTCGAGCGACGCGCTGATGCCAAGGTGAGGCAGGATTTTGCTGAAGAGATAGAGCCCCAGCATGGCAATCGCAAGCCAGGAACAAAGTGCGGCCAGGAAGCGACGGACCATGGTGATGATGTTTTGCTGCACGACGCCTCCTTTTCTATGGGATGGTCGCATTTTAATATAAAATTATCGTAAAACAATAATAAATGTCTATTTTTTGATCATTTATCGTTAATTGTTATTTTTTAAAGCGATCTCGATACGCCTTGATTTACGCCGATTTTCGTTTCCCCAGCCAAAAGTCGTTGAGTTTTCCACTGGCGAGCGCAGTCCCGAGCAGGGTGATGGCACATCCGGCCAACATCGCCGGCGTGACTTTTTCACTCAGGAAAACAGCACCCCAGACCAGCCCGAAGACCGGAATCAGGAAAGTCACCGATGCGGCATAAGCGGCGCCAACTCGTTCGATCAATCGAAAATAGAGAATGTAGGCAAAGCCGGTGCAGATAACGCCAAGTGCAGCAACGCAAGCCCAGATGGACGGTGCGATAGCGTGTTGCGGCCAGTACAGCAGTGCCGGTGGCAGCAGTACGATAGAAGCGAAGAACTGGCTGCCAAAAGCGACTACCAGCGGTTTGACGCCGACCAGATGGCGCTTCGAATAATTGACTGCAAATCCGTAAAATCCAGCAGCCAGGAGCGCGGCGGCGATCGCCAGCGGTACGCCGGAGACACCTGCGCCCAAGCTATCCCAAACCAGCACCACAACGCCGGCAAGACCCAATAACAGACCGCATATTTGCTGGCGGCCCAGCGCTGACTGGAACCATGCCGCAGCGATCAATGCTGTCCAGATCGGCGTCGTTGCATTCAAAATCGAGTCGAGGCCGGCATTGACGTATAGCGTCGAATAAGCAAACAAGCCGAACGGAATGGCAGAATTGGTGATGCCGACGACAAATAGAGGCAATGCCCTGCTGCGGAACTCGCTGCGAGCGGCGGCGGTGCGTAGCACCGGTAACAGTACTAGCGCGGCAATGCCGACTCGCAGGGCGATCAGCGCGAACGGGCCGAACTCGGGCGCAGCAATGCGCAGGAATAGAAAGGATGCGCCCCAGATTGCGGCGAGCAGGAGCAGTTCAATAAAATTCATGGCGAGTGTCCGTCAGTTGGCGAGCAGCGGATGCCGCACAATTGAAACATATGGCATATCCGAGCTCTGGACACTCTGGTTCTTGCGTTCGAATTCGGTGAAGTGACGGCAATGACAACGATAGTCAGGCTATGGCGAATGCTGAAATTGGCTTGACTGGATATTTATTTCGTCAGGGATTTCCAAATTCAATATCGCTGAACTCAAGCATTTTCCATGGGCGTCAAGAGCCAGGGACCGCGTGACGCCTCCGCCCAGGGCGCGCTGCATGACGAAATTCAAGGCACTCAGATTCGGCAGCGCATAGCGCACCACGTCACCGTGCACGACGCCGGCGAAATGCGCCTTGACTAGTTCAGGGGTCAGGTTTTTTTCCAGCAAAGCATAATCTTTTTCCTGGTAGGCAATCACTGAGATATTCGAGATGTCGCCTTTGTCGCCGGCGCGGGAATGGGCAAGGTCGCGTAGTTTCATTTTAACTCTCACTCGAAATGAACTGAAGTTGTTACGTGTTGGCGCGGTAGCATGCAGGATTGCACGGCCACCACTTCTTTGGCCGTTTTGGTGACGCCGCCACCGGCTGCGGGGCCGCAGGTGTACAGTGTTTCAACTTCGTTGCCGATGCGGATCGCGTCACGCATACTGTCGCAGCGGGCGCTTACCCGCACTCGAACTTCGTATGGCTCGGACGGCTCGGACGGCTGAGCCGACTCAGCGGGAGCCGACAATGCGGCGCCGTGGATGGCGTCGACGCCCAGCAGATCGTAACGGCATTCATTGAATGCCACTGCGCTGAGTTTCAATCTTTCTGCGACGATGGCTTGTGCCAGTTTGCCGCGTGCCAGCGCTCCCGGCCCTGCATAGGAAATTTGTCCTTCGCCGATGTAGCTGTCGATATAGCCTATCGATACTTTCAAGGTGTCCGGCCTGGCGCGGCCGGTAGCGCCTTGCACCAGTACCCGGTCAGGGCCGGTTTCGCTCATCGTCACAGCAGAGAAATCGGCCACCACATCTGGCGTCAGATAGCTGGCGGGATCGTGTATTTCATACAGCAACTGCTCTTTGCAGGTGGCGGTTGTCACCTGGCCGCCGGAGTCCGCCACTTTGGTGATAACGACTGCCCCGTCTTCCGTTACCTCGCCGATGGGGAATCCCAGGCGCGCCAATCCTTGCACATCCTTATAACCGGGATCGGCAAAATAACCGCCGCTGATCTGGCCGGCGCACTCAAGCAAATGACCGACCAGCGTGCCTTGTCCAAGCTTGTGCCAGTCATCCATGGCCCAGCTGAATTCGTGAATCAACGGCGCCAGGAACAAGGCCGGATCGGCGACACGGCCGGTGATGATGACATCGGCGCCTTGCGCCAGCGCCTCGACCAACGGCGCGGCGCCGATGTAGGCGTTGGCCGAAAGCAGCTTGTCACCCAGGCTGCTGACCGGTATATCCTGGTCGCTGATGTAGGCGCCTGATTTCAGGGTGTCCAGCACATCGTCGCCGCAGACCGCCGCCACTTTCAGCTGAAGATTCATCGATAGTGCAATCTGCCTGACTACGGCGGCTGCAGCCAACGGGTTGGCCGCGCCCATATTGGTGATGATCTTTATCTTTTTCTCGCTGCAGATGCCAAGCACGGCGTGCATCCGTTCTGCCAGCAACGGATCGAAGCCCATAGAGGGATCTTTCATTCTGGTTTGCTGGGCGATCGCGATGGTGCGCTCGGCCAGGCATTCAAAGACCAGGTAGTCGATCTCACCTTTTTCCGCCAGTTCAATGGCGGGTTCGATGCGATCGCCGGAGTAGCCGGCGCCGGCGCCGATTCTGATATGTTTCATGATGATTTCCTCAGATGCTCGTTTTCGTCTTACAGGGGAAAGACGCCGATCACGACACAGGTAATCGTCATGATGACGGATGCCGCGAACAGGTATTTGAATGTGTATTTCTGGTGATCTGCCAAATCGATGCCGGCCAGGCCTGCGACCAGGAAGGTTGCCGGCGTCAGCGGGCTGACAGGGAAGCCGGTAGTCATCTGGCCCAGCAGCGCGGCTTGCGCTACATGCAACGGTTGTACCCCCAGCATGTGACCAACTTCCGCGATCACCGGCAGCACGCCGAAGTAGAAAGAGTCGGGATCGAACAGCATGGAGAGCGGCATCGACAGCAGACCGAGCGCCACCGGAATATGCGAAGCCATGGATGGCGGAACCAGCCCGACGGCCATCTTGGCCATCGCGCTCAGCATCCCGGATTTGGTCATGATGCCGGTGAATACGCCGGCAGCGAACAAGATGCTGGCCATCAGCAAGGCCGCCTTGGCATGCGCATCGATGCGGCTGCGCTGCATGTCGGCGTTGCGGTAATTGATCATCAAGGCCAGCACTACGCCGATCATGAACATCACCACCGGATCGACTTTTCCGCTGATCATCACGCCTAGTACGAACACGGTCAGAACGATATTGATCCAGAAGTTTTTCGGACGACGGACACTCTTTTCCGCTTCCGTCAATTCATGGGTATGGACGAATCCCGTTGGGGCGCCCTTGGTCAGGCCGAGGCGCCGCTCTTCTTTCAAGCCGAGGTAGTAAGCCACCGAGAAAGCGAACACCAGGCCGACGATCTGCACCGGGATCAACGGTGTGAAAATTTCGCTGACCGGAATATGCAAGGCGGCAGAGGCACGGATCATGGGGCCGGTCCAGGGCAGGAAATTCACACCTGCCGCGAGCGATGCAACGCAGGCCAGGATGCGTTTGTCTATGCCGAGGCGCTGGTATAGCGGCAGCATGGCGGGAATTGTCACCAGGAAGGTAACCGCGCCGGAACCGTCCAGGTGGATAAGCAAGGCCAGCAACGCGGTGCCCGGAACGATACGGGTAGGGCGGCTGCCGACGATGCGCAGGATGCCGGAGATGATCGGGTCCAGCATGCCGGCATCGGTGACAATTCCGAAAAACAGGATCGCAAATACAAACATGCCGGCCACCGGAGCAATGCTGGTGATGCCTGACACGATGAATTTGGATGTTTCAAGTCCAAATCCACCTACCAGGGCGGCAATGATGGGAATCGCGATCAGGGCCACCAATGGCGACATTTTTTTGGTCAGGATCGCCGCGAGCAGGGTGGCGATGGTGATGAAACCGAGTAATGCCAGCATATTGTCTGTCTCCTATCCTTTGGATATTTTTTGGAATACTTGTTTTTAGTCTTGTTTTAACTGCATTCTGGTAGTTGAGCTTTGTGCTGTAAAATGGTTTTTTTCGATAGATTGATCGTAAAAAGAGATTAATCGATGAAGCTCAACATCTCTACCCGTTCGCTGCATGCTTTCCTGGCACTGCGGGAGTGCAAGCACTTCACTCACGCGGCAGAACGTTGCTTCATGTCGCAATCCGCTTTCAGCGTCATGATTCAAAAACTGGAAGTGGCGGTAGGCGCCAAACTGTTCGAGCGCGATACGCGTAACGTTACGCTGACCGCAGAGGGAGAATTGTTTGCCGAAGTGGCGCGTTCGCTGGTGAGCGATATCGAGGCTGCCTTTGCCGATATGAGCGACTACGTTGCACGCCGCAAAGGCAGGGTGGCGATCGCGGCCTTGCCGTCGCTGGCGGCGAACGGCCTGCCAGCGGTGATTGCCGAATACAAGCGGGCTTATCCAGGAATTACGGTGCAACTGTTCGACGCCTTGTCGGATCAGTGTCTCGCCATGCTGCGTCAAGGTAAGGTCGATATCGCCCTGACCGCGCCGGGTTCGGGTTTGACCGAGTTCGATACCAAAACCTTGTGCAGCGATCCTTTTTACCTGGTGTGCCGGCAGGATCACGCGCTGGCTGGCAAGCGCCGTATCCGTCTATCCGACCTGAGCGGTTGCGAACTGATTCACCTGGCGCGCAGCACCAGCGTGCGTCAGCACGTCGAGTTACTGCTGCGCGGCATCCCGGTGATGAATTCAGGTTTGGAGGTGGAGCATCTGGCTACCGTAGCGGGTTTGATTGAGTCCGGTTTGGGTGTCAGCATTGTGCCGGAACTGACCTTGTTCCAGTTCCGCCATATGAACCTGGTGAGCATCCCGGTCGACGCGCCGGTCGATGCGGATGAAATTGTGCGGCCGATCCTGATCGTGAAAAAGAAAGAGCGTTCTCTTTCCATTGCTGCTCAGGGCATGTCGGAGTTGATTGAAAAGCGGCTGCATAACATCGGCAGCCGCATGGCGCCGAAGCGCATCAAGGGTTAAGTCAACAGATCCTAATGCAATTCCATGCCGAAGCGTTCGGTCCTTGGCATCCAGTTGCCTTTGATGTCGGCCGATACCAGCACGCGCTCGGCGCGACCGATCAGCAGCTCGCGCGGTACGAAACCGAAGCGGCGGTAATCGCCGCTGTTGTCGCGGTT
>Ga0182007_10001838_pt1 | contig 11063 bp, 11 predicted proteins | sample Sormic07211113_1_FD_123023 | JGI IMG/M metagenome (GOLD analysis project Ga0182007, IMG submission 123023) | Rhizosphere microbial communities from Sorghum bicolor, Mead, Nebraska, USA - 072115-113_1 MetaG | ecosystem: Host-associated > Plants > Roots > Rhizosphere | place: USA: Nebraska... | reverse complement strand
CATGTACTGGGCGGAGAACGGCTTCAAGGGCGACCTGGGGGACCTCATGCTCCACGCCCTCGACGTCATGGAACACGGCCTCCCCACCGAAAAGCCCGGCGCCACGCGCCCCCTGTCGTGACATCCTGACCGGGTGAACGGTCCCGAGATCCACGTCGAGTTCGCCCCCGACCTCGCCGTCTTCGCCCCGCGCGGGCTGAGCCGGACGCTCGTCACCGACGGCGTCTCCACCCTGGGCCATGCCGTCGAGTCGGCGGGCGTCCCGCTCACCGAGGTCGGGACCCTCCGGGTCGACGGCCGCGAGGTCCCGTTCTCCTACGTCCCCGCGGCCGGCGACCACGTGGAGGTGCGGTCCGTCGCCCGCCCCCAGCAGGTCCCCGGCGCCCCCCTCCGCTTCCTCCTCGACGTCCACCTCGGCACCCTCGCCCGCCGCCTGCGTCTGCTCGGCGTGGACACGTCCTACGAGTCCACGGACATCGGCGACCCGGCCCTCGCCGCCCGCTCGGCCGCCGAGCGGCGCGTGATGCTCAGCCGCGACCGGGGCCTGCTGCGGCGCCGCGAACTGTGGTCCGGCGCCTACGTCTACAGCACCCGCCCCGAGGACCAACTCCGGGACGTCCTCGACCGGTTCCGCCCGAAGCTGCGCCCCTGGACCCGCTGCACCGCCTGCAACGGCCTCCTCAGGGAAGCCACCAAGGAGGAGGTGGCGGACCAGCTCCACGGCGGGACCCAGCGCTCGTACGACGTCTTCGCGCAGTGCCAGGAGTGCGGACGCGCGTACTGGAAGGGCGCGCACCACGAGCAGCTGGTGGCCATCGTGGAACGCGCCCTAGCGGAGTTCGCACACTAGGGGGCGTGACGCCGGCCGGCTCGACCTCGAGGGCTGATGCGCGAACTCCCTAGCTCCGGCCGGCCAGCGCGGCGCGGAGCCGGTCCCGGTCGGTGGTCGGGGTGTCGCAGGTGAAGTCGCGGCAGACATAGGCGGCGGGTCGGCCGTCGACGAGGGGACGGTCGGCGAGCAGCGGGAACTCGTCGCTCCCCGGTGTCCCGAGGGCGACCACCGCACCCGGGGCGGTGCCCAGAAGTGCCGTGCGGTGCAGGACCCTTGTGCTCTCCTCGTCGATCGCCGGACCGACGACCGCGACCTCCCGTGGCCCGTCGAGCAGCGCCTCGGCGACCGCGAGCCCCCAGCCGATGAACCGGGGCACACGCGGCCCGAGCGCCTTCACCACCCCCAACGCCCGCTCGGCGGCGGTGCGATGGGCCTCGGCGCCGGTGTGCGCGGCATAGCTCAGCAGCGCGCCGGCCGCCGCCGTCCACCCGGAGGGCGTCGCGTTGTCCGTCGGGTCCTGCGGCCGGCGGATCAGCCGCTCGGCGTCGGCGGCGGTGTCGTAGAGCGCGCCCGACTCGGCGTCTGTGAAGCGGGCGAGGACATGGTCGAGCAGGAACCCGGCGAACTCCAGCCAGACGCCCTCCCCCGTGACCGAGGCGAGCGCGAGGAAGCCCTCGGCGACATCGGCGTAGTCCTCCAACACGCCCGCATTGGCGCCGACTTGACCGTCCTTGCTGGTACGGGCCAGCCGGGCCTGGTCGTCGAGATGCAGTCGTACGAGGAGATCGGCGGCCGACACCGCGGCCTCGACCAGGTCGGGGCGGTCGAAGTACGCGCCGGTCTCGGCGAGCGCGGCGATCGCGAGGCCGTTCCACGCGGCGACGACCTTGTCATCACGGCCGGGAGCGGGGCGCCCGGCGCGCGCGGCGAGCAGCCTGCTCTTGACGGACTCGACCTTCTCCGCGTCGAACAGGCCGTCCTGCTGCGGGAGTTGGAGGACCGAAGCACCGTGCTCGAAGGTGCCCTCCTCGGTGACGCCGAAGTGCTGGGCGGCGACGCGGGCGTCCTGGTCGCCGAGGACCTCCACGAGCTGCGCCGGCGTCCACACGTAGTAAGCGCCCTCCACGTGCCTGCCGCTGCCGTCGTCGCTGTCGGCATCGAGCGCGGAGGCGAACCCGCCCTCGTTCGTGCGCAGTTCGCGCACCATGAAGTCGGCGGTCTCGAGCGCGACACGACGGGCGAGCTCCGAACCGGTGGTGCGCCACAGGTGGGCGTAGACGCGGCACAGCAGGGCGTTGTCGTAGAGCATCTTCTCGAAGTGGGGCACGACCCACTCACGGTCGACGGAGTAGCGGGCGAAGCCGCCGCCGAGCTGGTCGTAGATCCCGCCGCGGGCCATGCGCTCACAGGTGTCCGCGGCCATCTGCAGGGCGCCCTCGGACCCGGTCCGCGCGTGGTGGCGCAGCAGGAACTCCAGGGCCATGGACGGCGGGAACTTGGGCGCGCCGCCGAATCCGCCGCGCTGCGCGTCGTACTCGCGGGTGAGGCCGAGCAGTGCCTGGGCGAGCTCCTCCTCGCCGGGGGCGTCGGGGCCGCCGTAGGAGATCTCGCGTCCGGCGAGGTCCCGCACGATCTTGCCCGCGATCTCGGCGACCTCGTCGCGCCGGTCGGTCCAGGCGGCCCGCACCCCCTCCAGGACCTGACGGAAGGAGGGCATGCCGTGGCGCGGGGCGGGCGGGAAGTAGGTGCCGAAGTAGAAGGGTTCGGCGTCCGGGGTGAGGAAGACGGTCATGGGCCAGCCGCCCTGGCCGGTGGCGGCCTGCACGGCCTCCATGTAGACGGCGTCGACGTCGGGGCGCTCCTCGCGGTCGACCTTGACGCTGACGAAGTGCGCGTTGAGGTAGTCGGCGGTGGCCCGGTCCTCGAAGGACTCGTGGGCCATGACATGGCACCAGTGGCAGCTGCTGTACCCGACGCTCAGCAGAACGGGTCGGTTCGTCTTGCGGGCCTCGTCGAAGGCCTCGGCCGACCAGGGCCACCAGTCGACGGGGTTGTCGGCGTGCTGGAGGAGGTACGGGGACGTCTCATGGGCCAGTCGGTTCACCCTCCCACTCTCCCACGGGGTCGGGGGCCGCGGAGAAGCGCAGGTCGACCCGGCGTGCCCCGTCGGGGACGGCGTCGTCGGGGTGGCCGTAGCGGTCGAGGAGTTCCTCGTAGGCGCGGACGAAGGCGTGGAGGCCGTCCTTGGTCATCCAGGTGCCGGCCCGCCGCACCTGGGCCCAGCCCTCCACGGCCTCCGCGACGGCGGCCGTGGCGGTCCTGGACGCCTGGTTCGCCATCGCGACCTCGGCACCCGGAACATCCGTCGATGATCGGTGCCCTCTGTCGCTCACGCCCCACCCGAAGGACACTCGTAGGCAAAGGAGTTGCCGCCGGAGGGGGACGTGACATGCGGGAAAGTCATCGGGCGGACGCCGACCGGCTGCTGGCCCGGGCCGTGGAGGAGGAGGTACGGCGCTCCGGTGGGCGCACGGACGGAACCGTACTGCTGTCACGGGCGCGAGGCGCGCTGGACGCGATGGCGGAGACCGCCGCCGAGGAGTACGAGGCGTACACACGCGCACTGGACGAGGGCGAGGCCGGCCGGATCGGCTTCGGGCAGCGCTACGCGAAGGAAGGCGCCGGAACTCCCCTGCTGGTGGCGGCCGTCGCCGCGATCGCCGCCGCCGTGGCCGACCTGGCCTTCGGCACGGACACCGGCACCGCGCTCGGCGCGGGCGTCACCGTCGGCGTCGTCGGAGCCGCGACGACCGTCGTCAAGGTCGCCGGCTCGCACCTTCCCGCGGCCCACCACCGGGCCGGCGCAGCGGGCCAGCCCGGCGGCGCCGAGCAACTGCGCCTGCAGTGGCTCACCGCCCTGGAAGTACGCGGCATCCGGCCCTTCCTCGACCAGCAGCGCGTCCTGGCCGCCTCCACCGGCCCCAAGCAGACCGGCCCCCGGCTGAAGGGCGCGGACAAGAGCGCGGCGGCCCGGGGCAGAAACGTGCTGCAGCAGTCGTTCGGCCAACTCCCCGAGCCGGTCGGCCCGTTCGCGGGCAGGCGCCAGGAGCTGGCCCGTATCCGCCAGTGGGTCCAGGCCTCCCGCGCGAGCACCCGGACCCGCCCCACGGTCGTCGTCCTGCACGGCGCCCCCGGCAGCGGCCGCACGAGCCTCGCCGTCCGCGCCACCCATGAACTCAAGGACCACTTCCGCGGCGCCTGCGTCGTCGACCTGCGCGGCAACAGCACGGACGAACCTCCCCTGAACACCCGGGACGCGCTCCTCCACCTCCTCAACCGTCTCGGCGCGCCCCGCGAACAACTCCTCTTCCGCGAGCGTTCCTCCCCCGACCAGCAGGTCAAGCGCCTCAGCGAGCTGTACCACCAGCATCTGACCGGCCTCCCCGTCACGATCGTCCTGGACGACGCCTCCGACCCCGAACAGGTCCGCACCCTCGTCCCCGAGCGCTCCGACAGCCTGGTCCTGGTCACCGCCCGCCAACCCCTCCGCCTCCCCTCGGACCTCCTCGCCCAGGTGCACGAGCTACCGGTCGAGGCCCTGGACGCGGCGGGCGCCGAAGAGTTGCTGGACGCGGTGGCCCAGGACAGCTCCGGGCCGTACGACGCCGAATCCGCCGACCGGATCCGGGAGTTGTGCGGCGGTCTGCCCCTCGCCCTGACCATCGCGGGCTCGTCCCTCGGCCCGCGCTCACCCCGCCGACTGGCCACGGACCTGGGCGCGTACGGCCCGGTGGAGCCGACCGAGCGCGCCCTCTGGCTCCGCTACACCGACCAGCCCGAGCCGACCCGCCGCCTGCTGCGCCGCCTCGCCCTCGCCGGCCGCGCCTCGCTGGGCGCCGCGGCCGCCGCGGCCCTCCTCGCGACCGACGAGACCGAAGCCACCCGCCATCTGGCCGCCCTGTCCCGCGCGGGCCTGCTCGACCACGTCCGCGGCAACCGCTACCGCCTCCACGACCTGGTCCGGGCCTTCGCCCACGCCCGTCTCCTCGACGAGGAGGAACCGGCCGAGCGCACCGCGGCCCAGGAGCGTCTGATCGTCAACTACGCCGACCTCGCGGACTCGGTGCTGCGCCTGGTCGACGGCAACATGTCGACCCGCTCGGACCGCTTCAGCCCACACGGCTTCACCTCCCTGGACGAGGCCCTGCGCTGGCTGGACGACGAGTCGAGCTTCATCACCTCGGCCCTGCGGCACACGGAGGGCGTGAACCAGGCGGCGGTCCTCAACCTCCTCGGCGCCCTGTGCGACTACTGCCTGCTGCGCGGCGACCTCTACCGCCTGGGCGAGATCAGCGAGCTGGCACAGGCCGTCGACCAGGGCCTGCTGGTCCGCTCGGTGCAGTGGCGCACCGGTATCGCGGCCCGCCAGCTGGGCGAGCTGGACAAGGCCCGCACCACCCTGTCCTCCGTGGTGGACCTCTACCGGGAGGCACACCACGACGCGGGCGCCGCCCGCGCCCTGTGCTCCCTGGGCATCACCCTCCACCACCAGGGCAACCTCACCGAGGCCGAGACGAAACTCCGCGAGGCCCTGGCCCTGCAGGCGCCCGACGAACTGGCCACCGACCGCGCCTGGACCATGCACGCGCTGGCGGCGGTGGAGCGGGACCGCGGCCATGTCCGCGAAGCGCTGACCCTGCTCACCGACTCCCTGGTCCTGCACCACGCGGGCGAGTCCCTGCACGGCGAGGCCTGGGCCCACTTCCAGCTCGGCCAGCTGTGCCTGCGCATGGGCGACGTACCGCGCGCGGAGTCCGAGCTGCGCGCGGCCCTCGACCGCTACGGCCGCACCCGCGACGCCCGTGGCGGAGCCTGGGCCCTCACCCAGCTCGCCCGCGCCCGCCTGGTCGCCGGCGACCCCGCGCCGGCCGTGGACGGCCTGCGCCAGGCGGCCTCCCGCCACCGTGACAACGAGGACGCCCGCGGCGAGGCCTGGACGGTCTACTACCTCGGGCAGGCCCTGGAGGAGACCGGCAACCTCGGCCTGGCGGTCCGCGAACTGGAACGCTCCCGCACGATGTTCTCCCGGATGCGGGACGTGTACGGGCTGGCCTGCGCCCGCCACCACTCGGCCCGGGTGACCCGGGACCAGCGAGCGGCCCAGACGGGCTCCCTGCGCAACTCCGGCTTCGCCCGCCAGCTCCTGGTGGACGCCCGGAACGACTTCCAGCGCATCGGCGTCACCCACGGCGAGGCATGGACATGCCTGGAGCTTGCGGTGGTGGACGCGGGCAACGCCCGTACACCCCAGGCGCTGGCCCTGTGCGACCAGGCGGTCGAACTGTTCACGTCCTACGACGACCGACGCGGCGAGGACTGGGCGCGCTTCCTGCGCTGCACCCTGCTGCCGTACGCGGCACCGGGCGGGGTGGAGGTCGGCACGGCGGTGGCCCAGGAGGACCTGGCCGAGCTGGAGCGCACCCGACACCGCCTCCGCGACGAGAAGCTGGACGACTACGTGGCGGCGTACCGGCTGCTGCTGGAGCGAGGCGTGAACCTGGAGGACGGCTGGCAGGCCTGGCGGCTGGGGATGGTGCCCAGCCGGCATGCGCGGGAGGTGATGGGGGTGCCCTCCGGCACGGTGTGATCCCATGCCGAACCCGCGGGTGGGTACGGAATCACACCGTCGGTCGCCCGGCGGTCAGCCCTTGGACGGCGAGGCCTTCTCGGAGCTCGCGGCCGTCTTGCCGGAGGCCTCCGCCTCCGGGTCCGCCGTCTCCTCGAACGTCACCTTGCCCATGTGCTTGCTCATGGACTTCATCAGCCCCCAGATCGCCAGGGCCATCACCGCGAAGACGACGAATCCGAGGACGCCGGGGGTCACCTTGTTCTCGTCCACCTCCTTGGCGAGGGGGACGAGGTGCGTCATTGCCAGGCTCACGCTTGCGCTCATGTCAGGCATTGTCGCGGATGCCCGCAAAGAGGTCGTCCTCGGGGAGGGAGGTATCGACGAGCGACTTCGCGAGCTCGTACTCCTCCGTCGGCCAGACCTCCTTCTGGATCTCCATCGGCACCTTGAACCAGCCGCCGTCGGGGTCGATCTGCGTGGCGTGGGCGATCAGCGCCTTGTCACGGATCTCGAAGAACTCGGAGCACGGGACATGCGTGGTCAGGGTGCGCTCGGCGCGCTCGAACTCCGCCCAGCGCTTGAGCCAGTCCCCGTACGGCGACTCCAGGCCCCGCTCCAGCAGCGCGTTGTGCAGCGCCTCGGTGCGCGGGCGGTTGAAGCCCTGGTTGTAGTAGAGCTTCAGCGGCTGGTACGCGGGACCGAACTCGGCCTCCGGGTACTTCTCGGTGTCGGTCGCGCCCTCGAACGCCACCATCGAGATCTTGTGGGTCATGATGTGGTCGGGGTGCGGGTAGCCGCCGTTCTCGTCGTAGGTGGTGATCACCTGCGGACGGAACGAGCGGATCTGCTTCACCAGCTCACCGGCCGCCTGGTCGACGTCCTCCAGGGCGAAGCAGCCCTCGGGCAGCGGCGGCAGCGGGTCGCCCTCGGGCAGGCCGGAGTCGACGAAGCCGAGCCACTCCTGCTTGACCCCGAGGATCTCGCGGGCCTCGTCCATCTCCTTCTTGCGTACCTCGTGGATGTGCTCCTCGATGTACTTGTCGCCCTGGAGCTTGGGATTGAGGATGGAGCCGCGCTCCCCGCCCGTGCAGGTCACGACCAGCACGTCCACCCCCTCGGACACGTACTTCGCCATGGTGGCCGCGCCCTTGCTCGACTCGTCGTCGGGGTGGGCGTGGACGGCCATCAGTCGCAGCTGGTCAGTCAAGACTCAATCCTTGGTAAGTCGGCGCCCCGGTGACTTGGGGGGCGATCGGCGGCTTCTATAGTGACCGAATCGGGAGGCGAATAATTCCGGGGTCCGGATTCGGGAGCCCCCTGCCGAGAGGACGATCATGAGTACGGCGAGCACTCAGTTGCCCGAGGGCCGCTACGGCCGCTCCTCGGACCAGCACGCCGACCGCAGACTCAGGATCGTCGGCGCCGTGCTCGGCACGCTCCTGCTGGCCCTGATCGGCTACTTCGCCTACCACTACGTCGGCGAGAACAAGATCAGCGGCGAGGTCATCACGTTCGAGCCGCACAAGAACTCCGTCTCGATCCATCTGGAGGTCCGCAAGGACTCCGGCACCTCCGGCTACTGCACCGTGCGCTCCCAGGCGGCGGACCAGTCCGAGGTGGGACGGGCCGATTTCCGCTTCAGCGGCAAGGCCACCCGCATCGACAAGGTCGTCACGCTCCGTACGACCGCCCCGGGCACCACGGCCGAGCTGCTCGGCTGCCACGCCGACTGATGTCACCCTCGACACATCAGCGCTGACCTGCGTCGACGTAATTCTGATGGCTTATGTCCTCCCCCTTGGGCCGCTGAATTGTTAGGCTCGTGGTTTCGCCCATCCAAGAAGGAACATTCTTCTGGGTAGGGCGATGCTTTGTATTCCCAGTACCTACGAGGAGCACCTGTGACCCAGACCAGTGAGAACGTCACCTGGCTTACCCAGGAGGCGTACAACCAGCTCAAGGCCGAGCTGGAGTACCTGTCTGGTCCTGCGCGCACGGAGGTCGTCGCCAAGATCGCGGCCGCACGCGAAGAGGGCGACCTGCGTGAGAACGGCGGGTACCACGCGGCCAAGGAAGAGCAGGGCAAGCAGGAGCTCCGTGTGCGCCAGCTGACCCAGCTCCTGGAGAACGCCAAGGTCGGCGAGGCACCGGCGTCGGCGGACGGCGCCGTGGCACCCGGCATGGTCGTGACGATCGCCTTCGACGGCGACGAGGACGACACCCTGACCTTCCTGCTCGCCTCCCGCGAGTACGCGAGCGCCGCCATCGAGACCTACTCGCCGCAGTCCCCGCTGGGCTCCGGCGTGATCGGCCACAAGGTCGGCGAGGACGCGGAGTACGAACTGCCGAACGGCAAGAAGGCCTCCGTGACGATCCTCAAGGCCGAGCCCTACAACGGCTGACCCCAGCACGCCCCTGCTTGGCGAGCCCCCGGCGTCCCCTGACACCGGGGGCCTCGTCGTACCTGGGTGATGCCGGGGGCCGGCCATGGCGATGCCGTAGGCCGTGGTCAGGCTGTCGCCGAGCGGTATTTGCGGACCGCCAGCGTGCGGAAGAACAGGATGATCACGACCGACCAGATCAGCGACGCCCACACAGGATGCTGCATGGGCCAGGCGTCGGACGCCTTGAAGCCCGGGGGAAGGTTGCCGAACAACTCGCGGCACGCCTGCACGGTCGCGCTGAACGGGTTCCACTCCGCGATGTGTCGTAGGAAGGTCGGCATCTGGTTCGCGTCCACGAAGGCGTTCGAGATGAACGTCAGCGGAAACAGCCAGATCAGGCCGCCCGAGGTCGCCGCTTCAGGGGTGCGCACGGACAGGCCGATGAGTGCCCCGATCCACGAGAACGCGTAGCCCAGCAGCAAGAGCAGACCGAAGCCGGCGAGCACCTTGCCGAAGTTCTCATGCGTGCGCCAGCCAACGATGACCGCGACGATCGCCAGGACGACGAGTGTGAGCGCCGTCTGTGCCAGGTCGGCGATAGTCCGGCCTGTCAGCACCGCACCACGCGTCATGGGCAGGGAACGGAAGCGGTCGATGAGGCCCTTGTGCATGTCGTCGGCGATACCCGCGCCAGCGCCCGCCGTGGCGAAGGTCACGGTCTGGGCGAAGATGCCCGCCATCAGGAACTCGCGGTAGGCCTGGGTGGAGGTGGACGAGCCGACCTGGATCGAGCCGCCGAACACATAGGTGAACAGCACGACGAACATGATTGGCTGGACAAGCCCAAAGATGATCATCTCGGGAATCCGGCTCATCCGAATCAGGTTCCGGCGGGTGATGACAAGGGAATCGGTGACGGCGCTCACTTCGCCTGCCCCTTCCTGACGCTCACGTGCAGTTCTCCGGACCTCGACGAGATGGATCCTGACCGACACGAGCGAACAGGATCCGGAATCCGGGACATCCGAATCACATTGCGTTTGGCGACGACCATCGAGTCCCGGAAGGACTGGCTGACGGGGTTCCCGGTCGGTGCGACCCGCACGGCGTCGGTGACGGCGCTCACTTGGCGGCCTCCTTCTTGTGCTTGCGGTCCTGGGTGGGCGCGGCTGCCGACTCGCCGCCGTCCTCGGGCTTCTCCTCGGCCACATGTCCCGTCAGGGAGAGGAAGACGTCGTCGAGGGTGGGGCGGCGCAGGCCGATGTCGTCCATCTCGATGCCGCGGACGTCCAGCTCGCGGATGACCTCGGCCAGCAGCTTGGCGCCGCCGGTGACCGGGACGGTGAGCCTGCGGGTGTGCTCCTCGACGGTGGGCTCGCCCTTGCCGAAGCCGGCGAGGACCTCGCGGGCGGTGGCGATGTGCTCGCGCTCGTGCACCACCACCTCGACGCGCTCGCCGCCGGTGCGGGCCTTGAGCTGGTCGGAGGTGCCGCGGGCGATCACCCGGCCGTGGTCGACGACCGCGATGTCATGGGCGAGGTGGTCGGCCTCTTCCAGGTACTGGGTGGTCAGCAGCAGGGTCGTACCGCCGGCGACGAGCTGTTTGATGACCTCCCACAGCAGCTGGCGGTTGCGCGGGTCGAGGCCGGTCGTCGGCTCGTCCATGAACATCACGGGCGGCGAGACCACCAGGGCGGCGGCGAGGTCGAGCCGGCGGCGCATGCCTCCGGAGTAGGTCTTCGCGGTGCGGTCGGCCGCGTCCGTGAGGTCGAACTGGGCGAGCAGTTCCTCGGCGCGGGCCTTCGCGGCCCTGGCCTTCATCTGGTAGAGCCGGCCGACCATCTGCAGGTTCTCGCGGCCGGTCAGGTACTCGTCGACCGCGGCGAACTGGCCGGACAGGCCGATCGAGCGGCGCACCTCGTTCGGCTGCTTGAGCACGTCGAGGCCCGCGACCATGGCCTTGCCGCTATCCGGTTGCAGGAGGGTGGTCAGGCAGCGGACAGTGGTCGTCTTGCCCGCGCCGTTCGGCCCGAGCAGGCCCAGGACGGTGCCCTCGGGAACATCGAGGTCGACGCCGTCCAGAGCCTTTACGTCACCGAAGCTCTTCACCAGACCTTCGGCATAGATGGCGCCTGGCATATGAGTCTCCACGTCGTCGGGGATTCTTCGGAAGTCTGGATTGGGACACACCATAACGCGATGTATCGCGTCTCTCAAT
>Ga0182007_10001837_pt1 | contig 11067 bp, 10 predicted proteins | sample Sormic07211113_1_FD_123023 | JGI IMG/M metagenome (GOLD analysis project Ga0182007, IMG submission 123023) | Rhizosphere microbial communities from Sorghum bicolor, Mead, Nebraska, USA - 072115-113_1 MetaG | ecosystem: Host-associated > Plants > Roots > Rhizosphere | place: USA: Nebraska... | reverse complement strand
GGCGCATCCAGATCATTTTCCAGAACCCCTACGCTTCGCTCAACCCGCGCTTCACCATCGGCCAGATCCTGCTTGAGCCGATGCGCATCCACCAGATCGGCAGCGACGACAACGAGCGCACCGAGATGGCCATGCAATTGCTGCAAAAAGTGGGACTGCCACAGCAAGCCTATCACCGTTATCCGCATGAGTTTTCCGGCGGCCAGCGGCAACGGATTGCGATTGCCCGCTGCCTGACCTTGCGCCCTGAAATCCTGGTGTGCGATGAATCGGTGTCGGCATTGGACGTCTCGGTGCAGGCGCAGGTCTTGAATCTGCTGCAAGACTTGCAGGAAGAGTTCGGCATGAGCTACATCTTCATCTCGCATGATCTGTCGGTAGTCAAATACCTGGCCGACCAGGTGATGGTGATGCATCAGGGTAAAGTGGTGGAACTGGCCAACTCGGATGAGCTGTATCACAACCCGACGCATGCCTACACGCGCCAGTTGCTGAGCGCGATTCCACGCGGTTTGCAGAACTAAAAGCGGGCGACTGCGGCAGGCAACTGCCGGCGTCTTAAAACGGAGTACAGCGAGCGCCGCAAGCGCGACCTGTACTCCGTTCTCGTTTACGGCATACCATCAACCTTGCGCACCACCGTATCCGCCGGCCCCAGCAAGCGCCCTTCGCGCGAACGCAGCTCGATTTTGAGTACCGGCTTGCCGCTGGCGCTTTCCAGCATCCGGGAAAAGGCCTCACCTTTGCCGAACAGGTATTTTTCACCCCACTGCCGCAAGCCAACCACTACGGTAAACAAACCCTCGCCTTTAGCGCTCAGCAAATATTCCTGATAGGCGGTGCCGTCAGAGGCCGGGGCCACTTCAAGGATGCCTTCCGCGACCAACGTCTGCAAACGGTCGGCCAGGATATTGCGCGCCACCCCGAGGCTCTTCTGGAATTCACCGAAACGACGCATGCCGTCGAATGCATCGCGGATGATCAGCAACGACCAGCGGTCACCGATGATATCCAGCGAACGAGCTACTGGACAGCTATCGCTTTTCAAACTCTTTCTCTTGGCCATGCTCTTCCTTAATCGGGGGCAGTTCACACATTCCAGTTGCATTTTAAAACCAGAAAACATAAACTTCAATTGGTTTTAATTTGAAACTAGTTTTAAAAAGGGACTATATCGTGCTCAAGCATCAAAATTGCCAGCTTCCCTGCCCACAGGCCGGCCTCGCATCGAATAGGGCGGAAAGCCAGGTTAACGCCCAGCCAGCGACCATCTCGCCATTCCTCAGCAAGAGCCTGGTGCTGTTATTTGCGGTTACCTGCGCCCTAAGCGTGGCCAACGTCTACTATGCGCAACCGCTGCTGGATGCCCTGGCCGCAGACTTCGGTTTCAGCCAGGCCTCGGTCGGTATCGTCATCACGGCAACCCAGGTTGGCTGTGCGCTGGCTTTACTGTTTGTAGTGCCCTTGGGCGACCTGATGAACCGGCGACGCCTGACCATGGCGCAATTGTTCTTGCTGTGTGGCGCATTGATCGCAGTCGGCATGGCATCGTCTCCTGCAGTTCTGCTGATTGGCATGCTAAGCGTGGGCTTGCTCGGCACCGCCATGACGCAGGGATTGATCGCCTATGCCGCCAGTGCCGCCGCACCCGCCGAACGCGGCCGCGTAGTCGGTGTGGCGCAAGGCGGTGTGGTAATCGGTCTGCTGCTGGCGCGCACCGTGGCGGGATGGGTGGCGGATCTGTCCGGCTGGCGCTCTGTCTATTTCGTGTCGGCTGCGGTGGCGCTGCTGATGCTGGTTGTTTTGTCACGCGTACTGCCGGCGCAAGCGTCGCCGACCGCGCGCATATCCTATTTAAAACTACTCGGATCGATGTTCGCCATGCTGGCCAACGAACGAGTGCTACAAATCCGAGGAGTGATTGCGATGCTGATGTTTGCTGCGTTCAGCATCTTTTGGAGTGCACTGGTATTGCCCCTGAGCGCAGCGCCCTATTCTTTCTCGCATACCGTGATCGGTTCGTTCGGGCTGGTCGGCGTAGCCGGTGCGCTGGCGGCAGCCCGCGCCGGCCACTGGGCCGACCACGGACACGGCCAGCGCACCACTGGTGTGGCCTTGCTATTGCTGCTACTGTCCTGGCTGGCACTCGGATTCATGCCCTACAGCCTGTGGGCGCTGGTGCTGGGCATCGTGCTGCTCGACATGGGCGGGCAGGCGATCCATGTCACCAATCAGAACATGATTTTCCAGGCCAAGCCGGCAGCGCACAGTCGCCTGGTTGCTTGCTACATGTTGTTTTACACGGTTGGCAGCGGCGCCGGTGCAATCCTGTCGACCAGCGTATACGCCGCTGCCGGCTGGACCGGCGTCTGCCTGCTAGGTGCGACGGTCAGCCTTCTGGCGCTGATGTTTTGGCGGCTGACTTTACACTACACGAACCGGGGGCTGCAGGCATGACCGTATTGTGGTGCCAAATTGTGCCGGTCATGCCGGGAGCGGCTTCACAGTCTCTCTCAACAGTGAAACGGCAACCAGGATGGACCAGCTGGCCTGAACCAGAATAATCAGGCCAAATCCATGCGTATTCATCTGGACATGGCCACTCAACAAGGCTATCAGGGTGCACAGTCCGACAATACCGCCGCCGATTCCCAGGTTTCTTGTGGCTTTTCCAAGCTGGAGCAGCGCAATCGACCAAAGGATAAATGCACATGACGAGCCGGCAACATACACTTTCGCCAGCGCCTGATTCAGTTGAAAATTGTAATGCAACGCCATCATCAGTATCTGCCGCTTGCTGTCGTCGACGTTGATTAACTCCTGGGCCAGGCTGGAACCGATCAGGCCGTCGGCCACCGCTGCCAGCATGACGGCTACCGATGCGAAACAATAGACAATGAACGCACCTAGTCCATGAATGTTGTTCCAGCCGATACGGCTAGATATCCCGAACACTCCCAGCAGAGTGACCGGTATGCTTGCCAGGCCGAGTACATGCGTCGCAATATTGACGTGATTGACATGCGTGATGGCTTCTGCCGAGGCATGGAGCTCGAAACCGGTCGGGTGAATCGCCATGGTGACGATGCCGGCCAGAATGCCGATAATCAGGGCTGACGCATGAATTCGTTGATTCGTCATATTTTGTTTTCCAGTTGAACGAAAGGGATGAATGGGATTGCTTTGCGATAACATAGGAGCCACGAGTATTTCGTCAAAGCCGTGCGACTTCAATGGACAAACCCGAATTTATGTCTGATATCGAACAAAAATCTGCTTCTGTTCAGGAACACGTCGATCTGCGCTCTCGCCGCAGCCGCCGAGATATCGACGCTGCTCTGCACATGCTATTGCTGCGCCGCTCGTACGACGCCATCCGCGTCAGCGACATTGCAAAAAAGGCGGCCGTCGGCAGAGGCACTTTCTACGCCCATTTCGACAACAAGGACGAACTGCTTCGAAGCCAGCTGGAAGGCGTTTTAGACGGTCACATTTCGGTGTCGGCAGACCTTCCGGCACTGCTGGATGCAACCAGGCTGTTCTCACATCTGCAGGAGGTGCCGCAAATGTACCAGGCGCTGATGAGCGGCGCTTCCGGTCCGGCGGTGTCGCGTATGGCGCAGGACATACTGGAGCGCAGATTAAACGCCATCCTGGAGGCCCGCGACGGATTGCCGGCCAGCCTGCACGGACGCTTCGTTTCAGCATCCTTGTTCACGGTGCTTGCATGGTGGAGCGAGAATGGCATGCAGCAGACGCCATCGGAAATGCAATCTATTTTTGCTGAACTTTGCACTACTGCATTTACCAACAAAAACTTGTAAATCAACCCTGTTTTTACGGCAGTCGCATCAAGGATAAGCACATGACCCAGTATCTGATTTTCTTGCTAGCCTTTGCTGCCTCGGCAGCACTGCCCGGGCCGGAAATCGCGGCCCTGCTGTCACGCTCCATTGCCGGCGGCTTGCGCAGCAGCTTGCCGCTGGCAAGCGGTATCATTGCCGGCAAGCTGATCATGCTGAGCGCTGCCGTTATCGGACTGAGCGCCCTGCTGGCGATTCTCGGGCCAGCGTTCGTCATTCTGAAGTATGCTGGTGCAGCCTATCTGTTATGGCTAGGCTTCAGGAAATGGCGCGATGCCGGCAAGGCGCTGGCGACTGCCGCCGACATACCTGCTGCAGACGCGCGCATCGAGATCGGACTGGGACTGGCGATGACCGTCACCAATCCGCTGGCGATCGCCTTTTACATGTCGTTGCTGCCGGGCGTGATCAACGTCGCCGGCGTCACCTGGTCCGGCTATCTGATCCTGTGCGCCATGATCGTCAGCGTAATGCTGGCTATCGTGCTGGCCTACGGCTTACTGGGCGAGCTGGCGCGCAAGATGTTCCGCTCCTCACGCGCCAGGGCCAACCTTGATCGCGCCTCGGGCGGCATGATGGTCGGGGTCGGCATCATGCTGGCGACACGCTGACAGACGGCGGTAAAGACCATGAACTCACAAGAAAACCAGGCCGCCTATGCCCGGCGCATGCACAAGGTGCTTGAATATATCGACCTGCATCTCGATCAGGTGCTTGAGCTGCATACCCTGGCGGAAGTCGCTCATTTTTCTGCGTTTCATTTCCATCGTTTGTTCTCGGCCTGGATGGGCGAAACCTTCGGCGACTACCTGCGCCGGCGGCGGCTGGAAATCGCGGCGTTGCGGCTGGTCGCCCAGCCCGCGGTGCCGGTGCTGGAGATCGCCCTGTCGGTGGGTTTCGGTTCGGCCGAGGCATTTGCGCGCGCTTTCAAGACCCGCTTCGGCTGCACCGCCACCGAGTGGCGCCAGGGACGGGCGGATCTCTGGGCTTCCCGGCTTGAAGAAAGCCATAACAAGTCATCCGGCCAGGACAGCAATCCTGGTCAGTTGCATGGCAAGCAGGATCAGGAAACCAAACGGCGCCTGGACCATCATGGAAACTCCCGACCGGCCACCAAGGAGATTCCCATGAAAGTCAAAGTCATCGAGCGGCAACCAGCCAAAATCGCCTACCTGCGCTACATCGGACGCTACGGCCAGCCCATCTCGGAATTCTGGATCGAAACCGTCAGCCCGTGGATGGAAACCAATAATCTATTCGGCCGCCCACGCTACGGCATCAGCCATAATGATCCGGCGATTACCAGTTCAGAAAAATGCCGCTACGATGCGGGCGTTGAAGTGCCATCGGATTTTGTCGCCAGCGGCCCGTCGTTTGTCTCCACCATCCCCGGCGGCAGTTATGCAGTGACCCGCTACGTTGGCAACGGCCACGATATCGGCGATTCCTGGACCCGGCTGCTACGCGACTGGCTGCCAGCCAGCGGCATGCAGCTCGATGCCCGGCCATTCTTCGAGTACTACCCGACAGACGCCGCCTGCGACCCGAAAACCGGCGCATTCGAATGCGATCTTTGTATCCCGGTGGTCCCGCTTTAGCCCGCACTTTAGTCCTCCTTTGAAGCCCGGCGCCAGACCAGCGCTGCCGCTAGCGCGAGTGCTGCCGAAGCCCACAGCGCGAGGTGCAGACCAGCCTCAAATGGACGTACAGCGGTAATCAAACCACCGAACACCGCCACCCCCAAGGCAGCACCGGTTTGCCGGCTGAATTAAGTACGCCGGCGGCCACGCCGGCACGTTCCGGCTCGACGGCCGCCATCAGTGCGGCCGTCGCCGCCGGTGTGATGAGGCCGGCGGCAAAGCCGATGGCAGGCATCGGCAAGACCAACAACCAGTAGGACGAAGTTGCAGTTGATATCGACGCCAGCAAACCCAGGAAGCCGATGGCGTAACAAACCAGTGCGGCAGATACCAGATGGCGCGGCCCGTACGATTTCACCATGCGATTCGATACCATGCTGCCGGCAGTCACCAGCGCCGTCAGCGGCAAAAAGGCGAGCCCGGTACGTAACGGCGAATAACCCTGTACTTGCTGGAAATACAGGCTGAGAACGAAGACCAGCCCGTAAAACGTCAACGCTGAAACCATGGAAACCAACGCTGAGCCGGAGAACGCGCCATTCCGGAAAAACGATAACGGCAGCATGGCGTCCTTCCGGCGACTTTGCAGCGCCAGGAAGATACTGCCGGCGCCGACACTCAGCACCATTCCGGCAACGATCGGCAGGTTGTGCCAACCCAGAACCGGCCCCTCGATCAGCACCGCGACCAATGCCCCGAGCGCCAGGATCGCCGTGCATTGACCGCCAGGATCCAGCCGCCGTGCTAGCGCTGGTTTGTAGTCACGGCCGATACGCCATGTCAGCCATATGCCAAGCAGGCCGAACGGCAGATTCGCGAGGAAGATGCTACGCCAGTCGAAAAAATGTATCAGGATGCCGCCAGCCAAAGGTCCGGCAGCCATCGCGGCGCCGCCGCAGCCGGCCCATAAGCCGATGGCAGCGGCGCGCTCGCCGGCATCGGGAAAGGCATGTTTGATCAGAGTCAAAGAAGCAGGCAACAACAACGCCGCACCGCATCCCTGCAGTACGCGAGCCATGATGAGCACGCCCAACTCGTCGGCCACGCCGCACCAGGCGGAAGCCAGCGTGAACACCGCCAGGCCGGCGAGATAGACGTTCCGGGCGCCGTACCGATCCGCCAGGGTACCGCCCGTCAGCAACAGGCTGGCAAAACTCAAGATGTACGCGTTCACCACCCACTGCAAACCGGCGATGTCCGTAGCCAACGCACCAGAGATACGCTCTAGCGCGACATTGACAATCGACGTATCCAGAATCACCACGGCGTAGCTGAGGCTGGTGGCCGCCAGCACGCGGCGTTGCGTACGCTGCATGCGCTGTTTGTCCGATGCCACCCAGCACATGCCAGCTTCCGCGCTCTCATCCATCCTGCTCTCCATCTACCGTTGACTGGAGCTTGAGTGTAGCCGTGCCTCGCGGCCCGATGCTTCGTCGCACGTCGAAGCATGCGTTCTGGTTTCGGTTCTATACTATGAAAAAATTGTGAGAAAAATGATGAAAGATCCGGCATGTGCCCGCAACCGAATATATCTTCCGTCGCTTTCCTGATTGCCGATCCGGCACGGGCCGCCATGCTCATGGCGCTATTCGACGGACACGCGCTGCCGGCCGGCGAACTGGCGCATGCGGCAGGCGTCACCGCGCAAACTGCCAGCGCCCACCTGGCCAAACTGCTCAACGGCGGTTTGCTCACTTGCGAGCAGCAAGGCCGCCATCGCTACTATCGCCTGACCGATTCCCATGTCGCCGATGCGATCGAACATCTGGCCGCCATCAGCTCGGTAGCGGCGGTCAGGCGGCGCCCCTTGCATCGCGCAGCACAGGAATTGCGCTTCGCCCGTTGCTGCTACGATCACCTGGCCGGACAGTTGGGGGTGGCTGTGACACAGGCGTTGCAACAGCGCCTGTTCATCGTGCCGGGCGCGGATAAACAATTTGAACTATCAGCAGCGGGCAGCGCGTGGTTTGGCACTATCGGCGTCGATGTCGCAACACTCAAACCGGCCCGCAACGGGCTTGCCCGGCAGTGCCTGGACTGGACCGAGCGTAGCCATCACCTGGCCGGTCCGCTTGGCGTGCAATTGATGCGTGCGCTATGTGCGGCGGGCTGGCTGCGGCGTTCGCCGTCGTCGCGCGCAATCCAGGTCACGCCGAAGGGATGGGCTGGCCTGAAAGCGCAACTCGATATCGACCAACATTCAACTGCGTTGATCGGTCACCAGGCGTAAAACGAAACCAGCGCAGCAACGTCAAGCTGCTGCGATCCTGCGGATGGTTTCATGCACCGCCTGCAGCAGCAGCTCCTCCAGGCGTTTCACCGCCGGCCCCGCCGTTGTTTGCGCACGATACAAAGACAAGCCGATCAACGGCAGCGCTGGCAAACCGGTCTCTTGCGGATTAATGATACGCAAGCTGGCCGGCAAGCCGATCGGCGTGCGCACAGTCAAGCCGAGTCCCGCTGCCGAGGCCGCCCACAATGCAGACAGGCTCGCGCTGGTAAAGGCGTGACGCCAGGCGATTCCGACAGAGTCCAGCGCACTTTCCGCGAGATCCCGCAGCAGGCAAGGTGCATCCAGCAAAACCAATGACAACGGCGAAACGACCGGCCCGGCTGCATCCTGCGCCGGACCGATCCAGCATAGAGGCAGATCGGCGACTCGTTCGCCATTCAATGCAGGCGTGCCGCCCTCCCAAATCAACGCCAGGTCGATACGCCCCAACGCCGCCCGCTCGCGCAACTCCGTACTGCGCGCGACACAAACTTCGACACGTACCTTCGGATGCGCCCGCATGAAACGGCCAAGCACATCCGACAACAGCGCTTCGCCGAAGTCTTCCTGCAACCCCAGTTTCACCTCCCCTTCCAGCTCGACGCCACGCACCGCGCTGGCGGTTTCATCGTTGAGATCGAGCAAGCGGCGAGCGTAACCCAGCAGCGTCTGGCCGGCCTCGGTCAACGCCAGGCCGCGCCCCGCTTTTCTAAAAATCGGCGCACCGGCCTGTTCTTCGAGTTTTTTCAGCTGCGCGCTCACAGCCGAAGTGGATCGGCCCAGGCGATCGGCGGCCTTGGCGTAGCTGCCCAGGTCGATGCCGGTGGTGAAGGTGCGCAATACGTCGATGTCAAAACTGATTTGTCGCATGACAACCATCCCGTTTTTCAAAACAATTGATTCGAAACTATCTGATATTCAAAAGTATCACGCAAAGCGATACTTGCCGCAAGGGCTTGAAGCAAGAGTTGTGATTGCCGCTCTTGTTGGTTCGCCGGCCCATCCCGTTACAGGAGAATTTCAATGTCTCAATCTTTCACCAATAGCCATAACCGCCGCCATCGCTGGAAAGTCCTGGGCGTTGGCGTAGCCGCCAACGCCAGTTTTTCGGCAGCTTTCAGCGGCATTCCGACAACTGCGGTATTGATACGCTCTGGTTATCATCTCGGCAACGCCGAACTCGGTCTGGTGCTGGGCCTGATGGGTCTCGGCATCGCGATAAGCGAATTGCCATGGGGCCTGCTGACCGATCGCTGGGGCGACCGTCCGGTATTGTTGTCCGGCCTCGCCACCACTGCCGTGGCGTTGGCGCTGATGGCCATGTTCGTTGCGCCGACTCCCGGCTACGTGCCTGGCCTGCCGCTGCTCGGCGCCGGCTTGCTGTTGGTCGGCCTGCTTGGCGGCAGCGTCAACGGCTCCAGCGGCCGCGCGGTGATGACCTGGTTCGGTGAAGGTGAACGCGGAATGGCGATGAGCATACGCCAAACCGCGGTGCCTCTGGGTGGTGCTGCCGGCGCATTGATCTTGCCATCGCTGGCGACCCATTTCGGCTTTGCCTCGGTGTACGGCGTACTCGCCTTGTTCTGCGGCGTGACGCTGTTTTTCACCTGGCTCTGGCTATATGAACCGGCCGCAACCGCTCCAGATAAAGCGCAGGTCGGCCATACCCCATTGTCACCATCACCTTCACCACTAAAGGATCGCCAGCTGTGGTGCATCGTCGCCGCGATCGGCATCCTGTGTGCGCCGCAGTTTGCAATACTGTCGTTCGGCACGGTGTTCCTGCACGATTTCAGCCATGCCGGCATCGCTGCCATCACCACCTCCATGGCGGCACTGCAATGCGGCGCCATGGTCATGCGCGTATGGAGCGGCCGCTGGACCGACCGCAACCGCAACCGGCGCGAATTCCTGCGCTTCTGCACCATCACCAGCGCGATTGCCTTCGCCGCACTAGCTGCACTGGTAACCCTGGCCAGTCAGTTGCCGACAGTCGGCCCGGCCATGGCAGCGCTGTTGATCGTCATGCTGGTGCTGACCGGTGTCAGCGTCTCGGCCTGGCACGGGGTCGCTTATACCGAACTGGCGACGATCGCCGGTGCGCACAACGCCGGCACCGCGCTCGGCATGGCGAATACCAGTGTGTTCGTGATGTGCTTCCTGACACCGTTGGCGATTCCGCACATCCTCACGCTCGGCAACTGGCAGGCAGTGTGGTTGATCGGAAGCGCTTGTGCGCTGCTTGCGCTGCAGTTTTTCCCCAAGCCTGTGCAAGCGACGATTGTTTGCACGCGAGAGGCGTTTTAGCCGCAGACTTTTCCGCAATTCATACTCGAACGTCGACGATCACAGGGGCTCTGTAATTTTCCTGCCGATTTTGTTAGACAACGCCTTCTCAGGACCAAAGATCATAAAACTGATCGCGGCCAACACCCAAACACCAATGCCGCCGTACAGCATCACCAAACCAAAACCGAGCACAGATGCAGGCGGTCATGGTGGCGCCGCGCCGATTACAAGCGTATCTATCCGATGTTCCATAGATATAAGCGATTGCTTTCGGAATTCAAGAATCAGGATCGTTTGTCACCATGAGTTCGACCAGCAACGCTTGCATGCTCCGCCAGTGCGTCCCTTCCCAAAACACACGCCGGCAGATATCGCATGTGCTGAAGCGCTCGAAATGCGCGCGTACCTTCGGCGGCAACCGCTCTTCCACCAGTGCTTTTTCGATGCTGCGCAAAGGTGCGTTGCACTGCAAGCATAACGTGAAGGGGCGCGCGCTGCGCGCCAGGTCCAGGCGCTCGAAGATTTCCTTCAATTGCTGTGCCGGCTTGAGTGCGTGCACATAACAGCCATGCGTGATGATGCGACGCTTGAGGAGTTCACGGTCGCGGGTGAGTACGATCCGCGCCTCTTTTTCTGCTATGGAAGCAATTACGCTATCGAGGAAATTATTGTCGTAAAGCGTGTCGAAGCCAGCCATGCGCAGCAGATGAGCCAGGCCACCCAGATGTGCATCGGCGATGAAGCGGTTCGTGCGCAATGGATGGTCGCGCACGCGCAACAGCGGAGTGATATCGAGTGTTTCAAATTTGGGATAAACGGAAACGCGGTCGCCGTCCCGCAGCAGCCGGTAGAAATCGACAGTTTCGCCATTGACTAGCACCAGCTCGACCTCGGTGTGCGGCACCCCGAGCGCCTCGATCATGTGCTTGGTGGTGGCAGCACGCGCGGATACGACATCGAACGCGCGCTTGCGCCGTTCGCTGGGCAGGAACGTATTTAATTC
>Ga0182007_10001835_pt1 | contig 11072 bp, 6 predicted proteins | sample Sormic07211113_1_FD_123023 | JGI IMG/M metagenome (GOLD analysis project Ga0182007, IMG submission 123023) | Rhizosphere microbial communities from Sorghum bicolor, Mead, Nebraska, USA - 072115-113_1 MetaG | ecosystem: Host-associated > Plants > Roots > Rhizosphere | place: USA: Nebraska... | reverse complement strand
CTCGAAGGGGAAACGGCGACGGTCGATCGGTGGGCCATCACCCGCTGTGGTGACGTGCTCGAACAAAAAATCGTGCTCGGTGAAATGACGGAAGGGCAGGCGGTCCGGCTGCGTGAGCGGCTTGCGGCGATCGATGGCGTGCTCCGGACGAGAGTGGAGCATCATTTCGTTCGGGCGGGGTCGGCCTGACATGTGTCGGAGAGCGGCCGCCAGACGATGCATTCGCGCAGTCGACGCGTGCCTTCGCAAATAAGCTTGTCCGTCGTCCCTGTTCGGCTCAGGGCATTCCTGGAGATAGGCAACGTCTGGGCGAAGCTCGTAAGGTAACCGGTACTGCTGCCAATCAGTAGCCGGCTAAAGATCATGACGACAATTTTTGGGCAATACGGAACGATTGAAATTCGTGGTTTCTAAGTGCATCCGATATGATTGTGATCACTACATCCGACGAGAGACGCCGTGGAACTGAACCTTGCATCACTCCAAAACCAACTTGCGTTAATTGACTTGATGTCTCGGTCATCTCGTGGTCAGGCATCCAGCATGCTTGAACGGTTAGTGCTTAAGCATGAGAATATAAAAATTAAGATGTATCAAGAAAAACAACATGCTAGGGCACATTTTCATGTCGATTACGGTAAAAACAATCATGTCGCGACATATGCTATAGACACAGGCGAGAGAATCGAGGGAACCCTCGATCGCAAATACGACAAGTCGGTTTCGGCGTGGGCGGCAGCGAACCGGGAGAACTTGATGGCGGTGTGGCGTGCACTCCAGTCCGGTACCCCTGAATCACCGTTCATTCAGTCGCTGTCCGCTATGTAGCACGGATCAATCTCTATAATTGATAGCGAAACTGCTCAAGCTCCGTTTCTTGATCTACGGCGGAATTTCCTAGCCATTTAGGCGGTTAATCGACTTTCGATGTTATGGGATTCCGGCGACGTGTTACGACGTTGTTGAAGTTCGAGCATGCAGCGAGGCGCGATAGGACGACATCTTTGTAAACCACCACTGCTGATGTCGATTAATTCCGCTTACCCGACATGCAGTTACGTTTACGTGACAATTTTCGCCGTGAAAACAAGAAGATATGACGTCGACAAGCTGCGCCGATGAGGCGCTGCACTTTGCAAAACGCATAGCGATGCGAGGCCCAAGTAATATGCAATAGTTCACCGCCCCAAAATGTAAGGCGTTGCGGGACTACGTCAACGTGGATTCGGACCCGGCAAACATGATGGTATTCGAGTTCGGTAGTCAACGACATCCGAGGTATTCTGACAACGCGCTGCGCGCATTGCAGGAAGCGAATACAGCAGAAAACATTGAAAGCGCTTGGCGTAACAGAAAGCGATAGTCAGTCTCCTTAGCAGATTGAAATCCACCGAAAGCCAGCTGCATAGAAGTACGTCACTTCATGGCTCATGTCGTGGAACTCTGTGCTGACCGTGCGGCGATGTAACACGGATACCTCGTGACATACATCGCCATGACCGGGACCGATTTGTCGTACAGTGCGCCTACCGGAGTCTCGGTCGCTAGCACGCGCGCCTTTCGGACTGTTTCCTCAATGAAGCCTTGCAGCCGCTCGCTTTGTGAAGCTAGTGCGGACTGAAGGTAGATGTTAGGAGTATCGGAATTAAACAGCGTTTGGACGGCCTCGACTAGGCGATTCACCAGCAGTTTCTCAAGAGAATCCGCGTCTACATCATCCCTTGAAAACAAGGGGGCGAATGCCGTTTCGATGAACTGAAATAGGGCTTGCGCGGTTGCCCCATGAGCGAGGATATATATTGCTGCATCGGCAATGACGCGAGCAGTACTCACAGCCTCAACGGAGCGTTCTGAAATGTAGCGCAGAAGCATGCCGAATGTGCCATTCGTGGGTCCAAATGGGGCATGGGCAGTCCATACCACGTCGCCAGCCGTGATTGCTGTATGCGTCCTTCGTCTAGCGATTCCTGACATTACGAACCGATGATACGACTCCCGAGCACAGTGTCCACGCTGAGTTGCGACGCTGCAAAACAGTTGCGGCCATACTCCGCGAATGTTGGCCACGACTTTGCCAAACTCGCGCAGACGACCATCGAGCGTCAACAGCAGTGCATGCTTTTCCAGGCAGAGAAGTAGCGTGTCGTAAGACTCGCTATCCAGCACCTCCGCGAAGCGGGGAAGGTCTTCAGGCAACTCCTCGGCTCCCCAGGACGGAGCGATTTCGCAATACTCGTCAACGCACTTGCGGAGCCTCTCGAGATAGGCTCTACGCCCTTCGTGATAACCCTCCCCATAGTGAACCATCGTAATCTGCCCGTTCGCCTCGGTCATATGGCCTACCGCTCTATCGGTGGCCGCGAGCTCGATGAGCCTATCAAGCACTTCTACCGAGGAGGTCGATATGTACACCGGCTTAACTAGCGAGAGCGCTGACTCCATGCCATTTACGACCAGTTCGTTTATGGCAGTCAAATCCACGACGAGCGGTCCCTCCCATGACTTGAGTAATCCCACAGAAGCAGCCTGGTCCTCGAAGGTTCCGCTACAGGCGTAGAGCTTTGGTCCGGGCTCTGCAGGCCAGTCAGCAACCATGACGAGAGAGGAAACACCGAGAAGCTTGGCGACGACTCCGATGGTGACCTGGCCTTGGGCGTATCCGTCGAGCGCTAGCTTTGTTCGCTCGGTGCGTGCTCGAAGCATCGATTGCATTAGGCTAAGGTCGAGTTGACCGTCCTCGCGCGTCTGCATTTCGATGGACGTTATTGGTCCGCCGGGGATGACCGACTCGCGAACAAGTTTCTCGGCGTGCGCCGCGAGGGCCATATACCCGGAATTGATGTCGACAACTGTATAGTCGTGGGCGATACCTAGTCCATCCGCGAGTTGAATTACGTCGCCCAACATTTTGCCTTCGAGTGCGGCGTAGGTCGGGTCCGAAACCGATATGAAATGAGCCGCCTTGGGTAAATCAGTCAGGTCGGATGGGTCGATGATGAGCTGACGCGTTGTGTTGCCGACTGATAGCGTGACTGCTGTGGCGGGACCAATGCGGAGAGGTTTGGTCGGGCGCCGTTCCGGCTGCATGGTAAGCACGTTGCCAAGATAGATGCTTGCCACGTCCACGTCGGCAAGTGAACAGCGAAATACTTGATATAGGCGCTTGAAGCCTCGTTCCGCATTGCCAAACTCGATTTCAAATCTGGCTAATTGCGCGCGGCTTTTCGTTGAGCCCTGTAGGTCCAACGGAATTTGCTCTCGGATGAGGCGTTGTACCGCTTGGGGTTGGCGCTGGCGTAGCAGTACTGCGGCCCGGAAAGTCCAGGCCTCAGCACGTCCGGGGTGCGCCTTCAATTGAAGGTCACTGAGCCGCGATAGTTCCGTCCAATCGTTGGCGCCTTCTGCCAGCTCCAGCGCTAGTGTGCGAATATCGGCATCATCGATAGCGGTTGGGGGGAACTCCTCAAGCATTCGCAGTGCCTTCCGCCGAGAGCCACCTTTGACCAACGCTTCGAACAATAGTTTGTGAGGCTCGCTTACGATGCCCCGAGGGAGTATCTTACCGAGCCGCTTGGCAGCTTCACTATAGAGGCCTACTGCCACACAGGCGCGGGATACCATGATGACTTCGCGCGTCGAACTTTCGTCATGCAAGGCTTTTTCGAGTGACCGCACTGCGTCGATTGCCCAAGTTGCCTTCCGTCGAAATGCAATATTTGCGACGATGATTTTCGCTACCTTCGATGTCATGCTGCTAAAAGCATCGAACGATAAAACTGCGTCAAGCTGCTCGTCGCTTCCGCTGGCTGCGAGAGCCAGCCATTCGAATGCCCGCAGTTCTTCGTCGCGTTCCCGGTCATTTGGATTGCGCTCACGAAGAATCGTATTGATACGCGTCAACGTTGTGAGGTCGCCAATCTCGGCCGCCATTTCAGCGACCATCATTTGTCCCTGTTCGTCGAGGACCTCGACATGTTCGCAGCCGAACTTATAGCCAGCGGTGATATTGCCGTCGGCTTTGACTATGGCCTCCAGACAGATGCGCGCGAGTTGGCCTTCAGCGGGAAAGCGTTGCACACCTTTCAGTAGAAAGTCCTTCGCGTGTTCCGGCTTGCCTGTCATAAGGTATGCGTACCCAACGCAGGCGATAGTCATTGCTGTCGATAGTCCACCCTGACGATTCCAGATTTGCTTCTCGACGGGTTCGAACAACTGCAAGGTCTCGGCCAGTTCATGCAGTATTTGCTCGGAAACAATCCCAGCGCCAGCAAAGACGCCATTGGCTGTTGCCAGGTTTACCAATGCAAGCAGGCGCAGACCAGCTTGTTCAAACGTTGGCGTACCCTTGTCAGTGATTTTCTTTGAAAATTCCGCAGCTACAGATAGTTCCCCGGCGAGAAGTGCTTGCCAACCGAAGACGTGCAGGACGTCCGCATCGTCGCGGAATTCAGGCGGAACGTCCTGTTCCCAGACAGGGCGTTTGCCACAGCGCTCCGCCGCTTCGGCCCAGACGCTAAAAACGTTGGCCGAGGCGGGAAAGGCGAGACGTGCCTCACTGGCCAACTCTAAGGCACGGTCATACTGTTGACGCAGCAGAGCACCTCGAATGTGGTTGCTCGCGGTCTTGTCATCGGCAGGAGTTAAGCCATAGGCACTATCAAAATCCTTGGCGGCAAACTCAAGGGATTCTTGCTGCCAATAGCAATGAGCACGTTGGGCAAACCACCGGGACCGCTGGTATATATCGAAGGCACCAAGGTTCTGCCCAAGAGATGTAAGTGACTCTAGCGCAGCAGCAAAACGCCCCTCCATTAGCATCTTCTTGACGCCGTCAAGCTGGCTGTCTACGAGCTTATCAAGCGAATCGAGGCGCGCATCTGGAATCGAATTGGTTGATACCCGTCCATTTGAAGCGGCGGAGGTTGTGGCTGCCGCCACAACCTGGAGCGCTTCCCGGTGGTCATCTAGCTTCCGCGATATTTCGTCCTGCTTGCGGGAGAACTCGAAAAAGGCGCCGCCGGCCATGTGCGGGGCGTACTGCCATTGCAGAGATGGATTGCTCTTGACGAGTACCTGGAGCGTATCCCAGAACGCTAGATTGACTGGGAATTTACCTTCTTGCTTACGTTCGTCCGTAAGTTTGGCGGCGTACGCAATCAGCTTTGCATCGTTCGCGGCGGTCGTCGCGATGATGAGTTCGCTTATAGCAGGGAGACGTTTCTCAACGAGGCCCCTGTCGGCGGCAGCCACTTCCTCGTCGATGATTGCTTGGGTCAGCTTCGCAAATGATTTCTGTTTGCATTGAATCCCAAAGCGACGCTCACCATCTCTTACAAAAACGTCCACTCCATATTGCTTTTGCCCAGAACGCCCATTCTTGGTTGCCGTGGGGTCATTGAATATTGTGCCGTAGACATTGTGGCAAAAATCCTCGAACCCTTGCGCGGTGTTCGGAGGCTGAATTCCGGTGCTCTCAGTCAACATGGACAGGTGGCGTGTGATTTATTTACTGAAAGCTATCGTAACCCGAAACATGACTCAAACGCGCCGCCTACACGGTTCGATAGACGGTGGCCTATCTTATGTCGGCTTTGGCTGTTACATGGAACCCCTCTCGTCCACAGCCGCATTGAAAGCAGAATGTCATATTGAAATATTTGGGCGCGGGCAACCTCGGCGGTTAGGCGATGCCATGCGGGCGAGCGTGTGGAGCGGGAAAGGCGGTAGAACTGCTCGCCAACAAGCTACGCCTCGGCCAGCAAGGAGTGTCCGTGCTCAGTCGGGGTACTGTTTGCAAACCAAACAGAACTTCATTCGTTCCTCGGTGGCGTTGCTGAACACTTTCCTTTACGCCTTGCCAGTAACGGTGTCCGGTCGGTCAGGGGAGGCCGTAAACGGAACATCTCAAGATTCCGTAAACGAGACTATTCGAAATCAGCACCACGAAGGGATGGAAAACACCCCTCACTCCACCGTCACCGACTTAGCCAAATTCCTAGGCTTATCGATATCCGTCCCTCTTGCCAACGCCGCGTGATACGCAAGCAATTGCATCGGCACCGTATGCAGGATCGGCGACAACGGTCCGTAGTACTCGTTCAGCCGAATCACCTCGATTCCCTCGCTCGGCACCAACCCACAGTCCACATCCGCAAACACGAACAGCCGCCCATTCCGCGCACTAACCTCATGCATGTTCGACCTGAGCTTCTCGAGCAGCATGTCGTTCGGCGCAACCGCGATCACCGGCATTTCATTGCTGACGAGCGCCAGCGGCCCATGCTTCAGCTCCCCCGCCGGATAAGCCTCCGCATGAATATAGGAAATCTCCTTCATCTTCAGCGCGCCTTCGAGCGCGATCGGATAATGCATCCCGCGCCCGAGAAACAGCATGTTGTCGCGTCGCGCGAGCAACTCCGACCACGCCATGATCTGCGGTTCCAGCGCGAGCACCTTCGACATCGCATCGGGCAGATGCCGCAGCGCCCGCAGATGTTCCTTCTCCTCGTCGTCGCTCAACCGCCCGCGCACCTGCGCCAGCGACAACGTCAACAGGAACAGCGCAACGAGCTGCGTCGTAAACGCCTTCGTCGAAGCCACGCCGATCTCGACTCCCGCACGCGTCACGAATTGCAGCGCGCATTCGCGCATCAACGCACTCGTCGCGACGTTGCAGATCGCGAGCGTGTGCGTCATCCCGCTGCGCTTCGCGACATGCACCGCGCCGAGCACATCAGCGGTTTCGCCGCTCTGCGACACCGCAACCACCAGCGTGCGCGGATTCGGCACACCGTCGCGATACCGAAACTCGCTGGCGATTTCCACACTCGCCGGCAGCTTCGCAATGCTCTCGATCCAGTACTTCGCGGTCAGCGCCGCGTGATAGCTGCCGCCGCACGCGAGCAGCAGCACCGAATCGACGTCGTTGAACACGCGCCACGCACCGTCGCCGAACAGCTCCGGCATGATCGACGAAACGTCGAGCAGCGTATCGGCCACCGCCTGCGGCTGCTCGAAGATTTCCTTCTGCATGTAGTATCGATACGATCCGAGATCGGCCGCGCCGCTATGCGCGGCGACGCGTTGCACCGTGCGCTCGACGCGCTGGCCGTTCGCATCGACGATCCAGTAGCGATGCAGCTGGATATCGGCGACGTCGCCGTTCTCCAGGTAGGCAATCCGATCGGTGATACCCGACAGCGCAATCGCATCGGACGCCAGAAAATTCTCGCCTTCGCCGACCCCGACCACGAGCGGCATCCCGTCGCGCGCGCCGACGATCCGGTGCGGCTCGTCGCGGCACATCACCGCGATCGCATAGCTGCCGCGCAGTCGCGCCACCGCATGCCGGACGGCCTCGAACAGGTCGCCGTCGTAGAGATGGTCGATCAAATGCGCGATCGCCTCGCTGTCGGTCTGGCTCGCGAACACATAGCCGTGCGCCTGCAGTTCCGCGCGCAGTTGATCGCAGTTCTCGATGATCCCGTTGTGCGACAGCGCGATGCGCGCATTCGCGTCGCTCGGCGAGAAGTGCGGATGCGCGTTGAGCGTGACGGGTGCGCCATGCGTGGCCCAGCGCGTATGCGCGATGCCCGTGTAACCGGACAACGCCTGCGCGGCGATCTCGCGCTGCAGGTTCGCGACACGATCGACGCTGCGGGCGCGCGCCAGCGCGCGGTCGCGGTAGACCACGACGCCGCACGAGTCGTAGCCGCGGTATTCGAGCCGTTTCAGGCCGTCGACCAGGTTCGGCAGGATGTCCCGCTGGGCAACCGCCCCGACGATTCCACACATATCGCGCTCCGTAAATGTCCTGTCTGGATCAGTGAGAGCGATGGTAGAGTCAGTGGAATGGAATTAAATTTCAAAAAATGAACAAACATGAAACAGATGGATAATCGTCTATCATGTTGAAATTAAATTTCACTCTCTGACCGGAAGGAGTGGCCGATGGCCGGCATCACCCTCGACGATCTCGACCTGCGCATCCTCGCGATCCTGCAGGACGACGCGTCGGTGTCCAACCTGCAACTCGCGGAGCGTGCGCTGTCGTCGCCGCCCACCTGCATGCGTCGCGTGCGCCGGCTGACGGAGGCCGGCGTGATCCGTCGGCAGGTCGCGGTGCTCGATCCGGTCGCGATCGGCACGGGCGTCACCGCGCTGATCGAAATCAGCCTCGACCGGCAGACGGCCGAAGACTACGACGCGTTCGAAGCGTACGTGTGCGCGGAGCCGGCCGTCACGCAGTGCTATCGCGTGTCGCCGGGGCCGGATTTCGTCGTGATCGCCGATCTCGCCGACGTCGCCGAATACGACGAATTCGCGCGGCGGCTGTTCACCGGCGCGTCGAACGTCCGCAACGTGCGGACGTTTTTCTCGACACATCGCGCGAAATTCGAAGCGAACGCGCGGGTCGCGCATGCGATGCGCAAGCGCACATGACGTGAGGCAACCGCGCCGTTCGTCCGTCGTCACTCGGCCGGCACGGCGTCCACCCGTTGCGGGATCATCAACGTTTCGGGGCATGCGGCGCGTGACGCGCTTCGTTGATCAGAACGCAAGCGCCCGCTGCATCGGTTGATATGCGCCGCGCGAAAACCCCGCGCCTTCGAGCGACAACAGCGCGCGTTTGCGATCGATGCCGCCCGCATAACCGGTCAGGCTGCCCGACGCGCCGACCACGCGATGGCACGGCACGATGATCGATACCGGATTGCGGCCGACCGCGCCGCCCACCGCGCGCGCGCCGCTCATCGGCAATCCGACGCGCGCGGTGATATCGCCGTACGACACGAGTTCGCCGAACGGAATCGCGAGCAGTTCCTTCCAGACGCGTTGCTGAAACGCGGTGCCGCGCAGGTGGATCGGCACCGAGAACGTGTCGCGCGCGCCGGTGAAGTACTCGGCGATTTCTTCCGCGACCTGGCGCGCGATGGGCGACCTGGCGAGCGCGTCCGCTTCGCGCACGATCGCAAGAGACGGGAAGTATTTCTGGCCGACGAAGTAGAGGCCGGTCAGCGCATCGTTCTCGATGCGCACGGCGATGTCGCCCAGCGGGCTCGGAATCAGGTGAGCGGGGGTCATCGCGACACATTCCCGTGAAGGCGCCACCCATGCAGGGCGGCATACGCGCGCCACGGCGCCCAGTGCGCCGCTGCGTGCGGCGCGCAGGACGGCCCGCGCGCGGGTTCGGTGCGGGCGGGCAGCCACGCGTCGTCGGCGGGGAACGCGTTCGGCCAGGCCATCGCGCGCATCGCGACGTACTGCACAGCGCGTTCGTCGAAGCCGGGCAGCGCGCGCAGCGCGGCGAGCGTCGCGTCGAGCGGCGCCATCGGTTCGAGCGCGAGCGTGCCGTCGTCGACGGCGCGGGCGACGGACACGATCGCGCGCGCCATGTCGCGCTCGATGCCGACCGTTTCGAAGGCCGAAGGCGGCAGCGCGGCCAGCGTCGCGGCGCAGGGCAGGGCGTGCGTGAGGCCCGGCGGCGCGTCGTCGACCGAATGACCGAAGCGTGACGCGATTCGTGCGAGCAACGGCGTATTCGCCCGAGCCTGCGCAAGTTGCTCGCCCACGATCGCGCGGATCGCGATCTCGAGACCATCGAACGCGCCCGGCACGCGCAAGCCCGGCGCGCCGCTCGCGAGATCGCCGAGATGCGCGTCGATCACGTCGGGGCGGCTGTCGAGATCGAACAGCCGGCGCACGCGTGCCAGCACGGCCGGCACGACCGGCGTCAGCGCGGGCGACACGGTGACGGCCAGTGCGAAGCGCTGCGGCACGTGCGCGACGGACAGCCAGCCGGCCACGCGGCGGCCGTCGTTCCGGTCGGGCAGGTCGACGATGCGGGCATAACGCTGCGCGTCGATCCGCTCGACGCCGTCGATCTGCCGCTGCGCGAGAAAGCGCATCAGGTCGGCCCATGCGAGCGGCGGCCGGTACGGCAGCGGAAAGGTCATGTCGCCGTCGGCCGCTGCACCGGCCCCTTTGCGCAGCCGCAGCGGATTGAGGCCGTAGTGCTGGCGGAACAGGTCGTTGAAGCGTCGCACGCTGCCGAATCCGGCCGTCGACGCGACGACGGCCACCGGCAGCGCGGTATCGGTCAGCAGCCGCTTGGCCATCAACAGCCGCTGCGTCTGCGCGAACTCGACCGGCGACACGCCGAACCGCGCGTCGAAGATCCGCCGCAGATGGCGTTCGGTCACGCCGACGCGCCGTGCGAGCGCATCGACGGAATGCGCGTTGAGGAAACCGTCGTCGATCAGCGTCGCGGCCGCGTCGGCGAGATTGCCGGACAGATCGAGCAGCCCGTGGCCGGGCGCAAGCTCGGGGCGGCAGCGCATGCAGGGGCGGAAGCCGGCTTTCTCGGCGGCCGCGGCGGTCGGGTAGTAGCTGCAGTTTTGCGCCTTCGGCGGCTTCACCGGGCACACGGGGCGGCAGTACACGCCCGTCGTCGCGACGCCGACGAAGAACCAGCCGTCGAAGCGGCGGTTTCGTGAAAGCAGGGCGTCGTAGCAGGTGTCGGGGTCGAGGCGCATGCGACGACTGTAAACCATCCTCGCGGCCGATTCTGGCTGAAATCGGACATGTGTGTCGGCGGGCCGCGCGCCCGCCGCGCCGCAGCGGGAAAATCAGCGGAAAAACGGTTAATGCCATTCTGCGAAACAGTCGTCTCTTTTGCCGCGACCAATTTGAGATGACTCATCGAAATCCCGGACTGACACGGCACCGGCACGCGGCCTATCCTTTGAAAAACGTTTTCCAGACGGATTGGCGAAAAGGGCCTGTGCGGCAGCGCATGGGCCGTTCGCCCCGGCGCCGGTCGCCGGTCAACGAACACTTCGTGCGGCGCGACGGGCGCGACCGCGCATCGGAGACATTCATGCCCTCTGCCGTCGTCGGCGCGGTGCGCGCGGCCGCCAGCCGCTATCGCTGGACCGTCTGTGCACTGTTGTTTTTCGCGACCGTCATCAACTACATGGATCGGCAGATCCTCGGCCTGCTCGCGCCGATGCTGCAGCACGACATCGGCTGGAGCCAGGTGCAGTACGGCCGCATCGTGATGGCGTTTTCGG
>Ga0182007_10001834_pt1 | contig 11079 bp, 11 predicted proteins | sample Sormic07211113_1_FD_123023 | JGI IMG/M metagenome (GOLD analysis project Ga0182007, IMG submission 123023) | Rhizosphere microbial communities from Sorghum bicolor, Mead, Nebraska, USA - 072115-113_1 MetaG | ecosystem: Host-associated > Plants > Roots > Rhizosphere | place: USA: Nebraska... | reverse complement strand
CTTGTTGCGCGATGTGCTGTGCAATCAGATTCCGTTGGTGCTGCAACGTGAGTTTTACGCTACCGTTGCACTGTTCACCGGTGGCTTGTATGTCGGCTTGCTGTGGTACCAGGTCGATCCGGCGCTGGCGCCCTTGATAGCGATCGGCGCGGGATTTCTACTCCGTCTTCTGGCCATGCGTTTTCATTGGAAACTGCCGAGTTTTAACGGCAGCGGGATCCGTGGATTTGAGTAGCAGCCCGAACTAACCAGGGTCGGAGTGAACTTTCGGTATGCTTTACCACCGAAACTTCACTCCGACCCCGCCTAGTGGACTACGGAGCAGGAGTCGTAAAACGCAAAGAAACAAACCCGCGATGAGAGCCCTTGTTCTTAGAACGAGTGATGCATGCCGACAGTAGTGACCAACTGGCTGGAGCCTCCTGAAACACCGGTGCCGCCGTTGACGCCGGTGCCATTCATCACCGCGTATTTTGCATCGCCGCCGGCACGCTGATAAGCTGCTTGCACATACAACTCGGTGCGTTTGGACAAGGCATGCACATTGCTCAGGCTGACAGTGTTCCAGCGCGCACCTTCCAGCTTGGACAAGCTGTAGCCGAAGTTCAACGTATCTGCCGTCGCGTAATGCCAGGCGGCTCCCAGATCGACGTTCTTCTGCTTCGGCGACATCGCCGTCGGCAATGCTATCTTGGTCTGCGTGTACAGGCCGTTAAGACGCACATCGCCGACCGTGTACCCAAGCCCTGCCGCGACCGTGGTCAGGCTGTTGAATACGGTGGCTGCGCTACCCAGGTTCAAGCTACCCAGGAAGGCACCGGCATAACCCGCCGGCCTGTCGTTCAATTTCGAATACGCAAGTACTGCACGTAACGGACCATTGGCATAGTTGGCGCCGGCGCTCAGGTTGCGGCCTTTGCTATTATCGCCAGCCACCTCTCCGAAGCCAGCCATCCCGCTCAATTGCAGGCCAGAGAATGCTGGTGTGGTATAGCGCACGGCATTGTCGAACTGAAAAGTGTTAGCCAGGCTGTCCAGATTCCCGGGATGGAATAAATACCAGTTGGTGAGCTGATATCCGTTACTGAATTTTCCGGCGTAATCGAACACGATGTCCGGCATGTGGCCCATGGTCACGGCGCCAAAATCGCCGGATAGTCCGACCGTACTCATCCGATTGAATAATTTTCCGGCCGACGGCTGCGCTCCGGTATCCGTATAGAAGCCGCTTTCCAGTTGAAAATTTGCTTTCAGATTGCCGCCCAGGTCCTCGCTGCCGCGAAAGCCGATGCGATCCGGCTGCATTGTCCCTTGATCCAGGCGCACAACGGACTTGCCGCCCAGGTTATTGACGTATGCAACGCCGGCATCCAGGCTGCCGTAGATCGTCACGTTGCTTTGTGCAAACGCGCCAGCGCTCAAACCGGTCGCCGCCATGGCGATCAATATTTTCTTCATGAGTTGTCTCCCCCTCCATCGAATAACCACGGCCTAGACCGTGTCCACCGTCCTCATATGCCCCGCGCTTACGAGATGTGTTTGGTTTGACGGCTTTCAATTGCCGCCTGCGGCTCGTTGATCGAGATTGATCTGTTTTATATACGAATCAACGTTCCACAAATTTCATCAGACTCAAAAAAATACCCGGGATAATCGCGGGTATCGCCCGTGTCTTTACTTGTTCTTTACAGATCCGGCCTTACAGGTCTAACACCAGGCGCTTACCTTTACAGCCCGAAACACAGACCATCATCATCTTGTTCGACGCTCTTTCGCTCTTGCTGAGTACTCCGTCGCGATGCTCCGGCTCGCCTTCCAGCACCTTGGTTTCGCAAGAACCGCAAACGCCTTCGCGGCAGCTATGCTCTATATCCAGGCCGGCATCCAGCAAGGCGTCCAGCAGCGATTTCCCGGCCGGTACCAGAATAATTTTTTTACTGCGCGCCAGCTCCGCTACATATTCGTCGCTCTGCACCGCAGTGACATTTTCAGCGGCGGCGAAGCGCTCGATATGCACGTTAGGCAAACCCAGTTCAGCGCAAATCGCTTCAAAGGCATTGAGCATAGGCGTCGGACCGCAACAGTAAAAATGCGCGTCTTTCGGCTTGCTGGCCAGGTAGGCACGCAGATCGGGCGGTGCGCCCTGCTCATCGTCGAAGTGTCCGCTGACGCCTGCTTGCTGCAACAGCGTCGTGCTGAACGCGGCCTCTGCGCGCGACCGGGCGCAATACAGCAACTCGGCCGATTTATCCTGGCTACGCAAATGATTCAACATGCAAGAAATCGGCGTGATGCCGATGCCACCGGCAATCAGCACCGAATGCTTAGCCGATTCAGCCAGCGGAAAATTATTGCGCGGCACCGAAATCGTCAAGCTGGAACCGACCCGCAACTGCTCATGTACATAACGCGAACCACCGCGGCTGTTGCGGTCGTTCAGCACGCCGACCACGTAGCGATGGCGCTCCGTCGGCGAGTTCAGTAATGAATAGCTGCGCACGATGCCGTTAGCCAGATGCAGATCGATGTGCGAACCGGCTTCGAAAGGCGGCAAGGTTGCATCGTCCAACGCCACCAGCTCCACGCTAAGAATGCCTTTTGCCTCAAAGCGCATGGCCTGGACCCGTACCAAAATCAGAGAATTACTCATAAAAACCTCACACTAAACGACGGCTTGCTGCAGATCGACGTCGAGCCGCGCGAAAGCGTCGATCTCGACCGTCAATTCAGGAAACACCAAGCCACTGACTTCCACCAGCGTCGAACATGGATACGGCGTCTGGAAGAAGGCGCGGCGTGCGCGTCCCACTTCATCCTTGTCGCCGATATCCTTCACATAAATCACCAGCTTGTAGATGCTGCCGAGCGTACCGCCGGCGGCCTCCACCAGATCGCGGATCTTGCCCAGCACTACCAGCGTTTGCGCATAGGTATCGAGGGCAGCGTCGCGCGCAGCTGGATGCGCGGTCATGCCGGACATCACGATCTCATTGCCGAGCACCAGGCAGTTGGACCAGGTCGCGGCGGCCGGCTCGGCTACCGCGTCGCACATCACCCGGCGCACGGCAACCATGGCAGACGTCGCAGTCATGCTGCTCACGCCGCCTTGGCCTGGGTCGCCGCTTCTTCCCTGGCCAGTTGCTCCTTGGCCAGGTTGCGCATATGGCGACGCAGACGGACGATGCCCATATCATGCTGATACAACATTTCATGTTGATTGGCGTCAGGCTCCATCACTTCCAGCACCACGCGGTCCTGCTCCAGCACTGCCCAATGGCGGGCTTCCAGCCGATTGCGATAGAGGAAGCGCCAGGTATCGCGCTGCCAGCCGCTCAGCTTGCGGCAACGCCAGTGGAATACCGCAGCAACGTTGTCGCTGATCGGAGTATAGCTGCCGACGATGACGAAGCTGCCGCCGGGGCCGCCGGTTTTCGGATAAGGAATCGCCAGGCGCATCCAGTGCAGGTCGGTATCGGCCCATTCGGTCCAGTCGAAATTGACGCCGGTCTGGCCTTCTTTTTCGAATACAAAGCCGATATCGGTTTCGCGCACGCGGAAGGTTGCCGTGTTGTCGCCTTCCGCCATCGAATGCGACTGCTTGTGCAGGAAAGTGCCGTGCATCGGATCCATCACATTGTCGAGCACGTAGCGGTAGCCGCCCTTCCATTCCGTATAGCACAGGAAATTGGAGTATTCGTCGCTAGTCAATTCTTCCGGCAGTTGCAACGGCGGCGGCTGGTCGACATCGACGCTGGAGTTGTACAGGAAGATTGCGCCACAGGCTTCCTGCACGTGGAAGGAACGTGTCGCTTTCGCGCCTTCCAGCTTGCAGCCGGGGCTGCCGGGCACGCTGGTGACAACGCCATCGAAGCGTACCTGCACGCCGTGGTAGCCGCAGGCGATGCGATCGCCCAGAGCAATGCCCATGGACAATGGCGCGCCGCGATGCGGGCAATGGTCTTCCAGCGCGTGCAGCTTGCCGGAGGTTTCGCGCCAGATGACGAATTTTCGTCCCAGGCGACGCAGGGATACCGGGCGTTCGGCCACAAATTCAGACGGGCAAATCGGATACCACAAATCTTTCAATCCGGCGGTTAGCACCGCTTCAACTGGATCATTGGCTGTCGTTCTCATCACTAATCTCCTGAATAACTAGGTCGGCCTATGCCGCCAGTCTTGCGATTTCTTCTTGATACAAAGTTTCGGTCCAGATACCGTCGTTATGCGGACAGCCTGGCCCAGTGCGGTTCAGATGCGCCACCAGCGCCGGCAAATCGTGGATACCCGCTGCATATGCGCGTTCGATCGAATCGCCTAGCAGATCCTCGAACTGGGTTGGCTGGCGCCGGCGCGCCTGGTGTGGATTCAGATAGACATCCTGTCTTGTGTCATTCATTACTGGCCTCCATTTTTTACGCGTTCGCGGATACGCTCACGCACAGGTACAAAATCGTAAGTGGGATAACATTCGGTGCGATAAGCACCCCAGGCGCTGCGTTCGAGTTCGACATTCACCATTGGCAGCAGCGCCGGCGGCAATTCCAGGGTCACTATCTGCCCCAGCCCCATCGCCACCGTCCACGACACCACGCGCGAACCTTCGATCGGGAAACGCTCCCACCAATCGGCTTTTTTCAGGTGCGCCTGGATCTGGTCCAGATTCATGGTTTGATCGTGCTTGAGCAGCACGGTCAGCAGCATCGTTTCTGGCACTTCTGTTTTATCAGCCATGATCTATACCGCTTCCGTTTCTGGTTCGGTATCCAGCGGCACCGCCCAGGCATCGTAGCCGTAGACCCAATCGGCATTGCCGCCATCACGCAACCAGTTATTGCCGCGCGACCCGAGTTGTATCTTGCTGGTCCGCTCCAGACGCAACTGCTCATAGCCCTGCAGCGCAGCGGCGACAGCATCCGGCGTTTTCACTTGCTCCAGGCAACGGGCCAGAACCACCGCATCCTCTATCGCCATGCCGGCGCCTTGCGCCATGAACGGCATCATCGGATGGCTGGCGTCGCCGAGCAGGGTCATATTGCCTTTGGACCAGCACGGCAGCGGATCGCGCTCGTACAATGCGGTCTTCAATACCTCATCACAGGCGTCTAGCAGCGCGCGTGCATCGCCATGGAAATCGGCATAGCTGTCGCGCAATTCCTGCACGCTGCCAGGTGTAGTCCAGGACTCCAGATGCCAGCTTTCTTGTGCCGTTGTCGCGAATATGAAAATATCCTTGCCGCGGTTCAGCGGGAAAGTGACGATCTGGCTTTCCGGGTTCGGCCCCCACCATTTGGTGAACGCCTGCAGGTTAGGCACGGCGGCAACGCTGGCAGCCGGGACTACCGCGCGGAACGCGACGACGCCGGTAAAGCGAGGGCTTTCAGCGCCGAACATCGCTGTCCGCACTGCCGAGTGAATGCCGTCGCCGCCGATCAACACATCGACCCGGTCGGTGCTGCCATCGGTGAAATTGAGAGTGATGCCTGATCCGTCTTGCGTAATCGGCTCGGCACGCTTGGCGAACCTGACCCGTTCGGCGGGAAAGATTTCAGCCAGCGCAGCCAGCAGATCGGCGCGATGAATCGTTAATTGCGGCGCACCGTATTTCTTTTCTGCGGTGTCGCCCATTTCCAGTCGCGATGTCTCTTCACCGCTATCCCAGCTGCGGCTGATCCTGTGGGTCGGTCGCGCCGCGGTGTGGCGCACTGCCTCGCCGATGCCCAGGCCATCCAGCGCGCGCACTGCATTCGGCGTCAGATTGATATCGGCGCCGACGCGCAGGAATTGTTTCGATTGTTCATACACGACTACATCGTGGCCAGCGCGATGCAATGCAATCGCTGCGGTCAGGCCGCCGATGCCGGCGCCGAGAATACCTATTTTTAATGCAGACATATGGCTACCTCGTATCAGGATTTCGAGCGGTCGGTCAGGAATTTACCGCTTGGACCTTCGGCATTTTTCTGGCGCCGGGTATTGCCGTCGATGCCGCCATCTATCGCCCATTCGGCAAACATGGTCGGACCGGGTTCGAAGTCGCGCGGCTCCCATTTTTCATTGAGCTGATCTTCATCTGCGTAGTATTCGATCAGGCCACCGGCCGGGTTGCGGAAATACCAGAAATAAGCCGACGAAATCGGATGACGCCCGGGTCCGAGTTGCGTATCCCAGCCCTGGCGCGACATATGCATGCCGCCACCGAACACTTCGTGAATATCGCGTACCGTAAATGCCACATGGTTCAAACCCGAGCGCGCCTCCGGCGGTTGCAACAGGAAAATATCGTGATGACCGCCGTCGGCGGCGCAGCGCAGGAACGCGCCACGGCCCGGATAGTGATCGGATGGTACGAAACCGAAGTTGTCGCAATAAAAACTTTCGCAGGCTTGCACGTCCTTGACGAAAAACACGACGTGGCCGACTTCGATCGGCGCCGCGCGCTCATAGGCAGGGCTGCGCTGGTTGATGCGATGTTTGTGCGACCAGGTATTCATCTCTGCGCACTCGACTTCTATGTCACGCTTTTGCGTTACCTGAAAACGCACCGCCAGGCCATTCGGGTCGGTGCAGCCGATGCGCGCTCCCTGGTTCACGTAGCCGGGAAAATCTGCAATGCGCGTCGCAAAGCGTTCCAGCACCTCTGGCGCCGACACACCCCACACCACTTCACGCAAGGTCGGTCCGGCTTCGATCGCCGGCGGCAAATCGGCAGCATCGCTGTGCTTGACCACCACGCGGCAACCGTTTTGGGTTTCAAATACCAGGACTTGCTCGCTGTCCTGTACCAGCGTCATGCCCCAGTCGGAAAAAAATCGTTTGCATAACGGCAGATCGTCCGCGCCGTAGGTGATTTCGTCTATGCCTAATACATCCATTCTGCGTCTCCTCGCACTACCTTCAGTTACTTCTCAGTTGCGTTGCTGTCAGCCGGCCCACGGCAACGGCTGTTCATTCAAGCCCCAGTACATGCTCTTTTGCTCCATGTACTGCAAAATCCCCAGGCGTCCCTTTTCGCGTCCGAGACCGCTATCGCGCCACCCGCCGAACGGTGTCGAAATCGACAATTGCTTGTAGGTGTTGATCCAGACATTGCCGGCCTGTACCGCACGTCCGAAGCGCCAGGCTTTCTTGTAATCGCGGGTCCAGATTCCTGCTGCCAGGGCGTAGATGCTGTCGTTGGCTTGCGCGATCAGGTCTTCTTCGTTATCGAAAGGCATCGCCACCAGCACCGGTCCGAAAATTTCTTCCTGACAGATGCGTTGGTCGTTAGTCAGGCCTTCGATGATGGTCGGCAGGTAATAATTTCCGCGTTCGAACAACTCTCCGTCCGGACGTGTGCCGCCGGTGCGAATCTGTCCGCCGTCGGCCACACCCGTCGCCACATACGATTCGATCGAATCGCGATGGCGCGGGGTAATCAGCGGTCCCAGTTGCGTGCGCTCGTCGGCCGGATCGCCGACGCGCAACGCCGCTGCGCCCGCCGCCAGACGTTCGATGAACGTTTCGTAAATGCCGCGTGCCACGAACAAGCGGGAACCCGCGATACAAGACTCGCCCGATGAACTGAAAATGCCATACAGCACACCAGCTACCGCATGATCCAGGTCGGCATCCTCGAATACCATGGTCGGTGATTTTCCACCCAGCTCGAGAGATACCGGCATCATCTTGTCGGCGGCGATGTGGGCAATATGTTTGCCGGTGGTGGTGCCGCCGGTGAACGATACCCGTCGCACCAGCGGATGCACGGTGATGGCGTCGCCGATCACGGAACCTTTGCCCGGCAACACGCTGATCAATCCCTTTGGCACGCCGGCTTCATCGCAGATCTTCGCCAGTTCCAACGCCATCAGCGGCGTGACTTCGGCCGGCTTGACCACTACTGCGTTGCCGGCGGCCAGCGCCGGCGCCATCTTTTGCGCTTCGCTGGCGATTGGCGAATTCCATGGCGTGATCGCTGCAACCACACCCATCGCTTCATACACGCTCATGGTCAGGTTGTCGCCGCGCATCGGTGTGATGGTGTCTTCCATGGTTTCGCAGGCAGCAGCGAAAAACTGGAAAGTGCCGGCGGCGCTGGCTACCAGTGCGCGGGTTTCCGAAATCGGCTTGCCGTTGTCCAGGCGCTGGCGCTGCGCCAGATACTCCGAGCGCTCGCGTATCAGCTGGGCCACGCGGTACAACACCGCGGCGCGCTCATGCGGTTTGCGCTGCGCCCAGCCGCTGGTGCGGAATGCATGGTCGGCGCCGCTTATGGCCTCTTCCACATCGGCGATGCTGGCGGCGTTGAGCCATGCAACCGGTTCGCCGGTGGCGGGATACAGGCTCGCATAGCGATCGCCTTGCCCCAGGCGCCAGTTGCCGGCGATGCAGATCGGTAGTGTCTCGTTTGGATTCATTTCACTCTTCACTCAGATAGATAAAGCGTGGGCGCGGTTGCCGAGTGCGCGCACAACGCTGAATACGGTCAGGGCCGAAGTTTTGGGATTGGCGGCCAACGGCTTGCCACGCATGGTCAACTCGAAACCGCCGAAGGCACCCTTGGCTTCCACGTGATGCACGTTTTCGGTAACATCAGGGTCAGCCAGCAGACGCACATGCGTGTGGTCCAGGCCCAGGCCTGCCAGCGACAGCGTGGCGGCGACGTTGGCGTTCTTTGGATACAGGCGCGCTGCTTCACGTGCCGTGCCCTCGAAAATCACCGTCGCGGTTTTCAAGCTATCAAGATCGAACAGACCGTCTGCTGGCGTGTCCTTCCATGCGCCGGGCGGCTTGCGCCCGGTGTACACCACCGAATCGAGACCGCCGACACGGGCCGCCGACAAAGCATCGATGGCGCCGATTGCACCGGACAGCAGTTGCACCTGGGTCTTGCCCTCGCGCGCCGCCGCTTCCAGACGCTCCACCAGGCCTCTTTCAGACAAGGCCCCGATCGATACCACCATGCAGGGAATGCCACGTATCAATGCAGGAATGATGTGCTCCTCGATGGCTTTGTGGCCGGCGCATTCGATCAGCAGGTCCGGACGCCGGCCCTGTTCTTCCAGGTGGTCGGTGACACGGGCGTGCGGCGCCAGCGAAAACACCAGTGAACGCGCCGCCTCCATATGTGCCTGTGGCACGATCACGAGATCGAAAGCGACTTCCGGGTCGCTCTTCAGCAACTCCATCACGCCCAGACCGATGGCGCCACAACCAATCATTGAAACGTGCAGCATGTCAGGCTCCTCAGGCTACGGTTGCGGCTGATTTTTCAGCCGGTTTTTCTTCCGATTTTTCGTCATTAACCGGGGGGCCCGCGAAGGCAGTCTTGAATTTACCGATAGACAGCATGTCGATTTCCAGCATGAACGGTCCCGGCTCGGCCAAAGCCATGCGCAGGCCGTTCTCAACGTCAGCCAGGTCGCTGATGCGGGTATGGCGCAGGTTCAGCGACTGCGACAATTGCGCATAGTCGGGCGTGTGCAGCTCAACGTAATGACGGCGGCCGCCGTATTGCGCATCCTGGATATTCTTGATGACGCCGTAGCTCTTGTCGTTCATCAGGATGATGACCATGTCGGCACGCTCCTGCACCGCAGTTGCCAGTTCACCCAGGTTGAGGATGAAACCGCCGTCGCCGGCCAGGCAGAAAGTCTTTTTCCCGGATGCAGTCGCCGCTGCACCGACCGCAGCGCCGATACCCATAGCCAGGCCTTGGCCAATGCCGCCGCCAAGTGCGTGCACGCCGGCCAGCGGATCGAAAATACGCAGATAGCGATTGCCCCAGGTGCTGTTGGAGACGGTCACGTCACGCACCCAGTTGAAATTGCGTCCTGCAGCTTTTTGCAATTGTTCGACCAACGCGCTATATGGACCGAGCCCGTCGACCAGGCCATGCACCGCACTTTCGCGCGCCTTCTGCAAATCGCCGATGAAAGTCGGATCTACCTGCAGCGACTTCAGAGCCTGCAACCGATCGGCCAGGCCATCAAGCGCCAGCGCGGCATCTCCGCAGACGAAATAATCGCTGTTGTAGCAGCGGCCTTCGGCAGCCGGATCGGCATCGATGCGATAGCGTGCCTGCGGCAGCTTCAGCTCATACTTCAATGTCTCATTGCCGCGCAACCGGGAACCGACTACCACCACGGCATCGCAAGTCTGGTAGAAATTTTCGACCGGCTTATGCAGGTTGAATGCACCCAGCGAACGTGGATCGTCTTCCGGCACGATGCCGCGACCTTGCGTGGTGGTGACCAGGCCGAAGCCGAGATCCAACAGACGCTTGACCTGCTTGCTGGCATGGCGCGCGCCGCCGCCAACCCACAGCATCGGACGCTTGGCCTTGACCAGGCGCGCAGCCAGTTCGTCCAGCGCATGGTCCGACGGTGTGTTGGCCGGAATCGGCAACGGTTTCAGGTCGGACGGCATGGTTATCAGCGCGGCCTGGATGTCGATCGGAATCTCTACGCTGACCGGCCCCATCGGCGGCGTCAGCGCAGTTTGCACCGCCAGCTTGATAGTGCTGATCGCGGTATCGACGCTACGTACGCGGAACGCCGCTTTCGAGATTGCCTTGAGCATGGTCAGCTGATCCGGCGCTTCATGGATGTATGACAGGCTCTGGTCCAGGTAAGGTGTCTCGATCTGGCCGGTCAGATGCAGCAGCGGCGTACCTGCGGTCAGCGCTTCTACCATTGCTCCGGCAGCATTACCGGCTGCGGTGCCGGTGCTGGTCAGGCAGACGCCGAGACCGCCGGTGGTGCGAGCGTAGGCGTCGGCCATGTTGGCGCCGCCGGCTTCGCCACGCGACATGACAAAGCGGATCTTGCCGCGCTCGCCGAAGGCATCCAGGATCGGCATGTTATGAATCGAAATGACCCCGAATGCTGCCTTGACATTGCATTGTTCGAGAAAGGCTGCGATGGCGCAGCCGACGGTAACTTGAATTTTCTTAGGCATGGCGGGAAAGTCCTCCTGAAACGTCGATATGACTGCCAGTTGTGTACGAAGAAAGCGGTGTCGCCAAAAATACGATGGCGCGCGCGGCTTCCTGTGGATGGCCGAGACGACCGAGTTGAATATGTTTTTTCCGGGCCAGTG
>Ga0182007_10001832_pt1 | contig 11088 bp, 7 predicted proteins | sample Sormic07211113_1_FD_123023 | JGI IMG/M metagenome (GOLD analysis project Ga0182007, IMG submission 123023) | Rhizosphere microbial communities from Sorghum bicolor, Mead, Nebraska, USA - 072115-113_1 MetaG | ecosystem: Host-associated > Plants > Roots > Rhizosphere | place: USA: Nebraska... | reverse complement strand
TAACATCCAGTTTAAACATACCATTTTCAATTTTCCATTCACTTGCAGTTAAACCATATAATGTTTCCAGCCTGGTAGAAGCATGAGAAATACCCCCTCCCGGCTGAGGCGCAATGGTTACCTTCTTATAGCCAGGTGACGATCCATCGGTATCCAACCCACCCATCACCCGGTACATCCAATCTCCGATTGCCCCATAAGCATAGTGGTTAAAAGAGTTCATTCCAGTGGTCTGAAAAGTGCCATCAGGTTTAATTCCATCCCAACGCTCCCAAATGGTTGTTGCACCCATTTTTACAGGGTAAAGCCATGAAGGATAACTTTCCTGGAGTAATAGCTTATAAGCCATATCTATACGGCCAAAACGGGATAATACATGACAGAGATAAGGTGTTCCTAAAAAACCGGTTGTTAAATGTGTGCCATAATTTTCAATATCAGTAACCAGGTAATCAACCGCCTGCGGACGCAAATCTTCAGGTAGCATATCAAAATTTAAAGCAAGCACATACGCCGTCTGAGAACTGGAAACCAGTCGGCCGTTTGGCGTCATATATTCCTTTAAAAATACAGCTTTAATATTTTTCAACAGATCGGTATAAGTCGCAACATCTGCAGCATTTCCCAAAACCTCCGCAGCATTAATCAATAGCTGCGTTGAGTGCGCATAAAAAGCCTGTGCGATCAAATATTTATCCGTAATGGCTGAGCGACCATCATTATCATCCTCCGGACGATAGAACAGCCAGTCACCAAAATGGAATCCTGTGTTCCATAAATGCGCCTTGCTCTTACTGGTCATAAAGTCAACCCAGGCCTTCATACTCGGGTATTGGGTTTGCAAAATCCCTTTATCACCATAAGTAAGATACATCTCCCAAGGGATAATGGTAGCCGCATCCGCCCATCCGGCTGAACCTGAGGCATTGTTGCCTAATACATTAGGAACCACGAAAGGCACACTTCCGTTAGGAAGCTGATCGGCCGCAACATCTTTCATCCACTTGGTGAAAAATCCGGCAACATCCATATTGAAAGCAGCGGTGCGGTAAAACACCTGGGCATCACCCGTCCATCCCAAACGCTCATCCCTTTGCGGACAATCGGTCGGCACATCCAGGAAATTTCCTTTCTGGCCCCATTCAATGTTTTTCTGAAGCTGGTTTAACAGGGGATTAGACGTAGAAAATTTTCCTGTAGTTTCCATATCTGAATAAACCGCAATTGCCTTAAAAGCCTCAGGACTGAAGTTATCCGGACGACCCTTCACTTTCACGTACCTGAAACCCATATAAGTGAAATTTGGCTCATAGCTTTCTGGTCCCCCACCTTTAAAGGTATATTTGACATGTTGTTTAGCACTTCGAAGATTATCAGTGTAAAAGTTACCCTCCTTATCCAATACCTCAGCATGATCCAGCGTCAGGGAAGCACCAGCTTTTCCCTTCAGGTTAAACTGTACCCAGCCAACCAGGTTTTGGCCAAAATCCAACACTGTATCTCCCTTTGGCGTTTTAATTACTTTGACAACCTTAAATTCTTCCTTTTTTCGGGCAGGAGGACTAATACTATTCACCAATGTTTCTTTCCCCATTTGTAATACATTTACTGGCTTCCACTGGCTGTCATTGTATTTCACCGTTGCCCAGCCATTTTTTTCAAGCCTGGCATCGTAAATTTCACCGTTATACAAATCCGAAGTAAGCACAGGGCCATAACTGTATTTCCAGCTGCCATCACTGCTGATGGTTTTTTTAGTACCATCCTGGTATTCAAGCTCCAGTTGCAGCAGCCCCGATAGATTATTACCATAAAATCCCCTTTGTTTTTCAAAACCAATAAACCCACGGTACCAACCATCACCTAAAGTAAAACCAATTGCGTTTTCTCCTGTATTCAATAAATGAGTAACATCGTAACCATGATACTGCAGTCGCTTATGGTAACTTGTCCAGCCGGGAGAAAAATGATCATTACCTACCCTTTTTCCATTCAAACGAGCCTCATAAACACCATGCGATGTCACAAAAAGTGTGGCCATTTTAACTCCACCATTATTGGCAAACACCTTTCTGAATAATGGACTCGGTCCGACAACAGTATCTGCCAGTGAACTGGTAATCCATTTCGCTTTCCAGTCATCAGCTGTTAACAAACCCATATGCCATGAATTGACAGTACTCCAGGCTGATTCGCGACCTTGATTATCTTTCACTTTCACCTGCCAGAAATACTTGGTATTGGATTGCAAAGCGGGGCCATGATAGGGAATAAACACAGAAACATCGCTCTCCTTCTGGTGATCCTCCCAAATAACTTTCTTACCAGCAGTTAATGATATGGAATCCATTCCTACACGAATCCTGTAAGCGGTTTGCAGCACGTTTCGAGCATCAGACTTCAATTTCCAGCTCAAGCGTGGAATGCTTGCATCTATTCCAACAGGGTTCTTCTGATATTCAGTTTTTAAGTCTGTAAACTGTAACCCTTGTCCGGATACTGAAAACTCCGTTAAGGTACAGCCAACAAAAACTGCCCAAAGAAAATATGGTTTTACGATCAATCTGGTTCTAATCATAGCATTATCGATCTTTATGATAAGTATATATTTGATTAAATTTTAATGAAATCAGCAGCATTAAGCTTACTAACTGTGATGAATAAATTTATGACAGCAGCATCATTCTAAATTTAATTAAGATATACACTTCGGGCATCCTGTACCATCCTGAGTCTGGCTGTTTTTGTTTAATGCAAACACCTATTGATCGCAGAATTGAAATTTAAATTGCTGCATTTATGGTTTAAAATATTTCAATTTATAATCAGTAAAAAAAACAATTACTTAATTTTCTGTAGAATCTATTTCCCGTTTTGAGGAATTTTTGGCTAAAAATAAATCAAAATCACGTTTAAAGCCACATCAACAATAAGAAAGCGTAATAAATACAAATGGCTTAATTTTTGATTATTATTTGATAATTTTAAGAAATTTTTGCTACCTATTATATGACAATGCTTCTCAGGCTTGCCCTAATAACACTACTTTGCTTTACCTCATCGATTGCCCGTGCTCAATTCCCTTACATTGAAAGTTTTAAAAACGCTACAGCTCCAGGTATCAATTTCGGCGGCGCACCGTCTTCCTTTTTAACTGCAGGAGGAAGCGCTTACGACTTGCAAACCTTGTCACATACTGGAACACCTATAGATCAAAATGGGAACGGTTATCTTCGTTTAACGGATAAATTCAACAATCAAAAGGGATTTATTTACAGCAACTCCATCTTCCCCTCTACCCAGGGGCTGACAGTTGAATTTGAATATTATACTTATGGCGGCAATGGTGCCGATGGCATTAGCTTTTTTCTTTTCGATGCAGCTGCAGCACCTTTTAACATTGGTGGCTTTGGGGGCTCATTGGGTTATGCACAGATTAATACCACTATTCCAACTTCACCTGGTGTAAGTAAAGGCTATTTAGCCATAGGTTTGGATGAATTCGGGAACTTTTCAAATCCTACCGAAGGCAGGCAAGGAGGTATTTCAGGCCAGAGTCCAGGTTCAGTAACCTTAAGGGGTAAAGGTGATGGGCCAGCGCTGACCTCAGGAAATTATGACTTTCTTACTTCTGTTAAAACAGCGGATTCGGGTTTTTCCTTAGTCGGAGATGCGAGCTCCAGACAACCCAATTCCAGTTCCAGCGGCTACCGAAAGGTATTTATGGATCTGGTTCCCCATCCCAATGGTGGCTACAACATTACCGTGAGAATTTCCAGAGGTGGCCATACGCTTATCACAACCACCGTTATTGATAACTTTCACTATCCTGAAGTGGCCCCCGCTAACCTGAAATATGGGATAGCTTCCTCCACAGGAAATCAAACCAATATTCATGAAATCAGGAACATATTTATCGATGTTTTGGGCAAAGATAACCTCGTGGATCCTATTGCTACAAATGATATGTTAACCGTTTGCCAGGGAATCCCAGTCATAATAGATATCGCCTTGAATGATCATACAGAAAACGAAGGTGGGCTGATGGATAAAGCTTCCATCGACCTGGATCCGGCAATAGTTGGTTTACAGAAAACGTTGAACATTCCTGGAAAAGGTATATTCTCCATCAACATGGAAGGTCATGTAGTTTTTACTGCCGAACCTACCTTCACAGGTGTAGTCAGTGCAAACTATAATATAAAGGACACTTATGGTAAAACTTCCAATAATGCGACAATAACACTCACTTATTTGGTTAGTCCACAGCCAAATGCCGGCACTGATCAATTCATAGACAGCAATCCAAAAGGTACTACTTTTACCATGCAAGGGAATGATCCTGGCCCCAGTAGAGGGCAGTGGACACAAGTTTCGGGTCCTGGCCAGGCAGTGTTTATCAATCCGGTTTTATACAACATGCCAGTCAGTAACCTCATTAATGGAGTTTATATCTTGCGTTGGACACTGCGCTCTGAAAATGGCTGCGAACTTTTTGATGAAGTTCAGCTCACAGTTGCTGACCCGATTATTCCAGCAAAAATTGGCCTCGCCAAGGCATTGACCTCCAAAACAAGAAATATGGATGGTAGTTTTGACCTCGTCTATATTTTTAATCTGGTCAATTATGGTGACAAAGACGGGATTTACAATATCAGCCTAAGGGACGACCTGGAAAGCACATTTAAAAAGAATACCGTTATCGTAAAGCGACTATTGGCTACCGGAGATTTACATGTCAATCCTGGCTTTAATGGTTTTTCTGTTCAAGAAATGCTCCTGCCCACAAGTAACCTGCGTGCCCGTTCTAAAGAGCAGGTCACTGTGGAAATTAATGTCAGCCTCAACCTTACAATGGGAATATTCAACAATACTGCGTTTACACAGGGCATTTCTACTAAGGATGGCAACACAACCAGTGACCAGTCAACAGATGGTTTAATTCCAGACCCCGAACTCCCTATGGATGTGTCTCTTGCCAAGCCTACACCGGTTAATTTAAATGGCGAGGAACTGTTTATACCGGGTGGATTTTCTCCAAATAACGACGGCATCAACGATTACTTTGTTATTGAAAATATAGCCAACAGGCAGATACAGTTAGAAATATTCAACCGATGGGGTAACCGGATTTATCGCTCAGCACATTACAAGAACGAATGGAATGGAAAAACGACCGAAGGCCTACATATTGGCGATGATGTACCTGCGGGCACGTATTACTATATCATGAAGATAGATGGCAAATATAAAAAAGTTGGACACCTCACCATCAGCAGGTAAAATCTCTATGAATAAAATACTCTTTTTTCTTCTACTCCTTGCGGCAGCTTTTCCTTTGAAAGCACAACAAGACGTGATGTATACGCAATACATGTTTAACACCCTTGCCATCAACCCTGCCTACGCCGGCAGCCGGAATGTAATTTCTGCCACGGCCTTATTCAGAAATCAATGGACCGGCATTGAAGGTGCACCAAAAACAGGAACTTTCACCATCGATGCACCTGTATTAAACAACAGGATCGGTTTGGGCTTTCAGTTGATTTCAGACAAATTAGGGGTCACCCAAACTACAGCAGGTGTAATCAGTGCTGCTTACAGGATAAAAATGGACGTAGGTACCCTGAGTTTTGGAATGCAGGGTAATGTGAGCCAGTATAAAGTGAACCTGACAGATGTAACTCTTGGCCCATCCTCACCATATGATCCGGCTTTTGCAAATAACATCAATAAAACCATGCTCAACTTTGGTACCGGGGTTTACTATAATTCTGATAAATTTTACATCGGACTGGCTGCACAAGATCTTTTACCGAATAATTTGTCTGCGGAGAATTCTTCTGGCGCTAAATTAAATAACAAACAGGCTTTACACTTATTTTTAGCATCAGGTTATGTTTTCCCCCTGGCTCAGGATTTCAAGCTTAAACCCTCCTTTCTGATCAAAGGCGTTAAAGGAGCACCCTTGCAGGCAGATATCAATACGACCCTGTGGATTAAAGATGTCATAGGCATTGGCGGACAATACCGTACCAGTGCCGATATCGCCGCCTTGATGGAAATTCAGGCGACACCCCAAATTCGTATTGGCTATAGTTACGACCGCAGCACCACCAGTCTTCAGCACTTCAATTCTGGAAGCCATGAAATCATGCTTCGCTATGAATTTGGATTTCCACAAGGCAAAATGCTGTCCCCAAGATATTTTTAATTGATATACGATTGTTTAAAATAATGAAACCATCCTCGTTCAAAAAAGCCTTTTTCACCCTCTCCTGCATATTAGCTTTTGCATCTTCCGGACTACATGCACAGCCTACACCTCATTTATCGCAGGCAATGAAAAAAGCCAGACAGCAATTCACCTCCCTTCACTATGCAGAGGCCAGCAGGCAGCTGAAGGTGATTTTGGAAAATGATTCCACGCTTGTACCTGCTCAGGAGATGCTGGCTTATAGCTACAGGATGTTGAACGACTACAGGGGATCTTTGAAATGGTATCAGAAACTGGTACAACACCAGCCTGTTAAACCAGAATGGGCATTATATTATGCGGAAGCACTGGCCCATAATGAGCAGTATGAAAGTTCAGAGGGCTGGTACAGAAAATACGTTTCGTTTGTCCCTGCTGATAGAAGGGCCGCAGTTTTTGCACGCACGAATTCAAGTAATTTTAAGAGCGCAGGAAACTGGATGGTAAACTATACCAATATCAATACACAAAGCTCAGAGTATGCTCCGGTTTTCTACAAAGAAGGATTAATTTTTAGCAGCAACAGGCCTACAGGAGTCTTATCCAAACAGGTGTTTTTATGGGACAATACGCCTTTCACCAATTTATATAGCATTAAAAATTTAAGTGAAATCAAACCGGTCGATCCTGATCTTTTAAAAGCCGCATCGAAAAATGATGTGCGACAGAAACACCGGTTTAATGACGATGATACTTCGCCTACCAGCAATGATACCCGGAATTTAGGAATCTATCACCACAGTATTCAAAAAGACACTTTAGGCAGTTTGTTAGCGGGCAGCATTCAACCGTTAATTTTAACAGGAAAGATAAACACCAAGTTTCATGAGGCTGCAGCAGCCATATTTCCTGACGGTTCGATTATGTTTACCAGGAATAATTATTTTAATGGTCGCAAACAAACAAGTCTGAAGGGAATTAACAAACTCAAGTTATACACGGCCAGCGGAGGTCATCTCTCGAAACTGGTTGAATTTCCTTACAACAGCAATGAGTATTCTAACGGCCATCCCGCCTTAAACAAGGAGGGAAACCTATTAGTTTTTGCTTCCGACAGGCCCGGTGGCTATGGTGGTACAGATTTGTATTATTGTGTGCGTTCAGGTAAAGGACAATGGAGCAAACCAATAAACCTTGGTAAACAGATCAATACGGAAGGCAACGAAATGTTTCCTTTTCTGGACCATACGGGTTTACTTTATTTTGCCTCTACCGGCCATCCCGGCCTGGGTGGACTTGATCTTTTTGAAGTCATGCTCAAGGAAATGACACCGCAGGGTCCTCCAAAAAATATGGGTGCTCCCTTCAATTCTTCAAAAGATGATTTCGGTTTAACCAGGCGGGATAACGGCAGAATAGGCTATTTCAGTTCCAACAGAAGAGGCAATGATGACATCTACGAATTTAAACGAAGTTCTCGATTAATTATCCTGGAAGGCACTGTCACGGATGGCACAACAAGGATACCCCTTGCAAATACCAGGTTGCTGATGCGTTACACCGACGGAATTGACACCTTGATTACAGATGCAAAAGGAAAGTTCAAAAGGGAATTACCTACAGAAACGGATTTTGAAACAACAACCAACAAAGCAGGGTATATCAACAAACTTAGTTTTGTTACTTCTCAAGGCATTGATAAAGATTCCCTGATCGTTCTGAATATACAGTTAAATAAAATTGAGTCTGAACAACAATTAATATTGAATAAATGTGATTCCTTAAAGAACGTATTTGCTGTAAAAAACATTTACTATGATCTTGACCGTTCAGAAATAAGGAAAGACGCTATACCAGCGCTGGATGAACTTTACATGCTGATGAAAAAGTATCCTGAGATCAGTATTATCACTGCAAGTCATTGCGATAGCCGCGCTTCGGAAGAATACAACAAAAACCTTTCTTTAAAACGTGGGCATACAGCAAAAAAACACCTCGTTGCTAAAGGCATTGAAGCCCATAGGATCAGTGTTCAATATTATGGTAAAACCAGGATGCTGAACCGCTGTTTTGAAAGTGTTCCATGTTCTGAAGAAGAAATGCAGCTGAACCGGCGAACTGAATTTGATGTCATCCTGAAAGGCATTAACCTGAGTCGCCATACCTGTGATTAATCACACAAGATGTACAAGAATAGAATTTCTATTAAACTTTTTCTTTTTGAACCATTGCAGGAATGGTCTTGAAAATAATCTTGACATCCAGCCAGAAGGAGAAATTCTGGGCATAAAAATTATCCAGCTTTTTACGTTCTCTTTCAGACATATCTTCTCTGCCCCTTCTGCTTACCTGCCACAGTCCGGTTAAACCGGCAGGCCCCAGGAAACGCATGGTCCATTCATTTGAAGTCAGCGTTTCTGCCTCATACAATGGAAGCGGACGGTTCCCAACTAGCGACATGTCGCCTTTAAAAACATTATACAATTGTGGCAACTCATCAATGCTATACTTCCTGATAAATGCACCAACTTTAGTAACTCTCGGGTCGTTTTTTAATTTGACGAATGTGGTTTTCCCCGCATCAGACTTATCATACTGGTTTAAATTACTCAATGAATCCAGTTCCTTATTGGCGTTATTGCGCATGGAGCGGAATTTATAAAAGTCAAATATATGATATCCTGTCCCTACCCTTTTGCTTCTGAATATAACCGGGCCTCTGGACTCGAGGGCAACAGCTGCAGCGACGAGAATTAATAAGGGCGAAAGCAATAATAAGGCACAGCCTGAGGCAAGCACGTCAAATGCCCTTTTATAAAGGGGAATTTTAAAATTGACATCAATCTTGGAAAGATCTGAAAGCTGTGGTTTGATTAATTTGAACTTAACCAAAAATATAATTCTTTCACAAAGGTCATTTACCGGAAATGGCTGCAGGTATAAATCATTTACCTTATAACTCATGGCCTTTTCCCGAAGGCCATTTTGCCGTCCATTGGATAAAAGAATCAATACCAATCCCTTCAATAAGGGATCCTTCTTGATTTTCGAAATAAAAGCAAAACATTTCTGCGTGTCTTCAACTTCAATAATGATGACGTCTGGCAGATTGAATAAAGATTGCTCTTTAAGATAGGACTCACAATAATCAATATTTGCCTCCGCATGAACAACAAAAGATTGCTGAAGAACCGTCAATACTTCGGTGGTAAAAGACGACCCTGAATATAATAAACGAATGGTGTTTTTTGTTGAGTTAACCACGACAGGGTTAGTTTCCAACGGGTTCATACTTTCTGAAAACATCAATGATAGCGGTTTTTAATTGGGTCGGATTAAAAGGTTTTGGCACGAAGGCATCTACCTTAAACTGCATTTGAGATACTCTTTCTTCCAGGTTACTGGCACCTGATAAAATGATAACAGGCGTATCTCTGTAAAACCCACTGATCTTAAGGTTATGTATAAATGAACTGCCGTCGAAATAGGGCATCTCAAGATCAGATAGGATTAATGAAGGTGAATGCCCTTCTTCAAGCCAGGTAAGTGCATCCACACCACTGGTTTTAATAATTAAATCGTAATCTGCTGAAAGTACAAAATTCAACAATTTGAGTATGGTTATCTCATCATCTACAATTAGTATTTGCTTTTTAGCCATATTCCTTTGTACTATCCTTAATAATAGGCGAACATACAAAATTTATAATAAATTTATAAAAGGATTCTATAAGATATTATAAATTTTGTACCTGCCTAAAAATTATTGACCTACTCTTCCGGATTTTCTATCTTGTCCGCGTCCAATAATATATCCTGTACCAGCACCAACTACACCACCTATAACGGCTCCTCTACCTTTCTTTTTATCAATCAAGGCACCTCCTACAGCACCAGCAGCACCACCAATTACACTAGCTTTTGCAGCTTGGCTCCAGCCTTCTTTTTTATTGGCAGTCGTTGTAGATGAGCTGGATTGAACGTTAGATGTAGCGGCAGGAGCTCTTGCTTCTCTGCGTTCAGACAATAAAAGCATTCGTTTTTCTTCGGCAACCTTTTTTTCCTGTGCCAGTTGCTCCATCTCTTGTTGTTTAACAACAGCTGCTTTTTCAAAGCTGTCAACTCTTAAACTATCACGTACTTCTTTTAGGGCAGCTTGTTTTGTAGCTTCCAGTGCAGCCGCTTCTTCAGCCTTGTTGCTACAAGATGCCATAACGGTTGCAATTGCGAGTATAGAAAGTAATTTTTTCATATCAATAATATCTAAATTGTAAATCAATTACATATATGAAAAAACTATGCCAAGTTTCCATATTTTATTTACTTTTCCAATAAAGGTGAATGTCCAAACGGTATATTATTGCTATCATCGTCCGTTTCCCCATCCGGATTTCCGGAGATTCGATCATTATCGTTATCCAGATAATGATAAAGGGTGTCTGAAGAATGATCTGCATCCAGCCCTAAATTTTCCTTTTCATCTTCTTTGTCTTCGACTGATTTATGGGATGACTTGGTCTTTTTCTTACGTGGAGTATTCTTTTTAATATTCATATTCCTAAAATTTAATTACATTTTAAACAAAAAAAACGTTGTTAAAGTTTAGCTGTAAGCGATTTTACATTTTTTTTGGTTTTTTTTAATGCTTGTGATGTTGTTTTTTGGAATTTAATATTCAATTGTTTACTTTCACATCGAATTATATATAAAAATATGCGTAAGACAGGAAAAGTTAAATGGTTTAATTCTTCAAAAGGGTTTGGTTTTATTACCCCTGAAGAAGGAGGTAAAGATATATTCGTGCATTTCTCTGCAATTGCAGGAGACTCATTCAAAGAATTAAATGAGGGAGACGATGTTGAATTTGAATTAAATGAAGGTAAAAAAGGACC
>Ga0182007_10001830_pt1 | contig 11091 bp, 8 predicted proteins | sample Sormic07211113_1_FD_123023 | JGI IMG/M metagenome (GOLD analysis project Ga0182007, IMG submission 123023) | Rhizosphere microbial communities from Sorghum bicolor, Mead, Nebraska, USA - 072115-113_1 MetaG | ecosystem: Host-associated > Plants > Roots > Rhizosphere | place: USA: Nebraska... | reverse complement strand
CGTCTCGACGTCGAGCATGCGAATTTGGCCAGCCATCGCGAGGCGGCGAGCCAGCTGGAATGGATCGGGCTCTCGTCAGAACGCGCTCTTGATCACGCCCCCGTCGACACGCAGGGCCGCCCCCGTGGTCGCCGACGCCAGCGGACTGGCGACGTAGGCCACGAGCGAGGCGACTTCCTGCGGTGCCGCGAAGCGCTTGATCAGCGAGGTCGGCCGAACGCGATCGAAGAACTCCGCCTCGACCTGCTCGAAACTCTTGTCGCTGGAGCGTGCCATCCCTTCGACGAAGTCGCCGACCCCGCGTGATCTGGTCGGGCCGGGCAGTACGCTGTTGACCGTGATGCCCGTGCCGGCGACCGATTCCGCCAGTCCGCGCGACACAGCGAGTTGCGCGGTCTTCGTCATGCCGTAGTGGATCATTTCGGTCGGTATCTGCACCGCGCTTTCGCTGGAGATGAAGATGATCCGCCCCCAGTTGGCGCGCCTCATCTCGGGCAGAACCAGGCGCGCGAGCCGGACGCCGCTCAGGACGTTGACGTCGAAGAATCGCTGCCAGTCTTCGTCGGGAATGTCCTCGAAGGCCTCGGGCTCGAAGATGCCGAGGTTGTTGACCAGGATTGCGATGCCGGCGTGGCGCCGCACGGCCTCCTGGGCCGCCTCGGCACGGCCGAGGTCGGCGACCAGCCCGTGGACCGTGCCGTGCGTCTCCGCGCGGATGCGGTCGACCGCCTCGTCGACCCCGGCCTGGGTCCTGCCGTTGACGACGACGCTCGCGCCCTCCTCGGCCAGCGTGCGCGCGATCGCGTAGCCGATGCCGGCCGTGCTGCCGCTCACCAGCGCCAACTTGCCATCGAGTTGCAGGTTCATGTCGATGCTCCTTGTTCGTTCGAGGGGGAAACCGCTGTCGGGGGGGCGCAAGGCGCTGGCAGGCGCCCCTATTTGACGTAGTCGGTGTCCGAGGGCCCGTAGCCCGTGATGACCACAGTCGCACCCTCCGCACCGGTTCGGGCGAAATGCGCGACGCCCCCGGGCTCGGTATAGAAGCTCCCCGACGGCAACGACTTGATGATGGCCGGGTCGTTCGCGGTGCCGTAGCCGAAATACCAGAGACCAGCCACGACCGTGGCGGTCCGGTCGTCCCGGTGACGGTGGGCCTCGATCACCGTGTTCGGCGGGACCGACAATTCAATGCTGTAGAGCCCGTGGGCCGCCGGATCACCATGGAGCACCCGCGTCGAGACGCCGGGCAGGCCCGAGGTCCCCGCTCCCGCGACCCGCGCCGGCAACGCATCGATCTCGCTCGACGTGAGTCGCTTCTGCGACGCCTGCGTCGGCGCAGAGACGACGAACGGGACGAGCAGTGCCAGCGCCTGGTCAGGCTGCTCTTCCATGATCCAGTGTCCCGAGTTCGTGATGACGGCGCCGCGCACGTTGCTGGCCACCGTATCGAGCTCTGCGGCCAGCGAGGCGCCGTACGAGTGATCGCCACCGATCGCGAGAATGGGCATCGGCAGCTTGCCGGTCTTCGCGAACAGCGCCTGGTTGTCGACCGCATCGGTCGCGAACGCGGCGAACTGGCCGCCGAACGCGTTGTGGATCGCACCCGGTCTGGCATAGAGGCGGGCATAGTGGCGCCGTGTCGGCTCGTCGATGCGGGCCGGATTCGCCGACAACTCGTTGTAGAACCGATCCAGCAGGATGCGCTCGCGGCCCGCGACGAGGCGCTCGACATCGGGCCCGCGGAAGTTGAAGTGCCAGACCTTGGGATTCGTCAACTGCTTGTCCCAGCTTCCCAGACCGGGCAGGGGCGCATCCATGATGGCCCAGGCGTTAACCCGCGTCGGATTCTGGGCCGCCGTCGCATAGCCCACCATGTTGCCGATGTCGTGCGTCACGAGCGTGAACTCGCCGATCTGGAGTTGATCCAGGATCGCGATCAGGTCGTGTGCCTGGGCCACTTTCGTGTAACCGTCCTCCGGATGCGACGACAGTCCCATGCCGCGAAGGTCCGGAACCACGACGGTGTGTGTCTTCGCGAGGAGCACCGCGAGTGGCTGCCACATGTCGCCCGTGTCGCCGAAGCCGTGCAGCAAGACCACCGCCGGGCCGGCGCCCCCGATGCGCACGAACTGCGTGCCGCCGCTGACCGCCATCTGCTGGGCCCTGAACGTCGGCGGGTAGGCCTGAACGGCTGCCGCTGCCGGTGCGGCGTGTGCCGCCAGCGCAACGACAAGGGCGCAGAAGCAATAGCGCAGCCAGTGAAGCGGCGACGCCTGAAGTGCAGGCTGGAATGGCATGTGATCTCTCCGAGAAGTTGAGGGGGATGTCAAGAAGAAGAAGAAGCAGAAGCGCCGGCCGGCTTCAGCCGTCCGCAATCGCACGGAAGGCCGCCGCCACGATCGGATCGACCTGGCACACCTCCACGGTCATGCTCTTGTTCATGCTCGACGCTCCTCGACCAGATCGACCCGACGCGGCGGCATGCAGCGTCCGGTGAGCAGAATCGGTGATCGGGCCGAGGATGACCAGTGAAGTTGCGTGAATTTCCGTGATCCGACGCGAAGCGCCCGGCGCTCGCGCCGTACGGCCTAGGCGGAGACGATGGCGCGCGCGGCGCGCAGGTCGGCCGTCTCCAGGCCTTCGTCGAAGCGGCCGTACAGGGGGGCGACCAATTCACGCGCCTCGGCGAAGCGCCCTTGTCCGATCCACGAGCGGGCCAGGCTCATGGCGCCGCGCAGCTCCCAAGCCAGGGCGCCCTGGCGCCTCGCGAGGTCCATCGCGCGCCTGAATTCGCGCTCTGCGGCTTCGCCGGCGGCGGCGTCGGCGCGCAGCAACAGGTACTCGCCGTGCTTGCGCAGGATCTCCGGGGCGCACCAGCCGCACGCACCGGCGGCCACGCGATCCAGGCTGACCGCGTGGTGCCATCGATCGGCCACGCTGGCGATGCAGTCCAACTCCTTCGCGTTGATGGTCTGGGCGAAGGGCATCCGCAGGGAGTCGCCCGAGCCGTCGCGTGCGACCTCCAGGACCGCCTCGAACGAATGTCCCCACGATTCCCAGTACGGCGAATGGCTCTTGCGCGACGTCGTGACCAACCGCTTCACGAGGGACTCCGCAAGCGCCTGCTCGCCACGCCAGAAAGCCAGCGGGATCGCCCCCATGGCGAGCGTTTGCAGCAGGGCGTGGTGATGGGCGTCGCCGGTCATCGCCAGGCACTCTTCGATGGTGCGCGACGCACTGTCCGGCCGGCCTTCGATCCACTGCATGCGGGCCAGCAGGATCCGCATCGAAATGCGGCGTGGGACGATGCTCGGATACCCGGGTGGCGAGCGGTACGCGTCGCGGGCCAGCGTGAGCTCGGCGTAGCGGCGCGATGCGGCATGGTCGCCCATGAAATGTCGGCATTGCGCCAGCAGCCGCTCCGCCAGCACCATGCCCGCCTCGTCCTCGGCGTGACGTGCCACTTCCAGTGCGGACTCGGCGGCGGCCGTCGCGCCCACGTAGTCGCCGGTCACGAAACTGCCCAGCCAAGTGCTGTAGAGGGCGAGGATCCGCGAGGCCGAGTCGGCCATGCGCTCGGCGAGCTGGGCCGCGCGCGACAGGATCGCGAGCGTGCGTTGCCCGCGCCAGCCCGGCTCGACGCTGGGCCACGCCAGCACCAGGTTCAATCGCAATTCCAGATCGGGTCTCGGCGGCTCCAGCAGCCGAAGGTGGTTGAGCGCCCGCTCGATGCGGTCGACCTGTTCGGCGAGCACGCCGAGTTCATGGATCGGCATCGCGAAGGCCATGATCTCGATGCCGATCTGAAGCTCGCCGCCCTCGGAGAAACACCAGTCCAGCGCGGCCCGGACGTCCTCGATGTGCCCGCCATGTTCGGTCAGCGAGGCCGCCAGCAGCATGCCGTCGCGCCCGGTGTCCGCGGCCACCAGCTTGTCGTGCACCTCCAGCGCGTGGCGCCTGAAGACCGGATTCACCGGTTCTGCTTCGCGCAGCTTGCGCGTCGCGAAGGCGCGGGTCGTGTCGAGCAGCCGGTAGCTGGCAAGGCCTCGGGCCAAGTCGACGCTGACCAGCGATTTGCTGGTCAGGCTCACGAGCGACTCCAGCACGTCCTCCCGCGTGATCCGGTCGCCGCTCGCCACGCTGCATGCGGCGTCCAGGCCGAACGCACTTCGGAAGACCGACAGGCGTCGCAACACGATCTGCTCGGGCGTGGACAGCAGCTGATAGCTCCAATCCAGCATGGCCGCAAGCGTCTGATGCCGCGGCGCGGTCGAACGCCGGCCGCGAAAGAGGAGCGACAGATGGTCGCCGACGCGCGATTTGAGCTCGACCACGCCCAGACTCGCGACCCGGGCGGCGACCAGCTCGACGGCCAGTGGCAGCCCATCCAGCTGGCAGGTGAGCGCGCAGACGTCGCGCACGTTGTCGTCGGTGAGCGCGAACGGGAGGCCACCCATCGCCGCCCGTTCGACGAACAGCTCGACAGCGGCGGATTGCATCGCGCGATCGATGTCCAGGGGGCCGTCCATGGACGGCAGTGCGAGCGGCGCGATCCGGTAGGTCCGTTCGCCGTCGACGTCCAGTGGCTCGCGGCTGGTGGCCAGGATGCTGGCGGTCGTTTCCGCGAGAAGAGCACCCACCAACCCGGCCACCGCATCGATCACGTGTTCGCAGTTGTCGAGCACGACGAGGACATCCGTCTCGGCGAGCGATTGCATCAACGACGCGAGCGGTTCCTGCGCAGCGAACGGGACATCCAGCGCGCTCGCCAGCGTCGCGGCCACGAGGCTGCCCTCGGCGATGGGCGTCAGGTCGACGAAAACGACCCCCTGTCGATAGCGGCTGGCGCATTCGTTGGCCAGTGCCAGTGCCAGCGTCGTCTTGCCGATGCCGCCGGGGCCGGCGATGGTCAGCAGGCGGTGCACCTGAAGCTGGTCTTCGAGCGTGGCAAGCGCCTCTGCGCGGCCGATCATCCGCGACGGGCATGGCAAGGTCGCGCGTGTGGGCCTGACGACGGGCGAGACCGCGACCGCGGAGTCACCGCGCGCCACTGTGCCGACGAAGCAGTAGCCGCGGCCCGGAACGTTCTCGATGTAGCGGGCACCGCCCTGGCCGTCGCCGATCGCGCGGCGCAGCGACGACATGTGCACGCGCAAGCTGGTTTCCTCGACGACGGTGCCGGGCCAGGCCCGCGCTTCGAGGTCGCGGCGGCTGACGATTTCTCCGGCGCGCTCGATGAGCGCCGTGAGCAGGTCGAAGGCCCTGCTGCCCAATCGAACCGGCGTCGCACCGTCCAGCAGCCGACGCTGGTCCTTCAGGAGGCGAAACGGTCCGAACGCGAAGTCACACGGGACCGACTCGACTGGCAAGGGCATGAGCGTGGATGGGGGTTGCAGGGCGTCGCCAGTCTAGCGCTCGCCCTGGCGCCGCGCCAGCCGGAAGTTCGGCCGAATGCTCCTCAATGGTGGCGGCTCCGTGATATTCACGTCGACCGACCCGCCCCGGTGAAGGGCGACTGCCAGGCGGGACGTCGCTGGCGGAGGCATGCGGCGGATACCTACATGGCATCGCACGATCGCCCGCATAGTCGATCGCTCGCGCTCTCCGTTGCAAGGATCTCCAATGGACAAACCCGATCTGTCCCTTTCCCGCCGCGACCTCCTGATCGCCAGTGCGGCATCGGCGGCGTGGGCATCCGCCCCCACCGAGGCAGCCGCTTCGCCTGTGTCGGGACCACCCGGCACGGTGCCCTCCTCGCGCGTCTCGCTCGAGGTGAACGGCACGGCCCATGCCCTCGAACTCGACAACCGAACCACCCTTCTCGATGCCCTGCGTGAGCACCTTCACCTCACGGGGACGAAAAAGGGCTGTGACCACGGCCAATGCGGCGCCTGCACCGTGCTCGTGAACGGCGAGCGGATCAACGCATGCCTGACGTTGGTCGTGATGAACGACGGCGCGAAGGTCACGACCATCGAAGGCCTGGGAACCCCATCGCGCATGCATCCGCTCCAGGCCGCGTTCGTCAAGCACGACGGCTACCAGTGCGGCTATTGCACGCCGGGTCAGATCTGCTCCGCGGTCGGTGCGCTGGACGAGATCCGCCGCGGCGTCCCGAGCCACGTCACCGCGGATCTGAACGCCAAGCCGATGCTGTCGGCCGAAGAGCTGCGAGAGCGCATGAGCGGCAACCTCTGCCGTTGCGGCGCGTACTCGAACATCCTCGACGCGATCTCCGAGACCGAAGGGGTGCGAACATGAAGCCATTCACCTACGAACGCGCCCGTTCACCCGCCGAGGCGGCCGCTGCCGTGACGCGCGATCCGGCCGCGAAGTTCATCGCCGGCGGCACCAACCTGCTGGACCTGATGAAGCTGCAGATCGAGGCGCCGGCCCACCTGGTCGACGTGAACGGCCTGGCACTCGACAGGATCGAGGCCACATCCGACGGCGGGCTGAGGATCGGTGCGCTGGTGCGCAACACCGCGCTGGCATCGGACGAGCGCGTGCGGCGCGACTATGCAGTGCTGTCGCGCGCACTGATGGCGGGCGCTTCGGGCCAGCTGCGCAACCGGGCCACCACCGCCGGCAATCTGCTGCAGCGCACGCGCTGTCCGTATTTCTACGACACCGACCAGCAATGCAACAAGCGCAAGCCGGGCAGCGGCTGCAGCGCCATCGGCGGCTACAGCCGCCAGTTGGCCGTGGTCGGCGGCAGCCAGGCCTGCATCGCCACCCATCCGAGCGACATGGCGGTGGCGATGCGCGTGCTGGATGCGAACGTCGAGACGGTGCGCTCCGACGGTCGCACCCGGGTCATCCCGATCGCGGACTTTCATCGCCTGCCCGGCGACACGCCGCACATCGACACCGCGCTGGGGCGCGACGAACTGATCACGGCGGTGACGCTGCCGCGCCCGCCCGGCGGCACGCAGGTCTACCGCAAGGTGCGCGATCGCTCGTCCTATGCGTTCGCGCTGGTCTCGGTCGCGGCCATCGTGCAGCGCGACGGCACCGGGCGCCTGGCGCTCGGCGGCGTCGCCCCCAAGCCCTGGCGGGATCCGGCTGCCGACGCAGCGCTGCGGGAGGGGGCCAAGGCTGCCACCACCCGCTTGATGGCGCAGGCCAAGCCCACGCAAGACAACGCCTTCAAGGTGGCGCTGGCGGAACGCACCATCGCCGCGGCGCTGCTGCAGGCGAGGAGCTGAGCATGAAATTCGACACCCCCGCCACCGCCAATCCGATCGACCAGCTCAAGGTCGTGGGCAAGCCCACGCCGCGGGTGGATGGGCCGCTCAAGACCACCGGCACGGCGCCCTATGCCTACGAGCGCCACGACGTGGCCCCCGGTGCCGCATACGGCTGTGTCATCGGCGCGGGCATTGCCAAGGGGCGCATCGCCTCCATGGACCTGGGCGCGGCGCGCGCCGCGCCGGGCGTGCTGGCGATCGTCACTTCGCGCAACGCGGGCAAGCTCGGCAAGGGCGAATTCAACACCGCCAAGCTGCTGGGCGGGCCCGGCATCGACCACTACCATCAAGCGGTCGCCGTGGTGGTGGCCAGCACGTTCGAGCAGGCCCGCGCGGCAGCGCAGCTGGTGCGCATCAGCTACGAGGTCGCGCCGGGCAAGTACGACCTGGCGGCCGAAAAGGCGGGCGCCAAGGCACCCCAGGCCACCGAATTCTCCGGCCCACCGGATACCCGCGTAGGCGACTTCGCCGGCGCGTTCGCCGCGGCGCCAGTGCAGTTGGACGCCATCTACACGACGCCCGATCAGACCCACGCCATGATGGAGCCGCATGCCTCCATCGCCGCCTGGGACGGCGACAAACTCACGGTGTGGACGTCGAACCAGATGATCGGCTGGGGCGTCGGCGACGTGGCCAAGACCTTGGGAATTCCCAAGGAGAACGTTCGCCTGGTGTCGTCATTTGTCGGTGGCGGATTTGGCGGCAAGCTGTTCGTGCGCGCTGACGCGGTCTTCGCGGCGCTCGGCGCCCGCGCGGCCGGCCGCCCCGTGAAGGTGGCGTTACAGCGCCCGCTGATGATCAACAACACCACGCACCGACCGGCGACCATCCAGCGCATCCGCATCGGCGCCAATCAGGACGGCCGGATCACGAGCATTGCGCACGAGGGCTGGTCGGGCGATCTGCCCGGTGGCCAGCCGGAGACCGCGGTCAACCAGACGCGGCTGTTGTACGCGGGTGCGAACCGGCTGACCGCGACCCGTCTCGCCGTGCTGGACTTGCCCGAAGGCAATGCCCTGCGCGCGCCGGGCGAGGCGCCCGGCATGATGGCCCTCGAGATCGCGATGGACGAAATGGCGGAGAAGCTCGGCATGGACCCGGTGGAGTTCCGCGTGCTGAACGACACGCAGGTCGACCCGGAAAAGCCCGAGCGCCCCTTCTCGCAGCGCCAGCTCGTGAAGTGCCTGCGCATGGGTGCCGAACGATTCGGATGGCAGCGGCGCAACGCCCGCCCGGGTCAGGTGCGCGAGGGAAGCTGGCTGATCGGCATGGGCGTCGCCGCGGGCTTTCGCAACAACCTGCTGACCAAGTCGGGCGCCCGCGTGCGCCTGGACAACCGTGGCATCGTGACCGTGGAGACCGACATGACCGACATCGGCACGGGCTCCTACACCATCATCGCGCAGACGGCGGCCGAGATGATGGGCGTGCCCCTGTCTCAGGTCGTCGTCCGGCTCGGCGATTCGGACTTCCCGGTGTCTTCGGGCTCCGGCGGCCAATGGGGCGGCAACAACTCGACCTCCGGCGTCTTCGCGGCCTGCATGAAGCTGCGCGAAGCGGTGGTCGCCGCGGCCGGCGTGCCGCTTGGCGAGGCGGTATTCGCCGACGGTACCGTGCGCGCCGGCGAACGCGTCGTGCCGCTGGCGGAACTGGCGGGCCCCCAGGGGCTGGCCGGCGAGGATTCGATCGAGTATGGCGAACTCGACAAGAAGTACCAGCAGTCGACCTTCGCGGGGCATTTCGTGGAAGTGGCGGTCGATGCCCATACCGGCGAGACCCGCGTGCGGCGCATGCTCGCCGTCTGTGCCGCCGGCCGGATCATCAATCCGCTCTCCGCGCGCAGCCAGGTCATCGGCGCGATGACGATGGGCGTGGGTGCCGCCCTGATGGAGGAACTTGCGGTCGACAAGCGGCGCGGCTTCTTCGTCAACCACGACCTGGCGGGCTATGAGGTTCCGGTGCACGCCGACATTCCGCACCAGGAGGTGGTGTTCCTCGACGAGGTCGATCCCATTTCTTCGCCGATGAAAGCCAAGGGCGTCGGCGAGTTGGGCTTGTGCGGCGTGGGCGCGGCGATCGCGAACGCCGTCTACAACGCCACCGGCGTTCGCATCCGCGACTATCCGCTCACGCTGGACAAGCTGATCGACCGCCTGCCACCGGTTGCCTGAAGTCGACCGGTCCGAAAAGGCGCCCTGGACATCCGAGGAGGTCGTTCGCCGGCACCTCGCATGCCCCATGCGCTGCGCTCCATGCCCCAGCGAAGCGTCTCACGGCATCACGCCGCTCAGCGCCTTGGGAATGGGAGTGACGATCAGCTTCTGGCTACCCAGGATGATCAGGCTGTTGCCGTCCGGAGTCACCCGCATCCGCGGGCGATAGCACTCGTAGTACGGGTAGTAGCTCGTCTGGCAACCAGGCATGTCAGGAAGAGTGAAGCTGCCGACCGAAGGCGCGTTCACCCGGGTGCCTGCGGGGGCGCTTGTGTCGAAGACATCGACGCTCGGCGGCACCGAATCGCCCGGTTCAACCGCATAGTTCAGCATGTAGGCGCGGCGGCCATCGGGCGACATCTGCGCCGCCCTGACACCCGTGTAGGGTTGAGGCAGGCGGCCCACTGTACCGAAGGCGCGGTCATAGACCACCTGGCCTGACATCAGGAATCGATCTCCGCTATAGCTCAGGCTGCTCAGCCAGTAGAAGAAATCCAGGCCGATCGGATTGACGCGAAAAATGTTGTCGACCGCGTCCATGTAGAGCATCGGCGGCCTCGGCGAGATCGACGCTGATTGCGTGAACATCAACCGGGAGCCGTCGCCCGACACCGCGAAATACGATCCGCCGTAGCAGTTGGTGCATCTCGGGTTCGCAATGGCAGGAACGCGGCCTGGCTGAGCTTTCGGCGTCGCAGCGGTCTTCTGACTTAGCTCGCCGCCGCCAGTCGGCTCAAAGCAGGCCCGCGGCCTGCGCCGCGTCCAGCACGGTGCGGGTCAGGTCTCGAAACTGTGCGCCGAAATCGGACGACGGTGAAGCAGCGAAGGTCGAAGTCCAGATCATCCGACCGCTCCGCACCTCGGTGACGCGTCCGGTCGCCGAAAAGCCAGTCGTCCCCCAGCCACCGATCGGCGCGCTCAGTCCTATTCCTGCGCCGCCGCTGCCACCGAAACTGAAGCCGCCCACCCCGACGGTCACCCCCGAACCCATCGAAGTCGTTGCGGGAGTCAGACCAAGGATGAAGACGGCCCTCGCTCCGGCGGCATTGGCGGTAGCGGCCAACTGTGCCTCCCACTCGCGCGGGTTCATCGCAGTGGTTTCCATCGGGGCGGAGACGGCATTGACGCCTCTGGCCAGCAAGGATCGCTGGAGGTTGTCCTGGCATTGCGCACGGCTCGACAAATCGAAGGTGTCGCACGCCACGAGAACCTTGCCGTCTCGCAGAACGCCCGAGTTCGGTCCCAGGGCGGGATCGATCCATTCGCCCCAACGTTGCGGCGGCGCCGAGCATCCGGCAACCAAGAGCGCCGCCAGTATTGCGACGCGGGCAGAAATCGGCCAGTCCTTCATGTTGCCCCCTGATCCATTGCCGGGAACGCCAGCGTACGCGTCCTCGAATGCAGGCTCGCAGAAGAAAGATCAGTCAGCGCGAGTAGGAGAACGCCCAAGCGGCGCGCGCCGACGTTCAAGTCCGCACGACCCTACAGGCCGCGTTCCGCCCGCGCGCTAGCGTGAGTGTTTTTCCATCCCCTGGAGGCCCCATGTCAGCGAACGACACCCCTATCGCCCCAAATTCCACCAGCCCGAGCAGCATCGACCTGAACTCCGACGCTTCCATTGCCGAATG
>Ga0182007_10001829_pt1 | contig 11101 bp, 6 predicted proteins | sample Sormic07211113_1_FD_123023 | JGI IMG/M metagenome (GOLD analysis project Ga0182007, IMG submission 123023) | Rhizosphere microbial communities from Sorghum bicolor, Mead, Nebraska, USA - 072115-113_1 MetaG | ecosystem: Host-associated > Plants > Roots > Rhizosphere | place: USA: Nebraska... | reverse complement strand
GAAAAGCGTGCCGATCTGGGAAATGGTCTGCGCGATGTCCAGCGCGAACGAACCGATGACCAGGCTGCCCCAGACGCCGGGCGCCTGGATGCCCAGGTAGCCCAGGATCAGGAAGAAGAACACAAAGACGCCGTAGACAGACTTGTGCCAGCCCGGACGGTAGCGGATCGACTTGACCGGGCTGCGATCGAGCCAGGGCAGCAGGAACAGGATCAGCACCGCGCCGCCCATCACCAGCACGCCCCAGAACTTGGCGTCGAAGGCCTTGAGCAGGAAGATGACCACGGCCGCCACGACGACCAGCGCGATCTTCAGGGCCATGCTCGACTTGCCCTTGATGAAGTTCAGGACGGCGGCCGCGGCGATGATCAGCGCGAACACGTTGACCATGTCGTCGGTGGTTGCACGCAGCATCGAATAGAACGGCGTGAAGTACCAGACCGGCGCAATGTGGTTCGGCGTCTTGAGCGAATCGGCCGGAATGAAGTTGTTGTACTCGAGGAAGTACCCGCCCGCTTCCGGCGCGAAGAAGATCACGGCCGAGAAGATCGTGAGGAACACCACCACGCCGAAGATGTCGTGCACCGTGTAGTACGGATGCGACGGGATGCCGTCCAGCGGATGTCCATCGGGGCCGCGGTTGGCCTTGATCTCGATGCCGTCGGGGTTGTTCGAACCCACTTCGTGCAGTGCGATCAGGTGGGCCACCACCAGGCCGAGCAGCACCAGCGGCACGGCGATCACGTGGAAGCTGAAGAAGCGGTTCAGCGTGGCGTCGCTCACCACGTAGTCGCCGCGGATCAGCAGGGCCAGGTCTGGGCCGACGAAGGGAATGGCGGCGAACAGGTTCACGATCACCTGGGCGCCCCAATAGGACATCTGGCCCCAGGGCAGCAGGTAGCCCATGAACGCCTCGGCCATCAGGCACAGGAAGATCGCGCAGCCGAACACCCAGATCAGCTCGCGCGGCTTGCGGTAGCTGCCGTACATGAGGCCGCGGAACATGTGCAGGTACACCACGATGAAGAACGCCGAGGCGCCCGTCGAGTGGATGTAGCGGATGAGCCAGCCCCACGGCACGTCGCGCATGATGTACTCGACCGATGCGAACGCCTGGTTCGCGTCGGGCTTGTAGTGCATGACGAGGAAGATGCCGGTGACGATCTGGATCACCAGGACCAGCATCGCCAGCGAGCCGAAGATGTACCAGAAGTTGAAGTTCTTCGGCGCGTAGTACTTGCCCCACTGGTCGTTCCAGAGCTTGGTGAGGGGGAAGCGGTTGTCGACCCAGTTCAGCAGCTTCTCGCCGGCGGGTGCGTTGGGGGAAATCTCGTGGAATTCAGCCATGTTCTTGTTCCGCCTCAGGCCTTCTTGGAGTCTTCACCGATCAGGAGCTTGGTGTCCGACAGGTACATGTGCGGCGGCACCGGCAGGTTGTCGGGCGCAGGCTTGTTCTTGAAGACCCGGCCGGCCAGGTCGAACGTGGAACCGTGGCAGGGGCAGAGGAAGCCGCCTTCCCAGTCGGCGGGCAGCGAGGGCTGCGGGCCGGCCTGGAAGCGGTCGCTCGGCGAGCAGCCCAGGTGGGTGCAGATGCCGACCACGACCAGCACTTCGGGCTTGATCGAGCGGTGCTCGTTCTGCGCGTACTTGGGGGTGAATTCGTCGGGGTGGCGCTTGGAGAGGGGATCGGCCAGCTGGCCATCCAGCTTGGGGAGTTCCGCGACCTGCGCGGGGGTGCGCTTGAGGATCCAGACCGGCTTGCCCCGCCATTCGACGGTCATTTTCTCGCCGACCTTGAGTGTCGAGATATCTACCTCGACCGCAGCACCCGCAGCCTTGGCCTTCTCGGAAGGCTGGAAAGTGCTCACAAAGGGAATGGCGGTGGCCACGCCGCCCGCTACGCCGGCACAGCTGGATGCGATCAACCACGTCCGCTTGCTTGTGTCGATCCGGGGCGAGCCGGAGGTCATGTCACTCATGGGGATCCTCTTGTCTTCTTCGCTGGAGCAGGGCCAACCTTAACCGTAGCAAGGTCAACCAAGGATTGTAGCGGGGCGCCGGATGGATTTTCAACGGGCCCCAACCCGCGGAAGCGGCGTACAGGCGCGCGACCGGGCATTGCGCGCCATGGCGTGGACCGGCCACCGCCCGCAAGCAGGCGGCACGAGCGCACCGGCCTCAGTTGAGAAGGCCGTGCTGCGTCGCCTCGTGAACCGCCTGGGTCCGGGATTTCACCGAGAGCTTGCGGTAGATGCTCTTGGCATGAAACTCGACCGTGTTGACCGACAGGAAGACCGACTCTGCGATCTGCCGGTTGCTCCACCCTTGCGCGATCAACCGCAGCACGTTGAGTTCGCGCGGCGACAACAAACCGGACGCCGGCTGCGGCCGGGGCCGCGGTTGCGGAGGCGAAATGGCCGCGAATGGAGCAATGCCCTTCGTCCTGGCCGATGCCGCGATCGTGCCCAGGAGACGGCGTGCGACGCGCGAGTCCATCGGTGCACCGCCACGTTCGATCGAGCGCAGCTGAAAGGCCAGTTCGGCGTCGTCTGCCTCCGTCAGCAAGTAGCCCACGGCTCCCGCGGCAATGGCGGCATCCACCAGTTCGCGGTCGTCGGCCGCCGACATGGCGACACTCTCGATCCAGGGATAGGACTGGCGGGCATGTTGAATCAACGACACCCCATCGCGGGCCGGCAGATTCATGTCGACCAGCATCAGGTCATAGGGCAACGCTGCCAGCAGGTTGCGGGCTTCCGCCTGAGTGGACGCGACCACCACGCGCCGACCTGGCGCAAGTCCGCCCAGGATGCGCCGCATGCGCTCGGCCATGGCGATGTCTTCCTCAACGATCAAGGCACTGCGAAAAGTGCCGCCGTAGGAATTCCTGGGCGCTTCGAGCTCCAGCATCGACTGTGAAGACAACGGATGACAAGCAACACTCATGGCGACAACTCCGAACTAGAAATGCTCACTTTCGTTTCAGACACTGCAGGAACAATGCCTACGCAGAGCACTTTGAGTTGCAAATACCTCCGCCACGTCGAATGCCTTGATTTCATTGAGGAATGCGATGCTGCCAATGTGAATTTCAAGCGGCGACCGGCAGCGGCCTGCTTGTCGCGCCATCGCCGTTACGTCCGGCGCATCGAATGCGTTACGTAGCACCGCGAAACACGCCCGGGCGAAAGTCACGACTGCGTCCGTCCCCCGCTGTAGCAGGCGGGGGAATTTGTTGCGGCACATTTATGATGCTGTTAACCTCTTTGCGATAAACACCGAATTTCAAGGGATCAGCATGACGATTTTCAAGCTCTCAACGGCCATGGCCTTGGCCGTTCTGGCAACTTCTTCTGCTTTTGCTCAAACCCCCGGTGCGAGCGATAGAGCACAGATTATCCAGGGCGCGGCCGGCGCTGGTGGCGCCACCAATGCCGCAGTCGGACGAGTCAGCCCCCAAGTGGTTGGTGGCGTTGCCGCCGGCGTGGCGCTCGCTGCCGCCCTGGGCAGCAGCAACGGTGGCAATTCTGGCGGCGGCTTCGGCATTGGCCCTGGCGGCACGACAGGCACCGGCACCACTGGTACCACCGGCACGCGTTAATGCTGCGTGCCCTCCCCTTGGGAGGGCATTCGCTGAAAAGTCCGCGCGTAGGTTCCGCCACGCGATTCTTGAAACGTTGCCTTTGGGCAACGTTTTGTTTGGGCGTTGGCGGTTGCTCCTCCGGATCTTCTGCCATGTTGGATACGGCTCGCCTCCTCTATCGAGGTGCACCCGAATCGGCGCAACCCAACTTCAATCCCAACTACCGCTACCTGAAAACCGTCATTGACGGCCGAACCATTTTCATGGTCCTCGGCTATGTCGACAGGCGCGCCGAAGGGCCGGTGGAAGTCTGGTACAGCAGCTCCGGCGAGGTCGTCAAGCTCCTGAACGGCCACTTGGCAGGGACCACCGGCCTCAGCATCGACTGGCGCACCGTGCGCTTCTCTTCACTTCCTTCATGGCAAGCCGACCCGGGCACTTCTGCTTCGCAAGAGCAGCGGTACAGGCGCGAGCGGGATCTCATGCCGGGCTATCGCTTCGGCATTCGCGATGAAGTCGTTCGCACACCGATCGCACCGCCCGGCGACAGCGCCCTCTCCGGGACTGCCGCCAACTCCTTGCAATGGTATGAAGAGCGCAGCGTGTCGTTGCCCGCAAATTCTTCGCTGCCGAACGCGCGCTTTGCCGTCTCGCTTCTTTCAGGTACGCCTCAAGTCGTGTACTCGGAGCAATGCATTTCCAACGACTTCTGCATGAGCTTCGAGCGGTGGACACCTCCCGCGCCAGCAGCCGGCTCTCCGGCGGGCGCCGGGACATGAGAGCCCCGATTCGCACGCGCAGCAAACACCACTGGCCCCGTCACGTGGCCGTCGCCTGCGCGTTGGCGGCGAATTTCAGCGCGCTGGCACAGACTTGGGACAAGACCGCAGCCAACGCGCCGGCCAGCGATGCCGACGTGCGCCCCGGCGAACGCCTGAGCACCTGGCTGCTGCGCCAGCCCGAGGGTGCCGCTGCGCCCGGCCTTGCATGGCGGGTCCCGCAGGAGCGACTCGCGCAGCAATTCCTCAAGAACACCTTGCTGGTTCGCATCGAAGCAGCGAACCGGCTCGCGGCGCGGGCCGATCAGGTCGAGCGACTGAAGCTGATCACCTGGCTGCAGCAAATGCCAGTCACCGGCCGGGTGGCGCTCGGCGTGGTCGACCCGCGATGGCTGCAGGCCCATCCGGAAGAAGACCCGGTCCTGAGCGCCGGCCAGCAACTCGTCGCGCCGCCGGCCGACCTGAAGACCGTTGCTGTCGTCCGACCGAACGGCGAGCTTTGCCACGTGGCGCACGAAGCCGGCCGGTCCGCATGGGACTACGTCACGGCATGCGAACCCGTGGGCTCCTACGATTGGGCATGGGTTGCCCAGCCCGACGGCCGCACCGCTCGCGTGGGCGTTGCGCCATGGAACAGCCAACCCTCCGATGAGCCGGCCCCGGGCGCGTGGATCTGGGCCGCGCCGCGCGACATGGCCGACCTGGTCGCCGCATCCGAGGGAATCATCAAGTTCCTGGCAACGCAGGGACCTGCGCCACAAGGCAATGACAGCCTCGCGGCGGCATCGCCCGCGCGGATGGATCCGCAGGCTGCGGCAGCCCCTTCAACCACGGCATCCGTGCGCCCGCAACCCGTTCCGCAATACCAGCCCTACCGCGCCAGCGGCAACGACTGGGGCGAAACCGGCTTGCTGCAGACGCCCACAGCCCGAATGGGCCAGGCCGGCGACTTCCGGACCTCCCTGACCAACGTGCACCCGTATTCGCGGCTCAACGTGATGTTCCAGCCGCTGGACTGGCTGGAGGCCGGCTTTCGCTACACGTCCATCAGCAATCGCGCCTACGCAGCCAGCACAACCGGCCAGAGCAACAAGGACAAGAGCATCGACCTGAAGGTGCGGCTCCTGAGCGAATCCGCCTATGTGCCAGAGCTCGCACTGGGCTTTCGAGACCTTGGTGGTACAGGCCTGTTTTCTTCCGAATACCTGGTTGCCAACAAGCGCCACGGCGACCTGGATTTCAGCCTTGGCATCGGCTGGGGATACCTGGGCAGCAGCGGCAACATCCGCAACCCGCTGATCGCGCTGAGCAGCCGATTCAGAACACGCTCCGGTCGTTCATCATCGACAGGTGGCGAGGCGAACTTCGGCTCCTACTTCCGCGGCCCCGCGGCCCTGTTCGGCGGCGTGGCGTGGCGCACGCCCTGGGAGCCGCTGACCGTCAAGCTCGAGTACGAAGGCAACGACTACCAGCACGAGCCGCAGAACAACAACCAGCGGCAACGCTCCCCCTTCAACATCGGCCTCGAGTACCGCTACTCGCCGAACGTGGCCTTCAGCGCCGGCTTCGAGCGCGGCAACAAGGTGATGGTTGGCATCACCTTGTCGACCAACGTCGCATCGATGCGATCCAGCAAGGTCGCCGATCCGCCCCAGCCACGCTTTACACCAGAAGCACCCGCGAATCCGCCCGGGTGGGCATCCACGGCTGCCGAGATCGAGTCCCGTACCGAATGGACGGTCCAGCGCATCGCGCCGCAAGGCAGCGGCCTGCACGTCTGGATCACCGAGAGCAACACCGTCTATCGCGAAGCGCGCGTGCAGCAGATCATTGCGGTGCTGCATCGCGACGCACCGGCATCGGCAAAGACGTTCATCCTGCACTACAACGAACGCGGCCTGGCCATGCACGCACAGGTCGTCGACAGGGCCGAATGGGTGACGGCGCACTACCAGGCGCAAACGCCCGCCGAGAAACGGGCCGTCAGCCAACGCGAGTACGCACCGCCGCAGGACAACAGCGAAGACCGGCTCCTCGAGTTTCCGTCGAAGAACGCGGCCACAACCGCGGCAACGAGCACCTCGCAGCCCACCGAACCCGCGATGGCTGCCTGGGAGCATCACCCCCAGAAATTCTTCTTCGGGTTGACGCCCAGCTTCTCGCAGATCCTGGGTGGGCCCGATGCTTTCGTGCTCTACCAGCTCGGTGTCCAGGCAACGGCCGAGTACCGCTTTACGCGGAGCACCTGGGTGAATGCCGCGCTGAACTGGCGCCTGGTGGACAACTTCGACAAGTTCACCTACACCGCGCCCAGCAACCTGCCGCGCGTGCGAACCTTCCAGCGCGAGTACGTCACGTCGAAGCGCTTGACCATGCCGGTGCTTCAGCTGACCCACGTGGGCCGATTGAACGAAGACCAGTACTACAGCGTGTATGGCGGTGCGCTCGAACCAATGTTCGCGGGCGTCGGCGCCGAATGGCTGTACCGGCCGTGGCGCAGCAAGTTTGCCCTGGGCGTCGACATCAACCATGTGCGGCAGCGCGACTTTGCGCAGGACTTCGGCCTGCGCGACTACAAGGTCAACACCGGCCATGCCACCCTGTACTGGGACACCGGCTGGAACGGCGTGCAAGCCAGGGTCAGCGTGGGCCAGTACCTGGCCGGCGATCGCGGCGTGTCCATCGACATCAGCCGCCGCTTCGACAACGGCGTGACGATCGGCGCCTATGCCACCAAGACCAATGTGTCGGCGGCGCGGTTCGGCGAAGGCAGCTTCGACAAGGGCATCTACATTTCGCTGCCATTCGACGCGCTGCTGCCGCGGTCCAGCAAGTTCTCCGCAAACTTCACCTGGGCTCCCCTGGTGCGGGACGGTGGTGCAAAGCTGGGACGAATCAACCCGCTCTACGAAATGACGACCTCGCGGGACCCGAGGGCGTTCAGCTTCTCGCCGCCGGACGACAACAAGCCCAAGGCGGGGGACAACATTCTGGATTTCGGACCGGCTCAATAACCGCGGCTTGCGAGAGAAGCCTGGCTATCGAATCTCGCACTTGGCGAGCAGAGAAGAAAGTCAGGCGGCTATCGCGATCGGGGATGCGGGCTTGCCACCATCGTCGGGGCGATGATGATGCTCGATGGCAAGTGGCTGGCTCGCGGGCCGCACACGATGCCGCTCCATGTGCACCCAGTCGACCACTTCCAGGTGCGGCTGATAGCCGGACAGCATCTGCTTCAGCGCAGCCTTCAAGGCTGGAACGTCGCTGCTTTCAAGCGTTGCGTTCAGCACATCGAACTGGCGCCAAAGCTCTTCCCAAGGTGGGCAATTTTCGTGCGCCTTCATCACGCGCGGATGAGCCGTGGGCATGGCGTTGTTGCCGATCAGCAGCTCTTCGTACAGCTTCTCGCCAGGACGCAATCCGGTGATGTGCAGCTCGATGTCGCCTTCGGGCGTTGCCTCGTCGCGCACGGTGCGCCCCGAGAGTTCCACCAGCCGACGCGCCAGATCGATGATGCGCACCGGGTTACCCATGTCGAGCACGAACACGTCGCCACCCCAGGCCATTGCGCCCGCCTGGATCACCAGCTGGGCGGCCTCGGGAATCGTCATGAAATAACGCGTGATGTCGGCATGCGTGAGCGTGATTGGCCCACCCGCTTCAATCTGGCGCCGGAACAACGGCACCACCGAACCACTGGAACCGAGCACATTGCCGAAACGGACCATCGAGAAACAGGTTTCGGTACTCTGCTGCGCCAACCCTTGCAACGCCATTTCAGCCAACCGCTTGCTGGCCCCCATGATGTTGGTCGGCCGAACGGCCTTGTCCGTGCTGACCAACACGAAGCGCCGGACCTTGCACTCCATTGCCACTCGCGCCGCGGTGAGCGTGCCGATCGCGTTGTTGCGCACGCCTTCGATCGGGTTGTGTTCGACGAGGGGCACGTGCTTGTAAGCGGCCGCGTGATAGACCGTGTCAGGGCGCCACGCATGCATGATCTCGCGCAGCCGGCGGGCATCGCACACCGAGGCCAGGAGTGGGATGACGCGAACTTCAGGCCCAAGCTCCTCGAGCTCCTGGTGAACGGCATAGAGCGCGTATTCGCTCAAGTCCACCAGCAGCAGGACCGATGGCGAAAGTTGGACGATCTGCCGGCAAAGTTCGCTGCCGATGGAGCCACCAGCCCCGGTAACCAGAACCACCTGGCTGCGAATGTGCTTGTGCAGCAAGTCGGCAACCGGCGCCACCGGATCGCGGCCCAGCAGGTCTTCGATATCCACCTCGAGCAGGTCATTGACTTGCACCTTGCCGTTGGCCAGATCGGCCAGGGCCGGCAATGTGCGCACATGCAGACGCAGCGGCAAGAGCCGATTCAAAATTTCAACGCGACGCAAATGGCTGGCCGACGGCATGGCCAGCAACACATCGGTAATGCCCTGCTTGGCGGCGTTCTGCTCCAACCATTCAACCGAGTGAATTCGCACGCCGTTGATCGTGTTGCCCTGAAGATGGGTCGCATCGTCCACAAAAGCGCAAAGCATCATTTCGCGGCTTTGCGCCAATGCCGCGGCCAGCTGCAGACCGGCGCCGCCAGCACCGTAGATCACCACTTGCGGCAGGGCCTTGCGATGAAGTGCGCTCATGTACAGGCCGCCCAGCCAATAACGCGCAAACATGCGGCAACCCGCAATCGCGAGGAAGAGCAACAGCGGCGCCAGAATGCCCACCGTGCGCGGCACGCCCTTCACGCCGACCACGGAGAACATCAGTGCATAGCCGAGGCCGAACACGGTGCAGGCCCGCACGATCGCCATCAATGCAGCGCTGCCGGCATAGCGAAAGATGGCCCGGTACAAGCCGAAGACCACAAAAAGCGGCAACGCCAGGACCACGGCCATCACCGGCGCCGACCATTGCACCCCGCGCAGGGTTACCCATTGCTCATACCTAAAACTGAACGCCAGCCAAACGCAAAGCAAGCACAAAGCCGCATCCACGGCCAATGCCAGCAAGCGTTTGGCAGGACGTGGCAGCGCAAGCAGCGGGGCAGCCAAACGATTGATCACCTGAGTTCCACCCGCCGGAAGCGTTGTTTCATTTCTTCATTTTCTGTGAAGAAATACCAGGGCACACCCCCTGTTCTGGGTATTCCGCCACGGTCAGATGTGAGTTTGTGTATTGTTTGTGTCGAGACAGGTGGCGTGGTACTGAAGAAGATTTCCCTTTCTTCGAACCGAAGCCATGCTCAGTACAAGCTGCAAACTCAAGCCGCTTCCTTGTACTTGTACTCGGTATAACGGTAGCCACCGTACTTGTAGCCGTAGCTTCCGTAGTGCCTGCGCGAGAGGTCCATGCCATTGAAGACCACGCCGTTAACTCGCTGCCCCGCGTGCGCCAGGCGCTTGACGCTCTCGTTGAGTTCACCAAGTTGCGTGAGGCCGTCGCGAGCAACCAGCAGGATGGCCCCGGTATGTGCGGCCACTGCCGCGGCATCAGCCGCAACCAGCACCGGTGGGCTGTCGATCACCACCAGGTCGTACTGGGCAGACATGGCATTCAGCAAGTCGCCCAGCCTGGACGACAACATCATGTTCGCCGGGTTAACCGGGTAGTTACCGGTCGTAAGAACGTCGAGGTTAGGTACAACCTGGGCATGGATCGCCTGCTCCGTGGTCAGGTCTCCCACCAATACATCGGCGAGGCCGCCCTGCCGTGGAAGGCCGAAGGCTTTCTGAATGTGCCCCTTGCGCAAGTCGGCATCGATCAGCAGCACGCGTTTGCCGGCCTGCGCCATGATCACTGCGAAGTTGCCGGAAACAAAGCTCTTGCCCACGCCCGGCGTCGCGCCAGTGATGAGCACCCGGTTGTTCCCGGATTCCATCAAAGTCAGCTGCAGGGAGATGCGCAGGTTGCGCAAACTCTCTATGGCGACACTTCCCGGCTCGGTGACGGCCAGCAATTGAACACCGCCGGCACCGCCGGCAATGCGCTGAAGAATCTTCTCCTGCTCGACGGCAAGGGGGACAACGGAATAGACGTTCAATCCGAGACGATCTTCGATCTCTTGAGGATTCCGAATGCCGTTGGCCATTTTGCTGCGCAGGATGGCCAGCGAGATGCCAGCCAGCAAACCCAGCACCAGCGACAGCGCCACAACCAGCGGTTTCTGTGGCCTAACAGGTCTCTTGGGCTCGGTGGCCTTGTCGAGCAAGCGCACGTTGCCGACCTTGCCTTCCTTGACGAGGCGCAATTGCAGCGAGCTGTTGAGCAACGATTTGTAGAGTTCGCCGTTGACGCGAACGTCTCGCTCCAGCCGCAATGCGTCTCGCTGCTGAACCGGCATGGCGCTCACGCGGCGGTCGATGGCATCGAGTTCATGGCGGAAGGCAGCGATTTGCCCATCGACCACGCGCACCTTGGGGTTCGTTTCAGTGAAGCGCGAGAGCAAATCGCGTCGCAGTTGCTCTGACTCGAGCTTCTTGGTCTCCAATTGCACAGCCTGGCTCAAGATTGCCTTGGCTTCCTCATCGAAGGCAACGGTTCCGTTCTTGTTCCGGAAGTTCGCGTACGCGTCTTCAGAGCCTTCGAGCTGCTTCTTGAACTCGGGCAGTTGCCGATCGAGAAATTCGAGCGTCTTCTCTGCCTCGGCTGCCTTGCGTTCGACGTTTTGATGCACGTACTGCGCGCCGATTGCATCAAGGATGCGCCGCAAGCGATCGCGATCGCTGTCTTCCAG
>Ga0182007_10001826_pt1 | contig 11107 bp, 11 predicted proteins | sample Sormic07211113_1_FD_123023 | JGI IMG/M metagenome (GOLD analysis project Ga0182007, IMG submission 123023) | Rhizosphere microbial communities from Sorghum bicolor, Mead, Nebraska, USA - 072115-113_1 MetaG | ecosystem: Host-associated > Plants > Roots > Rhizosphere | place: USA: Nebraska... | reverse complement strand
GTGAAAACTTTAAAGAAACCGTCATTCAGCACTTCAGAGGCCTCATATCGGTTAGTGGTGTACCGCAAACAAATGCTCATGGCAAAGTTATAATACTCCTGGTAGAGTAACTTTTGACTATGCCTATCGTTTTTTAAACATCCGTCAAGCAGCTGCGATAACTTCTCTTCCATTATGCGGCATCTTACCAATTATGGATCTGTGCTTAATTAGCATAAGTTATTTTAAGTCAACTTGTTTTAATTTTCACCATTTTGATTCATTTTTTTTATCCTTTGATAAGTTAAAAGTTCTGGAGATACTGAATCCCCAGCGAAATTCACCTTTTGTCCATGAACTGCTTGTGTTTGGGATATATTGATTTTCAAGGATGGCAGTAGCATTCGTAAAGATCAGGTTGAAAACATGCCCTCCGGTTTCGATTTCAAGACCAATGCCCAAAGGATCATAAAAGCGGAAATCTTTCTGACTTAGAAAATAATCTTTGCTTTCTGCGCTCCTGAAATGATGGAAATAATCCGCAATAATAGCCATCCTTTTGTTAAATTTCATCCTGCCGCCCAGACCCAGTGCGAAGCTGTTATTCTTGTCCATAAAAGGCACAAAATTCCGCCTTATATAAGTTGGCGTGAGGGCAAAAGACAGGTCATCATTGAATTTCCTGGCAATGATAACCTGTGAAACATAGCTCATGCGGTCGCCGAAATTGTTAAAAGCAGCATCTGAAGTTTGCAGGTCGGTTTTTTGCATTACTGAAACAGCTGCATTTCCAAATAAGGTAACGGACACCGGGAAATAATTATCTTCAGTTTGTTGCAAGAGCCGATATTTCAGGTTCAAATACACCAGTTGTCTTTGATCTGTTCCGGTACCATTTGGCGCACCTTTAACCCTGCCGATTCCTGCGCTTAACTTATCAGTGATTCCGTAATTAAAGCCAATCAGGATGTCTGTGGAATTGTCCAGACCGAAAAAATTATGGACCCCGCCATTAGCTCCGCCGATATCGCCGAAACGATGCAGGACCAAAAACACAAGGTCATTTTTAGGGGTTGTCTCATTCGACTGCCCATTAATGATTTGTGGAGATTTAAAGGTGGCAATCACAGTCTCTCTTCCTTGTCGCCCAGTGGTGTCCTTAAACAATTTACTTAAATCTTCCTGCGCCTTCAAATTCGCTGAAGAAACACAGGTGAATAATAAAATAAGCAGGAGTTTCATAATCAATAAATTTTAGTGTACATACTATTATTGTTTAATCATGTGATCTTCATTGTTTAGGAGCAGGCGCTATAATCATGGCTTATCTAATCATTGCTTATTTACAGCAGGCTGTTGAATAGCCGTAGGATGATAAACTGCCGAAACCTGCACCTCCACTATTTCCGCAATATTTCTGATCACCAGCCTCGGTATTTTGATTTGATGATCAGCCAGCCTGACCTGAAATTTAGCATGAGCTGTTATTTTACCCTGCTCCACAACAAGCTGTCCTTTCACGGTATAATTCTTGGGTACATTGTGAATATTCAGGATACCACTGACAGTAACCGGATAAGATCCTGCTTTTGAAAGATCCACAGCATCTACAATATTCCCTTTAAATTCGGCAAACGGATACTTGCTGCTTTCCATGTAGTTTTCATTGAAATGTTCCTGCATTAATTTTTTTCTGAATTGAAAACTGCGGATGCTGACCTTGAAATAAAGAGACCGGGATTTCATATCTATCGCGGAGACCCCCTTCTCACTATGAGCACTGATATTTTCTATAGGCGCTTCTGAAAAAAAACTAAATACAACCTGATCATCAGTATAAATCTGCTGTGCCCCGTTCAGTTTGGGGATCAATAACAGGAATAATATAGCTAACACTGGTTTCATCACTCAAGTTTTTCTGATACCTAATTTATTTTTTACTGGTTATGAATTCATTAATTTACCTGACCTTCTGGACTACAATTCTTTAGCCAGATGTTAAGAGAATCTCTTGTTGATTTAGGCAGGGGGGCTTTCCCTTGAGGCATGTCTGCCTGGTCGGTAATGACCCTGAAGAAAAACGAACTTTGCGTATAGGCATGAACACCGGCATAAGTAGTGAAATTACCAGGGCCCAATGTGTTGCCTCCTTTATGACAGCTGATGGTACAGTTTCGGGCAATGATATTTTTCACATAATTATTGTAGGTAATGTTTTGATCTGGAAATTCCGGTGTACAATTAATCGGTCCTTCAGGCCCGGCCTCCTTTGGGGCCATTTTTGTACAGCTGTAATAAAGGGCCCCAAAGGCAAGCAGAATAAAGAGTAATCTTTTCATAACAGGCTTATTAGTAACCGGAATGATTAATAACCAGTGCCACCACCACCACTTCCAGTAGTTCCAGTTTTAGTTAAAGTAGCGAGTATTTCTCCTGCAGGGAAATTAACGGTATGGATCTGTGCATAGAGTTTTCCTGCTGCCAGGTCATTTCCTTGATCAACAGTTAAAGTAGCTTTACCAGTATAAGTTCCGGAAAGTGTAACTGGGAAGTTATCAATAGGGATGATGATCGGACCTGCATCATGGAAGTGCATGCCTACAGGATTAGATCCCAAACCACTCCAGGTAATGACGTAAGATAATTCCCTGGTTGTTGTATTATAGGTGGCCGTTGTGGTGCCTGTTGCTGTAGTGGTTACATTGTCGGATGATTTCACAAAGTTACCAGCGTAACTGACCATCGTCGGTGCTGGCGTTCCTCCATTATTCTTATTACTTTTACTACAAGAGGCAACTCCTATTGTGATAAGGAGTAACATAAAAGGAAAAGCATTTCCTTTTATAAAATTAATTGCACTTTTCATTGTTTTATAATTTAAATTAAACCTTTTGTCCCCTTCAATGATGAAGGTTTAGTGCTGCAGCGCTTATATACAGTATACGGGAGGGAAGAGGGAAATGCTGCTTGGTTTAATATATTTTTTTGTTTTTGACCAGTGGAAGATCAAGAGCTTAGTGCAAGGGGGAATAACTGCGCTTATTTATAATAATCAATGTTCTCCTTGATCAATATATCTATAGGCATATAGTTAATTTTATCGGTATTAATATTCAACAGTAGTTTATCTGTAAGCACCCTAACCGCTTTATAACCCTGTTCTTCAGGTCTTTGTCCAATCAACAAACTGATAACACCTTCTTTCAGCAAGTTCCTGTTTTTTTCAATCAGGTCATACCCCATTAAAAAAGCGATTCCTTTATTGCGGGATTTCAGGTAATTACCCAATACATGACAGGTTGAATTAAAGGTTATAGCCCCCTGGATGGCAAGAGCGACATCCTTCTCAAAGACGGTATCCAAAGCAGCCATATTATCTACTGCTGAATTGATGTTTAAGTCGACATAAATGATGTTTCCGGAAAAATCTGACTTTCCAATATAGTCCAGGAAACCTTTTTCCCTGTTGATCACCTGGTTGGATCGTTCCCCTTTTTGATTAGACATATGGGAAATTAAAATGTCAGCAGTGTTGTCAATTCTCCCTGTCATAATCTTTGCAGCGACGGCACCACTGTCATAGGAATTCATTCCAAAATAAGCCAAAGGGTTTTGATCTTCAATATGAGCATCAATGTAGGTATATGGAATGTTTTTAGCGTCTAAAATCTTAGAAAGGTGAATGACATGATCCCTGAAAAAGTTGGCCATAACCACCCCATCGAATTCCAAGGCAAGTAATTCTTTTATGGAATTGGCGAAGGTTTCCTCATCATACTGATCAAAAAACAGTGTCTCAAAAGAAATTCCAGAGGTTTTAATTTCAGCTGCTGCTTTATTAAAACCATTAGCCACATACATCCAATAATCGTCTGGATAATATGCCGGTATAAGGGCCACTATTTTGTGGCGTTTTTTTGACACAAGGGACCTGGCAAAGATATTTGGAGTATAGTTTACCGATTTAAGCACCGCTTTTATCTTTTGAAGCTTTTCTTCAGAGACATTTCCTCTGTTATGGATAACCCTATCTACGGTTCCAATGGAAACACCAGCCATTTCTGCTATATCTATTATCCTTATATCTGGTTTTTCTTTCATTTATAGCGATTTGGTTTTGTCAATGTAATGATATTTATCCACTTGTATATTCCTTTTTACAGGTGTTTTCTCCAGGATATCAAAGACCTGCAGCTGCTTTTCTTTTTAGCGCAACTTTCTGCGATTAATGGACCGCTTCAGCGCTGTTGCCGCATTGTGGTAATAGCGTTGTGCTGTAACCCGGAACAGGTCATAAATCAAGGCAAAAAACAAGACAAATACCGGAATGTAAAAAGATTGGAATCCCCATTGATAAAAAATGTAGGCACCCAGAATTGCACCGGCCATAAAGGAGCCGATAATAAAAAGACGGAGCAAAATTTTGGACTTAAGCACACTAAGGTCTTTCACTTTTCGACCAATCAGTTGAGCGAGTTCAATGCCAAGGTCTGTAAAAGTCCCCGTGAGGTGTGTTGTGCGCACCACTGAACCTGATATCACGGAAACCAGTGCGTTCTGTAAGCCCATGGCAAAGAGGAGACCTCCGGCAAAAAACTCTTTAGAAGCGATGGTCGCATCAAACGTATGACCATAAATGGCCGTAAAAAGCAGGATAACCATTTCTATTAAAATAGGGAGGCCATAAGAAAACCTGCTGTTTTTATCCATTAAGGTGGTAATTAAGCTGGAACAGAAAGCACCCGCTAAAAAAAGGAACATCCACAAAGCAACCATTCTGGCGGTAGAAAAATCCTGAAATGCGATACTTTCCGCAAAAAGAGCCACATGGCCGGTTACATTGGTTGTTAATACCGAAAAACCTAGAAAACCTGCGGCATTCACAAAACCTGCCGTCAGCCCAAGTAAGGTGGCTAACCTCAGGTTGTGCCTTGGCGTACGCTTAATTCCTCTATGTCGTAACATACTGACGCGAAGTTATCACCTTTTGATGAATCCACCTATGAAAATCCATCATGACCTGGATGGGGATCATTGTCTGTGGGAGGTTGCTGGCTTACTAATTTGTTGATTAATAAATCAACTTCTTTAATTTATTTTATTAATCCTAAGCCTGTTATACTGTTGAATAAAAATCGGGCACACGTTGTAAACGACGTTACAAAAGGTAATCAGCAGAGGAATCATAAAGTAATTTTGAAAGAAACTCAGCAAAGTGGTCATCAGGAAAAAGATAAAACAAGTAAAATGATAACGTTCATACATTGCAATGGTATTCAGGTAATTCTGCATTTTGCGAACATCCTGAATCACTTTGTAATGCGGGTTTCTTTTTCTGAACAGCATATTGATAAAGTCGCCATTTTGAACAAATTTCTTGATTGTCTTTACACCATACCTTCTGTAAAAATCAGGGTTATTGCTCAATTGCATTGCATTAAAGAAAGAAGCAGGTAAAAGGCCGCCCAGGGTACTGATGGCAATTGATCCATAGAATAATATATCCGGGTATCTGCCCATCCAATACCAAAGCACGGGCAGGAAGCTGAGCACTGTCCAAAACACGTTGAGTAAATGGTTGCACGCCTGGGTTTTAAAATCCGGCTTTGTCCTTTCCATGACTTAAATTGTTTAATCAAGATAATCTAGAATCAATAAATCCAGCTGTTAGAATTTTTACCAGCGCTGATGGATAATTCTTACTTTAAATAAGTAAATTTAAGGTAAGCAGATCTCCACTAAATATAAATAAAATATTTAGAAAAAACAGCTCCTCTCCTTCCCATAATCAAGACATTACCCGAACAACAGCAAGCATAATCAGCGATGAAATTTGAAGATAATGAAAGCAACAAGAATTACATTTCAGTCGGCGCTTTGGTTAACGATAGGATGGATACTCTGTTTTGTAAACAGCGTGGCACAAACCAAATACATCAAAGCAAATGGAATTACCATTGCTTATGAATCATTTGGTGATACAGCAGCAGAAACGATTCTTCTTATTCATGGAACTGGTGCACAGCTGGTGGACTGGCCGGTTGAATTCTGCGAGGCTTTGGCCAATCGGGGTTATCGGGTGATCCGTTTCGACAACAGGGATGTCGGCTTATCTACAAAATTCGATTCACTGGGTGCACCGGATTGGGAAGCGATCAAGCCCTTCCTGAAAAAATGTGAACCAGCACCGCTGCCCTATACTTTGGTGGATATGGCCGAAGATGCAACAGGATTACTGGATGCTTTGAATATTGAAAAAGCCCATATTGTAGGCGGTTCCATGGGTGGTGCCATTGCACAATTGATAACAATCAACCATCCGGAAAAAGTGCTGACACTCACCAGTATCATGTCCTCCTCTGGGAATCCAGATTTGCCCCAAGGGGATGAAAAAGCAATAAAAGCGATGAACACGCCACCACCAAACACTAAAAACCCGGATACCCTGGCCACTTACCTCGTTAACAGGTATAAAGCACAGGGCAGCCTTGATGATGAAGCTACTTTAAGAAAAAAGGCATTATTGCATATCAACCGTTCCTGGTATCCTGAGGGAACAACCAGACAAGTTGCCGCTGAACTGATTGGCGATAATTGCGACCGCAGAGCTGCGTTGGCCAAAATTCAGGTTCCTACCATGGTGATACATGGTGACGCTGACCCTTTAGTAAAATTAGCCTGTGGTAAAGAAGTCGCTGCCGTGATACCACATGCCCAACTATTCGTGGTTAATGGCATGGGTCATGTGCTATCAGATAAATTTATACAAACCGTTACTGATGGCATCATCAACAATACAAAAAGTATAGAAGAGGAATCCAACAAGGTGACTTACTATGCAAAACAATAAACGGTGATGAAGCTATCATCAGCTTATATTCATTTCTTTACTATTACTATAGAAAAGGTATTGCATAGTTTTGACTTTTAATTCTTAAAAGTTCAACTTCCTGTTGTTATTTTTGTATAGCTTAAAGCAATATTTAAATTAAAGACTATGGGATTAATGGGTTATTATCTTATTGCCGGGGTCATGTTTATTGTTGGGCTTATGGTGAGTAACCGGCTCAAAAGTAAATTTAACGAATACAGTCAGGTTGGACTCCGGATCGGTTTGAGTGGCAGGGAGATTGCAGAAAAAATGCTTTCAGACAATGGCATTCATGATGTTCGCGTGCTTGCTACCCCTGGTCAGTTAAGTGATCATTATAACCCGGCCGATAAAACCATTAACCTCAGTCCGGATGTTTATGAAGGAAGAAGTATATCTGCAGCGGCAGTAGCCGCACATGAATGTGGCCATGCCGTGCAACATGCCACTGCCTATGAGCTCCTGAGTTTGCGCAGTGCCATTGTTCCCTTGGTAAATATCAGCTCCCAGCTTTCACAATGGATTATTCTTGCCGGAATGGGCTTTTTAATTGGTGGATCAAATCCGACCATTTTCCTTATCGGGATTGCATTATTTGCCATCACCACCCTATTTACGATCATTACGCTGCCCGTTGAATATGATGCCAGTAACCGCGCGTTAAAATGGCTTGAAAACAATAACATGACCACTCCTGCTGAACATGATAAAGCCGCTGATGCCCTTAAATGGGCTGCACGGACCTATGTAGTTGCAGCAATCAGTTCAATTGCAACATTGCTTTACTACATCCTGCTCTTTGTGAATGGCAGGAACAATGAATAAAATTGAACAGGATATTCAGTTTACAGGTGTAAATTGAAATTTATTGACACCAAAGACACGTAATTAAGCATATTATGAAGATCCTGATCGTTGAAGATGAATACGAACTTGCACAAAGCATTGCTGAATACCTTTCCTCCCAAAAATACTTATGTGAATTTGCTGTTGATTACCAGGAAGCACTGAAAAAGATTGGGGCACATGATTATGATTGTATCTTACTGGACCTGATGCTTCCGGGTGGAAATGGCATGAAGATACTCGAGCACATCAAAATGAGACAAAAACAGGATGGCGTAATCATTATTTCTGCAAAGGATTCATTGGAGGATAAAATTAGGGGGCTTCATTTGGGGGCAGATGACTACCTGGCTAAACCTTTTCATTTATCTGAACTTGCTGCCAGGATTTACTCCTTAATCCGAAGGAAAAGTTTTGAGAACACAAATATCATTCAGCAAAATGAACTTCAAATTGATTTACTAGGAAAAGTTGCCTCCGTTAATCAACAACAACTTCCCCTCACCAAAAAGGAACTGGGCCTGCTGCTTTATTTTATTGCCAATAAAAACAAAGTAATCTCTAAAAATGCCCTTGCAGAACATCTTTCGGGAGACCTTGCTGATATGCTCGACAATCATGATTTCATTTATGCCCATATCAAGAATTTAAAAAAGAAACTCAGTGAAGCTGGTTGTGCAAATTACCTAAAAACCATTTATGGTACCGGGTATAAATGGGAAAAATGAAGAAACTACTCTACAAACCACTCAGGGCCTTTGCTTTATATTCTCTTTTAGTCCTGGCATGTAGTATCCCCGTTTATTTTCTCATCATCGATTATATCTGGACCAGGGAAATATCGCAGCATAACCGTATAAAAAGTGAGTCGGCAAAGCAAAATCTTCAGGCATTAAAGCTTCAGGAAAGAGAACTTGAACAAGGCATTGCTTTATGGAACAAGCTGCAACCTGATGCGAAAATTAAGGAAGTTAAAGCCCTGCTACCTGACAGCAGTTATAACATTTACCGCAAAAACCAATACATTCCCAGCAAAGGTTACGACCGTTTCCAGGGGCTGGTCTCTTATTTTGAATTGAACAACAAATTTTACAGCATTACCGTAGAATCCAATGTAGAAGAAAGTTACGAAACGATTTTTGCCATTACGGGTATAACCACTTTCTTTTTCATTATTTTGCTTACAGGCTTTATCATTTTAAATAAAAAGATATCTAAAAGACTTTGGAAGCCATTTTACCAAAGTCTGCAAAAGATCAGCGCTTTTAATTTGAGCAGTCAGCAGAAGCCCGGTTTTGAGCAAACAGACATTGCTGAGTTTGAAGAAATGAATGCCAGTATCTCCAGGCTTATAGAAAGCAACATTAATGTTTACCGGCAACAAAAGGAATTTACGGAGAATGCCTCCCATGAATTGCAGACTCCCCTGGCCATTGTTCAATCAAAGCTTGATTTGCTGCTGCAAAGCAGTTCATTATCACAAGTGCAATCGGCAATTATTGATCAAACCAACCACGCTTTAGCCAGGGTGTCCAGAATTAATAAAAACTTGCTGTTACTTGCTAAAATAGAGAATCAGCAATTTTCAGATCAGGAACAAATCGACCTTTCTGCACAGTTACAAGATCAGATTTCCCTGTTTTCAGATTTTCTGTCTGGCAAAAATTTAAAAATAGAACATCAAATTGAAGCCAATATCACCATAAAAACCAATAAGGTACTCTTAGAGATCTTGCTGACTAATTTATTAATGAATGCCATCAGGCACAATGTTAAAAATGGCTTGATCCATATCACCCTTAAAAAGGATAATTTACGGATTTCAAACACAGGAATAACAGGCTTAAACGTTGAAAAACTTTTTCAAAGATTTTCTACTGCCTCTTCACAAAACCCGGGGACCGGATTAGGACTTGCCATCGCAAAGGAAATCTGTAACCGGCAGGGATGGCAATCCAATTATCGATTTGAAAATAATCAGCATATTTTTTCGATATCCCTATCGCATTCAGGATTTCTACCAAATCAGTAACTAACCTTGGTCAATCAACTATCTGTTTCTAATTACCTTTAATGTAAAAACATGATGCTTAGGACACTGTCAATTTTGGTGCTGTTGTTTCCCTTTATCCTTTATGCTCAAAATTCCCCGATTACCATTTCAGGGATAGTAAAAGATGAAAAGAAAAGCCCTGTTCCCTTTGTGAATGTTGTCCTTAAAAAGCAAACAGACAATAGCTTTGTCTCCGGCACCATAACCAATGAAGAAGGTTTATATACCTTATCCGGAATAAAAAGCGGAAATTATATGCTTGAATTTTCTGCTGTTGGTTACCAAACTCATAAACAGGAAACGCTGGTTGGAGAACTTAGTTCATTTCTGGACCTTGGCATTATTGAATTAAAGCAGGATACAAAACTATTGAAGGAAGTTACTATTTCAGGAAAATCACTAGATGGCATTTCAGATCAAATGGACAAGAAGACTTTTGTCATCGGAAATAACGTTAGCCAAACCGGCGGTTCAGTTCTGCAAGCCATCCAAAACCTTCCGGGTATTAATATACAGGATGGAAAAGTACAACTACGTGGAAATGATAAAATAGTGGTATTGATAGATGGAAAACAAAATGCCATTACAGGTTTTGGCAGCCAGACCGGGCTTGACAACCTCCCCGCGTCTGCCATTGAAAAGATAGAGATCATTAACAACCCATCGGCCCGCTTTGATGCCAACGGCAGTGCTGGAATCATCAATATCATTTACAAAAAAAATGTAGCGGAAGGGCTGAACGGAAAAATAAGCATGATATCAGGACTTGGTGCCTTATGGCAACAAAGGGAAAACCTTCCCTTAATCCGCCCACAATACCAATCAACGCCTAAGCTGAATCCTTCCCTATCCTTAAACTACAAAAAAAATAAAATTAACACCTTTTTACAGGGAGATTTGCTCTTCACTAAAACCCTAAACCGGAATGATTTTGCAGAACGTATTTATGATGATGGCAATATTATTAAACAACAAGTAAAAAGAAACCGGACCACCTCGTTTGCTACGGTAAAAACTGGCTTTGATTGGCAGCCAGATGAAACAAATACATTTACAGTTTCAACCTTTTTTAACAGGGAAAAAATAATCGACCTTGGCGACATCCCTTACTTTAACAATGATTTAACACAGCGAATGCGCTTGTGGCAATTTCTCGAAGATGAGGTGAAATATACAGTTACAGGCGCTGCACTTTATCGGCATCAATTTAAGCGGCCTGGCCAGGTATTAAATGCTGCTTTCAATTATACTTTTCACCGGGAAGATGAAAAATACTTCTTCACCAATATCATGCCTGCCTATACTGGAGCAGATGCATTTAAACTCCTTTCTGATGAGCATGTAGCCGACCTTAATAT
>Ga0182007_10001825_pt1 | contig 11108 bp, 12 predicted proteins | sample Sormic07211113_1_FD_123023 | JGI IMG/M metagenome (GOLD analysis project Ga0182007, IMG submission 123023) | Rhizosphere microbial communities from Sorghum bicolor, Mead, Nebraska, USA - 072115-113_1 MetaG | ecosystem: Host-associated > Plants > Roots > Rhizosphere | place: USA: Nebraska... | reverse complement strand
TGCTGGTTCAGCAAATCAACGCGCAGCTGATTCGGCCACCAGTCTTTGTTCGTTGTGCCGCCGCCGGCAGGGTGGAAAGGACATTTGGCTTCAGTTGACATGGGGATCTCCTTTGTCGTGGGTAAGTTGGGTGACTACTGCAACATCTCTTTAACCAAGTCGTTCGGGCCAACAGTTTGTGAACTTTGATTATCGCCTATTACTGCGCCCTTATCCCGAGTGGGAGCTGCTGCAATACCTGGACCGCTGCCAAGGGCAATGACCGCCACTGCGATGGTCGCTAGACATAGAGCTGGCAGCCCGATATAGCGCCCGGGAAGTGAAGTATTTGTCACGAAGCATCTCTTGATTATGAAATGGCATATTTATAATAATTCCAATTCGTCGATAAATGAAATTAATTATTTCCATTAAATCGATAGCGCTATTCAATCGCTTTAATTGCAATCGCTTTAATTGCAATCACTCTGATCGTACGCTCCGCCATATGCTGAGCTTTCTCAAGTGCACTATTCATCGGTGATGCTGGCCGCTAAGCTCATGAACCAGGTCAACCAGTGCGCGCAGGCTTGCGGCCATGTGCCGGCCTTGCGCGTAATAGAGTGCCAGACCGGGAAGTGATGGCGTCCAATCGTCCAGTACACGTATCAACCGCCCAGCCTCGATGTCTTCAGCGACGTACCACTCGCCCAGATACGCTAGACCGGCGCCCACGCGCGCGGCATCGTAAATCAAATTGGGTTCGTCGAGCGTGAGCACTCCGGGCACATCGACGCTAATCGTCTCGCCACGTCGCGCAAACTCCCAAGGTGAGGCTGCACCGCTGGGAAACCGAGTGCGAACACACCGATGCGCGGCAAGGTCGGCCGGCGACACCGGGATCGGGAACTCAGAAAAGTACCCGGGAGACCCAACCACCGCCATGCGCAGTTTCGCGCCGACAGGCACCCTGACCATATCGCGCGGAACCATTTCGCTCAGCCGGATGCCGGCATCGTAGTCTTCACCCACGACGTCAATCATGCGCCCCTCGGTAACGATTTCCACTTTCATTTCCGGATAGCGCCGCAGGTACTCCGCGATTACCCTCGAAAAGACCATCCGCGCCGCTCCGGCGGAGGCATTAAGGCGCAGCGTTCCTTTTGGAGTCTGCCGGTGCTCGTTAATTCCCTCTATGGCGCCGTGAATCTCAACCATGGCCGGCGCAACGCGCGCAACGAACTGCTCTCCTGCCTCCGTCAGGGCGACACTTCGTGTGGTCCGATTAAACAGACGCACACCGAGTCGCGCCTCCAGCCCGGCCACCGCATTGCTCACGGCGGTCGTGGACATCCCAAGCGCTGTCGCCGCTGCCCGAAAACCGCGGCATCGGGCCACGGCAAGCACCGCCTCCAATTCGATCAGACCTGATTTATGCATTGTTCCGATTTTCGTGATGATTCATCATGTTTTATCTATCTTATCAGGCTAGTTGCTCGCGCGTAGACTTACAAGCACAGGCCAGGTTTGGCTGCACTTCAAAGGAACAATCATGCGACTTCTCGACCAACTCTATATTGACGGTGCCTTCGTGGCGCCACACGGCACGGACACCTTCGACGTTATCAACCCGACCACCGAGCAGGTCATCGCCATAGTCACCTTGGCTGACGCCGTGGACACGCAGCGAGCCGTCGCTGCGGCAAATCGAGCCCAACCCGCATTTGCCCGAACCACCAAGGCGGAGCGCATCGCCATGTTGACGCGACTGCACGCAGCCATCCTGGCCCGCGCCGACGCGCTGCGTGACGCCACGATCGAGGAATACGGTGCGCCTGTGTCGCGCGCAGCCTGGATTGCAAATTTCTCAGCGCAGTCCTTCCTCGACGCCGCCCAGGTATTGGAGAGCTACGACTTCACGCGGCAAATGGGGAGCTCAAGCGTGACGATGGAATCGGTAGGCGTTGCTGCACTCATTACACCGTGGAATAGTTCTGCAGGGTCCATTTGCAGCAAGCTGGCCATGGCAATCGCGGCGGGCTGCGCTTCAGTGATCAAGCCTAGCGAGATGAGCGCCCTCCAAAACCAAATTGTAATGGAAGCGATTCACGACGCCGGATTGCCGGCGGGCATCGCCAATGTGGTAACGGGGCGCGGCGACATCGTAGGTGGCGAATTGAGCACGAATCCGAACGTTGCCAAGATCTCCTTCACAGGCTCGACAACCGTTGGCCAGATCATCCAGCGGGCGGCTACGGCTACCATGAAGCGGGTCAGCCTTGCACTAAGCGGCAAGTCGCCCACCCTCATTCTGGACGATGCCGACCTCTCGCAGGCCGTTCCCCTCGCTCTGAACGCTGCCTTCATGAACAACGGCCAAGCCTGCATTGCCGGCTCTCGTCTGATCGTGCCGGAGGGGCGTTTAGCCGAAGTGATCGAAATCGTCAAATCAGTCGTTGCTCAAATGAAGGTGGGCGAGCCGAGCGACCCGGCTACTGTTATTGGTCCGCTCGCCAGTCGAGCTCAGTTCTCGCGTGTGCAAAATTACATCCAACTTGGGTTGCAACAAGGCGCCACACTGATTGCTGGCGGTGAGGGCCGGCCGGAAGGTCTTGAGACGGGATATTTCGTCAAGCCGACTGTCTTTGCAAACGTTCGCAACGACATGGCCGTTGCGCGTGAGGAGATATTCGGCCCCGTGCTCTCCATTCTCACGTATCGAAGTGAAGCCGAAGCCGTTGAGATAGCGAACGATACGATCTACGGGCTTCAGGCCTATGTGCATTCGACCAGCGTGGAACATGCCAAGGTAGTTGCCACGCAGCTGCAGGCCGGTCGTGTATTGATAAACTGCCTCCAGCACGATCCGCTCGCGCCGTTTGGCGGCTTCAAGCAGTCGGGGATCGGCCGCGAATATGGCGTGCTCGGGTTGGAGTCGTATCTGGAAGCGAAGACGTTAATTGGCGCGTAAGCACCGAAATATGATGCGGAACACCTGCGTAACGGATTCAAGGTAAACTGCCGGCTGAATTTTTGTTTGGCGCTTAAACGGCAGGTCGAATAAACTTCACCTCTTGGGAAATGTGGCTTGCATTCAAGGATACGTTGTCTCCATGTAATCGCAGTTTCCAGACAAATTCAGCGCGCCCTTAAGGGGGCAGGACGCACCAAACCAATGCGGCAGCGCCAACCGCCACATCAACCGCAAGGAGATTAAAGTGACTGCAGGTAAATCAACCATCATCTATACGCTTACCGACGAGGCGCCGCTTCTGGCAACCGCTTCTTTGCTGCCTATCGTCAGGACCTTCGCCGCAGCGGCCGATATTGACGTCGTCGAGAGCGACATCTCGGTATCGGCGCGGATTCTTGCCGAATTCTCCGATTGCCTCGCTGATGACAAGAAAGTGCCAGACAATCTGGCCGAGCTGGGTCGCCTCACGCAGGAACCCGATACCAATATCATCAAGCTGCCGAACATCAGTGCTTCGGTGCCGCAGCTGATCGCGGCAATTCGCGAACTGCAGGCACGCGGCTACAAGATCCCCGACTTCCCCGAAGATCCGAAGACCGACGAAGAAAAATCCATTCTGAAACGTTATTCAAAGACGCTGGGTAGCGCGGTCAATCCGGTGTTGCGCGAGGGTAATTCCGACCGCCGTGCACCAGCGGCGGTGAAGCGCTTTGCGCGCAAGAACCCGCACTCCATGGCCAAGTGGAGTCCGGCATCCCGCACGCATGTTTCCCACATGCACGGTGGCGATTTCTACGCCAGCGAAAAATGCATGACGTTATCCAAGGCCTGCGACGTGAGGATGGAGCTGGTCGCCAAGGATGGCGCAATCACTGTCTTGAAGAACAAGGTGTCGCTGCAGGAAGGCGAGATCATCGACAGCATGTTCATGAGCAAGAAGGCGCTGTGCGCATTCTACGAAGAACAGATGGAGGACGCGCGCGAAACTGGCGTGATGTTGTCGCTGCACGTCAAGGCGACGATGATGAAAGTCTCGCACCCGATCGTTTTCGGGCATGCGGTAAAGATTTTCTACAAGGACGCCTTCGCCAAGCACGGCAAGCTGTTCGATGAACTGGGCGTCAATGCGAATAACGGTTTGAGCAGCGTCTATGAGAAGATCGCGACCCTGCCGGAATCCAAGCGTGATGAAGTGATCAAGGACCTGCACGCCTGTCATGAACACCGTCCGGAACTGGCGATGGTGGACTCGGCCAAGGGTATCTCCAATCTGCATGCGCCTAACGACGTGATCGTCGATGCTTCGATGCCGGCCATGATCCGCCTCGGCGGCAAGATGTGGGGTGCGGACGGCCGTCCGAAAGACACCAAGGCAGTGATCCCCGAAAGCACGTTCGCCCGCATCTATCAGGAGATGATCAACTTCTGCAAGACCAACGGCGCGTTCGATCCGACCACCATGGGCACTGTGCCGAACGTCGGCCTGATGGCGCAAAAGGCCGAGGAGTACGGCTCACACGACAAGACTTTCGAAGTTCCTGCCGATGGCGTGGCGCGCATTGTCGACCTGGACGGCACCGTGCTGCTGGAGCAGAACGTGGAGCAGGGCGACATCTGGCGCATGTGCCAGGTCAAGGACGCGCCGATTCGCGACTGGGTCAAGCTGGCCGTGAACCGCGCCCGCCTGTCGGGCATGCCGGCGATTTTCTGGCTGGACGAGTACCGCCCGCACGAAGCCGAGCTCATCAAGAAGGTGAAGACCTACCTGAAGGACTACGACCTGACTGGTCTCGACATCCAGATCATGTCGCAAGTGCGCGCCATGCGCTACACCCTGGAGCGCGTGATCCGCGGCAAGGACACCATCTCGGTGACCGGCAACATCCTGCGCGACTACCTGACCGACCTGTTCCCGATCATGGAACTCGGCACCAGCGCCAAGATGCTGTCGATCGTGCCGTTGATGGCTGGCGGCGGCATGTTTGAAACAGGCGCGGGCGGCTCGGCTCCGAAGCATGTCAAGCAGCTGGTGGAAGAAAACCATCTGCGCTGGGATTCGCTGGGCGAATTCCTGGCACTGGCCGTGTCGCTCGAAGATATCGGCATCAAGACCGGCAACAACAAGGCCAAGATCCTGGCGAAGACTCTTGATGACGCCACCGGCAAGCTGCTGGAGAATAACAAGTCGCCTTCACCACGCACCGGCGAGCTCGATAACCGCGGCAGCCATTTCTATCTGGCCATGTATTGGGCACAGGCGCTGGCGCAACAGACTGAAGACGCAGAGCTGCAGGCGCAGTTTGCGCCACTGGCCAAAAAACTGACCGAGAACGAGCAGGCTATCCTGGCGGAATTCAAGGCGGTGCAGGGTAATCCGGTGGATATCGGCGGCTACTTCATGGTCGACCAGGAGAAACTCAAGACAGTCATGCGGCCAAGTGGGACCTTCAATACAGCGTTGAACGCTGCGGGCATCTGACGTTACAGTAATGCGGATCTGCGCAATGCAGATCCGCACCGACGATGTTAGTGAAATCTAGTCACTGGTAATCATCAGGCATCCGGGCATGACCCTGACACGTACGTCGGCATTGGGGTTGAAGCCTGTTTGTTTGATCCCGTTACCATGCAGGCGAATCCAGAGTGTTTCGGGATCATTGTCCTGATAGAAGGACACGTTGAGCCGTTGTGCTGCGTTTACTATCGATGTGTTGCTATCTCGCGTACTATTGCGCTTAGCCATTTCAACTCCTGGTTAGTTGCTTGTGGTTAGCGGATCATGGGTGGTGGTACACCTCTGATCCGCGTCTGTTTACTACTCTACGTAACGCTCGTTACTCCGAACGCATTCTTAAAAATAGCACGTGCCCATGTTTAAAGACATCATTATCGTGCGTCTATAGATTTTTAAGAAAATGCAGATACTTGGCGTTGTTTGCATCGACATCGGCGGGGGCATGCGCGCAGTTAGCCTTCCTCAATGAGGTGGTGACAGCAAAAAAAAAGAAATCCAAGCGGACTTAAAGTGTCGTGCGCTACACTTTGGATTCTTGTTGGGGGGGGCTATGAATCACCGTTACCATTTCGAAGAAGGTGGTTATCTAGTTAGACGCTAGGGGGGTACAGTGCTAAATGTCGGAGAGCAGCTTGTATCGTCGTATCTACGGTACATCCGCAAATGCGATTTCATTCAAACAAATCTCTATACCGTTGAGGCTCACGGGGAGATTGACGTGGTCGGAATAAACCTCAAAGAAAAACAGGTCTACGTCTGCGAGGTCGCTATCCATTTGACCACCGGGTTGCAGTATGTCAAAGATAAACGTCCCAACAATATTCAAAAGCTTACGGAAAAATTCTCAAGAGACATTGAGTACGCCAATAAATATCTCTCTGAATACAACCAGCACTTCATGCTCTGGAGTCCCGTGGTTAAAGACAGTCGGGGGCTGGCTTTGTACAACCAGCTAGGGCACTTGGCAGAGGTCAAAGAAAACATCAAAATCAAATATGGGGTTGAGCTTGAGTACGTAGTAAACGAAGCATTTCAGTTGTGTCTTCAAGAAATGCGTACATTCGCGGCTTCAGAAACAGCTGAACTTCAGTGTCCGCTCATGAGACTGCTGCAAATAGAGGCGTACCTTGCAAAGCATGTAGCCAAGGGTGGATCTAACAAGGCGCTCAAGCCGCTTGCTCCGCTCACTGGGACCGCGTTCCGCGGCCCTTTAGCTTAATAGTTAGATCATACTCAGACGCGTGAAACATGAAAAATCGCAATCCCGCGCTGCTCTCGTTCAAACCGATTGAACCAGAGGACCTCCGCCGCCTCCTCGAACTCGCGCGGCAAGATAGGCTTACCTTTTTTCGGAAGTACCCGGAATGGGCCAGGCTTTACGCCGGTCGCGTCATCGGGGTAGCCCTGTGCCAAGGAGCCGCGGCCGACTACATAGACACAACCGCCGGTATAAACGACTTTGACGTCTCTACGTTTTTCGCTGCCCATCCGAAGCGTCGTTGGTATGCCAAACGCATCAAGTCCGTGGATTTCGAGAATTCGAAGTTTGGACAGTCCGAGATAACTAGGCCCGGCTTCCGGGGGCGCCGAGTGGACCTCATGGGCCGAGCGCTTGAGGTAGCGCCTGACGCAGATCTAGCTGACGCTCTGCGTCGTTGGCTAAGTGCCGGTGCGAGCGAAACAGCCCGTGAGCTCCGTAAGAAGGCCGTGGTATTGCTCGAACCAGAGGACCAACTAGGCACAGTGGTATGGCCGGACTAACCCTTCCGTCTGAAAGCCAGTGAAAGCCAGGGTCAGGTCTTGCAATGACACATTTATGTTAGCAAGTTCAAAGAGTCTAGGGATACATGAGTCATCGGTAGCATCCACTTTCACGAATCTATGAATCGCTGCTTGATTTTCGTGCATGTGTCATTGCAAGACTTGAGCCCACGCCCTTTGTTCATTGTTGCTCCACTACGACCAATCAGCTACTAACGGAAATTCTGCAAAGAAACTTCCTTTTACCGCTATCGATTGGCTGCGGTAAGTGCTGCAGCAAACATCGAAAACTCTTTATCAAGGTCAGCCTCACGCGCCAACTCAGCAAGCAAGTCGTCACGAATAGAAGTGTTCTTAGTTCTGTAACAAGCGTCAATGGCCTTCTGCATTTCGGAGATTCGTACCTCTCGACGCTCAATTAGTTCGGCACGATTCAGGTCAACAGTCTTGATCGTGATTGCACCGCGCTCACTTCCTGCCTTGTGCCGAACAATAGCACCGAAGGCGACCAAGTGTTGATTGGGATCTTCCGCATAAGGATCGATCAAGGGGCAAGCCTCGTCAAATTGATCCTTCTTCGCGTTATTGCATCGGGTACAACAGTAACCTAGATTTGCCCACTCAAATTCCAAATGAGGGTATTTGCCAGCAGCCTTGGGACGGAAATGCTCGACATCACCGAAGGCGATGTGTGCAACCTGGCTCTCACAATACATACATTTTCCATGCGATGCATCTTGCAGCACTTTCTTATTTTCTGGGTATTTATAATTCGTTTGTAAAGCCTTCGGATTTGGACAAGCAGGCCGATGCAGCATTCTCATTGACGGGCCTCCGCTATCGCGCCAATTGCTTGTGGCAGTAGTCTACCAAGGCCAGCCTCGGTAAGGTCTGAACGAAGCTTCGACAAAGATTCCGTCGTTGGATCGGCGTCCATATGTCGCTGAAGGATCGTATTTAGCCTTCCCACTGCCCACGCTGGAAAGGTTGTTGAGACGCCGAGGACGTCATCAAGGACATCAATGGCATTTTTAACTTCGCTTTTGAAATCCAGAAGGTAGGACCGTATTTTCCTTGAGCCGTCATAGCGTAGTGCGTACACGTTTGCATCTTCCACCGATGTAACAATTAGCGGACTGTGAGTGCTGACAATGAATTTTGCATGGGGAAATGCAGCTAACAAGTTTGGAAGCAACGCCCGTTGCATGCTCGGATGTAGGTGATTCTCCACTTCATCGATTACCACCGCGAAAGGCTCCTTCGCATCCGTGTCGAACATGTAGATTTGCCAAGCGATATCAATGAGCGCAGATATCCCACCAGAGGCTGTCTCTAGTAGAAATTCATCTGCCCCCCCGTTACAGCAGAACACAATCTCGTAGTCTCTTACTTCGAGATCTTCGAACCCGAGTGACTTTGGCAGGATCAGTTTGAGAACATCTCGAAACCCTTCGAAGTTTTTTACCTGTTGTGGGTCCGGCGGCATGATTACCTTCGTCCCGCTGTGCACCCCATAGCCATTCACCACCCAACCCAGCAATGTATTCTTCATGATTAAACTGCTTGGGTCACCACTTCCGCCCGCGTGCCTATTTATCTGATTGCTTTGTATTTCATCGAATGCTGTCACTCTTTCTTTTCGGGCAGTGCTGATCTGTCCGACGCGCCTGTACGAAAAAGTTTGACGATGTGACGGAATATAGAAGAAGCGAACGCCTTGCTGATTTGAAATTTCAATCTGATATTGCGCGCCGCCGACAACAGGGGCCAACAAGATTGCTTCTGAAGCATTTGTATAAGTGAGTTTTCCGATAGTTCTATCGGAATGATCTTCTTTTCCAAACAGCCTTGATAGTGAAAAATACTTTAACCCTTTTGTTAGGAAATCGGTTTTTGGCGTCGCTAATGAAATTTGCTGCCAGCCGCGATGCTTGGCGAGCAGTGAAAGTATGGTCGTCTTGCCACTCCCATTTGCTCCCGTAAGGATTGTTGCCCGAGGATGGAATTCGATTTCAACTTCGGCAAATTGCTGCCAATCCCGTAACGTCAATCTAGCGAAATCCATAAATCTTTTCCCTTCAGTGACATTGTTTACGTTGGCGGGGACGTTTCGATGTCCGCTCTGGGGTGGTAGCGGAACAAGGAGGACTCTAACCCATCTGACCGTCGTTGTCAGGCCAAGTCTGAGCTACTACAGTTGATTGCTAGCCGGGAATTGGTTCGATCATGTGAGGATCGCTATGGTCCGCCTTATTGACGGCGGTAGACACCTTGTACCACTCGAATGCCTCGGGGCCGAGCGCCATTTGCCGCGCAATCTGTTCGGCTTGTTCTGGTGGAAGCGAATTGTCCATCCACAGCATTGCGTCATCCGGTGCCAGCACCACGGGCCGTCGGTCATGCACATCGACCAGCCCACCTTCCGCTGCAGCAGTGACTATTACGAAGCCTGAGTCTTCTTGCGGTTCGCGGCCCGGTCGGAAATCGGTGATCGCTGCCATGAACATCGGCTGGCCTGACTTTAGCCTTATGTACCACGGCTGCTTGTGGCCCTTCTCACCTGTCCACTCGTACCATCCCTCAGCGGGGACAATCACCCGTCCCGACTTAAACATGCTGCGCCAGGCCGGGCCGGCCGCTGCTTTTTCAAGCCGTGCATTAATCATCATCGGCAGCTTTCGCTCGACGGCCCATTTGGGGTGATAGCCCCAATGCACTGAGTCAATTGCGGGCTTCCCGCCAAGTAGGTGCAGCACGAACGGGTTGCGACCAGGCGGCATGTTCCAGTCGGGATGCCAGTCACGGTCGCGGTAGTCAACCTCCGACCAGCCAACCGCTTTGGCGTAGGCTCTGGCTTCTCTGGTTTGGGTTACTCGTCCGCACATGGGAAATTATTCTACACCTGGGTGCCTGATAGTTCCGATTGCGACCTAGCAGGCACGCAAGTCACTATAGAGGTGAGGCTCCCTCAGCGCATGGCGTATCAACGACTTGACAGTTACAAGCAGAAATTTGTCAGCGTTTTCTTTGCTAACAAGTGCCCGATGATCCTTCCCAAAGTTCGGCACTCCGCCGTGCGCCAGGCTGCTCCGATACGAATACAGTGACGACCAAATTTTTTCTGAACCAGTATCGCCAAAGTATTCAGAAAGCGGTAATGGCCGATCAAAGCGACGTGACAGGAGGGGCATTTTGGACTTCATTTGATGAGTAATTGAGTCCCCGCGATCCTCCAGGCGGGGATTATGCGTGATCAGCATTTCGATGATTGCAAACAGCCCCAAGCATAAAAAGTCAGACATTGAATGTAATGCGATCACGATTTCCCGATATACCGCACCATTTATACGTTCGTACCTGTCAGCCATTATCCAGAATGTCTTGGGGTTATCGTTTGCCCATTCCGGTAGGTTGCCATATGCCTTGGCAACAAGATCTAATTGTTTGTCGTTTTTGCTGAATTTACCTTCACGTGCAATATAGTCTGCATGTGCTGCAGCTTTTCCTTTTCCGCCACTCTTCACACTCAAATGAAAGCTTGCCATTTTCTATCTCTCCGTCTTCTGATGAATAAATTGAATCTGATAATAAAATCTGATTCGTAATTGAAATCGGAGAGAGATAATCGATAATATTTTGTCTTATTTCGAGAAAGGGTAAGTGCGCATCCCTTTATTCCCCCTGGTACTTAATGTTCATTGACTCATCTATTGCTTATCTCTCTCCATACCATATGTAATCGAGTAAATTATTTCCTGACTCATGAATGTCAATAGGTAATCCCCCCACAAAAAAGTATCAGTTAAAAGTAGAATTTTCTTAAATGAGATTTTGAGGAAGTTTTACATGAAGACATCACGCTTTACCGAAAGTCAGATC
>Ga0182007_10001824_pt1 | contig 11109 bp, 9 predicted proteins | sample Sormic07211113_1_FD_123023 | JGI IMG/M metagenome (GOLD analysis project Ga0182007, IMG submission 123023) | Rhizosphere microbial communities from Sorghum bicolor, Mead, Nebraska, USA - 072115-113_1 MetaG | ecosystem: Host-associated > Plants > Roots > Rhizosphere | place: USA: Nebraska... | reverse complement strand
GACCCCATAGATTTGGATCATGCCCATCGGATCGCGTGTGTGCGCGATGACGTCAATTTCGCGACTCTTTTCGGATCGCGGATCTGCGTAGACCGAGGAATGTTCAACCGTGAAGCCTGCTTTGGTGAAAGCAGCTGCAGTGGCGAGCTCAAGCGGCAATCCTGTCTTCTCAAACCAGCTCTCAACCTCCTTCAGCAGCGGCCTAGGTTCGTTCATAAGTGCGTCCGCATCCACTAAATAAAGAAAAAGGGACGGCATTGCTGCCGTCCCTTGTGTCCGGCTCCGCAAAAAGCGAGAACGGGTTTACGCACCTATAATCGCTTGCAAGGGATCGTGCCCGCATAAAATGAGCACGCACTTTCCCAAATGATGAGATTTCCGGATACCCGACGCCCAAATAGCCACAAGACAGACCCGGTCGCGCCATTACGGGCGAAGGTCGAGGAGTATTCCCTACGGGACGGCTCGGCGTGTTGCATGCAGACTCCGGTCGGGCTGAGCACCGATTCCAGTCAAGCCTGAACAAGCGGCTGGTAGTGGCAAGTGCTAAGTAAGGCACCACATTGCTTTCAGACGACGTTGCCGGCCATTTTCAGCCAATAGCAACTGCGCAGGTTGATGACTGCCTCTTTCGCATCGCGAACGACTGTACGCAAGGGCATAGTCGAAATTTGCTAAAATTAGCCAGCAGGGCGAGAACGCACTAGCTCAAGTTGGATCGCCAGCCGTCGCGCCAAGCCCCTCGCGTAGGACAGGTGCTTGCGCGGGATCAAACGGGCGCTGATCACCTCCATCCCAACGTTTGGAGCAATGCTCAGTAGTGCATTAGGGCGACGTCTCCGTAGCGCTCGAATAAGTTGCAGTGACAGTACTCCATGTTGCGCGGCGATCCGTCGGACCAAAATATTGCGCGCGAGGAAGCGTTCAATTTTGGCGATCTCGACACTCTCCATTCCACCGCCTTCCAATTCACAACAGCCAAGCTTACGAAGAATAGCCTTCGCTTCATTTTGCCAAAGGCCATATTTCTTCATCACTTGATGTTGCTTTAAGTGTGTAACTGGCTTCTGCTCTTGCTGCTGTTTAAATATCGGCTTCCGCGGCCTCTCGACACAGATGGCGCAAATATCTCGGATATTTTCGCCGTAAGCGGAAACCTCTCCGCTGACAATCCCCTTAAGTATCTCCGCCTGGTACACAGACGACTTTCTCGAAAACGCCTCAGAGAGAGGCATCGTCTCTATCCCTTGCCGTAGCTCGCTGCATCCTCGAAGCAGACTTTGCTTAAACGTCTCAAGGTCTTCGCGTGCGATTGCTCCCCCTCTACCTATGACGAAATATTCATTTGGAATAACAGCACTCGCCAAAAGAGCGCGTAACGTATTGACTGAAAGCCCTAAGAAGCGCGCTGCGTCACGCTGCGAAAACCTCTCGTGGCGAGAAAATTTCATTCGCCTGATTGCATCTAAATCAACACACCAGTTCCTTCCCGCCTGCTTGCCACATCTCATCGCGGGGATTCGTCCCTTCGCGGCCCAACGCGCAGCAGTGATGTCATCCACACCGAGCAACCTTGCGGCAGTTCTTGCGGATCCATAGCGAGGCTCTGGGAGACGAAGGTAATCAATGTGCTTGTTCTTGATCATGAGGGGACGCGTATTCCATCTGCGCGTGGCATAGGCGCACGCTGCCTCCAGCATGAAGCTCGTCTGGCGGCTTCTGCTCTTGAAATTCTTATGTAATCTCACGAACAACCAGGAAAAACGCATTTGAAATCCGTCATCCCGAGATTTCTTCGAGGGATGCTCATGCCATTTCCTGCAGAGCACCTCAAACTTAGTGGGCCAGGAAGTCAGCGTGTCCGCTACGTCTGGCAATGCCTCAACAAGTTCCGTGTAGGGCCGAGCGGTCGGCCGCCATTCCGCCATTGCTTGGAACACATTCGCCATTGTGACGGCGACCCTTGCGAATACGTCAAGATCCATAGCCAAGAGATTCTCTACGGGCATACCCAACCTAGGTGCCTGTAGCAAACAGCCGTGATCCTTCGTTGCTAAGACATGCAAAATTTCACAAAAACCAGCTAACGCTGGGGGGGCCGCTATGAGTGGGGCATCACGAAGATCCGCTCCGCAAGAACACATAGAGCATCCGGGACGAGCGTGCTTTATGCGCGTACCACAGGCATGGCAATACTTCAGCATCATGCACCCGTGGATCGGACAGGCCAGATAAGCTTTTAGATCCCAGGCTGCCGGTACGTAGCCGAGCGCCCTCAAGCACGATGGACAAACTCTTGCCTTATCGAGCCCCAAGTGACGCGTCTGAACAGGAGAGCCCATCAACTGACCAGCCTCCCGCACATACTTACCCAGAGCCCGGTATCCAAATTGAGGCGGCAGAACCACTTGAGGCCCCAACACGGATCGCAACTGTGTGTAGTCCCAACCCGAAGTGACCTTGTATTCGCCTGATTCACGGAGCAGATCGATCACCGTCTGGGGCGACTCGTAGCCATTGGTCTCGCTCAATCTGGTCAGGTAGGACCGAGGGGATTCGTCAGCGTGCGGCTGCGGCGTGCGCATGAGATAAGACGTCATAGCCCAACTTTCCGAAGGCGATCCTTTGCCCCTGTCGAACGCGCTAGCGTCATGCAGGGAGGAAGATTGATTCTCTTCGCGCGCTCTATTCTGTCCTTCACACTCTGCTCGACATCCACGTTGCCGAGAAACGGGTTTTCGAATTTAGCTGAGTGCAAGAAAGCCATCTTCCAAGCTTCTGCGAACACTCCTGGACCAATGGCGCTCAACTTTTTTTCCAACGCAATCTGTGCGGCGAATAAAAATAGTTTGAACACAAAATCCATTATTCCTCCTGTCGCGAGGTAGAAGCGTAGTGCCACAGACTCATTCAGGAGCTCGGGAAGGTCGTAGCCCTTTAGGCTGCTTTCAAACGCCTTGAGCACTCCAATGAAGGAATGCTTAGATTTCTTGCATTGCCAATCGAATCGCGGCAAATACACCGTGGACATGTGCCTTCGAGTCAACTGTTCGTTGGACCCCACGACACGCTCTGCGTCCGCGAGACCGGCACATAAGACTGACACGGGACAATCGATGAGGATCTCTTTGATTGCCTCAGAAGCATCAAAGATTACGCGATCTGACGTGCGATCAACGACGTGCTGCAGGTCATCCAACACAATCAATTTCACGCCTTGATCTCGAAGCATCTTTACCAAGCGTCTCTTCTTCATGCTTCGAGTACCCCTAGATGGCTTGGGGTCTCCCAGGGCAGCTAATAGCGCCTCAAAGATGCCAATCGCGGTCGGAGAGGTTGGGATCTGAATACATACTACTGACCTTGACCATCCTGCCTCATCCCGAAAGGTTTTCAAATTTCTCGTCAACCATCGCACTAGCGTTGATTTTCCAACCCCAGACTCTCCACATATTAAAAGGCATAAGCCACCTGCTAGTGGCCCGAGTGACATGAGCTTATCGAAGGACTCCTCTGCCTCATGACACTCCGATGTTCGGACGAACGTCTTCGCGACGCGATCGAGTGCTGCCTGTCTCATCTCGCTCATACGGCACCTCTGTCGAGGTATTCGACTCCGTAGTGTGGTATTTCCGCGGTCTCGCAGCTTTCTTGTTGGTCCTCACGAGAGATATTGGCCTGATGGCTGTCATTGGATTCGTATTTCGTACTACCATTTTCCGACACCTTCTTCCCAGCACTCTTCTCCTGCATTCGCGCACGGGCCTTACGTCGTCCTTGTGTAACCGCAACCTTTTCTGCCTGGATATCGTCGAGAATTTGCTGACGCGCCTCAGCAAGCGACAATTCGACCCCTTCATCGATGCAAGCGCGGCGCATGGTCTTGCACTTGTTGTGCTGCCAGCGCGTCAAGCCTTCAGAGGTGTATTCATCATCCAGGCACGGCACTTTTACCCAAATATCGTGCGAAGGGACCTGCACGTAGATGCATGAAAGATCTTCGTCGTTGACCCTGATGCTTACCTTCAATCTTGGTCCAAACCTTTCTCGAATGACTTTCATATCCATGCTGTTGTAGACAAGGCAATCAAACTCTATTCCTTCATGATCGAGAGATCGCCCATCCACTTGGCGCAGGAACAAGCACTCAAGGATGGTGGTTCTATCGGGAACAAACTGTGTGAAATGACCCTTGCAGTTGTTCCACTTTTTATATGGCGAGAGATTTTTCAGGATTTTCTGTGGTTTCTGCATATAGACGTCGACAATCCATTTGACCAATAGACGTCCAAATGATGACCATCGCATAAGGATGTCCTTCTTTGGATCGAAGTCCGTACGCTTCATGATGTTTTCCATGGTGGTGCCTGGAAGTCCATGAATAAGGCCTTGGTCTTGTGACCGCATGAAGCGTTCGATGTTGGGCTTCTGCCAGGGACTGACTCGCGCGCAGAATTCAACTATCTGTACACCTCCTTCCGAAGCAGCCTGCTGGAGTCCAATGGCATGCTCTTCTAACCCGTTATCGATGACCCACGATTCTGCAGCCCCGAAGCAGGGCCAGTCGTTCTTGACGTCAGGGTAGGCCTTAAGAAACTCAACCTTTGGCTGGATAGAGTGCCTTATGCAGCGTGCCAGAGAAACCACACTTGGATTTTCCGCACCCCAGTAGAACCCGACAACGGCACGTGTGAATGCGTCTTTCGCTCCGGTGAAGAAGGCGCGACCTATGGGTTCAAAGTCATCATCACAAAGGATGATCGACAAAACGGTGTGATCGATCTCCATCCTTTCGAGGGGCCGCGTGGTCTTCACGCCACCAAGGCTGACCCGGAGCATTGCCATAGCCTTGTCCGCGCCGTATCGCGCCGCAAGGACTTCTGCAGCATCGAGCTCTTTAATGACCGCGGCCATCGCCTTCCGTTTAGGGATGGGGAGATGCTGCGACTTGGGCCTGCACGCGTTCTCAATGCGGATTCTGTCTGCGGCGATCTGCGCAGCCCTGTTGACACCGATCCGCGGATTCATGCAGAGGTAGTGCACATCGCGGACATCTCGCAATATGCCCATGACATCTGAGTCGTAGCGCGGTCCACGACGACCTTTCTTGTCCTGATTATCCCTGAGCGCACGTACAGGATCAGGGTGTCCATCCGCCTTTTTCTTCCATTTCATCACTGTCGAGTAGCCCGGCTGCATCTTCGGCCACTTCAATTCACCCCAGACTGCAGCGATGGCCTCGATGGCTCGAGGCTTGGACTTTCCCTGTAGCGTCTTTACATAACGTAGGCGAAGGACACCAACTTGGCCGGCGCCATCCGATTGCACGGGCCTTGCTGGCCCCAGTAATGCGGCCTCGGATAGGGCATGGAGTATGGGCGGCGCCTCATCACCAGACTCCTCTCGGCAGCCCCTAATGAACACAAGTTCGCCTAACTCATAGGCAGCCCAGAGCGCCTGCTCGGCCTTCTGGTCCACTAGACCAGTACTCAACTCCGTCAGGCACCACTGACCGCTTGGAAGTAGCGCATCTAGTCGATGGATGCGACCAGCGAACTTGACTAGCTGCTTTTCTCGAAGAGTTCCCAGACCCATGGCATTCCTCCTCCGGTTCTTGGAGGTGGATGCACGTAGGATTCGAGCGAGATAGCAACAGAGAGGTCGGTGACCAAGATGCCGTTGTAAAGGCACGAGTGAAGCGCCGCCAGACGCTGTTCCTGGGGGAGGAAAGCGAGTGCCACCTGTGCGGTTTCTGGTGCCTTACCCGTCATACGAGCGGAGAGGTGAACCAACCAGTTCGGATACTTAGCAAGTTGTTTGGCATGCCGCCGCATCTCGATGGCGTTACGGTAGTACGCCGCCTGCATCAAGTACCGGGCGGAAACAAGGCGATAAGCGAAGCCAAGGGAGGCGAGCAGCTTGGCGACGCGCTCAGCGCGACGACGAAAGAAAACGTCCTCGACCTCATGATCCTTCTTGAACTCCCAGAATTCCTTATGCGCGCCAGTGACGACCAAGCAGTCAGGGTAGTGGTCGCGTATTTCCCCTAGCCACTCATACTGGATCTTGGCTGGTTGCTCTTGAAACTCGACCCCTGCGCAGGCGTCGAGAAGGACTACACCTGTTGCCTCTTCTGGGGCCTCGCAGTGTGCAAAGCGCTCTTGATCACGGAAACAAGGCACAGAGTAGCGGCGCCGTGCACCCGATCGAGTAAGTACCAGCCTAGCCCGCCCATGTGGCGCTGAAGGCCAGTGGATGGAAATTCCGTCCGCCTCGCGAACGCGCTCTGCCGCAGGACGGCCTACTGCGCGGTTAGGAAACTCAGAGGGAGTCGATGGCTGCCGGTCAAAAAGACCGGGGTCTAATGCAGTCGTGTAAAGGCTAAAGCCCACCGACCGCATCCTTGGCTGCAACTGACAACATGCAGAGCCTCCGATGGCCGTTGAATACGCCTGCAGCGAAGACTTGTCAAGTCAATGCGTTCCACTCGATCTTCGAAACGCCATCCATATCACCACCAAAGTGCGGCAGAAATTCACCGCAACCCTCGGCGAAACTCCGCGATCTGGCGTTATCCAAAGTCGCTGCCCGACAGCAAGTGATCGGCGACACCGTTGATTCCACCCAAAATCGGAAACTCTTTGATGCGGTCTCGGCCTGTTCGCAGCTGCTGCCATTCGCGGTACGTGTACATATGCGCGGGGGCAAGGGTGGTGAGGCCACGCGACGGGCAGGCCATCGGAGGGTCGCGCCAGTGTTGATCGCGGCCAGTTCGACGAGGTTCCAGTTACGACTGGTCGCTGTTCTGGCGGCGTCTGAACTCGGCACCGGTGTTGACCTTGCATGCACTTGTCTAGTCACACGTGAACCGTTCGTATCGTGCCTGGCCGAACCACGCGGCCCGGCCGCCATAGCCATTGCCGAGGTAATCGATGACGTCCGGCCAATCTCGGTGGGGCCGCTGGCGCGCAGGCGACTCATAGTCTTTCTTCCACCACCGATTGAGCACGGTAACCGGTCGCGGTGGCGGGTTCACGCGCTTCTTGGTGTTGCAGGGAAGATCAAGAAAATAGGCGTGGGCCCACTCGGCTAGATCGATAGTGGGCTTCGTCGCCTTTGTCTTCTTGCCTGGTGGAGCGCTCGACGAAATCTCGCCCAGCCAAATTTTTCGATCGCGAGTCACGGACTTGACGCCCTCGGAAGTGAATAGCCGATTGGCCAACCGTTTCGCGATGCCTACGTATTGCAGACATGGCCTGCCGTGCTGGCTCTTCCGCTTGCCGGCGACCAGATAGAGCCCGTCCTCGAAGTCCTCTTTTGCGGCGTCCGCTGCTTCTTCAACGCTCGTGTAGGGACCGAACCAATCGACCGTGATGGTCAGGTGCTTGTAACTCGCTGCCATGAAATTTCCTCAGCCCGGATTGTTCCGCTCGATTGCCCGCTTGGTGAAGCCCTCGAGATTTGAGTGATCGTCGATAACGTATTCCTGAAGCCAGATGTTCAGGTTGCCGAACGCGTTGCGGAAATCCTCCCAGTCCAACGGCTTCGAATCGAACGGGACGATGTTCCTGGCGAAATCAAAATTCTTGTTGATGAGGGCTTGGAGTTGACCCAACCGATACAGATACGTGAGCAGGTTCAAGCGATCCGAGTTGATTCGGATGATTCCATCGTCTCTCCTGAAAAACTCTCTCATCCGGGCGTTGTGCACCTGCATCCAAACCAGGATGTCCACGAGGTATTGGCCGACCTCTGGCGTGGCGTGCCGGATACACTTTTCAAAGATTTCCCTGTAATCACTGGGCAGGTGTGGTGGATCGATATCGATGTTTTCGTTCCCTTGCCTGTTCCAGGCACGCGCCAAGACGGAAGCGCTGGCCTTGAAATACTCGGACAACTCGCTGAACGCTTGAGGGAGAAAGGCCTTGGCGGCCAGGAATTCGCGGGCCCGTTGTTGCTCGGCGTTGTAGCGGGAAATGTTGAACGCAATAACGCTTGAGAGAAAAGCCAGCATGCCGACGTTGAGGCTTTGCCAGTGGTCCCACACGAGCTGCACATGTTTCCAGCCCCTGGGGCTGACGAACCAGGGATACACAAGCATGCTGATGGCGTAGAGGGCGCCCGCCACGAAGCAACAAATGCTCAGGAAGTTGAGAAATTTGCTTGGCCGGAAATAGGTCCGCAGACGCCCTCTGACCTGGTGAAGAAAATTGAAGGCAGCCATGGCGGTTGGTTGATCCGTGTTCACGAAAGTTGAACCAGTCCAGCGGCACTGATCGATCGAAGCACGGACAAGAGTTCCTTGTGGGAGGTCCACGCCTCGTTCGGGTCCACGTTCATCTCTCCATACCGAACCATCGGCGGGCAGTGGATGGCGGCCAGTGAACCCTCTGAAAGTTCCAGTCCAAAATGCTGTTTCATCAATCCTCCGAGATGAGCGATGTCATGTCCCTTTCCCCCCGAGGTCGGAAAACCATGGCCCGCACGCGCAAGCAGCCCCTTGAAAATCTTCTCGGCGCATTGGGCGATGTCCCATCGGGCCTTGCTGAGGGTTCTGCCGTCCAAGAGCGTTTCCACGCTCTGGGTATAGTCACCTCGAGCCTGATTGAACAGCTCGTGCCCTCGAAGGTCTGTTAGACACGAGACAGCGTCCCAGCCCTGGTGGAATTCAGACCAGATGTATGACAGGTCATCATCGGAGAGACGCGCGGCGTAAGCCTGCGTCAGGTTCTCCACCTGGAGCAGGACATTCCGCGGTGGCGCTGGTCCCCGAAAGACGCCTTCAACATTCCCAACGCTCAGATCGCGATCGATGATCAATAGGATCGCCCCCCGAACGAAGGGGATTTTCAAGCGCCAGTAGGTGCCATGGAGATTCATGACCACCGAGCCCGGTGAGAAGTTAACCTTGTTCCGTTCTCCGTAGTTCTCGCGATACCACTCGAGAACGCGTTGGAGTGTGTCAGCCGGACTGAAAGGCTCCCCACGATCGATGCGCGCGCCCAAGATCGGAACTCCGTCGTAGCCCAAAGCTATGGAGACCAGGCGACTCGCATGCATCGCACGCTGGTGTAGCTGCAAGTTGTGTACAGCCAAATGGCGATCCACCGAAACCATCATTTCATCAAATTCAGCTGCGGCCGTTGGCCGAACCGACCAAGTCCAGTTGTCCTCGGCATCCATCCCTTGTTCCCCTTACTAACGTCGTTCCTGCAAAAGCTTCCTCGTATCTTCGAGTCGCTGGGACGTAGAGGTGATGATCATGCCATGACGTAACGGAAGTCGCGATTTGGCACGCGCGCCGGCTGGAGCAGCTAGGCTAGTGCCCAGTAAACACCGGCGGCGCAAATTGTCCGCTCTGGGTTGCATCGACCGGCTGGAATTCCCGCCACGAGGCCAATTCGCCACTCACTTGGACTGGGCACTGGAAGGGGCGCAGTTACAGCGAGCAGCCGGCTCACCAGGTGTCCCAGTGGCTCCTTGCGGTCCGCGAGGGCCCAATTCCCCCTGTGGCCCGGGCGGACCTTCAGGTCCTCGCAGCAACGCTCGGAGTTCCGCGTTTGAACGCATTGCCTGCATCAAGGGAGCCTCATCCGGGGCTCGAAATGCTGCCAACGACCCAAGCAAGCTCAGGAGGATCAGGCCTCCGACGAAATTTTGGATCGCACGATGGGCAACCGCCATTGTGGTGACTTTCTTGTTGACCTGTTCCTGGTTAGTCAACAGTTGCTCAACTTTTTGTGGGATCCGCTTTCGCAACCAATTTTCTTCGGTCACCTCAGGTTCTCGTATGAGGTCTACCGCACGATCTCTTTGATAGTTGGCGCGGGACTGGCCTTGGATTGCCCATCCAATTGCAACACACAGCTGAGTGACCAAGTAAAACGCAAGTGCTGCAATCCCCCATAGAGCCCAGCCCTCTGGCAGCTTGAGCGTTCCCGCAGCTTGCGCAACGATGAGACCTGTCGCCAAGGTCGCAGCAATCGATGTCAGCCCAACGATCGTCGAAAGGCGCGTGTCCACCCCTTTTCTCCGCTCATCATCGGCATCCAATAGCGCCTCTACACTCGCCAGCGCATGCTTCAATACAGTCACGTCAGCTCTAGCCAGCCGCACCTCGACCTCCGCGATCTGCTCTGCGTGCGCCTGCGCTTCCAGCTGCTTGTCCGATTGCGGTGTAGCCCACGGAATGATCCAGTCGAGCCACGTCGAGCCTCTCATGCCACTCAACCAGCCAATCAGATTGAGGCGTTGCCACACTTTCAGAGGTGGCACCGGGGCCTGTCTTGGCGGAGGATTGGGCTGCGAAGTACTAGTACTCATGGCGTGATTAACCAATCAGCGACAGCAGCTGAAATGCCCAGGTCCAGTTGGTCGTCCAGCCATAGCCATTGACCGCTCGGATTGACCTCGAGGAATACGTACTCGCCCCTCGGTGTCTTAACTAGGTCGATACATCCGAACTCGAGTCCAAGCAATGCCATGAGTCGCTGAAGTCTTTCAAGCAACGGATCAGGCAATTCGATTTTCGAGTGTGGAAGTCCGGCATTCTCGGTTTTCCGCCAATCGATAGCAGCAGCTGGGTCGGTCTGCGAGTGGATCGCGGCCGCGAAAAACTTGCCGCCCACGAAGGTCACCCGAACATCGACTTCTTTTGGAACCAACTCTTGGTAGATGGATGGCGTCCATCTGGCGTCTTCCAGAGAATCCAAGTGCTCTGCAGTCAACGCAGAGGTAAAAATGGCGTATTCCTCTCCACCTTGCCAGAAGTGTCCCGACCTCGCTGGCTTGACGATCATGCTACCGAACTGGGCTTGCGCCCGGGCGATTGCGCCAGGGTCATTCGAGACCAGTGTCTTAGGGATACCTAGCCCTACATTTTGTGCAGCGCGCAGTTGAAACGGCTTGAATTCTGCTTGCCATACCGCCGCTGGATGGTTCATCCAACGCGCCCGCTGTGTCATCAAGCCGCCAAGCATGGCGGCCCGATTCTCTCGAAGACAAAAGTCGTAGATTCCCGAGTCCATTTTCTCTGGCTTCGGAGGGGTTCGAACGCGTCTATACCAAATCGACCGCGCAGTGATTGCCTTTCCGTTGTACTGCAGTGTC
>Ga0182007_10001822_pt1 | contig 11115 bp, 7 predicted proteins | sample Sormic07211113_1_FD_123023 | JGI IMG/M metagenome (GOLD analysis project Ga0182007, IMG submission 123023) | Rhizosphere microbial communities from Sorghum bicolor, Mead, Nebraska, USA - 072115-113_1 MetaG | ecosystem: Host-associated > Plants > Roots > Rhizosphere | place: USA: Nebraska... | reverse complement strand
CTGAACATTAAAATTCCAATGACGGATGATTTCAAAGGACCGCTGACCTGCTTCTTTCAAGAATAAGGGATGACGGAGTAAATAGTCTAATTGTTTTTTGAGGTCTTCAATTTTGTTGTTTTTAAAAATCCTGCCATTACCTGCGGTAACCAGATCTGAAGCTGCACCACATTGATCGGAAACAAGCACTGCCTTGCTGCATGCCATTGCTTCATTAATGGACAGTCCCCAGGTTTCACTTTTAGAAGGGAGGCAAAATAAATCGCAAGCCTGGTATATTCCCGGCATAGCTTGCTGGTTTTGAAAGGGTAAGAAATGAATATTTTGATGTTGTTGTGCCTCTCGTTTAAGCTGCGCCTCCAGGATGCCACTACCCACAAAAAGCAGGTGTGTGTTTTGGGCAGAGATCCCAATAAAGGCGCGCAATAACCCCAGTACATTTTTATTGTCATTAAATTTTCCTGCAAAGAGCACCAGCGTAGCTGTTGTGGACAAGCCAAGCTTCTCCCTCACTAATGAAGACGCTGTTTGCTGAAAGGAAAACCTGTCGTTGTCGATGGCATGCGGTGCAAACGTTAACTGCTTTTCTTTTAAGCCATATTTTAGAAAATATGCTTTATTATGTGTTCCCACATAAATGGCATCATTCACATGGTGGTACACCCATGTTAAGGCAAGTTCTTTAAGCTTTTCTTTCCACCAGGGCAACTTTTTAAGCAGGGTAGAATCTCCCCTGAATACAATTTTTACTTTGTTTTTAAAATACCTTAGTAGTTGAAGATGCCCTTTTGGCGCCCAGCCAAAAATGAGTAAACATTCAGGCTGGTAAATGGAAACTTGTTCAATTCTTGTTCGGTCTACTATCCATTCATAACTATAACCTGATAGCAAAGGGATGTCCCAATGGATTTCCCGTTTGAATTCTTTGTCGTAATCGTTGCCTTCTTCCGCTGTATAAAATACTTTTAATTCAACCTTTTTAGCTAGCATTTGAAACACAGGGGCGGCATATTGCACGGGATGGGTGACTACAATAGCTAATTTCATAGGCGCGTTTTGATATCTGTATAAAGAAGATTGTTTACCTGCTGCTTATAGGCTGAATAATTAAATTGGCGGATGCATGTTTGTTGTATCCTTCTGCGCTGGTTTAATTTCGACTCTGTTTTTAATAGTTTCCTGATGGTGGTTTGCAATTGGACGATGTTTTCAGGATCAACGACTTCTCCCAGTTTTCCGTGAAGGATGGCCTCTTTGCTGCCATCGTTGTTACCACATATGATTTTTCTTCCACAGGCAGCTGCCTCTATAATCACTAAGCCAAAACCTTCTTTTTTACTCGTGAGAATGAAAATATCTGCCAGCAGGTAATGGCTGATCAGTTCATTATCTGGTATGAAACCCAATAGCTTAACCTGGTTTTCTAGCTTGTTTTTTATCAGCAAATTCTTCAGTCGGGTCGCTTCTTCATGATCTGTTTTTCCGGCCATAAGGTAGCTTAAATCGGGAAATTCTTTCAAAAGCCCCGGCAGGCAGTTAATTAACTGGTCGTAGCCTTTGTCACGTTCATGCCTGGTGATTCTGGTAATCAATAACAAGACCGGCTGTTTTGCTGTCAGTTTATATCTTTTTAAGAGTTCCGTTGGCTTACTGAAATCAACGGGAATAGGGAAAAATGGATCCAGGCAATTGTGGAGCACATGAATATTCTGAAGTGCTATGCCGTGCCTTACTGCCGCCTGCTTTGCTGTGAAATGACTGACGGACCAGATACAAACTTTTTTGCGCAGAAATAAAGATTTCCAAAATGGCAGAGTTCTCCAGACCTCTGTACCATGGATGATTAAAATGATTTTTGTTGCTGGCTTGAATAATTTGATGAAGAACACGATGGGAATAAGATTGACATGGCTTAACAAGATTTTTGATGCCCCGAGACTTTTCCGAAAGGCAGATAAGGTAAACCAGAACTTGTTATAGTGGAAGCCTTTAAAACACTCTGTTTTCAGATAGCGTTTATCCAGATCTCTAGAATGATCACATAGGGAAAGCACCAGTAATTCATTTTCATTTACCGTAAGTTCAGCTAATGCGCTGCTCATGGTTCTGCAGACTTTCTGAATGCCGCCTGTTTCACTAAAAACACTCAGCGTTAGAAAGAGCAGTTTTTCCTTTTTGCTTTCCAGATTAGTTTGCATTGGCGCTGTCATAATGTTCATAGGATCGTTGATTGGAAGACAGGCTATAATACCTTTTATGACTCCTGCCATGATTGAAGGCATTGAGCACAATGGCCATATTCGAAAGTTTAAATTCCTGAGCTAATTTCTCAGGTAAGGTTGCCGCCTCGCGTCGGGAGAAACCGTGACGGAGCACAAAGAAATTAACATCTGCCATTCTCATTAAAGGAATGCTGTCTGAAACCAGTCCGACAGGTGCTGAATCAAGGATGATAAAATCATATCTTTCCTGCAAATATTTTATCAATGCATACATCTTATCCAACTGGATTAGTTCCGATGGGTTGGGTGGTACTGGTCCGGCGGGTATAAAGTCTAAGTTTTTAAATCTGGTTTCCAGGCACAGCTGGTCAATTGATTCCTGACCTGATAGATAATTGCTTAGGCCACAGTGGTTGCTGATTTGAAATGTCTTGTGCAGCTCCGATTTTCTTAAATCTGTAGATACAATAACTACTTTTTTATCGATCAGGCATAATGTTCCCGCCAGGTTGAGTGAGGTGAATGATTTTCCCTCTCCGGCAATCTCCGAGGTGATGCAGATCACTTTTCCATCGCTTCCAGAAACCATGAAATTCAGGTTTGCGCGCATGGCACGTACAGACTCAGAGAATAGGGAACGGGGACGATCAATTGATAAAATTTGATGTGGGTCAACATTTCCTTTATAGTTACTGATGCAACCAATAATAGGCGTAGTACACAGTTCCTCTACTGTTTCTACATCATATAAGTAGGGATTAAACTTATGGACTGCAAAAATGGACAGGGTGCCTAATGCAAGTCCTGCAAGTACAAAATCTTTATAAATATTTGCCTCAATAGGATAACTTGGTTTTGCAGCTACTACTGCTTCGTCTATAATTTGTGCCCCTGAGGTAACAGCAGCGGTTGAAATATGTGCTTCCAGTTTCTTTTCCGAAAGGTAATTGTATACTTTTTGGTTAATGTTATAATCCGACTGTAAACTGATATAATCTTTTTCTTTGGCTGGTACAGCCGATATCGCTGATTTGATTTCCTGTATTTCCCTGTTGAGGTAGGTCAGCAGCTCCCTGTTTTGAAGCTGCTGACCTTTAATATTTGCAGTGATGGCACGTTTGAATTCACTAAGCTGTTCTTCCAAATCAACCATAAATGTCGAACCCGGCTGATAAGTTTTTATAGCGGCCGTTTTTTTGTCGACCAATAAGTTGAATTTATTCAATAGCGAAATTAACTGCGGATCTTCGACACCCTGCAGGTTAAAATTAGGAGCATTACCTCCTTGGTTGTTTTCCAGTCCTTTTTGTAGTGCTGAAGTGAATAAGTTTTGTATCGTCAGGTTGTGCTTTTCATTTTCAAGACTGGTCAATCGTGTAGTCAGGCTTTCTGCGTTCGAAGAGACATCCAGCATCTGGTGTTCTGCTTTATATTCCTGTATGTCTGCCGCTGATTTTTTCAGTACTACAGACATGTTTTGGAGGAGGGTATCGATGTATAATGAAGTTTGTTTAATGGAAACCGAACGTTGTGAACGGTCAAATTTTTGATATTCAGTAAGAATAGAATTTAAAAGGTCCCTGGCAAAATAAGGGTTAGCATCTGAAAGGGTCAGGTGAAGAATATTAGTGTTTTGATTGTCGTCAATTTTAAGAGATGCATTAGCCTGTGCCAGTAATGCAGGTAATGCATTGAATTTAAAATAAATGTTGTCCTTTAAGACCAGGGAATTCAGGTGATGAATTGTGAAAGAGAAACCTTCAATATTTATTTGTTGGCCATAAACATGCCGACTTGTTGTTTCTGAATTATTGAAAGTATAACTAAGTTGGAATTCTTTAGTGTTAAGCGCTGCAAATTTAAATAAAGTAGTGCTGGTTTCCCCTTTGGGAAGTTTTAGCAATGCTATGGAAAATGGCTTTTGAGGGTAAATGTTGACCAGATTAAAGTGCTCAGCCTTAAAAAAGGCGGTTTTATAATCCAATGCTGTAATGGCTTTGGTTAATACATTTCTGGAGTACAAAATCAGTTTTTCAGATTCCGACTTACTTGTCCGATCATATATATTTTTAATGTTGATGAGCTCTGATAGTTCAGATTTCTTGTCGTCAAGTTTTACGGATGCATTAGCGCTGTAAGAAGGCAATGTAAAATACATAAAAAGATAGCCCCCTATAAGTGAGACAACAGTTGAAATAAGCAGGTAGTACCATTTACCGGTAATGATCTTTAAGACTTTTAAATAGCTTTCCCTTTGCTCCATTTGGGTAATGTTGTTAATTACAGTTACAATATTATATTTTATTAAATTAATATTTTACTTTAATTTTATTTTGTCTTACGTTTGGTATAAATCTGTTAATTAGAAATGAAAGTTAGTGTAATTACAGCCGTATTCAATTGTGCTTCTTATATATCTAGTTGCATTGACTCAATAGCGAAACAAAAGCACAAGGAAATAGAATATATCATCATCGATGGCAACTCGACTGATGGTACGGTTTCCATCATCAACACCTATGCAGCTCATGTTCATTATTTTGTTTCTGAGCCAGATAATGGTTTTTATGGTGCTTTAAACAGAGGGATAAGTATGGCCACGGGTGATGTGATTGGCATTCTGAATGCTGATGATGTGCTGGCAGATGCAGATGTGATCACTACCGTCGTGGAGAATTTCAAAAACAGTTCTTGTGATGCTGTCTATGGAAATTTGAATTATACACAGCGAAATGACCTTAATCAAGTGATCAGAAAATGGCGGTCGAACGCTTACAGTAGAAAAGCCATTAAGTATGGATGGATGCCTCCGCATCCTACTATTTATATCCGGAAAGAAATATATCTGAAACACGGCACTTATTCAATGGATTATGGACATTCTTCGGATTATGAGCTCATCTTAAGGTTGTTTTATAAACACCAGATCAATACAGTTTATGTAGACAGGTTATTTGTGAAAATGAGAATCGGTGGTGTAAGTAATAACACCTATAAACAATTATTTAAGGCCTGTTCTGCAGATTACAGAGCCATGATTTTTAACGACATCCCTCATCCTGTAGTAGCAGTTGTAGCAAAAAAATTAAGAAAACTTGAACAATATTTCTGATGTATTATTTCATGCTCGCTGTTCTTTCTTTTTTAATGGTAACCTTATTGCTTTCTGCAATTATTTGGTTTTCAGGAAAATACAAGTTGTATGATAGAAATGATACCATAAAAAATAATGGTCAAAGCATTTCCAGGTTAGGAGGAATGGGTGTGTTTTTTACTTTCTGTTTCATCCTCAGCTTGTCAGCCTGGGATATTGGCGAATCGCCTGGTTATTATTTCTTTTTAGGGCTTTTTTTACTTTTTCTTTTAGGCTTGTGTGATGATGTTTATGATATTAAGGCTGGCACTAAGTTTATTATTCAACTATTTATTGCAAGTCTGTTGGTTATTTATGGACAAGTGAAATACCAAGTATTGTTTTTTGAATCCATGGCCATCAATACCATGATAGAAGATGTGTTTTCTGTGGTTTTGTTGGTATATGTGATCAATGCATTTAATTTAATTGATGGCATTGATGGTTTGGCGGCCATGCTCGGCGCATTGATTAATTTATTTTTGGGTATGGCACTTGCCCTGCAACAAGAAGTATTGTATGCTGCAATAGCCATCGTTTTATTCGGAACTTTAAGCGGGTTCTTAGTGTTTAACTTTTCTCCGGCAAAGGTGTTCATGGGTGATTCGGGTTCAACAATGGTCGGATTTATTTCTGCTGTTGTTGCTCTGAAATTTATTGAATTAAACCTGAATGTCTTTCCTTCTGTTTATACTGGTTCTGTGTTAGTTCTAGCTTTATTTATTGTGCCTTTGTATGATACCGTCCGGGTTTTCTTTATTCGCCTAAAGTTGAAAAAATCACCATTTAGGGGTGATCAAAACCATATTCACCATCGTTTGAGACGCTTCGGTCTTCAGGATTATCAAATCGTATTACTGCTTGCTTTCTACACCTTGATGATGGTAATCTTTGTTTATCTGTTGCAGCCTGTCGGTGATCTTTTACGCTGTTTCCTATTGCTCATCGTCTGTATGTCTTTAAATTCTTTCCTTGATTTCCACTTGAAAAGGAGACTTCGCTCTGGAAAACTTAATTAGAATTAACCAATCTTTCTTTATAGATTATAGGTATTTTTGAGGCCACATGAATATGAATATAGCTATAAATGGTTTTGGTAGAATCGGACGAAATTTCTTACGTGCTGCCCTTCAAAAAAACCTCAATATTGTCGCCATCAATGACCTGGCAACTCCAGAAACATTGGCTCACCTGTTTAAATATGATACCGTACACCGTAGTTTCAAAGGTACCGTAACCGCAGAAGAGCACGCGATTGTGATTAATGGGAAGAGAATTCTCGTATATGCTAACCCAAACGCAATTGAGTTACCCTGGAAAGAGTTGGAGATAGATTTAGTCTTGGAGGCTACAGGAAAGCATACCTCCAGGGTTAAAGCTTCATTGCATCTTGAAGCAGGTGCAAAGCAGGTGCTCATCTCTGCTCCGGCTACAGATAAAGATATTCCGATGGTGATTCTTGGGGTAAATGAAAATGATGTAGACCTTAAAGCTGTTATTCTCTCCAATGCTTCCTGTACCACCAATAACGTAGCACCAATGGTGAAGCTGCTGGACGATAACTGGGGCATTGAGGATGGATACATTACCACTGTCCACTCCATGACGGGGGATCAGAATTTACATGACGCACCGCATAAGGATCTGCGCCGGGCAAGGGCTGCATCTGCTTCTATTATTCCTACTACTACCGGAGCTGCAAAAGCAATTACTTATGTGTTCCCTCACCTGGATGGGAAACTTGGCGGAGCTGGAATAAGGGTCCCGGTTCTTAATGGATCGCTGACTGACTTTACCTGTATCTTGAAAAAGCCCGCTACCATCGCTCAAATTAATGAAGTTTTCAAAAAAGCTTCATTAAATGAAATGAGCTCCATATTGGAATACACTGAAGATCCTATTGTTTCTGTGGATATTCTCGATAACGAGCACTCCTGTATTTTTGATGCCCAGCTGACTTCCATCGTCGGTGACCTGGTAAAAGTGGTTGGCTGGTATGATAATGAATCAGGTTATTCTGCAAGATTGGTAGATCTGATATTAAAAATTTCTGCTGTAAGCTAAATTTTTAATAGCTTCATCATTTTAAAACCAAATATAATTAAAATGAAACCATCATAAGCTATGATGGCTTCATCACCGTCAATTAACTATATACTGATGAAAAAAGCGTTACTCATTTTTGCGGCTCTCCTGTTGGCCCTTACACCGGGACTATTTGCAGGAAACAGTTTGAAAGTAATTACTGAAAACAATCCGAATTCTGCGATTAGGATTAATCAATTAGGTTATTCGCCTGCCGGTGTAAAGGTGGCCGTACTTGGTTTAAATTCCGGTAAAATCGAGAGTCAGGACTTTGCGCTTGTTGATGCCGCTACCCATCAGGTGGTTTATAAAAATAAGGTGGGTGCAGATTTTGGTAAGTATGGTCCTTTTGCCGCTACTTACAGGTTGAATTTCTCGACATTTAAATCAACCGGGAACTATTATGTCAAAGCAGGAACTATAGTTTCTCCGTCATTTAAAATTTCAAATGATGTTTACAAGGGGACCGCAGATTTTGTTTTACGTTACTTACGTCAGCAAAGAAGTGGCTTCAATCCCTATTTAAAAGATTCTTGCCATACCAAGGATGGGTATGTAGTTTACGGTCCGGTACCAAAAAATACCCATATTGATGTTTCTGGCGGCTGGCACGATGCCAGTGATTATTTACAATATGTAACCACTTCTGCAAATGCTACTTATCACCTTTTAGCAGCTTACCGTGACTTTCCAGCGGTATTTACTGATCATCACCAGGCTAATGGTCTGGAAGGTTCCAATGGCATACCTGATGTTTTAGATGAAGGTAAGTGGGGATTACAGTGGTTATTAAAAATGCATCCCCGTGAAGATTGGATGTTCAATCAGATTGCTGACGACCGGGATCATGCAGGACTGAGATTGCCGAATAAAGATTCTGTAGATTATGGTTATGGTAAAGGCAATGGTCGTCCGGTGTATTTTATCACCGGTAAACCCCAAGGGTTGGGTAAATATAGTAACCGCAGTACAGGAGCTGCATCTACTGCCGGTAAGTTCGCCAGTGCTTTTGCAATGGGTGCAAGTATTTATAATTCGAAAGACCATACTTTTGCCAGTCTCCTGGAAAAGCGTTCTATTTCTGCCTTTAAGTATGGCCTGGACAAACCTGGTGTGGCGCAAACGGCATCTACCTTATCTCCTTATTTTTATGAAGAAGATAACTGGGTTGATGATATGGAACTGGGTGCAGCAGCCATTTTTTCCATGAATAAAGATAAAGCTTATTTGAAACAGGCGTTAAAATACAGCAAGAAAGAAAAGGTAACCCCATGGATGGGGGCTGATACCGCAGGTCACTACCAATGGTATCCATTCCATAATTTCGGACATTATGAACTGGTTAAAAATGCCGGTGCATCACAGAAATCTGCTTTAATTAAATATTATAAAGAAGGTATTGATAAAGTATGGAAAAAATCTGCTGGGAATGCTTTTTACAGAGGTATACCTTTTATTTGGTGCTCTAATAACCTGACTGTTTCTTTTGCTATTCAATGTTATTTATACCGTACAATGAGTGGTGATAATACCTATTTAGAGCTTGAACAAGCTTGTTTTGACTGGATTTTTGGTTGTAACCCATGGGGTAAAAGCATGGTCTTCGGAATGCCCGAACATGGTGATACGCCTCGTGACCCTCACTCGTCATTTACAATGCTTTATGGCTATCCTTTAGATGGAGGGTTGGTTGATGGTCCTGTATACACGGGCATTTTTAATAACCTGCGTGGTATCAACCTCAGTGGTCCTGATAAATATGCGGCATATCAATCTGACCTGGCGGTTTATCATGATGACTCGGGAGATTACAGTACCAATGAACCAACGATGGATGGCACAGCTTCTCTTGTTTATTTACTCGCCGCCAGGGAAAATGAATTTAAAAATACTGGAGATAAAAAATAATAAAATTAAAAATACGTCCAAAGGAACAGCTCATTCTAACCGATGATCATGGTTTCACTTATTACAGTGGTAGACAAGAGCATAAGTTGCCGGCGATGGTTACCGATCCAGATTACGCTTGAAAAGATATGGAATTGAGTTAATAAATTTTGCAAAAAAAGAGTTAATAGCAGCTAATGCTTCTTATATTTGGTGCAATGCACGTAGTCCGGCAATAGGGTTTTATCATAAATCAGGCTTTGAAATAATTGCTGATGAATTTGAGAAACCTGGCTAAGCATGCATTTTACTATATTATTCAATTTAAAAAAAATGATGAATACAATTGACCAGTATAACTTTGAAAATAAAAAAGCGCTTGTTCGGGTAGATTTTAATGTGCCTTTGGATAAGGAATTTAACATTACAGATGATAAACGTATGCGTGCAGCATTGCCGACCATTACGAAGATTTTAAATGATGGCGGTTCTGTAATTTTAATGTCTCACCTGGGAAGACCAAAAGGTGGATTGGAAGATAAATATTCATTGAGACACATCTTAGGTGACCTCTCCAGAATGCTGGATCTGGAAGTGAAATTTGCCGATGATTGTATCGGTCAAGATGCGAAGAGCAAGGCATTAAACCTGGTTCCCGGACAAGTGCTATTGCTTGAGAACTTACGTTTTTATAAAGAAGAAGAGGCTGGTGATAAAGAATTTGCCGGAAAACTGGCGAGTCTTGGTGATGTTTATGTGAATGATGCTTTTGGAACTGCACATCGTGCACATGCATCTACCGCTATTGTTGCAGAATTTTTCCCAAATGCAAAATATTTCGGTTACCTGATGGCTGAAGAATTAAAAAATGCTGAAAAAATAAACCATCACGCGGACAAGCCATTTACAGCAATAATGGGTGGGGCTAAAGTTTCCGATAAGATTTTATTGATCGAAAGCTTACTGGAGAAAGTCGATAACCTGATTATTGGCGGTGGTATGGCATATACCTTTGCAAAAGCACAGGGTGGTGAAATTGGTACTTCCTTGCTGGAAGCTGATAGAATGCCGCTTTGTCTTGAGCTTTTGGAAAAAGCGAAAGCTAAAGGTGTCAATATTCTATTGCCTTTAGATACAGTAATTGCTGATAAGTTTGATAATGACGCCACGAAGAGAAATGTTGATAGTGGTGAAATTCCTGAAAATTGGATGGGATTAGATATTGGTCCTAAAACTGTTGAGTTATTTACCAACGTGATTAAAAATTCAAAAACCTTGTTGTGGAATGGTCCAATGGGTGTATTTGAAATGGATAATTTTGCACATGGTACTCGTGCAATCGCTGATGCAGTCGTAGCTGCCACAAAGGAAAATAATGCATTTTCGTTAATTGGAGGAGGAGACTCAGCAGCTGCAATTGCGAAATTTAACCTTGAAGATGAAGTTAGTTTTGTGTCTACCGGTGGTGGAGCTTTATTGGAATATATGGAAGGAAAAGAATTGCCTGGGGTTAAGGCGATTAATTCTTAGTACTTTCAATTAATGTAATTGATTTAAAGCTTAACGTTAAAGCGAAAGCGCCCCTTACTCAAAGGGGCGCTTTTTATTTTACCACCCTTATAAACCATACTGAGTAGGTTTTTGAAGAGATTTAAAATAAATATATCTTGTTGAAAACTTTTTGTGGTAAAAAGTGGTAAATAGTGGTGAAAGTGTGTAGTTTTACACTACATAAAATTGTACTTATAAGAATGGTTCAACTACTGGGAGAATTTGATTGTAAATTAG
>Ga0182007_10001821_pt1 | contig 11126 bp, 16 predicted proteins | sample Sormic07211113_1_FD_123023 | JGI IMG/M metagenome (GOLD analysis project Ga0182007, IMG submission 123023) | Rhizosphere microbial communities from Sorghum bicolor, Mead, Nebraska, USA - 072115-113_1 MetaG | ecosystem: Host-associated > Plants > Roots > Rhizosphere | place: USA: Nebraska... | reverse complement strand
GGTGTTGCGCGGCTCGCTGGCGTAGAGCGGTTGGAAATCCAGTCCCGAGGCGGCGAACTGGTCGCAGGCGTAGCTGGTGCGGATCACCGCGAGGAACGTCGCGGCGTTGTTGGCGGCCGAGGCGCCGTAGAAGTCGAGCTGGCACTGCCACTTCGTCGGATTGGCGAAGCTCTGCACCATCGTGGCCGGGGCGTAGCTCGATCGCGTGGTCGACAGCGACGACAGCAGCATCGGCGTCATTTCGATGAAGTCGCCCGTCGGCATTGCGACGCGGTTCGCCTGGCCCTGCACCACCTCGCCGGCGAACGCGGACAACAAAAAACCGCGCAAGGCGGTCAGCAGGTCGTCATCGGTGATCGAGATCGACAGCGTCACGGGACCACCTGCAGGCACAGAATCACCCGGCACCAGTCCGGCCACTGCTCCGGTACCGCCACCACCAGCCAGGTCTGGCCGTTGAAGACGAACTTGTCGCCGCCCTTGGCGGTGCCTCGATCGACGCCGTAGATCTGGCCGTTGAGGTAGATCGAGCACAGCTCGCCCTGGATGTTCAGGCCGTCGACATGCTGCAGATCCTTGAAGCTCAGCTCCTGTTTCTGGATCGTGACCGAGACCGGATCAGCATAGGTCGGCACCTGCTTGCCGCTGGCCGATGTCGTGTAGCCGCTGGCCTGCGACACCTGCGCGGCGATGGGGGGGTTCACCGTGCCGATCGCGCCGGAGACGATGCCGTGGAGATTCACTTGTGCGTGACCTCGTAGTCGGCGCTGTTGACCATGTGGCCGGTGTCGATCAGCTGCTTGTCGTTGCCCTTGCGGACGATCGTGGAGCGCGCCAGCGGGACTTCGTCGAAGTCGCGGATCGACTGTTGCAGCTGACCCTTGATGCCCTCGCCCATGCGCGCCAGCGTGGCGTTCGCGTCGAAGTTGGTCGCCTTGAGGTTCTTGGCCATAGCCTCACCCCAGTCCGACGACTTCGCCTCGATCATGTGGCGGAAGTACGGCCGCGCCGGGATCGTGACGGTGTGCTCCGGCACGTCGTGCGTGGTGGCGAAGTTGGACAGGTTCTGCTTGACGAACCGGCCGTTCTTCATGAAGTCGCCGGACTTGTCGATCTTGCGGAATATCGTGGTCTGGTGTGCCTCGACCTTGATCGTCGCGCCGAACTCCTGGATCGCCGCCACCGAGGCGGTCGGCGTGCCGTCCGGGTAGGTCGATCCCTCGAGGAACCCCAGCCGCAGTTCTTCGCCCTGCCCGAGTCCTTTGCGGATCTCCTCGAGGCGTCGTTTCAGGCCGTCGCCTCCGGTCATGCCGATGACAGCCATCAGAAGCGGCCCGGCCAGCCGAAGCCCGCGCCCGGATACGACCGCCCCGGCACGTACTGCATCGTCCGGTACCGCGCGGTGGCCTGCCAGAACGACGCGCCGTACTTCGTCTGCAGGAACCACGCCGCGGTGAACGGCACCACGCCCATGTCCGTGCCGACCGACACCGAGCCCTCCGTGGCGGTGTTGACCCTGCCAACCAGTGGCGATGCGGGTTGCGTGGCGCTTCCCGCGTTCATCTGCGCGATGTGGGCCACCAGCATGTTCAGCAGCACGGCGCGCTGGGCGACGTCCTGAACGCGGCTGTCCTCGGTGTTGGCCAGGTAGATCGTGGCCTCGTCGAAATACGCCTGCAGCAGCGCATCGCTGACGTTGACGAACTCCGGGTACCGAACCCTGAAGGCGGCCGGATCGAAGACGACGACACCCGTGGCCATCAGTCTTCCTTGTCAGCCGGCTTGCCGTCGTAGGCCTCGGGCTTGATGCCTGGCGCGGGCTTGTCGAGATCGAGCGGCTCCAGGCCGGACTTGATCTCTTCCTGCTCCTTCGCCTGACTGGCGGCCGAGCGCTCGTTAGCCTGCTCGAAGATCAGGCCGTCCTTCAGCGGGCTGAAGGTGGCGTACTCGGCCTTCCACGCGTCGAAGAAGTCCTTGTCCACCGGGGTGAGGCCGTAGCCACCGATGATCTTGGAGCTGTTCGCGCCGTTGAGGGTGACCGACTTGCCGCCGGTCTTGATGATGAGGCCGTGCGGCAGCTTGCAGCCGACGATAACGTTTGCCATGGGGTACTCCTGAAAAAAGTTGTGCCCGGCAGAGGGAGGGCTGCCGGGCACAAAAAAACCCGCACGAGGCGGGCCGCTGGGGTGTTGCTGGCAGATGCCGTCAGATGCCGTACATCGACGCGATCGCCACCGGCCGGCGGATGATGGCGCCCCACGAGCCGGCGGACTTCTTCTGTTGGAAGCTGGACAGCTTCACCAGTACCGGGTGGGCCCGAAGCTTCTCGGTGAAACCGGAGAAGGCCGTCGACTGCCCGTCCACCTCGTCGAGGATCAGCTGCATCAACTCGGTGGTGCCGGTGCCTGCCGCCGAGTACTCCACCGCCGACACCACGCGCAGGTTCGGAAAGTTCTTCTTCAGCTGGTCGCTGACGTTGACGTTGTACTGGTTCGTCTTGGTCAGGTTGACCTCGCTTTCCGGCGACAGGGCCAGCGTCATCTTGGCGTCGCGATCGACCAGACCCTTCATCTGGGTCACCAGCTGGCCATACAGCGCGCGGATGTCGTCGTAGACGCCCTGGCCATCCTTCAGCGCCCATGTGGTGCCAGTCGAGGGAGCCACCGGCGCCAGCGGCGTGATGCCTGCCGGAAGCGATGGATCGTTCAGCAGACCGTAGTTGTCCAGGCCGGCCACGCCGAAGAAGGCGATCTTGTTCGCCGCCTTGTTGATGGTCAGCACCGAGGCGATGTTGAGGTTCTGGGCGAAGTCGATCCGCGCCTCGCCGGCCATCTCCATCTCGCGCTCACCCCAACGAGTGACGGTCTGGAAGTGGTAGCTCTGCCGTGGCACCCAGTTCACGTTCGCGGACGACTGGCCGTTGTTGCTGTAGTCGCCATAGCTCGACACCTCGCCGGTGGACTCGACCACCTGGAACTGAGCGGTGAGCGTGGTCCAGTCGCCCTTCTTGGCCTCGCCGATGATCTCGGTGGCCTTCATCGGGGAGACCAGCACGCGAACCACTTCCGGGTCCAGGTAGTTGGCCAGGAACGCCGGGATGCCGGCATTGCTGACGGTGATCAGGCCCGGCTGCGCATCCATGGCTAGGTTGATGTCGTGGGCGAGCTGCGGGTTCGTGTAGCCCCGGAAGTCGCCCAGTTCGATGCCGCGTGCACGCAGCTCGCGGATTTCCTGCTGCAAGTTGAGGGTCATGGCATCAGTTCCAGGTGGTGATCTTGACGAGCTCGTTGGCGGCAGCGGAGCTGCCCACGAACCATTTGGTTTCCACGTAGCTGCTGGACGACGCAGCCTGCGCGGTGATCGTGCCGGGCGAGGTCGACAGCGTGTACGTGCCGGTGCCGCCGGTGCCGGTGCCCAACGCGGTGATGGTGGTGCCCGCCGCCACGCTGGCACTGGTGACGACATCGCCGACCTTGAGCGCGCCGGACGATACGGCGGTCACGGTCATCACGTTGGTGGCGAAACTGGCGGTACCCACGAATGTGCTCGGAGGCGTGCCGGCCACGCCGGTGGCGATGGCGCCGGTGTTGTGGTCGGCGAACACCTTCTGACCGACGGTGGCCACGGTCAGGCTCTTGGCCCAGAAGTCGCCGGCGGACATCAGCGTCACCGGCTGACCGGCAGGGATGTTCATCGACGCTTCGGCGAGCCACGTGACGATCAGTGCCTGCATGTCGCGATGGATGAAGCCGGTCGGAACGCCGCTGCCGGCGTTGGTCACCAGGCCGTTGGCGTCGGCCCAGCCGAACAGGCCGACGTTGGCGCCACCGGTGCCGGCGACGAAGGCACCCGGGCCGGCCAGAACGCTGGCGTTCGGGTTGGCGGAGGCGAAATCACCGGCGACCGCAGGCGCCGGCGTGATGTTGACTTGATTCTGGAAAGGCATGGTTCAGGCCCTCGCGAGCTTGGTGGCGTTGGGGAAGCGGGCGGCGAAATCGCTCGCGTGGGAGGCGTCCATGGCGACGCGTGGCGACGGAGCGGACTTGCGCTCCTTGGCCATGCTGACCATCGCCGGCAGGGCCGAGGCATGCACGCCCTTGGTGTCGACGCCGACGGAGTCGAGCGCGAAGCGGTAAACCTCTTCGGCCGAGTCCATCGCGACCACGGCACCGACGAGCGGCTGCACGTCCTGTTCGGCCTGGCGGATGGCGCGAAACTCGCTCAAGGCGCTGGTGCGGGCGTTGTCGGCGGCCAGACGAATGGCGGCGTCGTTGGCCTTCTTGCCGTCCTCGTCAGCCTTTTTCTTGGCTTCCTCGTCTTCCTCGTCGTCGGCCTTCTTCTTGTCGGCCTCGTCCTTTTCCTTCTTCTCGCGCGCCGCCTTTTCCTCGGCGGTCTCGTCGTCTTCATCCTTGGCCTTCTTGTCGTCCGGATCGTCCTCGGCCTCGTCGCAGGCCAGCTGCAGCACGCGGGTCAGCGCCTCGACGTCGATGTCGACCTTGCCGGCGAAGACCGACTTGGCATCCATCGCCAGGAACTCGGGTTTCTTGTTGCCGCGCACGATGGCGCGGAGCTGGGGAATGGCGCCGTCCTGAGCCAGAAGCGGCCGCAGGTAAGCGCCAAGGGCCGCGCGCATGGCGACCGACTTGTTGCTCAATTTCATGGGTGTGAACTCCAGTGGTAATGAATCGCCGACAATGACGTCAGCACCTGCGCGCCCGGCCTCGACCAGGGCGACGTGATTCCCGACGATGTCCGTCATGCGCCCGTCATACGGGACGCCTTCGTAGTCGCCGGGTGTCATGTCGGCCACGTAGCGATACGAGGACGACAGCTCTCTTTGCTCGCCGGTCTCGATGCCGGCGATCGCGCTCGCGTCCCAGACGGTGAGCGAGTTCTTGAGGTAGGGCGGATCGAACACCGCGTCGTTGCCGAGGCAGCCGACGACGTCGTATTTCTGGGTGTCGGAGGCGCTGACGGCGATGTGCCGCTGCATCAGCTGGATACCATTGAACGTCGGCGCCGCCTTAGCCAGTTCCACGGGGTCGCGCAGGAGCATGTAGACCTGATTCGGATTCAGGCCGAGCGCTTCGCTGTTCGGGATCTCGCGGCCGTAATACGGGCAGACGTTCGCCTTGCTGATCGGCGAGATCTCGACGTGCATGCGGCCGTCGACGTCCATCCGGCGCACGGTGGCGCGATCCAGCGCGAGCCGGTCAGTCTTCATCGGTTGATTCCTCATGATCAGTCGAACCCGGGAAGCACCGGGGTCCAGCCGCAACGGCAGTTCGGGTCTTCGCCCGGCATCACGTGTCGGCCTTCCTTCGGCATCCACATGCCCTCGGCGAGCTTGAAGCGCTTGCCGTCGGCGGCCAGGTGCTCCGGCCGGGGATGCTTGCCGCCGTGCGAGTGCCGCCACGTTCCCTCGACAATCCCGAGGTTCTGCTGCCGCGTGGACTGCAGGACCGAGGTCGCCTTGTTGTTCTGGTCGCGCGCGATGAACGCGGCGCGGCGCTGGGTGATGCCGTAACGCTTCTTCAGTTCGGCGGTCAGGCTGCCGAGATCCCGCCCGCGCGCCACTGAGCGCATCACCAGACCCTCGACTTCGGTCAGGTGCTGCGAGGAGATGGACTTGATCAGACCAACCTGTTCGCCGATCACCGCCTGGTAGGCGTCGTTCATCGGCTGTGACATGGTGAACTTCACCGTAAAGCCATGATTCTGCAGCCCCGATTTCAGCGCGGTATCGGAGTGCAGCAGAACCTTCTCGGCCAGTCGCTTCGAGAGCGTCACGGCCAGTTCGTCGAAGCTCTTCTGCCAGCGCTTACCCCGCCTGGCCATCGCCGCGCGCATCGCCGCCGCCGGGCTGTCGTCGCGTGCCAGCACCTCGCCCTTGTACTCAGCGGTCAGCCAGTACACGAAGGACTTGTGCATCTCGGCGACGGCCTTCTCCAGCTTCTGGCGGTACCAGGCTTGTATGCCGGCGTTGCCGCGCACGACGGTGAGTTGCGGGGCATCCTTCGGCCGGGTGACTTGGCGCAGCGTCGCCACGGCCTATTTCTCCACGCCCTGAGTATCGGCGCCCTCCTCGTCGTCGCCTTCTTCTTCCTCGATCTCGTCGGTGTTCAGGCTGTCGTTCAGCACCAGCGAGTTGTAGGCGCCGTCTGGATCGGAGGCGATACGCGTGCGGGCCTCGTCCTGCGTGATGACGCCTGAGGTGATCAGCACAGCGTCGGTCTCGGCCTCCACCTTGTTCGTGGCGGCTATCTCGGCCTCGGTCAGCTGGTGCAGAGGTTCGAACACGAAGTCGATGTCAGTGTCGATGTCGCCGAACTCGTCCAGTTGAATCAGATCGATAACGCGCTTCAGTGGCTCGCGGAAGTCGCGCTCCTGATCGGAGTGCACGTCGTCATAAAACACGCGGATCTCGCCATCGCTGGAAGCATTGAGTCCCGCCGGCGTGATGCCGGTGAGCTTAACCAATGGGATGCTGCTGACGGACGACATCTGTTCCTGCGACTGCGCCTGCAGCGCGTCCAGTCCGGACAGCGGGGTGTTGAACTGGAAGAACTCTTCCGTTTCCTTGTTGAGCACCATCGCGCCGCGGTTGTCGCGTGTGCGGTTGAATAGCTCAACGCGCTTGAAGAATTGGTCTGCGCCATCGGCATCGCCGCCAAGCGTTGCCTGCATATCGGTCTTGAAGCCGCTGACCGAGAAGGAATGCACGATGTCGGATACGCTGTCGCGCGTGCGGTACCAGTGGTCGACATACGGCTTAGCCAACTGCGACATCGACAGGCCGCCGAAACTGTAGGCTGCTTTCAGCATGTCCGGCACTGGCCGCGAAATGATCATGATCATCCGGCTGGTGTGCACGGTCTTGCCCATCACAAACCAAGTCATGGGCTTGTAGAAGTCTTTGGCAAGCGGGTTGGTCGAGTTGTAGAGTCCGGGATACGTCCACATCGGTTCGACCTTGCGGAACGCCACAAGCGAATCCTTCGTGACCTTCTTGGAGGACACGAATAGAGGTGACTGCAGCTCAGCCGCATCATCGGTGGCCAGAACGCCGGCTGGCGTCTTGACCTCGATGTAGATCTGCCCTCTGCCGAAGTATCCGTCATCCTCGGCGACCTTCTGGAACAGCTCGCGGATACCGAAGCGTCGAAGCGCCGTCTCGATCTTGTTGATTCGGTCGGACTTGTCGCCTTCACCGCTGGAGGTCAGCTTGATCCATTTTCGCGTCATCTCCTCGGCAAGCGTCGAGGACATCTTGCGGTACTCGGGGAGCTGCGCCAGCTCGGCCAGGTAGGGATAGCCCGGAAAGCCGGAGTAGCCGCCGAATCCACCGCACTGGTTGAGATAGTCGTAGGGCGTCGCGTCCTGCGCCAGCACGGACTGCAGTTGGTCGGCCGGGACCACGCCTGGCGCCGGCTCGTAGCGCTTCAGCTCGAACTTCTCCGGCTCGGTCTTCTGGTTCGCCAGCGCCAGCGTCGTCGGACTGATCTTCATGCGCGCGCGCTTCTTCGGCGCAGCCGGGATCGCCGAAGCGGGTGACTTCGGTTTGAACCAGTCGCGGAAGGTCATCAGGCGCGTCTCAGGAGTTCGTCGGAAATCTGCATCGGGGGCGTGCGGTTCGGCGCAAAGCACATCACGAAGGCGTCAGCCAGGTTCGGCGACGCCACTTCGCGCTTGGCGAGGTCTTTCTTGCTTTCCACCTTGACGCGGCCGCTCTGGTCGTAATCGCGCTTCGGCGTAGATAACTCATCCATCAGTCGCTCCAGCATGGGGCAATCGCTGCTGATGCTGATCATCTGGTCGACGTCGAACGTCTCGCCGCGGCGCACGGCGTTGTAGGTGTTTCGCAGCCGGTCGGCCACAAGCCACCACGTCTGCGCCTTCAGGTTCGAAAACATGTCCTTGTTCTTGATCTTCGGCTGGTATTCGCGCTCAGGCTTCCAGACCGCGGCACCGGCGTTGAACTTCGTGTAGCTGACGGCTGATGAATCGCCATCGGCGCGGCGCGCCTGGTTGACCTCGCCGAATTTGGCGCCCGCCGACGCACCCACTCCGATGCAGTCATACGTGATCGAAGCGCCACGGTCGCGAGCGTTCTTGTACGTGCGAGAGCAGCTTTTAAGCAGTTCATCCTCGCCAGCTTTCCACTCATCCATCCAGCTGAAGACTGAGCCGTGGGAGTACCCGTTCGCGCATTTGTCCGACCCGCTGTCCGCGACATCGAACCCGACCACTTTCGCGCCCTGAGCATCGAAGCCCAGCACCTTGTGCGCATCGATTGCCGCCTCAAGCCACGAGCGCTTGATGACCGTCGCGTCGTCATCCATTCGTGGCACACCGAGATAGATGTGCTCGAACGCATCGTGGTCACTGACGCGCATCGCCTCGATGATTGCGAGACTGGTAGCACTGAGAAACGGGTTCTCCGTGTAGTTGATCAGCCGCTTGACGGTGTTCGGCGGCGGGTTAACCACAAACCGTTTGTAGGTGAAGTCGCTGGCCAGCTTCGGGTTGAAGATGATCCAGACCTGAGACCCTTCCTTGCGGATCGTGGGTTCCAACACCTCCCACTGCGATTCGGTGAGGTTGTGCGCCTCCTCGATCCATAGGACGTCGATGCCTTCCAGCGACTTGATTTCGTCGATGTGCCGCCAGAGGCCGTAGAACAGGAACTCCGATCCCGTGCGGCGGTGGATGATCGAGTTGTCGGTGATCTTGAAATCAGCGGTCAAGCCGAACCGCTCGATCTGGATCTTCAGCAGCGTGTAGACCGACTCGGCGATCTTGTTCTGAAACTGACGCGCGCAGCAGACGCGGATCTTGCAATGCTGGGCTAGGAACACCGCGAAGCCGGCGGCATCCCACGACTTGGATGAATCGCGGCCGCCGTACAGAACCCGGTTGCGCGCCGGCGTCAGCCAGAAGTCGCGCAGGGCCGGGTTAAGCGTCGGTGCTTGCGTCTGGATCTGGTTTGGGGAGGCTTGCATAGAAGTCGCCGAGCCCCTTCGGCGTCATGGTTCCGTCGCTGGACGTGTGGTCGATCGCTGTCTTGTCGCCGTACCGCTTCGGGTCCCACTTCGCCAGCAGCTTCAGCCGCGTCTCGATGCGCAGCTTCGACCGGCTGATGTGGTCGTGGTCGGGAACCTCGCGGCCATCCGCGGTGCTCATGTAGTCACGGCTGCCATCGTCAGCGATGTCGAGGCAGTCCGCCGCGATCGCGTCGTAGCCCATATCGCGCGCCTCATCGAACTGCGCGGCAATCTCCGCGTCCTGCTTACGCCAGTCGTTCACGGTGCGCACCGGAATGTCGAGATCCCTGCAGATCACGGTCATTGGCTCCTTGCCGGTGGCCAGGCGCAGGCAGATCGCCGGCACCATCGCGTCCCGGTCGTACTTCCGTTCGGCACCCATAATCAGATATCACTCTTCGGCGGCAACCGCTCCAGCGGGCCGGGCACGGTAGGGGATGGACAAGGCTGGTAGCCGCCAATGCGATCTGGTGAGTTGTCGGCATGGATACGTCCGCAGGTTGAGCACTTACGCCACTTGCGATCGGCGTTAATCTCGGCCAGCAGCCACACGACCAGGCCGATCAGCACCAGGGCGGCGATCAGGATGGTGACGAAGGTGAACATGTCAGTGCTCGCGCTCGGTAACCAGAACCGCCTGCAGACCGATCACCTGGGCCCGGAGCTGGGCGTTTTGGCGGTCGGCTTCGTCGCCGGCACGAACAGCAGCGATTGCAGCTTGGACGCGGTCTGCAAGGGCTTGGGTGGCGGCTGCATCAGCGGCGTGGGAACGGGCTGTGCCTTCGGGCACGCCACGGCCAGGAGTTGCGGGGCAGTCGTTGCGCAGCTGCATAGCGCCAGCGCCAACAGTGTCAGGGAGTGCATCAGCAAGTGACGGGTACGCATGGGTCGTGGCCTGCAGGTAGCCGGAGGCGATGCCGGCGAAGTCGTTGGCTTGGTTGTTCTCGGTCGTGCGGGCGGTCTCGCTGGCCTTGACGGCTACGACGGTCTGCGAGGCGTTGGCGGCGTCCCACTTCACCTGCACGCCGGACGCGCCGATGCCGCGCTCATGAGCGCCGAACCAGATCAGGGCGATAGCGATGGCAACCAGCACGAGGCCGGCGGCGAGCAGCTTGGCGTACAGGGTGGCGAACATCAGAGCATTCCATCCTTGCCGCTCATCAGCCACAAGAACACGCCGACAATCACAGCGATAACTGTCACGACGATCACGATCACTGTGGCGATGATGGTCAGGATGTGCATCACATATGCTCCGCGTTGTCGTCGCCCTTGGGCTCACGCAGCTTCGGCTGCGGGATGCCACGCGACAGGATTGATGCGAAGGTGCTGATGACGGCAGCCAGCACAAGGATGCCAATGATCTGTTCCGGCACCCAGCGCACTAGAGCGGCATCCATGGCCTTGAAACCCTCGTAGGCGGCCACTGTTCCGGAGCATGCGCCGGACACGATGCCCCACCGAACAGACCAGAATTGCCACAACTTGAGCAGCTTGCCGTCGAGTTCGTCGATCAGGTTCATTTACGCTCCCAGATCATCGTGAACAACACCCATATCGCTGCGCCCGCGGTTGCGATGCTGCCGATCGTCTTGACGAACTTGACCAGGCCGCGCGCCGTGTTCCATGCCTCGACGAGGTCTTTCACCTGATTCGACAACTCGTCGACCTTGAGCGTGAGCTGGCGCATCTCGTGGTGGCTCACCTCGGCGTTACGGATCTCGTCGTCGCCCCTCATGCCGCGGCATCCAGTGCTGCCGCATAGTTCGCCGCCCAGTCCTGCGGTCGCGGCTTGCCGGGGCGCCAGTTGCGCAGGTAGTACGCCCATGCGCCATCGGCGTTACCCAGCTGCGGCAGCGGCGCGGCATCCGTCCACAGCAGCAAGCGAGCGAAGGCGCAGGCCAACTGGTCGTCACTCAAGAACGCGGCATAGGCGTCGCTGGACACCGGCGCCACGGACTGCAGGGCGCAGACGGCGCGGGCGTACTGGCGCGAGGAAGGATGCTCCAGAACGCCACGGATGCCGCCGCCCTGCTCGAACTGCCACAGGCTGCGCGCTGGACCACCGTCCTGCCGCCGGGT
>Ga0182007_10001819_pt1 | contig 11136 bp, 9 predicted proteins | sample Sormic07211113_1_FD_123023 | JGI IMG/M metagenome (GOLD analysis project Ga0182007, IMG submission 123023) | Rhizosphere microbial communities from Sorghum bicolor, Mead, Nebraska, USA - 072115-113_1 MetaG | ecosystem: Host-associated > Plants > Roots > Rhizosphere | place: USA: Nebraska... | reverse complement strand
GGCGGCGCGAAGACCCATGGACGCCGCATTGGCGCGGTCGTCGGCGAGCCCTCGCATGATGCGGGCCGCATCATCGATATCGGGTTCGGCCCAATGGCCACCCTCGTCGTGCATATAGGCGCCTTCCGGTGTCGCAACCAGCTCGTATCGTACGAGCCTGCTGTTGTCGTCGCGCATGAACTCGAGGTTGCCGGAGTAGCCCGTCCCCACGACCGCCTTGCCAAGGGCCATGGCTTCCGCCATCCCGAGGCCAAAGCCTTCGGAGCGATGCAGGGACACGTAGGCGTCGGCTCGCGCAAGCAGATCGATCATGTCGTCACGGTCGATGTAGCCGTCGCGGATCTCAATTCGGGCATCGTCTGTGGCGGCGCCCATCAATGCGTAGAGTTGATCGCGAAAGGCATCGCCATTATTCGATTTCAGGATGAGGCGAACGCTTTCGTCGCCGTTCGGAAACGCCCTGCGGAATGCCTCAATGACGGCGGAAGGGTTCTTGCGCGCCACGTAGGAATGGAAGTCGAAGCTGAACATGAAAACAAATGGATCGGCATCGCCTTTCACGACCGCCGGCAACACAGGGGGTTGAACAGGCATGCGAACAAGCGTCACCGGTTTGGCCGTCACAGCGGCAAACGCACCGCGGACGAACTCGCTGGCCACCCAGATTTCGTCCACATCGTCGATCGCGGACATCCAGGCGGCCGGCACACGCTCGAGCTCCCAGAACCAGTAGCCGATGCGATACGCATCCGCGCGACGTGCCGCCTGGGTAGCCGCCATGGCGCGCCCGAACTGGTCCGGGTTGATGCAGACGACATCGATAGCGAACGGACAGCTGTCGGCAAGTAAAAGATCGGTCGGACGATCCTTGTTGCGCGCGTCGTCAAGCACACCTGCATCGACGAGCGCTACAGGGTATCCCTGGGCGAGCAACGCACGCCCGAGTCCCCGGAAATTTTCCGAAAGACCGAGCCCACCATGCGCGAATCCGATGAGGTTGACGCCCGGACCGTTGTCGGGGGCGGGCGAGCGAAGTACGGGTACCCCAGGACCCGCCGCCGACCCTGCGAGAGGCAATACCGGCTGGAGAACCGCAGCGCCTGTCGCCCGCATCACAAGGCGGGCGCGCAAGGCATCCTTCCAGCGGAGCGGGATCATGCCATAGAGCTTCCGGACGATCGGATGGTTACCCGCGCGCGTCAGAGCGCGCAGCCAGGCCACCGCCCGCCCACGTGCCGCCGCATTGTTCGTCGTCCGGAATCCGGCCATCGGCCCTCTCCCAATGGTCACGCCAGCGCTGCCGCGAGTTCCCTGCGCAGGTCTTCCACGTGTTCAACACCCACCGAGAGGCGGATAAGACCGTCACTGATGCCCAGGCGTTTACGGTTAGCGGCTGGAATCGAGGCGTGTGTCATCAGGCCCGGATGCTCGATAAGACTCTCGACGCCACCGAGCGACTCGGCGAGCGCGAACAATTCGCAACGCTCGAGCACCCGACGCGCCTTGCGCAGGCCGCCTGCCACTTCCACCGAAATGATGCCGCCGAAACCATCCATCTGGCGCCGGGCGAGCGCGTGCTGCGGATGCGACTTGAGGCCGGGATAGATGACGCGGTTCACGGCCGGATGCTGTTCGAGCCATCGGGCAAGGTCGAGTGCGTTTGCGCAGTGTGCCTTCATGCGCAGACTGAGCGTCTTCAGGCCACGAAGGGCGAGGAACGAGTCGAATGGCCCGGCGATCGCACCGATCGAGTTCTGCAGGAACGCCATGCGCTCGGCAAGGTCCTGGTTCGCTGCGACCACGATGCCGCCGACCATATCCGAATGGCCGTTGAGGTACTTCGTGGCCGAGTGCAGGACCAGGTCCGCGCCCAGGGACAGGGGACGCTGGAGGATCGGCGAGCAGAAGGTATTGTCGACCACCAGAAGCAGGCCACGCTGCTTGGCAAATCGGGCTAGCTTCGCGATGTCGGCGAGCTTGAGCATCGGATTGGTCGGCGTTTCCAGCCAGATCATGCGGGTATTCGGCTTGACCGCCGCCTTCACCGCGGCCATGTCGTCGAGATCGACGAAGCTGAAATCCAGCGCCGCCGAACGTCGGCGAACACGCTCGAACAAACGATAGGAGCCGCCGTACAAATCGTCCATGGCGATGACATGGTCGCCGCTATCGAGCAACTCGAGAACTGTCGCAGCGGCAGCGAGACCGGAGCCGAAGGCGAAGCCGGCAACACCGCCCTCAAGATCCGCGACGCAGCGCTCGTAGGCGCCGCGCGTCGGGTTCTGGGTGCGCGAATACTCGTAACCCTTGTGCCTGCCCGGACTTTCCTGGACGTAGGTCGACGTTGCGTAGATCGGCTGCATGATCGCGCCGGTAGACGGGTCTGGATATTGCCCCGCATGAATGACGCGCGTGGCCAAATCGAGTTCGGTCTGGGACGAAGGCTTTTTCATGGTTTCCCGGGAGCAAAAAGTGCCCGACACGACGGGCAAAGCGGCCTATCTTACCGTCAACCGGATGCCAAACCTTAACTAGGAGCGGCAGAACCGTTCAGATTGCACGAGGGACACCGACGATGCCCCGCCCGACCAATCTAAAATGTCAATCATATCAACATGTTATATGCCATCAGCCAGCGCATCCGGCAGGCTGTGGCCGCAGGGTCCATGCCCCTTCTTGGCGCTCCCATAACGACTGTTAAGGCAGCGTGCTTGGAGCAAGCCGGAATCCCGTGCATCATGTCGGGCTTGCGCTGGCGCGAGCTCCTCCGCCAGCTACTGAATAGGAACACACATGGACCCGTCCGCGGCACAGACCCGCCTGCTCGTCACCGGTGGCGCAGGCTTCATTGGTGGCAATTTTGTCCTGGCGGCCGTCGCCTCGGGCCAGGATGTGCTGAACGTCGACAAGCTTACGTACGCCGGAAACCTCGATACCCTCGCGTCCGTGCAGGACGCGCCCGGCTACCGCTTTCTCCACGCCGACATCGGCGACCGCGAGGCGATGCTGGCGGCCATGCGCGACTTCCGCCCCACCGCCATCGTCAATTTTGCCGCCGAATCGCATGTCGACCGCTCGATCGATGGTCCCGCGGCCTTCATCGAGACCAACGTTGTGGGTACGCTTGCGTTACTCGAAGCCGCGCGAGACTACTGGAACGCGCTGGAGGGACCCGCGCGCGCGGCCTTCCGCTTCCTGCACGTCTCAACCGATGAGGTGTACGGCTCACTCGGTGACACCGGCAAGTTCACCGAGATGACCCAGTACGCGCCGAACAGTCCTTACTCCGCGTCGAAAGCCGCGTCGGATCACATGGTACGTGCCTTCCACCACACGTACGGCCTTCCTGTTCTTACGACGAACTGTTCCAACAATTACGGACCGTTCCAGTTCCCGGAAAAGCTCATTCCGCTGACGATCAACCGGGCCCTTACCGGCAAGTCGCTGCCTGTTTACGGCAATGGCAGCAACATTCGCGATTGGCTCCACGTTGCCGATCATTGCACCGCGATCCAGCGGGTGCTCGAAGCAGGGCGTCCTGGCGAGACTTACAACATCGGCGGCGAATCGGAGCGCCAGAACCTCGACGTCGTGCGCACCATCTGCGCGCTACTTGACCGCCTGTCCCCTCGCTCGGACGGCGTTGCACGCGAGACTCAGATCGAATTCGTTCGCGATCGCCCCGGCCATGACCAGCGCTACGCGATCGATGCGACAAAGATCGCGACCGAACTCGGGTGGCGCCCCGCGCATACCTTCGAACAGGGCCTCGAGGACACCATCCGCTGGTACCTCGGCAATCAGGCGTGGACCGACCGCGTCCTCAGTGGGGACTATCGTATGGAGCGTCTTGGCGCATGACTCGCGGCATCATCCTCGCCGGTGGCTCCGGTACGCGCCTGTATCCGATCACCCAAGGCGTAAGCAAGCAACTGCTGCCTGTCTACGACAAGCCGATGATTTACTATCCACTTGCCACGCTGATGCTCGCCGGGATACGCGACATCCTGGTCATCAATACGCCTCATGAGCAGTCCATGTTCCAGCGACTGCTCGGCGACGGTTCCCAGTGGGGAGTGAACATCACTTATCAGGTGCAGCCCTCGCCAGACGGACTCGCCCAGGCCTTTCTCATCGGCCGCGAGTTCATTGGCGGTCGACCCAGTTGCCTGGTCCTTGGCGACAACATCTTTTACGGGCACGGCCTGACCGACCGACTCAAGCGAGCTGCGGCGCGCGACGATGGCGCCACGGTCTTCGGATATCTGGTCAGTGACCCGGAACGTTACGGCGTTGCCGAGTTCGACAGCACAGGCAAGGTAATCGGCCTCGAGGAAAAGCCCGCCGTCCCGAAGTCCAACTACGCCGTGACCGGCCTGTATTTCTACGATGGCCGCGTATCGGACATCGCGGCGGACCTGCGGCCGTCTCCGCGCGGCGAGCTCGAGATCACCGATCTCAACATGCGCTACCTGGAAGAAGGCAAGCTTCAGCTGGAGCGCCTCGGCCGCGGCTTCGCGTGGCTGGACACCGGTACGCACGACTCGCTGATGGAAGCCGGCATGTACATCCAGACCATCGAAAAGCGTCAGGGGCTCAAGGTCTGCTGCATCGAGGAGGTCGCCTACAGCAACGGCTGGATCGACGCCGAGCAGGTGCTCCGGCTGGCATCCGTGCTCGGCAAGACGGGCTACGGCGAGTACCTGCACCGTTTGGTGCGCCAGGGCCCCAGCCCGGCATGATCAAGGTTACCGGTACGTCACTCGACGGTGTCGTCATCATCGACCCCTTGGTGCATGGCGATGAACGCGGCTTCTTCTTCGAGAGCTTTCACCAGGCGAAGTTCGCCGAGGCAGGCATCGACGCCGCATTCGTGCAGACCAATATCTCGCGCTCGTCGCGAGGCGTTCTTCGAGGACTTCACTACCAGCACCCCCATGCGCAGGGGAAATTGGTGACCGTTCTCGAAGGCGAGGTTTACGACGTCGCCGTGGATATCCGGCCGTCCTCGCCCACGTTCGGCCAGTGGACCGCAGCCATGCTTTCCGACATCAACCGCCGCCACTTCTGGATCCCGCCGGGCTTCGCCCACGGCTTCTGCGTCGTGTCGGACGCTGCGACCTTCATGTACCAGTGCACCACGCTGTACGACCCATCCGCAGATGCCGCGATTCGCTGGGACGACCCCGCTATCGGTGTGGACTGGCCCGTCAGCGAACCCGTGCTGTCGCGCAAAGACCTCGTCGCGCCACTCCTTGCCGACGTCCCACGCGACAGGCTGCCGGATATTCACCAATGACCATCCTGGTCATCGGTGCCGGGCAGCTCGGCGTCGCGCTTCGCGACCACCTGCCGGCCGACACGCTTTTCGCCTCCCGCTCCGGCGAGCCGGCGATTGATCTGGCACAGCCGACATCGATCCACGCGGCCCTCGACCGGCTCACGCCGACCATCATCGTTAACGCCGCTGCGTATACGGCGGTCGACGCGGCGGAATCCGACGAAGCGGCCGCATTCACCGTGAACGCGGATGCCGTTGGCGCCATCGGCGCGTGGGCCTCGGCGCATGACGCACTCGTGATTCACGTTTCCACCGACTACGTGTTCGACGGCGAAGGCAGCACGCCATACGACGAAGACCGCGTGACGGCGCCGATCAATGCCTATGGTCGAAGCAAGGAAGCCGGTGAACGCGCGCTTCGTGCCAGTGGAGCGCATCACGTGATCCTGCGCACTTCCTGGCTCTACGGAATCCATGGACACAACTTCCTGCGGACCATGCTGCGCCTTGGGCAGGATCGTGACCACCTGAGGGTCGTTGCCGACCAGACCGGCGCCCCGACCACCGCGGACGCCCTTGCGGCCGCTATCGCTCGCGTGACGGTGCGCTGGATGGCAGGCGGCGACGCCCCCGAAGGCACCTACCACGTCGCATGCCACGGCGAGACGACCTGGCATGGCTTCGCCTCTGCCATCTTCGCGAGCGCCCACCGGCTGGGCCTGATGGCGCGCGAGCCGAAGGTAGAGGCCATCACCACGGAGGCGTTTCCCACGCCTGCACGACGCCCCCGCTATTCTTCACTCGATCCGTCAAGATTCGAGAGAACGTTCGACTACCAACTTCCCGACTGGCAGCCCGAACTCGAACGCACCCTCGCTCGCCTCAACCCGTGATAGCAACGGAGCGCACCATGCTTATCCCCATGATCCTCAGCGGCGGCAGCGGCACCCGCCTTTGGCCCGTGTCCCGGCGCAACCTGCCCAAGCAGTTCCTGTCGCTCGCCGGGCACGAAACGCTGTTCCAGCAGACCGTGCTACGCGCACTACGCCTACCGGACACGGCGTCACCGATCGTTGTCGCGGCGGACGAACACCGATTTCTTGCCGCCGAGCAGCTGCAGGAGCTGAATGTCGCCGACGCCAGCATCCTTCTCGAGCCGGTAGCTCGTAACACAGCGCCGGCCATTGCCGTAGGCGCGATGCGGGCTCTGGAAAAATCGCCAGATGCGGTCGTGCTTGTCCTGCCGGCGGATCATCTGATCGGTGACGACCACTCGTTCTCCGAGGCAGTCGCCCGTGCGCTTCCGCTTGCACAGGAAGGCTGGCTGGTGACGTTTGGCATCCGTCCCGACCGGGCGGAAATCGGTTTCGGTTACATCCAGCGCGGTGACGCGCTCGCAGGCGACACGTTCAAAGTGCGTCAGTTCGTCGAGAAGCCAAAGCTCGACGTTGCCGAGGAGTACGTGGCCAGCGGTCAATATGACTGGAACTCGGGCATGTTCGTGTTCAAGGCGTCGCGTTACCTTGAAGAGCTTGGGCTGCACGCACCTGACATGCTTGCTGCCGCGAAGGCTGCGTTCAGTGGAGCCGATACCGATCTCGACTTCATTCGGCTCGACAGGACAGCGTTCGAGGCCGCATCAAGCGACTCCATCGACTACGCGGTGATGGAGAAGACCACCCGTGCGGCCGTCGTTCCTGTCACGTGTGGCTGGAGCGACATCGGATCGTGGGATGCCCTGTGGCTCTCCGCGGCCAAGGACGCCAGTGGCAACCACATCGAAGGTGACGCCATCACCATCGATACGACCGGCTCACTGATTCGCTCGCACAGCCGCCATCTCGTGGCCACCGTCGGCCTCGATGACGTCGTCGTTGTCACGACGCCCGACGCCACCCTGGTCGCGCGGCGCGACAGATCACAGGACGTCAAGAAGATCGTCGACGAACTCAAGGCGGCCGGACGGACAGAACACGACCTGCACCGCGTCGTACGACGCCCGTGGGGCAGCTACGACTCCCTTGAGTCGGGCGAACGCTTCCAGGTGAAGCGCATCGTGGTCAAGCCGGGTGCCGCCCTCAGCCTGCAGATGCACCACCATCGCGCGGAGCACTGGATCGTCGTGAAGGGCGTCGCCGAAGTGACCTGCGACGAGCGAGTCTTCCTTCTCGCGGAGAACCAGAGCACTTACCTTCCCCTGGGCAGCAAGCATCGGCTCCGCAACCCGGGCAAGGTTCCCGTCGAGCTGATCGAGGTTCAGTCCGGGAGCTATCTCGGCGAGGACGACATCGTCCGCTTCGATGACGTTTACGGCCGCGCGGGCACCGTCGGCTGACAATGACGGCGCCAGGTCGGATCGGGAGACGGGGCCAGCCTCGTCAGGCCGGCTCTGGCGCCACACGGCCCGGCATCAGGACACGTTTTCCGGGCAGTTCGATGAGCCTGTAGGTAACCGCCGCAACGGCGATGACTACGGCGATAAACGCAACGAAGAACCACCGACTCCCTAACGGAGGGACGACGCCGGTGCGAACCGATATCACGTGTATCAGCAGCTGCACCGGAAAATGAACGAGGTAGATCGAGTATGAGATCTCACCCAGGTAGACCAGCGGCCTGAGACGCAGCACCGACCGGACGGCACCGCTGCCGATCACGGAGAGCACCAGCGCAGGAAATCCAACGAAGCAGACCAGCATGTCACCGGCATTGGACCAGAGAGTCCTCGTCGCCAGGTAGATCATGCATGCCGCTAGAAGCGCTAAAGCCGCAAGATCGCATGCCCACGCTGGCAACCGCCATGACCACCGCGAGCGCGCGACAGCTGTGGCCACGCCGACGACGAACCCCGCCGCGGTACGAACCAGATCGTTGTCGACCACGCCGAATGCACGCGTGCCGTTGATCACGCCGCGGACTGCCATGGTACCGAGCGCCGCCGATCCGACGAGGAGCAGGCCGATGCGTGCAAACCGACGCGGCAAGGAAATCAAGCCGAGGAACACCAGGTTGACGAGGAATTCCGTCGATATGGACCATGCCGGCGCGTTGAACGAAAAGCCCTCCTGAAGGCCCGAGCCATTCAAAAGCAAGGCGTTCAGGACGAAATGGAAGGGGTCGTTATAGGTGTAGATGAACGGCGCCGCGTTCAGCCCCATAACCAGATACCACTGCAGCGTGGCGACGGTGACCAACATCGCCGCATGCAGTGGATACATCCTCGCGACACGCGCTCGCACGTTGGCCGCGAAGTGAGGCGCACGGTGATCTGTCCAGAAGGCGTTCGTAAGCACGAAGCCGGACAGAACAAAGAAAAAATCGACCATCAACAGCCCGCGCCCGTAAAAGGGAGCCAGCAGGTTCCCCAGCGGGGCCGCATCGAACGCATGGATGTAGTGCCAGCATATGACGCCTAGCGCGGCAACCGCTCGCATGCTGTCCAGCTCATGAAGCCGAGCCGAGGTCGTGCCCCCTGCGGTAGAGACCATCGTGCGATTACACATTCCGAATCAAGGCGGAGATCTGCTCGGTACGCGCCAGCATGAGGTGGGAATCGCCTCGCGCTTCCACGTTCAGGCGAAGCAGCGGCTCCGTATTGGAGGAACGCAGGTTGAAACGCCAATCCGGAAATGTCGCGCTCACGCCGTCAATGTACTCCAGCTCCGGCCGCTCATCCTCGTAGAAGGCCAGTACACGGGCGACAGTCGCTTTGGCGTCCTCGACAATGAAATTGATCTCACCGCTGCACGGATACGCGGCCATGCGCTCGAAGAGCATCTGCGCCAGGCTCACTCCCGTCCTGGAAACGCGCTCTGCAACCAGAAGCCACGGAATCATGCCCGAATCGCAATAGGCGAACTCACGGAAATAGTGATGCGCACTCATCTCCCCGCCGTAGATCGCATCCTCGGCGCGCATGCGCTCCTTGATGAACGCATGGCCCGTCTTGCTCTCGATGGGTACCCCACCGGCCCGCTTGACCATATCGACGGTGTTCCACGTCAGGCGTGGATCGTGGATGATCTTCGCTCCCGGATGCTTCTCCAACATCTGGGCAGCGAGCAGCCCGACGATGTAATAGCCTTCGATGAAATTGCCCTGGGCATCGAACAGGAAGCAGCGATCGAAATCGCCGTCCCATGCGATACCGAAGTCGGCGCCATGGGCGATGACAGCGCTGGCCGTCGCATCCCTATTCTCGGGCAGCAGTGGATTCGGAATGCCGTTCGGAAAGCTGCCGTCGGGCTCATGATTCACGCGAACAAAGTCGAACGGAAGGTGCGACGCGAGCAGATCGACCACCGCCCCCGCACCCCCGTTACCGGCGTTGACAACGATCTTCAGCGGACGAAGCGCCGACGCATTCACGTAGCCGAGCAGATGTTCGATATAGGCGGCCTTGTCGTGATCATGAACGACCTTGCCAGCAACCGCGACCGGATTTCCGAAGTCGTTGTTCTCGACCAGACGTTCGATATCGCGCAGCCCGGTGTCGCCGCTGATGGGACGGGCGCCTTCGCGAACCAGCTTCATGCCGTTGTAGTCGATGGGATTGTGGCTGGCGGTGACCATGATGCCGCCGGCGACCCCGCGGTGGAAGGTCTGGAAGTAGACCTCCTCCGTGCCGCAGAGGCCGATGTCGATGGCGTCGCGTCCTTCATCGTTCAGGCCCTGGACGATGGCCCTGGCGAACGCAGGGCTGTCGCGGCGGATGTCGTAGCCGACGATCACTTCGCCCTCGCCCACCGTCCGGGCGAAAGCCCGACCGAGGCGATAGGCGATATCTTCGTTCAGTTCATCGGGCACGCGACCACGGATGTCGTAAGCTTTGAAGCACTTCATGGCGGCGTTCCTTCGAAAACGTCCATTTTCAGTCACTCCGGCGCGCGACTCAAGGAACCTGCCGATTGCAGCGCGTCAGGAGGGCACTTCGTTGACCGCGCCGATGACGCGCGCAGGATTGCCGACAACGATGGCGCGAGCCGGCACATCACGCGTCACCACCGCTCCGGCGCCCACCATCGCCCGCTCGCCTATCTCGATGCCCGGCAGGATCGTCGCCCCACCGCCGATCGAGGCCCCCCGCCGCACAACGGTCTGCAAGAACCCATCGGGATAAACCCGCGAGCGGGGCATCTTGTCATTGGTGAACGTTACGTTCGGGCCCACGAAAACGTCGTCTTCCAGCCTCAGCCCGTCCCACAACTGCACACCACTCTTCACCGTGACGCGATCACCCACGACCACGTCGTTCTCGATGAAGCAGTGCGAGCAGATGTTGCAGTCCTCGCCAATCGTCGCCTGCGGCAGGATGACGACGAACTGCCAGACCCGCGTCCGGGCGCCGATCTTCAGCGCCTGGACATCGGCCGTCGCATGGATGAACGATACGTCGCTCACTCGACGGTGACTGACTTGGCCAGATTTCGCGGCTGATCCACGTCCGTCCCCCGCTGCACGGCCACGTGATAAGCCAGCAGCTGCAGCGGAATCGTAAACACCGCCGGAGCGATCAGATCACCACCGCCGTCGACACGCACCATGGCCACGTGCTCGGTGCTTTCGTCCATTTCCGCGCGCTCGTCGGCGAAGACGATCAGCTCACCGCCGCGGGCCCGCACTTCCTGCAGGTTCGACTTGAGTTTGTCGAGCAGCGGTCCGTTCGGCGCAACGGCGACGATCGGCATGTTCTCATCGACCAGCGCCAAGGGGCCGTGCTTCAGCTCACCGGCGGGATAGGCCTCAGCGTGGATGTACGAGATTTCCTTGAGCTTGAGCGAGCCTTCCAGCGCCACGGGGAACTGGGCGCCGCGGCCGAGGAACAGCGCGTGCTGCTTGTTGATGAAGTGGTCGGC
>Ga0182007_10001816_pt1 | contig 11142 bp, 6 predicted proteins | sample Sormic07211113_1_FD_123023 | JGI IMG/M metagenome (GOLD analysis project Ga0182007, IMG submission 123023) | Rhizosphere microbial communities from Sorghum bicolor, Mead, Nebraska, USA - 072115-113_1 MetaG | ecosystem: Host-associated > Plants > Roots > Rhizosphere | place: USA: Nebraska... | reverse complement strand
GCGAAACATAGGACCTCCGATAAAGGCGCGGGCGAATGAGCCCTGGGGTGTTAGAGTCCCCAAGGCAGCAAAAGTTGCATTCCACCGATTTGCAACGCAGCGAAACTTTCCCGTGGGATGAACATCTGTGTTACGAGGCTGGTAACTCCAGTATGAAAACTCTGCTCCTTTCACTCCTTTTCACGGCAACTGTCCCCATGACGTCATTGTTAACTAATGGATCGAAAGCCGACGCGGTGGGTACGATGCGAACTCCCGTGCTCATAGAGTTGTTTACTTCCGAGGGCTGTTCCAGTTGTCCTCCCGCTGACACGCTGTTGCAAAAGCTGGACCAGCAGCCGATAGCGGGCGCTGAACTGATCGTTCTCAGTGAGCACGTAGACTACTGGAACCACATCGGGTGGAAAGATCCCTATTCTGCTCGCTTCTACAGCGAGCGACAAAGTGCGTACGGCAGGCGTTTTGGATTGGACAGCGTCTACACGCCGGAAATGGTGGTGGATGGGATGAGCGAGTTCGTGGGTAGCAATGCTTCGTTGGCGAACCAGGCATTCGAGAAGGCGCTGCACCGTCCGAAACTTCCCGTGCGTTTGTCTTCGATCTCGGTCACGTCGCACCTTCTAACCGGTCATTTGGAAACCGGGAGTCTCGACAAGTCCTACGGTACGGGCGATGTCGACGTGTACCTTGTGCTTGCCCTGAACCGAGCGGAGTCGCGAGTTTCGGCAGGCGAAAATGCGGGACATAATCTACAGCACGTTTCCGTGGTGCGAAGAATTAGCAAAATCGGCGCGGTTAAACAAGGGCAAGCCCTGTCGCAGGAAGTTCAGGTCAAGGTTGGACCAGGAGAAGACTCCGACAACCTGCGACTGATTGCCTTTGTGCAAGAATCCCAACAAGGACGCGTACTCGGAGCGGCTGCCGTCCGAGTGAATGCAAGGTGACGCAGCCTTGTGAAGATCTTTGAGTCCGTGCAGCTGCGCGCCAGCAAAGATAAAGAGTTCTTCTCGTTTGCGGCACTCACCGAACAGGGAAGTGGGGGAGTTGGCAAGCGGCAAGACTTGGAATCCCCCAAACATGAAGATCGGAGCATTCTATGCAAGGCAAGGTTGTGCTGGTTACGGGAGCGAATGGCGGTCTGGGAACCTACGTTACCCGGGCATTTCTAGGCGCAGGTGCGACGGTCATTGGCACCTCGCGGAAGATCCAGCATTCAGAATTTGATCACGCGAACTTCAAGGCGGTACCCGGGGAGCTCTCGACCGCTGACGGCGCCAAAGCTGTCATTGATCAGGCGCTGGCCTTTGGTGGGAACATCGACGTGTTGGCCCATACGGTTGGTGGATTTGCTGGCGGCAAGTCGGTGGTGGACACGGACGACGCGACCTTCCAAACAATGTTGGATGTCAACTTGAACAGCACATTCTATCTTTTGCGAGCTGCACTGCCGTCCATGCGGAAGACGGGCAACGGCCGCGTGATAGCAATCGGAAGTCGGGCAGCGCTCGAACCGGGAGCGAACGTGGGCGCCTATAGCGCATCGAAGGCCGCCATGGGCTCGTTGATAAAGACTGTCGCGCTCGAAAACCAGGATGCCGGTCTGACCGCGAATGTGATCCTGCCGGGCACAATGGATACGGCCGCCAATCGCAAGGCCATGCCGCAGGCCGACTTCTCGCAGTGGGTGCATCCATCGACTGTTGCCAGCCTGATGCTTTGGCTGGCGCGTGACGCAGGGAAGGACGTGAACGCTGCCGTGATCCCAGTGTATGGGGCGGCATGATTGAGCTTCGAGTTCATTGGGGTGTCGCACTGACGCTTCTTTTTTTCTGACGCACGAAAATGTGAGTCGCTCAAGGCCAATTTGATCTGTGGTAGGCTATAAAGAAGAGTACGGGCGCGTAGCTCAATTGGCAGAGCAACTGACTCTTAATCAGTAGGTTGAAGGTTCGATTCCTTCCGCGCTCACCATGTTCTCAAGCACTTGTATCCGAGCCAAATTCATCGCGGCTCACTGTGCGGGAAATCTAGCGGCTACCCTGTTCTTGAGCCAGTTTTCTGTTCCATCGCTGCCGATAGCTCATTCACATGAGGCGTACTTCCCATGCCTCAATGACAGCTTCATGGCTCGGGTGTACATAACGTTCTGCCATCTTCGCACTACTGTGACCTGCGCTTCGGGCCAGAGTCCATACGTCGCACCAGACAACCCTAAGGCGTGTCAGAAACGTGTGTCGCAGCGAGTAAATTACGAACGGAGGCGAAAGCGAACGAACTGTGTGGCGCTATGTAATACGCCACAGTTCTTTTCGCCATTCGCCCAAAGGCCATAAACCTGGAATCGGGAAATTACATAATTTGAGTCTGGTTATTGCGGCGGAGTGGACGAACTCGAGCGGAGTGACGAAAATAACACCTCGCCAGCTGGCGGTAGTAGCACTAACTTCCGGGTTGACTACAAATCACGACTTAAAACGTGCACACGCTCCCTGTCGTTCTCGAGCAAAATATTGTTGCGTAATCACTTGTAAAGCTCCGCACTGCCAAGCACCACAGTGTAGGGGTTAGCAGAGCAACAGAGTTCCTGAAATCCAGACCGTCCGCCCGTCACCAGTACTTTTCCATTTTGTAACAACGTTGCAAGATGCTCTGCCCGGTCCGCCTCAAGACTCGAAGCTGCTGTCGAAACCGAAGTGGCGGGATCAAACAGTTCAGCGGTAAAGATCGTGTACCACTCTCGCTGAGCATCCCCATCGAAGTCGTGTACATAGCCTCCGGTGACCAGCACAGTTCCATTCGCGACCACAGTGGCTGAATGGGAGTCGCGCGCCATCAACAGCTTCCCGGCGGGCTGAAACATGCCAGTCGCAGGATCATAAACTTCCGCGCTGTTAAGTGAAACGGGACCAGGGGATGCTCCACCGCCCACTGGCGACATTGTCTCTGTACCGCCCAAAACGAGCACTTTGCCGTTTGGCAGCAGGGTCGCCGTGTGATGAGTGCGAGCTTGGACCAGCGATCCAGTAACGGTAAACAGGCCGGTCGCCGGATCGAATAGCTCTGCCAAGCTACTGTCGCTCTTACTTCCTACCAGTAGCACCCTTCCGTTGACGAGCAAGGTGGCTGTGTGTTCGGCGCGCGGAGACTGCAAGTTACCCGTGAAGCTGAAACTCCCGGTAAAAGGGTCGTACAGTTCAGCACTCGACAGCAATGTGCCCGCAGCATCCAGGCCACCTGCAACGAGCACCTTGCCGTTGGGCAACAGCGTGGCCGTGGCGCGTGTACGCGCATGGTTTAGGCTGCCCGTTGGGAGGAAGCTTTGTGTAGCAGGATCAAACAGTTCAGCGGCACCGAAAAGGGTCCCATGTCCGTCACCGCCTCCAGCGATGAGCACTCTCCCATCCTGCAGCAAGGCCGCGCAGTGATCCATGCGGACGTGAATCATCCCTCCCGTAGTCGCGGTAAAGCTGCTTGAAGCCGGAAGAAACAGCTCAGCGCTGTGCGCAGCGACGGTAGTGCCGCCAGCAATGAGAACTCTGCCATCCCTTAGCAAGGTGCTAGTGTGTCCGGAACGAGGAGCCGCCATAGGACTGATTGGCAGAAAACCAACACTTACGACCGTGATTGGAGCGGTTGCGCTAAGCTTGGGGTTTGCGTTGGACGTCGCAATTAAGTGGAAAGTACCAGTCGTGCTGGGTGCGGTATACAGGCCTCCAGCAGATATACTCCCTCCTATTGCGCCCTCCCGCAGGGACCACGTAACGTCATATTGGCCCACAGTGCGATCGAAACCGCTGAACTGGCGTTGCCCTCCAATACGGAGCGTGTCAGTAGAGGGAAAAATAGAGATCTCAGCTCCTTGGCCTGCTGATGAACCGGAGCTGGGATCGGAAGGGGCAGCAGACGTAACCCTCGATCGTGAGTTCGAAAGACTGCTGCCACACCCGATACCAGCAAGGACGCAAGCAATCAGAAGTGAAATACCTGTCGTACGTAACATTGCACCCCCCACCCGAACATCGATTTCAGCGGGCAATATGACCGACTGCTGAGCGATGCGGCACGCTTTCATTTCAAAGGCTGGAAGTAGTTCTTTAGTACTTGCCGACCGACTTTCTGGCCTAACACTGTTCCCTGGACAATTGAATGATGGAAGTGCATGCCACCATAAATCCTCGCCAGCTGCACCTCCTGCAATAAAGCGGATGTTGTGTAGAAAGTCCGGGTTGCGGTTTGGGTGCCACCCCCGAGTGCCGCGGGGATTGAATAAGTGGCCGTCACATGCAGTGTGACGTTCCGCGTCCCAAAGTAGCCCGCAATGGCGGTCGTGATGGCTCCGGTGACACAGCCATGTGCCGCAGGATATTCGGGATGATTGGGTGTCGTGGCTAAAGGCAGCCAGCTGGGATCTGCAACCGTTGCACTATTGCCATCACTGTCGCCCTGCTGAATAGCCGTTACGGGCCGCCAGAAATTGAAATGATACTTGGCGTTGAGGCAACCAATGACAGCATCGCTATAGGCCGTAAAAGTCATGGCGTAGAGGCGGGCCGTGTCGAGCACGTTGAGGCTGTGGGCGTCTGCCACATCGGCTAGCATCGCAGTAAACGGAGCGCCCGGATTTGCCGTCCAAAATAGGCCGATTGTAGTCTGCTCCGCTGTTCGAGGGCTGTTCGTGAGACTTCCCCAAAGTTTCGTGCGGTTGTAGTCGTCGGCCCACTCTGAGCTTCCCAGCGAAGTCGGACCTTCGTCTGGCAAGAACTGCGCTGAGCTGCTCATTGTGAATGGCCTCATATCGGCGAGCCAAGGTGTTTGCGGTCCGACGTAGGGGAAGGGTGGCGTTGGCTGATAAACGCCAGGTCCGGGTGTCTGAAACACATACGTACTTACTCCGACAATACCGTCGTTCGCACGTAAGGCAATAAGTGCCGCGGCGGCTTGCTGTCCCACGTGGACCCCGTCGTTAATGGCTGCCGGAGTCTCGCTCAGCGAAGCAAGGTAAGTTGCGTACTGCTCGTCCAAACCGACAAAAGGTGGCGTCGCGTTCGGATCCGATGCTGCCTGGGATGGGAAATAATGGACTAAGATGTCGTGGATGGCTGCCGCTACCGCAGCTGACTCGGAAGCGTCCGCGGACGCGAGAGGCTTGATACCGGCATAAGGCTCAAACCGGGGATGGATGGCGTTGACGGCGTCAAAGGCGGCAAGGTCAGAGTAAGCGACAAAAATTCCGGTCATCCCCGCCGTCGACTTAGCGTTTACTGCCGTCTTTGCCGCAATGGCGCTCCACACCGTTACGGCGTTCTGAGCCCATGCGCCATTCGCTATTAGGGATAACAGCCCAGTTAGCAGTACGAGACGTAGCGTTGAAGCCTTCATACAAATCCTCCAGTGAAAGTTGAGGTAGGAGCCGCGAAACTGGGTCCAAAGCTGCACGAGCACGAAAGAAGACACAATGGTGCCGCCGTGGCGGGAAAATGAAATGAATCTAACGAGGTAGGTTACACAGAGGAAAGGACTTGCTAGATCAGGCGTTATGTACTTTTCAAAAACCCGGTAGTATACTCCCCGCACAAATTGGCCATGGCGACCCAGCAGAACACGTTCCGGGCCAAGTTCGGCGATTTCCTCGCTGATTTCAGTTCATTCGAGCTGCGTAAGCACGGCACTCGGTTGAAGCTCCAGGATCAACCATTCCAGATTCTTAAGGTCCTCGTCGAACGTCCGGGTGAATTGATTACCCGAGAAGAACTGTGCAGACGACTGTGGCCAGACAGCACCTTTGTGGACTTCGACGCTGGCTTGAATGCTGCGGTGCGAAGATTACGCGATGCACTGTGTGATTCTGCCGAGGAAGCGCGCTACATCGAGACCGTTCCCCGCCACGGGTACCGGTTCATTGCACCAGTCGAGATCCTGCCCGACTCTCCTGCAACTCTGTCGGGAGAGCTTCTCCCAGAACGAGCTCATGAAAATGTGGCAACGGACTCACTCGTAACCGAGCAGCAGGCACAGGTATTGGCAGAGGTAAGAGCGGAGCTTCCATCGTTGCTGCAGGTAACGCCGAGAGGAGTATGGACCAGGTCACTTCTCGTGGCATGCGTTCTGCTGCTCGTCTTGGGCCTCGGCGCGATTGTGCTTCGTCCCAAGGTGCTTGCAAAGCATTCAGGTGAAGGATCGACTTATTCGCTCGCGGTACTCCCTTTGCAGAACCTTTCCGGTGACCCCGCCGAGGAATTCTTCGCGGATGGCATGACGGACGCTCTGATCACCAACCTGGCGCAGAGCGATGCCTTGAAGGTAATCTCCAGCACGTCATCCATACGCTACAAGAACGCGCATAAGAGACTTCCTGATATCGGGCGGGAACTTAATGTTGGCCTGATCTTAGAGGGCTCAGTGGCCCGCTCCGGGAGTCACGTGCGAGTCAGTGCGCAATTAGTAGATGCGGGAAGAGATGAACACCTGTGGGCTCGTCAGTACGATCGTGATTTGCGGGACGTACTACAACTTCAAAATGAGATTGCTTCGGCCGTCGCCCTGGAGGTAACAGGCAAGTTGACTTCACTGCAGCATAGATACATGTCAACCCGGAGCCAGCGTGTGAATCCAGCAGCCTATGAGGCCTATTTGAAAGGAGAGTACTTTCTGGACAAATGGTCAGCAGATGGCTTCGAAAAGGCGAAGAGCTACTTTCAGCAATCGATCGATCTTGATCCTGCTTTCGTCGATGCTCGTGCGGGACTAGCGGAATACTACGCAACCATGGGGTTCTTGGGTTCCCCACCGGCGTGGCTGAAGGCTGAGGAACTGATCGCAAAAACTCTGGCAATGGACGACCGCTCGGTTAAAGCCCACACCTTACTCGGAATGATCAAATGGCAATTCCGCTGCGATCGCGAAGGCGCAAGAAAAGAACTGGAATATGCCTTAAACCTGAATCCGAGGGATATCCGTGCTCTTGATTACCACTCGTATTATTTGCTCGAGACGGGGCATACGAACGAAGCCATAGCTGAAAAGCAAGCTGTTCTAGAACATGATCCGCTTGCCGTAAGGACGAACGCCGAGTTAGGGCTTTACTTTCTTCACGCGCAACGACCGGATGACGCCATCTTCCGATTACAAAAGGCGCTCGAATTGGATCCGAACTATGCCCCAGCGCATATGCGTTTAGGGTTTGCATATTCCTTGAAGAAGGACTACGAGCAGGCAGCCGTCGAGATGCAAAAAGCGATTGCCTTAGACAAAAGCCCGATGCGCATAGCTCATTTGGGTGAAATATACGCGCTGTGGGGCAAAAAGCAGGAAGCGCTAAGAACAATCGCAGAACTACGGAAGATGTCTGACAAAGAACGCGTTACGCCGTCCATGATCGCGTTAATATACGCCCAATTAGGCGACGGAGCGGCGGCTGTGAAATGGCTGAAGAAAGCCAAACCGGAAGATGAACCGCCGGTCAGCGATCCTGGGTTCGAGTCCCTTCACTCCGATCCGCAGTTCAAAGTGCTACGAGCACGCCTTCAGCCTGGTTCAGATTGTCCGGCGTTCTAACCGAACCTGTTGTAGGCAGCAGATCCGTCGAATACTTCTAGGGGTGGGCGATGGGCCGGTACATTTGTAAAGCTCGTTTGTTGCTTGCCGCTTTCCTCCTTTCGTTTCCGGCTTTTCCGCAGACTTTCACGGGAACCGTCTCGGGCCGAGTTGTGGATAGAGAGCAGCTATCATTCGCGGGTGCCTCAGTCACTTTGCACAATGTCGAAAAGGACTTCGAACGCCGCACGAGCACCGATGCGACAGGCGAATACCACTTCCAACTGATTCCTCCAGGAACATACCGGCTTAAGGCAGAGTACCCTGGCTTTGCTCGCTCGGAGATCAACGTCGAAATTGTAGTCGCCACTTCCGTGCGCGCGGACCTCACGTTAAGAATTCAGCCCGCGCGCGAGGAGATCAAAGTCTTGGGCGAGGGGGCCGTGTCGGTTCAAACCGAGAACGCAAGTCTGGGTCAAGTCATCACGCCGCATGAATTGACGGAGCTGCCATCATTGGGAAGAAGTCTATACGATTTCATCGCAATCATGCCGGGAGCAACCTCATCCAACGATGCCTTGGGCGTTGGAGTTGCGGTGGATGGAGGGCGCACACAAAGTGCAAACTATCTTCTGGATGGTGCGGAAAACAACGAAATCTTCATGTCCGCTCCAGCAATGGATGTCCCGCTGGACTCCATCCAGGAATTCAAGGTCCAGACCAACCATTTTAGTGCCGAGTACGGCCGAAACTCAGGTTTCACCGTCAACATCGTCACGAAGAGTGGAACCAACACTCTGCATGGTTCGCTGTACGACTACTTCCGCAACTCGGCGTTTGCGGCAAATACTTTCGACAACAATGCGCACGGTCTCCCGCGGGCCGTGTTCAACCGGCATCAGTTCGGCGGCACTATTGGCGGCCCGGTGCGAAAAGGGAAGCTGTTCTTTTTTGCATCGACAGAGGCGATTCGGGTTCGAAGCAGCGGACCCAATAACTTCTTCGTGCCGACGCCGCAATTGCTTGCGGCAAGTTCCCCCGGAACACAGGCTATTTTCGAACGCTTCCCCCTGCCAAAAAATCTCTCCACGACGAATGTGAGAAACGAGTTTGTCTGTCCCTACGGTTTCAGTTGTGATCCGCAGTCGGGCGGCGGGCTCGTGTCGCTGCCCGCCTTTGCCTTTACTTCACGAATTGGACCGCAGGACTTCGGAGCTGGCCCTCCGCAGAACACTATCTTGACAATAGGCCATGTCGATTGGGTGCATGGGTCCAAAACGCAGGCGTCAGTCCGTTATGCGATCGAAAATAAGGACCAGTTTGCTGTCGCGTATCAGCCTTACTCAACCGAGTTGGATGTGCCCTTATACGGCCACAATCAAAATGTGAGCATCAACGTCATTCATGCGTACTCTCCGAGATTTGCGACCGAGTCGCGTATTGCCTACGATCGGGTGACGGGTGATCCGGAGCGCTTTGGTGGTGAGGGGGATTCCGTGCCGAAGCCGCCGATTCCCAGCTTCTCCATTCTTAACGAGCCGATTTCGCTACCTGGAGGTTCTCCGGACGCATTCGGACCCACGAATGGCTATCAGTTTTTTCAGAATAATACGTACTCGGTGGGCAAACACGTCTTGCGATTCGGCGCGCAGTTCGTTCATCTGCGGCAAAACTACACGTTTGGTATAGCAGGACAGATCGCGGACGCGCAGTTTGCAAACACCCAGGGTTTCGTAGACGGGACAGTTCAGCTTTATTCCATAGCAGTAGACCCGAAGGGACACTTGCCGGGGGAATCCATCGACCCGCCCTTTGGGCCACCGAACTTTACGCGTCACTACCACTACAACGAACCGGCTTTGTTCATTGCAGATACGTGGAGGATTAATCCACGCCTCACGTTGACGCCCGGCCTGCGGTGGGAATATTTCGGTGTATTCCACAGCCCCGGGTCGGAAGAGGTTTTGGATTCAATTTCTATCCGGGTAGCGGAGCAAATTTCCTGGTGCAAGTGGCCGACGGCCGAATGATGCGCACCGTGGATGCGCCCGGGAAATTGAAGGGGCGCTTTTATCTTCCCGACTACAAGAACTTTGCACCACGGATGGGTCTGGCCTATGATCCTTTTGGCGATGGCAAGACCGCTGTTCGAGCCGGAGGCGGCCTGTTTTACGATCGAAGGGTGGGGTGGGAACTCTTCCGCGCATTTCAGAATCCGCCGGCATACAGTTTTGTAAGGTTAGATAATATCGCGCTTACACCCGAGATTGTCACGGATGAATACGCTGTCTTTCCAAATAGCTCGGTCCCCCTTGGTCGAAGCCTTATCCAAGCACCCGACCTCCACATGCGCTCGGCTTATACAGCTGCCTGGAATGCCACCGTGGAGAGAGAGCTGGCGGGTAGGCTGGTCGCCTCTGCATCTTACCTGGGTTCTAGCGGTAGCAAACTTTACGCCATCAACAATGTGAATCGAGTTGGCAGCGGTGGCCTTCTGAACGCAACTTGTTTGAGCACTCGTATGGCCGCAGACGGAATCACGCCCATAGGTCCGGACTATTCCAGTTGCCCACGTCTGAACAGTGAGCTGGCAAACCTATCCGTTCGGCAAAATGGGGGACACTCTTCCTATCACGCTCTGCAAGTTCGTCTGGATACGCAACCGTTGTCGAAGATCGGTCTGGAATTCGGCGGCAACTACACCTTGAGCCACTCCATTGATAACCGGAGCGTGAGCGGGCTTAGCCTGTCAGTGGCGGAAACAGGCGTCGGATACCTGGACGCCTTTCGTCCTGAACTGGACCGTGGCTCGTCAGACTTCGACGTTCGACATCGGTTGACCGCTCATTTCATCTGGGAACTTCCACTTGCAAGCGGTGCGAACGACTGGAGACGCCACATTTTCCGAGGGTGGGAATTCAGTGGCTTCTTCAGTTATCAAACAGGTCAGCCCTTCAGCCTCGCGGATTTCGGTACGCCCGATTTCACGGGGGAACGAACACGGCCTCGCCTAACAGGTACTCTCCCGCATCGCACATTGATCCATGACGCTCTCGCTCCGAACAGTTACTTATTTCTCCCAGTTAATCAGGTTTACGATCCAGCCTCCGGGCTTTGCATTGCAGATGCGGCGCCATTCGGATGCGAGGTCTCCGTCAACGGTCCTTTCGAGCACACGCTTTCTCGCAATGTCTTCCGCCAACCCGGTCTTTTCTTTCTGAATACGGCGTTGATTAAGAACTTCCACTTGCCACGCGACGCAGCAAAGTTGCAGATCCGGACTGAATTCTACAACCTCCTTAATCATCCAAATCTGTACGTGAATGGTAGTTCTACAGACATCAGCACACGCAGTTTCACCGCTGGTGATGGTCTCGTCCTTCCGGGTGTGACAGCGAGCTTTCGTGATAATCGCCAGATCGTCCTGGCACTCAAGATTATTTACTAGGTCCCCGGATACTTGATCCAGAGTCGACTTTCAACTCTCCGCTTCGCCTGCTCCCGCTCGGCTCCCCTTGAGGACCGTAACATGTGAATTCCGCCAGACCTGGTAACGTTCGTGAGATCAGGCACTTGTTTGTAGGTCACCTTTTTTTCACCCCTCCGTTC
>Ga0182007_10001813_pt1 | contig 11152 bp, 9 predicted proteins | sample Sormic07211113_1_FD_123023 | JGI IMG/M metagenome (GOLD analysis project Ga0182007, IMG submission 123023) | Rhizosphere microbial communities from Sorghum bicolor, Mead, Nebraska, USA - 072115-113_1 MetaG | ecosystem: Host-associated > Plants > Roots > Rhizosphere | place: USA: Nebraska... | reverse complement strand
TTTTCGAGCAACGGTTTCCAGATTTCCGGAACTTCCGGTGCCAGAACGCGGCCGAGATCCTGAACGGAAACATCGCGCATGGTCGCAGCAAACACCTTCGCCTGATCGCAACCTGGGAATTTGGAGCGCGACGCCTCAGCCTCGGCCTTGCGCGAATTCAGGATCGCGTTCCGCTTCGCCGTCGGAACGACGAAAATGACCTGCTTCAGGAAGTATTCGGTCGTGACCGGCTTCGACTTGTTTTCCGTCATGCGGGTCACGAGGTCGTCGTTCGATATGCGGTTGCTCGAACCGAAGCGGGCATTCACCACGCGCGGCCAGCTCATGGAAATGGCAATGTAGGATTTGAAGTGGTCGACGCCCACGCCCATCTTGTCGAGGATCTGGCTGAGCTGCTGTGGCGACATCTTGTTGCTGGCGGCGAAACGACCAAAGGCAGCGTCGACCTCCGTCGTAGACACCGACATGCGCAGACGCGCTATTTCCGCACGCTTCAGCGTCTCATCGATGAGCTGCTCTTTCGCCATTTTGGCAAGATCGCCCTTCTGGCGCTGCAACTTGAGGAAGTTGACGCGCTTCGCAATGTCGCCTGATGTAATGACCTGGTTGTTGACAACGACCTTTACCTCACTTGCCGCGAAAGCAACATCGCTGCTCGGTACGGCGAAGCTTGCCATAACCAGGGCCGCGGCTCCGAACAGCAGAGCGCGCATCGGTGTCTTTCCAGAAAACATCAACTACCCCTTCCCAAAGGTCTTTCTTGTCGGCATGTGCCATATCGGAACGCCATTGGCGCCATAAGGCAACTTTGCGCCACATGTCTACATCAAGCGCGATGAATTGCAAAATCCTTGCGGCGAAACAATGACGCGAGGAATGATGATCCGTTTCAAAATGAAAGAGCCGGCTGTGAAGCCGGCTCTTTGCAATTTTCCTAGATATCAGAACGTTGCGTCTTGGACGCTACCGAGATTGACGTCCCCGAGCGTGCGGAAGGTCAGCCGGGCACCGACGGACCAATTGCTTGCCGACTGATCGGTCGTGTCCTTCTTGTTCAGGAACGAAATGCTGAGGATCGTGCATTCGTCCTCGTAAGACAGGCCTATGCCCTGACGGGTGACCTGGCTGTTGTTGATATCGTAGCTTACCGTCCCGAAGACCGACCAGTATTCCTTGAACTTGATCTGCGCGCGCGTCTGGATTTCATCCTGATCGCTCGTGAAACCATATTGCGGCTGAGCAGTAATATGGGTGTAGATCAAATTCGTCTGGAATATATCGTTCGCAAAACCGACCGATGTGTCGCCGCGGCGGAACGCGAAGTTCTTCTCGTCGAAGCGATAGGATGTCGACAGCGAGATGCCCTGCGGCGTCGTCAGGCCGAACATCGTGACATAGTCGGAACGGGTTGTTTCAAGTCCCGAATCTGCGCCGACACCCGCCAGATCGGGGGTTGCGAAGGAGTTGCGACCGGCAAGCTGGTACGACTGGCCGAAGATGTGCTGCAACTTGTAGCCGTTGTCGAAGCTGCCCGTGTAGCGCCAACCGACGTTGGCGCGCGTGCCGCCTTCTATACGGTCGAAGCCGGAGAACTTGTCACGGTCGAACAGGTTCGTTGCGTCGAAAACGAAGCTCTGGGCATCCTCGTTGGGCAGCTGGCCGGCAAGTTGCTCGTCCGGGCGCACATAAATCTGCGCGATCGGCTCGAACACATGCGTGCTGTTGCTCGTCGTGATGAGGAACGGGTACTTGGCTTCGAGGCCGGCCGTCACCATGCCACGCGTCGCGTAATCGCTGGTGTCGTAGTTGCCGGAATATTGGCCGGTAGGCGAATCCATGCCGAGGCCGTAGACGTCCCCACGCGCGGCTGCCAACGGTGTCAGCACAAGGCCTCCATCGGTGGTGAAGGTGCGCTGCCACTGCACTTCGGTGCTGAGGCGCGTGTCGCTTCCGGAAAGACCAAGGAAGCGGTCGTTCAGGCTGGCGTCGCCAAGGTTGTTGACGTTGTCGAGCACAGAGGCCTTGTCACGCGACAGATGCGTGAGATTCATCGTCGCCGACAACTCGCCGCCATAGACCGACTTCGGATCGACGTAATGATAGTCGATGCTCGGATAAACGACGGCTTGCTGCTTTTCCGCAGTGCTGTTGTTGTCGGCATCCTGGATGTCGTAATAGAAAGCGCGCATATCGAAATAATTGCGCTTTCCGAGACCGGTCAGGTAGATGTCGTTGGTATGGGTGCTCTGGCTGAGACCCTCGAGCCCATATGTACGCGAGAAATTGTTGTCGCTCTGCGCCGTGACATCCCAGCCGAACGTCCAGCGGGGATTGATCTTGAAGTCCGCCTTGGAGCTGATCATGCCGCGCGTCTTGTGCTCGGCATCGCTGGTCCCTGCGGTGAATGAGCCGGGATCCATCTGACTGATGCCGGCGACACGCAGGACATGCGTGCCGTTTTCAAAGCGCTGACGGAACTCGCCCTCGAGCAGCAGGCCTTGGCCGGTGTAGCCTGTGGCGCTGACCGTCGCATCCATGCTGGGCGATATGACGTAATAATATGGAACCTTCACGCCAACACCGAGGTGCTGCGAGACGCTTACCGACGGAAACAGGAAGCCGGATTTGCGCTTCACCGTATTGTCGGGAACTTCGATCCACGGGACATAGGCGATCGGCAGGCCGAACAGCTCGAAACGGGCATGCTCGAGACGCACGGTATGCGTCACGCCGTTCTGGACAACGCGCCGTGCCTTGACCTGCCATAGTGGCGCCCGGCCCTCCTGGGAGCAGGCCATACAGGCCGTATAGACGCCCTTTGTCAGAATCAACTGATTGCCGCCGACGCGCTCGCCCTTTTCGGCGACCATGCGGGTGTTGTCAGGCATTTCGATGCGCAGCGAGTTGACGAAGCCGTCCGAGAAGCTGTCGGTGACATCCATTTTGTCACCGTACATGCGATTGCCGTCCGGCATGATCAGCTCGACATTGCCGATGGCCGTCATCCGTCCGGATTTCTGATTATATTCAACCCTCTGGGCGACCATTCTATAGCCGCCATAGTTGATCTGAACGGCACCGCTGGCGGTGACGATCTGCGCGTCCTTGTTATAGACTAATTCATTGGACGAGAGGACAAGCTTAGAGCCCTCCGGTACCTTGACCTGGATAGGAGCGGTTACGGCGCCAGTACCGCCATTGTTGTTGTTGGCCTGGGCATAAACTGCGACAGGGCTCATGATATACGCGCTTGCGGCCGTGCCCGTAACGAGGGCACCCACAAACTTCCTGATACTCTTGCGGTTGCCTGCCGCCACTTAGCCGTCCTCCTGATGAAGCAGGATCGTTGCTCCGAATGCCAATGCGACGATCACGGGTATCCATGTCGCCACGAAGGGAGGAACCACTCCGCTGCTCCCGAATGCCTTTACAAGCACGGTGACAACATAAAGCACGAAGCCTGAGAGGATTCCACCCAGAATCACGGAGCGCGATTGGTTGAATCTACTGAATTTTAACGAGACTGTTGCTGCGATCAATGTCATTGCCACCAGAAGGAATGGTTGCGATAGCAGCGAGTGAAATTGGGTTTGGAGTGCATTGGTCGATATGCCGAAGGAGCGTGCGACCTTTATTCGATTAGAAAGATCATAAAAAGCAATGGTTTCCGGCTGTGCAAGGCGCTGTGAGACGAAATCCTGTTTCAGATTCGTACGGACTTGTACCGAGCTCTTGTGGTCAGGGATTTCGCCCGGCCGCCGTTCGACGACATTGTTAAGAAGCCAGTAACCATCTTCCAACTTTGCCGACTGCGCATCCTGCCGGAGAACGATATTTCCCTGTGAATCGAAGTGGATAAAGACGACGGTCATCAACGTCGTTCCATTGTTCAGGACGGCCTTGGCGCCAATGATCACATCGTCTTTACCGTTCGACTGGCGCAGCCACGGTACCGAAAGTGTATTGTGATAGGACGGGTCGCCGCGCAGGTCGGCTTCCATCGTCTCAGCCTGTCGCTGGCCCCATGCCGCCACCGGATTGAGGGCGAACATGGTCAGCAGGCCGACGCAGAAAGCGCCCATTATGAACGGCATCATGAATTGCCAGACCGAGATGCCGGCGGCGCGCGCTATCACCAGTTCGCGGCGCCGGTTGAGTGCGATCAGCACCGTCATGCCGACGAAGAGGGCGATGAACGGCACGGTCTGCTGCAGAATGAACGGCAACCTGACCATCGTCATCACCAAACCGAGGGGAACGGTATACCCGGGCAGTCCCGCGAGTCGGCCGGCGGTCTCACTGAAATCGACGAGATAGACGATCGAGATGACACCCAGGAAAAACCAGAACGTCGTCACGATGTAGCGAGTGAAGAAGTAGCGCCCGAGTGTGCCGAAGATCATGCGCCGCTCCCGTTGGAATTGCCGGGTGTTGCAGGCATGCGATCCTGGACTTTCTGTCTCCAGTTGCTGAGCCGGTTGCGGATCGAGACCGGCATCGTCATCTTCCGGTTTCTGAACAGCAGCACGATCGCGATGAGAGCCGAGATGATGTTGATGCCGTAGAGAACGCCAATGAAATTAGGCGCATTCTCGATTTGGTTGGCCGCATAGAAATCCGCCCAGCGCAGCGCAAAAGCTATGGTCAGCGCCGACACCATGGGATGCAGACGTGCTTCGCGATGCGACCGAGCGTCGCCGGCGATGACGAGCGATATCAGCGCGAATATGGCGGGAAGAGCCCAGTCGTTGAGGCGCCTGTGCAATTCTGCCCGGTAGCCGGTAGGTTTGGCCTTATAGTCCGCGTCGTTCGGATCCGGATTCAACAGGAAGCCGAGGTCACGGTCGCTGGCGCGCACGGTCGCCTGGCCACGGCTCTGCGTCATGTCGGAGAGATCGAAGGAATAGGAATCGAAGTTTATGATTGAGACATCGCCATCGGCTGTTTTGCGATGGACTTCGCCGTCCTTCATCAAAAGCGACGTGCCGCTCGGATCGACAGCGCCTTCCTTCGCATAATAGATGAGATCGAAGGCAGGATCGCGGGAGTCAACGACGAACAGCCCCTTTAGAATACGTCCCGACAAGCGCTGGCTGATCTGTACGTAAAGACCATCCTCGATACGCCGGAAGTTCTTCTCTTCGATGACGGTGGAAAGAAGGTCGGCATAGGCCTCCGCGACCATCTGGCGGGCAGCGACGCGAGCCCTGGGCTCGACCACATTATCAACGAAGAAGGAGAAAACACTGATCGCTATGGCAAGAATCATGATCGGGCGGATGATGATGCTTCGTCTCGCACCGGCCGCTTCCATGACCGTAAGCTCCGAATCGCTGTTCATCGCCGTCAGCGTCTGCGTGATGCCGATGACCAATGCGAAGGGCAGAACGATCGGAATGATCGTGGGCAGGATAAGGGTCGCAAGCTTTGCGAACGACCCGATCGACTGGCCGCTGTCGGTCACGAGATTGATGCGCTGCAGCACCTGGGTCGTCCAGATAATAGCGAGCACTGGCAGCAACGCCACCAGGAACATCATACCGACACGCCGTACGATATAGGTTTCGAATAACTTCATGCCGGCCCTTAAACGCAACGCCCGTCGAGCGAGCCGACAGAGATTCATCCTCATCTACGCTGTTTGCGTTTTTTTGGCGACAACCAACTCGCAAAAAAATCGTTAATTTTCCGAGATTCTTCTGTTGTGTGTCGTTTGGGATAATGCCAGCAGCGCGGCGAATATGACAAGCGAGGAAAGCCAGCCGAGGACGGCATCGGACAGGTAGTGGCCGCCGAAAGCCACTCTGAGTGCCGGAATGACGACAGAGACGGCAGCGATCGGCAGGGCGACGGCCCTACGAAGCGGTTGCGGGATGATGAAGATCAAGCAGAACAGCCAACCCGCGGCTGCTGCTTCGCCCGAGATGAACGAGCAGTTGCTGACACATTTGCCGGCGAAGGATCCCGCATGCACGAAATCGAGCGTGCCGCCGAACAGATCGGTTTGCCTGGGGCGGGGACGGCCCGAAAAGGCTTTCAGCCAGAGATTGACGATCAGGACCGGACCAAGCAGCAACGAGCCGAGCGCGATCTTGAGGTTGCGGGCTCTGAGCGTGTTGAAGGTTGCACCGTGGTGCTGCCAGCACTGGAGCAGCATCCAACAGAGGATGACGGCCGAGATATAGGGGAGCTGGAAAAACACCTCCCGCAGCAGGCGCAGATGCTGATCGTCACCATAAGGGAAAATGCCGCAGATCTGATCGGGCCTGGCAAGGGCGAGACATTGCTTGGGCAGGAAGAACGCGTTCGCGACCGCGAGGTCGATCTGCGGAAAGAGCGAGAACAGACCCAGCAGCATCCACCAGAGACAGAAGAGCGCGATGAAGGTGTCACCCGCCGTGCGCGGGCGCAGGTTTTCAGGAAAGCGGTCTTCGCGGTCGAGGCTGTTGAAGTCTATGATCAAGGTGGCTTTCCGGCAAAGAATGACGCCGCCCGATGGCGGCGAAAACACCAATGCGCTGAGCCTAGCTGCGCTAAATGACAGGGATTTGAAGCGGCGAAGTCCGTTTCTTCGGGGAACGCTTTGCCAAAGGCTTGTATTGCCTAGGCAAACCTTGAATGATGACCACCGAAATTATTCTTGTAATACGCATGGTAATCGGAGCCGAAATGTCTGTGAAATTCGAGATTTCCTTCGCCAAGTCGGTCCGCCTTAGTGGTGGTCTGGCCATTCTCCTGAAAGACACCGATAGTGAGCTGCCGGCGGGTGCCGAGAGCGCCGATCCGGCTCATGTTTTCGCCAAGGCCGCGCCCATTTCCGGCTTCAAGGCCAAGGCATTGAACAGCCTTGATATTATCGCTCCCGAAGCCGCGCCGGTCGACAGGATCGTCGTCATCGGCACCGGCAAGGCGACGAACCTGAGCGTTCATGACTGGCTGAAGCTCGGCGGCAGTGCTGCGGCCAAAATCCGCAATGTGGAGAAGGTGGCCATCTTCCTCGATGCCCCGGCCATCAAGGTCGGAGCCAGGGAGGCCGCGGATTTCGCGTTGGGCATGTTGCTGCGCGCTTATAGCTTCGACACCTACAAAACGAAGAAGGGCGATGACGACGAGAAGGCTGCTGCCCGCAAGCCCGTCAAGGTCACGATCGTCACCCAGGAGGCCGCTGCCGCCAAAAAGCTTTTCGCGGCTTCAGAGGCTATTGCCGGCGGCGTGATTCTCGCGCGTGATCTCGTCAACGAGCCGCCGAATGTCCTCGGTCCCGTCGAGTTTGCCGCCAAGGCGAAGGAGCTGGAAAAGCTCGGCGTCGAGGTCGAGATCCTGACCGAGCGCGAGATGCGCCGGCTCGGCATGGGCGCGCTGCTCGGCGTCGCGCAGGGCTCAGCCCGGCCGCCGCGCCTGGTGATCATGCACTGGAAGGGCGGCAAGTCGAAGGACAAGCCGGTCGCCTTCATCGGCAAGGGCGTCGTCTTCGACACCGGCGGCATTTCCATCAAGCCGGCCGCCGGCATGGAGGACATGAAGGGTGACATGGGCGGGGCCGCAGCCGTCACCGGCCTGATGCACGCGCTCGCCGCCCGTGGCGCCAAGGTCAACGCGATCGGCGTCATCGGCCTCGTCGAGAATATGCCTGACGGCAACGCCCAGCGGCCGGGCGACATCGTCACCTCCATGTCCGGCCAGACGATCGAAATCATCAACACCGACGCCGAAGGCCGGCTCGTTCTCTGCGATGCGCTCTGGTACACCAACGATCGCTTCAAGCCGCAATTCATGATCAATCTGGCGACCCTGACCGGCGCGATCCTGGTTGCCCTCGGCAATCTGCAAGCCGGCCTGTTCAGCAACGACGACAAGCTGGCGAACGAGCTGACTGCTGCTGGTCTCGTTACCGACGAACGCCTGTGGCGCATGCCGCTCGGCAAGGACTACGACAAGATGATCGACAGCAAATTCGCCGATATGAAGAATACCGGCGGCCGCCATGCCGGCTCGATCACCGCCGCCCAGTTCCTCAAGCGCTTCGTCGGGGAAACGCCATGGGCGCATCTCGATATCGCCGGAACGGCGATGGGCTCGGTTCAGGATGAGATCAATCAATCCTGGGGCTCCGGTTTCGGCGTGCGCCTGCTCGACGAGCTGGTCCGTGCGAACTACGAATCGTGACCAGGCTGGCCTTGTGAGATAGAAGAGGCGATATGACCGACGTTCTCTTCTATCACCTGACGGAATCGAAACTTGAGGACGCCCTGCCGCCGCTGATCGACAAAAGCGTTGAGCGCGGCTGGCAGGTTGCTGTCCAGATGCGCGAGCCGGCGCGGCGCGATCTCCTTGATGCCCATCTCTGGACCTACCGCGAGGACAGCTTCCTGCCGCACGGCACGGATGAAAGCGAAATGGCGGACCGGCAGCCGGTGCTGCTGACGGTCTCGCCCGACAACATCAACAATGCCAGCGTACGATTCTTTATCGATGGTGCAGAAGCCACGGACGTCGAGTCGTACCAGCGCGTCGTGTTGATGTTCGACGGCTACGATCAGGAGCAGCTGGAAAGCGCGCGGGCCCAATGGAAGCGTCTGAAAGGCGAGGGGCATAGCCTCACCTATTGGCAGCAGACCCAGGACGGCCGCTGGGAGAAAAAGGCGTGACGCTTTTGCCGCTCCCGTTCCGGGAAGCGGCAACCAGGCTCATTCAGCCTCCGCCAGGATCTTGTCGATGAAGTCCTTCTTCGCCGCGGTGTAGGCCGCGCGGTTGTCGGCATATTTTGACGCAAGCTCCACCTTCAAAGCCTCATAGGCGTGAGCGATATCCGGGCGCTTGCGTAAGTGGTCGCGAAATACGATGAAATGACGCCAATTCGTGCCGCCGTGTTCGACGACGTGAACCAGGTGGGTGCGGGTATCGCCGGCGACATCGCGGCCGAAAATGTGATCGTCGGGGACAATATTGCTGCCGGCATAGTCATAGCCAATGGATGCCATCGGCTCGATACAGGTAAGGCCGTCCTCGAAGCGCCGAACGCCGACGGCAATGTCGATGATCGGCTTGGCCTTGATTTCCGGGATGGAGGTGCTGCCAAAATGCTGGATCTCGATGGCAAGGTCGCCGAGAGCGCCGCGAATGGCAGCCTCCTCCAGCAAATAGGCCTCGTGCCATTTCTGGTTCGGCTCCGCAAGTTTGACTGTCTTATTGCGGACGCCAAGGCCGAAGGATTGTTCACGTTCCGATACCATCGGCAACTCCCCGATGTGATAATGCGCTAAGCTAGTATACTGCGTAGCCTATCTCACATCGGGGAATGCGATCAATCGTGAAACGCTTCCACAAACTTGCGCTTACCGAGCATGAAGGCGTCGGCGACGTGACGCAGCGGCGAAACGTCGACATCGGAGACACCGGCTTTGACGATCTCGGCGAAGCGACGATAGAGCGAGGGATACTCGGCTTCAGGCGCCGAGAACGTCAGTTCGCCATTCACGGAAAGCTTGGATCCGCCTTCTGAAAGAACCATCTGGCCCGCCTCCGTCTCGGCGACGATATCCCAGCTCTGCTTGCCGGTCTGGCGCCAGTCGAATTCGGCATGAACCGGCAGACCCTGGCCGCTCTTGAAGCGCAGATCGGCCGCGATCGGCGAATCGCGATTCTCCGGGAATTCCAGTGTCGCGCCGGTCAGGAAGAGCGCTGGAAAAATATGGGTGACGATCGACAGCGCATTGATGCCAGGATCGAAGACGCCGAGTCCGCCGGCCTGCCAGATCCATTCCTGGTTCGGATGCCAGTGGCGCACGTCTTCCTTCCAGATCACATGGACGCTGCGGATGGTCGTGTCGGCGAGGAAAGCCTTGGCGGCCTCCACGGCAGGCGCATAGCGCGAATGCCAGCTCGCAAAGAGTGAGACGCCTTTGGTCTTTGCGAGATTCTCGAGATCGGCAACTTCGCTCAGCGTCGCGCCCGGCGGTTTTTCCAGGAAGACGTGCTTGCCGGCCGAAAGCGCCTTGTAGGCAGCCTCGTAGCGATATTGCGGCGGCATGCAGAGCGAGACGGCGTCGATTGCCGGCACGGCGTCGAGCATGGCCTCGATGGTCGTGAAGGCCGGAATGCCCTCGACGGTGCCATGACGGCTTGCCGTGGCGACCAGCTTGAAATCCGGATTGTTCGCGATGGACGGAAGATGCTGGTCGCGGACAATCTTGCCGACGCCGACAATAGCAAGGTTGATGGGGGACATGGGTGTCTCTCGATTAGTATGATTATTGATGCGATCTTTATCAGAATGCCGCATGCGGGCAAGGGCGGCAAATTGTAAATGCGTGCGCTCGGCTTTACGCGCGGGCATTGTACCGGAGCCATCATCACACTTGGAAAACCGGCTCGGGCTCTTGATTCACCGCTTGAAATCGGCACTCTGCCTGTGCGCGGCAAGAGATCCTGGGAAAGACCGCCGCGGGGGGAAATCATGAAAACATTGCTCGGCTTCAGCCGAATCGTGGACTATGCGACTGAGATCATTGGAAAATCAGTCTCATGGCTCATTCTGGTCGCCGTATTGGTCAGTGCCGGAAATGCCATTGTCCGTAAAATGTTCAACATCTCGTCCAATGCTTGGCTGGAGGCGCAATGGTATCTGTTCGGCGCCGCTTTCATGCTCGCCGCCGCCTATACGCTCCGGCAGAACGAGCACATCCGCATCGATATCGTCTATGGCTCGCTCCCGCGCCGGGCGCAGCACTGGATCGATCTCGTCGGCCACTGCCTGTTCCTCATGCCGTTCGCACTGCTGATGGTCTATGACCTCGTGCCCTACGTGCGCATGTCTGTCATGTCCGGTGAGGTTTCCTCCAGCGCGGGCGGCCTGATCATCTGGCCGGGTAAGGCACTACTGCTGGCCGGCTTCTTCCTGTTGGCGCTGCAGGGTATCTCCGAGATTATCAAGAAGATTGCCGTCATGCGGGGCGATATGGAGGATCCAAATCCCTATGTGCCGACGCATGCGCCCCTCGAGGTGGAAACGCCGATAGGGGAGGTGCGTCGATGATGGAATTCATTGCCGTGAACATGGCGCCGATCATGTTCGCCTCGCTGATCATCTTCCTGCTGATCGGTTATCCCGTCGCCTTCGCTCTCGCCGCCAACGGTCTCCTGTTCTTCTGGA
>Ga0182007_10001812_pt1 | contig 11153 bp, 8 predicted proteins | sample Sormic07211113_1_FD_123023 | JGI IMG/M metagenome (GOLD analysis project Ga0182007, IMG submission 123023) | Rhizosphere microbial communities from Sorghum bicolor, Mead, Nebraska, USA - 072115-113_1 MetaG | ecosystem: Host-associated > Plants > Roots > Rhizosphere | place: USA: Nebraska... | reverse complement strand
TCTCCGAAGGCCTGGCGCCGGTGATCGTGCAGGCGCTGGCCCGCATGATCCACACGCTGCGCGGCAAGGGCTACACGGTGGTCATGGTCGAGCAGAACTTCCGCTTCGCCGCGCCGCTGGCCGATCGCTTCTACGTGATGGAGCACGGGCGGATCGTCGAGAAATTCGGCGCCGCCGAACTCGAAGCCAAGATGCCGGTGCTCAACGAGCTGCTCGGCGTCTGATTCCACTTTTTTTTCTCAACCTGTTGATTGAACGGAGAACTCTCATGAAGAACCAGTTCAGCGCCATGACCCTGGCCGTCGCCGCGACGGCACTCGCCTGCGGCGCCGCCCAGGCCCAGGAAAAGGTCAAGATCGGCTTCGTCACCGACATGTCGAGCCTCTATGCCGACGTCGAGGGCAAGAACGGCGCTCTCGCCATCCAGATGGCGATCGACGACTTCGGCGGCAAGGTGCTGGGCCAGCCGATCGAGCTGCTCACCGCCGACCACCAGAACAAGGCCGACATCGCGGCCTCGAAGGCGCGCGAGTGGATCGACACCGACGGCGTGACCATGGTCTTCGGCGGCACCAATTCCGGCACCGCGCTGGCCACCGCCAAGGTGGCGCAGGAAAAGAAGCGGGTCTACTTCAACAACGGCGCCGCTACCTCGGCGCTGACCAACGAGCAGTGCAGCCCCTACACGGTGCACTACGCCTACGACACGGTGGCGCTGGCCAAGGGCACCGGCGGCGCGGTGGTCGACCGGGGCGGCAAGAGCTGGTTCTTCCTGACCGCCGACTACGCCTTCGGCCATGCGCTCGAAGCCGACACCACTGCGGTGGTCAAGGCCAAGGGCGGCACGGTGGTGGGCGCGGTGCGGGCGCCGCTCAATGCCTCGGACTTCTCGTCCTTCCTGCTGCAGGCGCAGAACTCGAAGGCCCAGATCCTGGGCCTGGCCAATGCCGGCGGCGACACCATCAACTCGATCAAGGCGGCGAAGGAATTCGGCATCGGCAAGAGCATGAAGCTGGCCGGCCTGCTGATCTTCCTGAGCGACGTCCACAGCCTGGGCCTGAAGAACACCGAAGGCCTGCTCCACACCACCAGCTGGTACTGGGACCTCAACGACGACACGCGCAAGTTCTCGAAGCGCTTCTTCGACAAGACCAAGCGCATGCCGACCGACATCCAGGCCGCCGACTACTCGGCCACCATGACCTACCTGAAGGCCGTGCAGGCCGCCAAGACCAGCGACGCCGACAAGGTGATGGCCGAACTGAAGAAGACGCCGATCAACGACTTCTACGCCAAGGGCGTGATCCGCGCCGACGGCCGCATGGTGCACGACATGTACCTGGTCGAGGTCAAGTCGCCGGCCGACTCGAAGCAGCCTTGGGACTACCTCAAGGTCAACGCCAAGCTGCCGGGCGACCAGGTCTTCACGACCCAGGCCGACTCCAAGTGCGCGCTCTGGAAATAGCGCGCGACCTCCACGATTTCCCTCACTCACCCCTTTGATCCGAACATGAAAAAAACCATCGCGCTTTCTGCTGTTTCCCTCGCCATCGCCTTCGCGACAGGCGCCGTCCAGGCACAGGAGAAAGTCAAGATCGGCTTCATCACCGACATGTCCAGCCTGTATGCCGACGTGGAGGGCAAGGGGGGTGCGACGGCCATCCAGATGGCGATCGACGACTTCGGCGGCAAGGTCAATGGCTTGCCGATCGAGCTGGTCACGGCCGATCACCAGAACAAGGCCGACATCGCCGCCTCGAAGGCGCGCGAATGGATCGACACCGACAACCTCACCATGCTGTTCGGCGGCACCAATTCGGGCACCGGCCTGGCGATGGCGAAGGTGGCGCAGGAGAAGAAGCGGGTCTTCATGGTCAACGGCGCGGGCGCCTCGGCGCTCACCAACGAGCAGTGCAGCCCCTACACCGTCCACTATGCCTACGACACGGTGGCGCTGGCCAAGGGCACCGGCGGCGCGGTGGTGGCGCAGGGCGGCAAGAACTGGTTCTTCCTGACCGCCGACTACGCCTTCGGCGCGGCCCTCGAGGCCGACACCGCCAAGGTGGTGAAGGAGAAGGGCGGCACGGTGGTGGGCAGCGTCAAGCATCCGCTCAACGCCTCCGATTTCTCGTCCTTCCTGCTGCAGGCGCAGAACTCGAAGGCCCAGATCCTGGGCCTGGCCAACGCCGGCGGCGACACCATCAACGCGATCAAGGCGGCGAAGGAGTTCGGCATCAACAAGTCGATGAAGCTGGCCGGCCTGCTGGTCTTCATCACCGACATCCACAGCCTGGGCCTGAAGAACACCGAAGGCCTGCTGCTCACCACCAGCTGGGACTGGAACCTGAACCAGGAAACCCGCGCCTTCGGCAAGAAGTTCTTCGACAAGACCAAGCGCATGCCGACCGACATCCAGGCCGCCGACTACTCGGCCACGACGACCTACCTGAAGGCGGTGCAGGCGGCCAAGAGCACCGACGCCGACAAGGTCATGGCCGAGCTCAAGAAGATGCCGATCAACGACTTCTATGCCAAGGGCGTGATCCGACCGGACGGCCGCATGGTGCACGACATGTACCTGATGCAGGTCAAGTCGCCGAGCGAGTCGACGCAGCCGTGGGACTACTACAAGATGGTCGCCAAGCTGCCGGGCGACGAGGTCTTCACGACGAAGGCCGAATCGAAGTGCGCCCTCTGGAAATAAGCTGAGCTCCTGACTCCTTCATCGCGATCCTTTCCGTCATGCAAATATCACTGCCAGCCTTGTTGAGCCAGCTCCTTCTGGGGCTGGTCAACGGGTCGTTCTACGCGATCCTGAGCCTCGGGCTCGCAGTGATCTTCGGCCTGCTCAACGTCATCAACTTCGCGCACGGCGCGCTGTTCATGCTGGGCGCGGTGCTGACCTGGATGGCGATGAACTATTTCGACGTCAATTACTGGGTCATGCTGGCGGTGGCGCCGGTCATCGTCGGGCTGTTCGGCATCGTCATCGAGCGGCTGCTGCTGCGCTGGATCTACAAGCTCGACCACCTCTACGGCCTCTTGCTGACGCTCGGCCTCACGCTGCTGATCGAAGGCGTGTTCCGCTCGATCTACGGTGTCTCGGGCCTGGCCTACGACACGCCCGACGCGCTGGCCAGCGCCACCGACCTCGGCTTCATGATCCTGCCCAACTACCGGGCCTGGGTGGTGGTGGCCTCGCTGGTGGTCTGCTTCGCGACCTGGTTCGTGATCGAGAAGACACGGCTCGGCGCCTACCTGCGCGCCGGCACCGAGAACCCGCGGCTGGTCGAGGCTTTCGGGGTCAACGTGCCGCTGATGATCACGCTGACCTACGGCTTCGGCGTGGCACTGGCTGCCTTCGCCGGCGTGCTCGCGGCGCCGGTGATCCAGGTCTCGCCGCTGATGGGGCAGAACCTCATCATCGTCGTGTTCGCGGTGGTGGTGATCGGCGGCATGGGCTCGATCATGGGCGCCATCCTGACCGGGCTCGGGCTCGGCGTGATCGAAGGCCTGACCAAAGTGTTCTACCCCGAGGCATCCTCCACCGTGGTCTTCGTGATCATGGTCATCGTGCTGCTCATCCGCCCGGCCGGTCTCTTCGGCAAAGAGAAGTAAGACGGCAGCCCCATGAAAAAGCTCTCCACAGTCATCTACCTGCTGCTGCTCGTCGCCCTCGTTCTCGCACCTTTCGTCGGCGCCTATCCGGTGTTCGTGATGAAGCTGATGTGCTTCGCGCTGTTCGCCTCGGCCTTCAACCTGCTGCTGGGCTACACCGGCCTGCTGTCCTTCGGACATGCGGCCTTTCTCGGCGGCTCGGCCTACGTGGCCGGCCATGCGATGAAGGTCTGGGGCCTGACGCCCGAACTCGGCCTCGTCGCCGGCACCGCGGCCGGCGCCTTCCTGGGCTGGATCTTCGGCCTGCTGGCGATCCGCCGCCAGGGCATCTACTTCGCGATGATCACGCTGGCGCTGGCGCAGATGGTGTTCTTCGTCGCGCTGCAAGCCAAGTTCACCGGCGGCGAGGACGGCCTGCAGGGCGTGCCGCGCGGCAAGCTCTTCGGTCTGATCGACCTGCAGAACGACCTCACGATGTACTACGTCACGCTGGTGATCGTCGTGGCCGCCTTCCTGCTGATCGTGCGCACCATCCATTCGCCTTTCGGCCAAGTGCTGAAGGGCATCAAGGAGAACGAGCCGCGCGCGCTCTCGCTGGGCTATGACGTCAGCCGCTTCAAGCTGCTGGCCTTCGTGATCTCGGCCGCGCTGTCGGGGCTCGCCGGTTCGCTCAAGACGCTGGTGCTGGGCTTCGCGACCTTGTCGGACGTGCACTGGAGCGCCTCTGGCCAGGTCATCCTGATGACCTTGGTCGGCGGCCTCGGCACCTTGTCGGGGCCGCTTGTCGGCTCGGCGGTGGTGGTGCTGCTCGAGAACAAGATCGGCGAGCTGGGCCACCTGCTGGCGCGCATCACGACCATCGACTGGTTCAACACGCTGGGCGAGTCGGTGACCATGGTCACGGGCCTGATCTTCGTGATCTGCGTGCTGGCCTTCCGGCGCGGGATCATGGGCGAGATCATCGCCTTCATCGATCGGCGGCGCGGGGTGGCGAAGGGCTGAATCAGACCCCCAGGTGGTCGCGCCAGACCGAGCGGTCGCCGTTCAGTGGTCTGGGGCGCGTGCCGAGGGCACCGGGTGGCCCCCTTCGCTCATGTCCCCCGCCTTCGGCTCCTCCTTTACTTCGCTGCGGGGGCCACCCGGTGCCCTCGGCACGGGTAGCGCCGTGGGGTGCTGCCGAGGAAGAACCACCGCCGTGAGCCCACCCCAAGCCTTGACAACTCAGAGCTTCAACGCCTGCGCATACCCGGTGAGCTCCAGGTAGCCGCGCCCCACCGGCTTGCCGTCCGCATCGAGCAGTTCGCTCAGTCCTTCCCAGTACACCGTCCCGGTCGAGCCCTGGCCGTCGAGCTCCTGGTCGTCGAGCAGCGCGCGCACCGTGAAGACACCGGCCGGCGTGTGGATGCGCCATTGCGTCGGATAGACCGCGCGGGTGCGCGGGCTGGTCCAGCGGTGCAGCGGCTCGAAGCGCAGCGCGTCGGGCCCGAACACCTGCAGTCGTCCGTCGGCCGTACGCAGCGAGCCGCCGTGCCACAGGGCTGATCCGTCGCGCCGCCGCAGGCGGAATGCGGTCAACGCGCCGCCGTCGAAGAGGTTCATCCCGATCCAGTCCCAGCCCGTGGCCTCGGGATGCATCAGTGCCTCGCTCCATTCATGGTCCAGCCAGGCGCGGCCCTGGACCTCGAAGCGCTTCCCTTGCACCGTCAGGCTGCCCGTGGCCGCGAGTTGCGGCTCGCTGTAGTAGTAGCTCGCCTGTTCGGGCTCGGGCCCCTTGCGCGACATGCCGGCGCTGCCCTGCAGCAGCACCGGCTGGGTCGGCGCGAAGCGCAGGTCGATCGCGAAGCCGGCGGCCGGCAGCCGCGCCGCATAGCCGCCGCCGTCGCGCTGCAAGGACCAGTCGCGCAGGCGCAGGTCGGTGTCGGCTTCGGAGGCGGAGGCGATGCCGAAGCCTTCGCGTGCGATGCGCTGGTCGTGCCACAGCTTGCGGCCATCGAGATCGGTGATGGCCGCGTGCGCGAAGATCAACTGCTTCGCCGCGAAGGCGGAACGCATGGCTTGCGTCGCATCGATTCGCGAGCGGAAGAAGGTCAGCTGGAAGCCGAATTCGCGCGCACCGGCGCGGGCATGGCCGGTGATGTACCACCACTCGGTGCGCAGATCGGGGTGGCTGCCGTAGTCGCGCGGGAACTGCAGCGTGCGCACCGGCAGCGCCCAGGCCATGGGGGCCGCGAGCGCCGAGAGCAGCAGGGCGCGGCGCGACCACCCGGCGGCGCCGCCCGGACGCATCGGGGACCGGCTCACCAGTCCTCCTTGACCGCCAGCACCGCATCGCGTCCAGCGGCGGCGCGGCCGGCCAGCCAGGCCGTGACCGTGCCGGCGGCGACCACCGCGGCGCACAGCGCGCCCAGCCGGGCCCAGGGCAGCAGCAGGTCCATGGTCCAGTGGAAGCTCTGCGGGTTGACCACGTGAACCAGCACCACCGACACCGCCAGCCCGAGCAGCAAGCCTGCGACCGCGCCGATCGCGGTCCAGGCCGCGCCTTCGCCGGCCACGATCGCCAGCACCTGGGCCCGCGTGAAGCCCAGGTGAACGAGCAGGCCGAATTCTTTGCGCCGCGCCAGCACCTGGGCGCTGAAGCTGGCCGCGATGCCGAACAGGCCGATCGCGATAGCGACCGCCTGCAGCCAGTAGGTGACCGCGAAGCTGCGGTCGAAGATGCGCAGCGAGGTGGCGCGGATCTGGGCCACCGACGAGATCTCGACCGGTTCGGCCGCCGCCGCCTCGCGGGCGGCCAGCGCCTGCACCGCCTGCTGCACCGGGCCCTCGGCCGCGCCGGGCGCCAGCCACAGCGCGACGTCGCTGGCGCCGGCGTCGCCGGTCAGGCGCTCGAAGTCGCGGGCGTCCATGGTGATGGCGCCGAACTGCCGCACGTAGTCGCGCCAGATGCCGGCAACGAAGAAGACCGGTGGCCGGCCGCCGGGCACCGGGCCCCAGGCGCGCGCCAGCGGCTCGAATGCGGCGCCGGGCCGGGCGCCGTAGAGCTCGACCATCGCCTCGCTGACGTAGATGCCGGTCTGACCGGCGGGCACCGGCAGGGCGGCGCCGAGCAGCGGCATCGAGCGCCCGACCTCGGTGTCGAGGCTGCGCGCGATCAGCGTCACCGCGGGCCGCGACGGATCGATCAGCAGGGGCCGCGTGCGCAGCGTGCCGGTGCGGGCCACGCCGGGCAGTTGCGCCAGCGCCTGAACGAAGGCCTGCGGGAACAGGGCCGGCTCGCCGCCGGGCCCGGCGGCGCTGCGCAGGTACAGGTCGGCCGGCAGCACGACATCGAGCCAGCGCGTGACCGAGTCCCGGAAGCTCGCGACCATCACGGTCAGGGCCACCGCCAGGCTCAGGCTCGCGACCACGCCGCTGACCGCCACCGCGGCGGTGCCGCGCATGCGGCGGGCGCGCTCGATCGCCAGCAGCGGCAGTAAACGATTCGCGGCCAAAGGCGCGAGGCGGTCGTAGACACAAGCGATCAGCCATGGCAGCGCCGTGATGCCGCCGACCAGCAGGAAGCCGACCGACAGATAGGCCGCGATCGGAATGCCGTGGATCGCCGGTGCCATGGCCAGCGCGCCGCCGGCGGCGATCAGCAGCAGTGCGACACGGTGCGTCCCGCCGCCTGCCGCCGCGGTGCCCAGGCCCTTGAGCGTCTGCGCCTCGGGCAGCGCCTGGGCGGCGCGCGCCGGCCACCAGCCGCCGACGCCCGCCGCCAGCACGCCCAGTGCGCCGTAGGTCAGCGCCGCGGGCGTGCTCCATCGCAGGGTCGGGGCGACGCCATCGAAATAGCCGCCGCCCAGGTCGCCGCCCAGCAGCCTGAGCGCCAGCTCGGCCAAGGTCGCGCCGAGGGCGATGCCGGCCGCACTGCCGATCAGCCCGAGCACCAGCGATTCGGCCAGCACCAGCCGCAGCCGCTCGCGCGGCGTCAGGCCCAGCACGCCGAGCAGCGCGAACTGCTGCGCGCGCTTGGCGACGCTGAGCGCGAGCACCGAGAACACGAGGAAGGCGCCGGTGAACAGGGCCACCAGGGCCAGAACCGTGAGGTTGACGCGGTAGGCGCGCGACAGGTTGCTCACGCGTTCGGCGGCATCGCCCGGTTCGGCGACCTGGATGCCGCTTGGCCAGCCCGGCGACTGCCGCAGCGAACGGATGAAGTCCGCGTGCCCGGTGCCCGGTGCCAACCGCAGGTCGATGCGCGTGAGCTGGCCGCCGCGGCCGAACAGGTCCTGCGCGGCGCCGATGTCCATCACGGCCAGCGCGGGGCCGCCGGCCGCAACCTGGCCGGCGATCTGGAGTGGGTGCCATTGGGTGCCGGCGCGCAGCTGCAGCTGGGTGGCCTGGTCGCCGATGGCCTTGCGCGCGGCGGCGTTGAGAAACACCTGGCCGGGCGCGAACAGCGAGAACCGGTCGGCGCCGTCGGCCAGCCTTGGCATCAGGGCCGGTGCGATGGTCGGCAGTGCCAGCGCGTCGATGCCGACGACCCGCAGCGGCAGCCGGCGATCGCCGATCTGGGCGACGCTGGGCAGCTCGAGCACCGGGCTCGCCAGCGCGACCTGCGGATGCCGCGCGACCTGCCCGAGCAGGGCTTCGTCGAAGCTGCCCTGGGCGGCGCGCAATTCGAGATCGGGTTGGCCGTTGACCGAGCGCACCGCACTCGAGAATTCATCGAGCGCCGAGGCATTGATCAACTGCACCGAGAAGGCCAGCGCGACGCCCAGCATGACGGCGACGACCGCGGCCGCGTTGCGCCACGGGTGGTGGCGCAGCTCCTGCCAGGAGAAGGTGAGCAGCAAGGCCTTCATCGCGGCTCATTCTGCGCGATGCGCCGGCTGGGCGAAGTCAGAGCCGCTCCGACGCGGCGGCCAGCCAGGCCCGCACGGCGGGGCTGGCGCTCAGCCCGGCCGCACGGGCATAGGCCAGGCGCGCCTCGGCGGCCTGGCCGTCGCGGCCCAGCAGGTGGGCGCGCGCGGCCCAGAAGGGCTGGTAGCTCGCGATCTCGGCGGCCGGCATGGCATCGAGCTCGCGCAGGCCCGCGGCCGGCCCCCGGGCCTCGGCCACCGCGCAGGCCCGGCTGACCCGGGCGCCGGTGTTGGGGCGCAGGGCGAGCAGGCCGTCGTAGAGCGCCACCAGGGCATCGGGGGGGACCTGCGCACCGAGACGGCGCGCGCAGTGAGCCGACTGGATCGCGGCCTCGATCTGGTAGGGGCCGAAGGCGCCGAGGGCGGCGGCCTGCCGCAGCGCCTGCTCGGCCTGGTCGCGCAGCGGCCGGTTCCAGCGCGCGATGTCCTGCGCGTCCAGCGGCACGTAGACGCCGTCGGCGCTGCGCCGGGCGGCGGCGCGGCTTTCGCAGAACAGCATGAGGGCCAGCAGGCCCAGTGGCTCGGCTTCGGCCGGCATCAGGCCGCAGAGGATGCGGCCGAGTTCGATCGCCTCGGCCGTGAGGCCGCGCTGCGAGGCATCGGCGCCGTCGACGTCGTCCCAGCCGGTGCCGTAGGCCGCGTAGATGCCGTCGAGCACGTCCTGAAGGCGTTGCGGCAGGTCGGGCGCGCGCGGGAATTCGAAGGGGATGCCGGCCGCCCGCACGCGCGCCTTGGCCCGCACCAGGCGCTGGCCCAGCGTCGCCGGCGCACTGAGGAAGGCGCCGGCCATGCGGGCGGCGTCGAGCCCGAGCACGGTCTGCAGCATCAGCGGGGCGCGCGCCGCGGCATCGATGGCCGGATGGGCGCAGACGAAGAACAGGCGCAGCCGTTCGTCGGGCACCGTCTCGCTGAAGGCCGGGTCGTCGCCGACCTCGTCGGCCAGCAGCAGCAGGGTCTGCGCGGCCTCGTCCTGCACCCGGCTATGCCGCCAGGCGTCGAGCGTGCGGTGGCGCGCCACCTGCAGCAGCCAGGCCTCCGGCTGCGCGGGCACGCCGTCGACCGGCCAGCGTTCGAGCGCCCGCGCGAAGGCATCGGCGAGCGCGTCTTCCGAGGCCGCGATGTCACGGGTGCGCGCCGACAGGATGGCGACCAGCCGGCCATAGGACCGGCGGGCCGCGCCTTCGGCGGCCGCGTGCGCTGCGTGCAGCGGGTCGTCCGTCACATCGTCGGGGCCGTGAACACCGGGCGCACCTCGACGCCGCCGGTGCTCGCGCAGGGCGCGCGCGCGGCCCATTCGAGGGCTGCGTCGAGGTCGGGCACGTCGATCACGAAGTAGCCGCCGAGCTGCTCCTTGCTGTCGGCGAAGGGGCCGTCCTGCACCTGGCGCTTGTCGCCGCGCACGCGCAGCGTGGTGCCGGTCAGCGGCGGGTGCAGGCCGTGGCCGTTCTGCACCACGCCGGCCTGGCGGATCGCGCCCACGTAGTCCATCCAGCCGGCACGGTAAGCCTGGGCCGCCGCCTCGTCGCGCTGGTCGAACTCGGACTGGGGTTGGTAGAACATCAGCATGTATTGCATGGAAACCTCCGGAAAGACAATGACGAGCAGGATCGCTCACTGCAATGACGGCGCAGCGGGGCGCGTTTCGACAGTGTGCGGCAGGCGACGCGTTTTTTTCCGCCGCCGCCGCAGTAAGCTCGCCGCCATGCACACACTCCCGACCTACGACGACGTGATCGCCGCGGCCGCGCGGCTCGAAGGGCAGGCGCACCGCACGCCGGTGCTGCGCTCCGCCACCGCCGACGCGCGCTGGGGCGCGCAGTTCTTCTTCAAGTGCGAGAACTTCCAGCGCATGGGCGCCTTCAAGTTTCGCGGCGCGTTCAATGCCCTTGCCAAGTTCGATGCGGCGCAGCGCCGCGCCGGCGCCATCGCGTTTTCGTCCGGCAACCACGCGCAGGCGGTGGCGCTGTCGGCCCGCCTGCTGGGCATGCCGGCGGTGATCGTGATGCCGAACGACGCTCCCGCCGCCAAGCTCGCCGCGACCCGCGAGTACGGCGCGGAGGTGGTGCAGTACGACCGCTTCACCGAAGACCGCGAGGCCCTGACCCGCCGGCTGGCCGAGGAGCGCGGCATGACGCTGATCCCGCCCTACGACCACCCCGACGTGATCGCCGGCCAGGGCACGGCGGCCAAGGAACTGATCGAGGAGGTCGGTGCCCTCGATGCGCTTTACGTCTGCCTGGGCGGCGGCGGCCTGACCAGCGGCTCGGCGCTGTCGGCGCGCGCGCTGGCGCCCGGCTGCAAGGTCTACGGCGTCGAGCCCGAGACCGGCAACGACGGCCAGCAGTCGCTGCGGGCTGGCCGCATCGTCCACATCGAGACCCCGAAGACCATCGCCGACGGCGCCCAGACCCAGCACCTGGGCGAATACACCTTCGGCATCATCCGGCGCGACGTCACGGACATCTTCACGGTCAGCGACGCGCAGCTGGTGGACGGCATGCGCTTCTTTGCCGAGCGCATGAAGATGGTGGTGGAGCCGACCGGCTGCCTGGCCTTCGCGGCAGCCTGTGCAGCCGGCGAGGCGATCCGCGGACAGCGGGTCGGCGTGATCGTGAGCGGGGGCAATGTCGA
>Ga0182007_10001811_pt1 | contig 11155 bp, 6 predicted proteins | sample Sormic07211113_1_FD_123023 | JGI IMG/M metagenome (GOLD analysis project Ga0182007, IMG submission 123023) | Rhizosphere microbial communities from Sorghum bicolor, Mead, Nebraska, USA - 072115-113_1 MetaG | ecosystem: Host-associated > Plants > Roots > Rhizosphere | place: USA: Nebraska... | reverse complement strand
GGCCCCGGACCCGGCCCCGGACCCGGACTTGGCCCCGGACCCGGCCTCGGGTGTGTGCCAGAACGTCACCCGCAGCCGCGGGGGGTCGGCGAGCTCGCCCATCGCCTCGGTCAGCCCGCGCACGGTCGCGACCAGTACCGGCAGGACGTAGGCACCGGGCCGCGCCCGCACCAGATACCCGTGCTCACGCACCCGCAATTCACGCTGCGCGAGCCCGGCCCGCTCCAGGATCTGGTCCACCGCGTATTCGAGGGCGATACGCGCCTCGGGGCGGCCGGTGAGGTCGTCGGCCTCGAAGAGGACGGTGGGGTGGGGGAGTTCGGCGCTGGAGGCGAGGGTGCGGAGGGTGGCGTGGAGGGCTTGCAGTTCGGACCGGGCGGCGGCCGCCGCCGGACCGGGGACGTCCTTGAGGGGTTCGTCGCGCCACAACTCCATTGCCTGGAGGGCGAGTTCCCGACTGAACGCCAAGTCGCCCTCGGTGAAGGCCGGTGTGGCCTTCGCGGTCAGCCGGCGGGCGCGGAGCACGTCGATGTCGTCGGGGGTGCAGACCCGGTCGAGGAGCAGGGCGTATCCGTCGTGGACGGTGAGGACGTCCGGGCCCACGGTGTTGCGCAGACGGGTGACGTAGGTGTCGAAGAGGTCGGATGCGGAGATCGGGGCGGAGTCGCCCCACAGACCGAGCATCAGCTCGTCCCGTGTCGCGGGAGCGCCCTCGCGCAGCAACAGCTGGCACAGAAGGGCCTGTTCCTCCGGATGGTCGACGGGGAGAGGACGTCCGTCCCGGGTGACGACCAGCGGGCCCAGCAGGGAGAAGGCGAGGGTGCGATCCTCGTGCGGGGGCAGGCGGCGGAGGCGTTCGGCGCCGCGGGCCTGTCGTTCGGGGTCGTCGGAGAGGAGGTCGGCCACGGCCGCCTCCAGCGCGGTGTCGAGCGGGTCCGCGAACAGCGGGGGTTGCTCCTGTGCGCCCAGGTGCATGGAGCGGACGATGTGTCCCAGTGACCGCAGGGTGTCCGCCCGGCTTCCGGTGTCGACCGGGAGGGCGTCCAGGCTGGTCAGCACCGGCCCGCGCGCAGTGATGACGATGTGCGACGCGTCCAGGGCGCCGGGCGTGGCGCCCAGTGCCTCCAGGGCCTCCACCGCTTCGGCCAACGGCGGGACGAGCGTGCCGAGTTCAGCGGCCGGGAGGCCGTGCGGTGCCGCCTTCAGCCGCCGGGACAGGAGCCATCCGTCGACGAACTCCCGCACCAGATAGGCGACTTCGCCGTGGATGCCGTAGTCCAGGATCGAGGCGATCGCGGGATGGCGGATCCGGGAGAACCGTAGGCAGGCGTCCATGAATCCGGAAGGCCACTCGGCGGCGCGAGGATGCATCCGCACCACGACCGCCGTCCCGCCCCGCTCGGTGTCCCGGGCGAGCCAGTGCGTGCCCGCCGGGCCGATCTCCCGCACCAGCCGGTACCGCCCCGCGAACAGCCCCTCGGCCGTGCCCGGCGTCTCGGACAGCCTCCGTACGCTCTCCGGGCGCACCGTCGCGAACGCCTCCCCGGCCGCCCCCGTCACCGTGCCCGACCGCGCCGGTGTCGACGCGCGGAACTCGCCCGGTGCGCGGCCCGCCCGGCGGTCGATCAACCCGCCCACCCGCTCCAGGAGTTCGGTGGTGCGGCCGCGGGCCGTGCGGGGCAGGCCGAGCAGCAGGAGGTCGCGAACGCCGTCGCGGAAGGCGTAGGAGCCGGGCGGGCCGGGCACGGTGGTGAGCATGCCGCTGAGGATCACCTCGGCGAGGTGCTGGGGCCGCGGGTCCGGTTCCAGCGCGGCGTGCACCAGCCGCATCACCGGCAGGTCCGGCCGCCCGACCGCGAGATGTCCGGCCAGCCGGAACGCCTCCGGTGACGCCGTCGCCCGGAATCTGAGCACCAACTCCTCGGCGGACAGCAGCCCGATGTCCTCACGGTCCTCGGAGAGGGCCGGCGCGCGGCCCAACAGGGCGACGGCCGAAGGCAGTTCGGCGCCTCCCGGAGCCGCGATCAGGGCCGCCCAGTTGGCCAGCCAGCGGGGGTCCGGTTCCATGACGGGGACGGGCAGGGGCAACCCCGCGGGGACCTCGTCCCGGGGCTCGTACGGCGTGAAGGCGAGCGCCGCCGTCGGCGCGGCCGGATGCGGTGCCGACAGCCGGCCCGGGGTCGTGGGCAGGGCGGTGGTCCGCCACAGGTGTTCGGGGAGCGGTTGTACGACGGCCAGGGGCATCCGGCGCGCCCAGCGGTGCAATGTGACATACCACTGAGCCCCCGCCGGGCCCTGCCGCCACTGCGGCCCCATGCAGTCGCTGACCAGCAGGGTGACGGTACGGCCGTCGGCCGGCGTGTGCGCGCCCGGTCCGCGTACCGTGCCGTCGGGCTCCGCCCGGTAGCGGGTGACCGTACGGAAGACGCCCGACTGGGCCAGCGTCGTGTGCAGTTCGCGGATCAGGGGGCGCCAGACGGGCATCGTGGGCCCGGTGTCGTGGACCAGGTTCAGGCGCAGCCACCGTTCCCGCGCGGGGCGCATGACCGGCAGCCACCACTCGGGGGCGGTGTCCAGTCGGGCGATGCGGTCGGCGGTGGCGTGCTCGTCGAGTTCATGGCCGACGGGTGCGTCGATACGGCGTTTGAGCGGGCGGAGCGAGCGTTGCAGGCCCAGTGGGTGGCGCAGCATCGGGGGTGCGGGGGCGAGCAGGGTGGTGTGGGGAGTGCCGGTCGTGTCGAGGGAAGGGGAGACGGCCGGCAGGTGCAGGGGTGCGCGCGCGGATTCCCGGGAGGTCGGGGGAGTGGAAGTGGCCGAGGGCGAGGGCGGTCCGGGGCTCGGTGTGTCGTCGGTGAGGTCGGTGTCCTTGGCGAGGTCGGTGTCCTCGGTGGGGTGGGGGTCCTCGCCAGGGTGCGGCTGCTCGGGCGCGGGTGGCTGCGGTGCGGGTGGGGTCGGCTCCATGTGGCGGGCCAGCCACAGGAGTTCGGCCAGTTCCAGAGGGCTCGGGCGGATGCCGGAGGTCGCCTCGGCGAGGACGTCGGCGAGGCGGGCCAGGGGGTCCGGGGAGCCCGGGGCGGCGGACGGCATCGGGGCTCAGAAGGCGTCCGGGTACGGGGCCTCGCCCAGATACGGCATCAGCTGCTCGGCCAGCTCGTCGAGGCTCTCCGCGTCGAGGTCGCTGGAGCGGGCCAGGTAGATGGCGTTGAGGAGCTGGTCGGTGGCCAGGTCGCCGCCGCCGACCCTGGACAGGAACCGGCTGATCAGGGTCTGCGCGTAGGCGTCCGGCTCGCCGTCGAAGTGGGCGCGCACGATCGCGGCGAGATGGCCGTCGTCGGGCTGGCGCAGCCGCAGGGTGACACAGCGGCGCAGGAACGCGGGCGGGAACTCGCGCTCGCCGTTGCTGGTGAGGACCACGAACGGGAAGGCCCGGCAGCGCACCCGGCCGCGGTCCACCGGGACGCGTTCGTCGGTGCCGTCGACCATGACCTCCGCGGTGGGGGTGCGGCGGGCGCTGCGGACCAGTTCGGGAATCTCGTACTGGCCCTCCTCCAGGACGTTCAGGAGGTCGTTGGGCAGGTCGAGGTCGCTCTTGTCGATCTCGTCGATGAGCAGGGCGCGGGGGCGGCCGTAGGGGAGGAGGGCGGTGCCGAGGGGGCCCAGGCGCAGATGGTCCTCGATGCCGGTCCCGGTGGCCGCCGTGTCCGGCTCGCCGGCGGTGCCTCGGGCGGCGTAGAGGCGGGAGAGCGGGTCGTACTGGTAGAGGCCGTCGTGGAGGGTGCTGCGGCTGGTGATGTTCCAGCGCAGCACGGGGCCGAGGCGCAGCTCGCGGGCGACCGCGTAGACGAGCGAGGACTTGCCGGTGCCGGGCGGGCCGGTGACCAGCAGCGGACGGCGCAGGTAGAGGGCGGCGTTGACGAGTTGCACGATCTGCGGGGTGGCCCGGTAGGTCTCGGCGCGGTGGACGCGGTCGGGGGAGGCGGCGGTCGCGGAGTCGCCGTCCACCGGCGGGTCGAGCACCGGTGCGCCGTCGAAGGCGCGCCAGGGCGGGGGCGGCGGCAGTCGGGTGATGCCGTCGTGCGGCTCGTTGCCGCCGGTGTAGACGGGCCACAGGGCCATGGATCTTCAACTCCGTGGGATGGGCAGGCGGTTCAGGCGACGGGCGAGTGGCGGGAGGCGGCGGGCTCGGGGAAGCAGCGCGGATCGTCCCACAGCAGCTGGACTCCGCTCGCCCAGTGCTGTTCGGGCTCGTCGTCGGCGTCCGCCGTCTCGCGCAACGCCATGACATGGCGCGGGAGTTCGGCGGGCGGGACACCCGCGATGCGGTCGGCGAGCGCGTCCAGGAACGCCGTACCGGAGCAGGGGCCGTCGTGTCCGGCGCCGGCGCAGCCCGTGTGCGGCCACAGCAGGACCGGCACCGGTGTGTTGAGGCCGGCCTCGAAGTGCGCTCGCGCGCTCGCCGGTGGGAAGGCGAAGCCGGCCAGGTCGGCGTCGTCGTCCTTCAGCCGTTTGCGCAGGCTCTGCGGGCGCTCCGGGGTGTCGCAGTCGACCCGGTGCAGACGCGCCCCGGGGGAGGCGTCCAGTTTCTGCCACCGCTTGGTCAGATGGTGGCGCAGCCGCCCGCTGCGGTGCCGGGAGCGGTCCACGACGACGAGCGGGTAGGCGCAGCCCAGCGGAGTCGAGTCCTCGGCGCCGCACTCCCAGTGCGCCACCGGCAGGTTCAGCCACTCGCGGGGCAGTACGAAGGTGATCAACTCCTCGGCATCCGGGGCGAGTTGGGTGAAGGCCTCGTCGATACGCCCCTGTACGTAGGCGCGTACGGCGGAGCGTGGCAGTCGGCGGGAGCCGACGCGGCGGCGCTGTCCGTCGCGGTAGGCGGACACCTCGACGGTGACCTGGTCGGCCCCGGCGCCGCTGCGGTCGATCTCCACGACGATCGGGGACCAGACGGGGGCGGTGGCGGGCCGGGAGCGCGGACCGTCCAGCAGCTCCTGGAGCCGGTCGGCGAACCGGGTCACGGCCTCGCCGCCCGGCACCTCCCACCGCACATAGCCGGCGGCCGCCTCCAGCGAGGGGAAGTCCTCCCGCGGCTCGTGTCCGAAGGGGCCGACGGCGTCGACGACCAGCCGTTTGGGGTCGCAGTCCACACCCTCGGCCACGGCCCGCCGCACCAGCGCGTACAGTCTGCGCACCTCCTCCGGGCCGTGCTCCGAGCCCGGCACCAGCGCGCCGAGTTCGGGCCAGTAGCGGGCCATGACCTCGGTGGGCAGCATCCGCCCGACGCGGCCGTCCCGGGCGCCCGCGACGCTGGTCACCATGCCGACGACCCTGCCGTCCGCGAGGTGCACGGCGGCTCCGCTGAACCCGGGCGCCAGGGCCTGCCCATGAGCCGTCGCGGCCTCCAACTGCCGCCACTCTCCCGAGACCAGAGCGCCGGGCACGGCGTGGTAGCGGGCGAGCATTCCCTCGTCGTACCCCTTGGGGAAGCCGTACGCGACCAGGAGCGGCCCGCCGTCACCCGCGAGTTCGGCACCCGGCGGCGCGAACTCGGCCGGGGTCAGCGGTACTTCACGGTCCAGTTCGAGTACGGCGAGATCGCCCGGGTCGGCCCCGCCGCCCGCCCAGCCGCCGTGGACGGCCACGGTGGCAACCAGTTCGCCGAGTTCACGGCCGCCCGGGAAGGACACGGTCGGCGCCTGGGAGTCGCCGGCGCGGACGACATGGGCGCAGGTGAGCACATGGCGCGCGGAGACGAGGAAGCCCGCTCCGACCTCGTTGCCGCAGACGATCCGGGCGTGCCAGGCGAAGCCGTTCATGACCGGGCGGCGGCCTCCGGGGCCGGCAGGGACGGCCCGGGCGACCAGCTGAGTTTCACCACCAGATGACCCTCCGCGGCACCCTTCGCGATGACCGCCCCGGCCTCGGCGCTCAGCTTCACCCCGAACTCCAGCTCCAGCGAGTCGGGCCTGAGGGCGCCGTCCCGGAACACCCTGAGCGCGGACTCGGCGGCCGACCGGACGCTGTCCAGCGCGTTCTCGAAGGTGCGGACCGCCTGTGCCGGTCCGTCGCCGCGCGACACCATCCGGGCCCCGGACTCCTCGTCCACGCCCTCGACGACGATCACCGCGCCGTCCTCGGTCTTGAACTCCACCAGCGCGTCCATGCCGTGGTGACTCCCCCGTGACGATGACTCAGGCAACCCCCAATGTTACGGACGGTGCCGGGCGGTGTCGTCGTTTCCGTTGTGCCGGTCCTGTGAGGCAGACGGAAACCCGCCAGGGCGCCGACGTACGTCTCCCTGTGTCTCCCTGCGTCTCCGTGTGTCTCCGTGTGTCTCTCTGTGTCTCCCTGCGGCCTCGGCGCGCGACGATGGGGGTGCGGCCCTCAACCGTGGCCGACCACGCCCCGGATCACTCCCAGCTCCACCAAGTCCTGCGGACGGATCCGTAGTTGGTCGGCGGTTGTCTCGATCTGATCGGGTGGCCGTTTGAGGATGGCGGTCGCGAGTTCGGGCGCGATCACCGAGAAGTAGCTGTCCGGCGTCGCCCAGGTGCGGCCGGGCGCGGCCAGCGCCAGCGCGCCGCCGGAGCCGCCCTCGCCGATCACCAGCGTGGTGACGGGCGTACGGGCACCGGCCACCGCCTCGAAAAGCTCCGCGATCGCGGCCCCCGCGCCCTCCCGCTCCGCCTCCGCGTCATTGGCGGCGCCCGGGGTGTCCACCAAGGTCAGCACGGGGATCCCGAGCCGCCCGGCGAGCCGCAACAGCCGGGCCGCGGTGCGGTAGCCGGCCGGGCGGGTGGCGGTACCGGCCTGGGCGGCGTAGGCGACGGTACGACCGTCATGCTCACCGAACCCGCACAGCATCCCGGGGTCGGTGCCGCCGCAACGGTCCCCGCTGAGGGGGAGGCGGCGGGTGAAGTAGGCGTCCAGGTAGGCATGGGCGCGAGGGCGTTCGGGGGAGCGGGCCTGACGCACGGCGGACCAGCCGGTGGCGGGCAGCCCGGAGGCGCCGAGGGCGGACGGGACGGGGGCGGGGGCGGGATCGGGGTCGTGGGTTGACCGATGTTGGCCCGAAGTCGTGCCCGCGCGTCGGCCCGAAGTCGTGCCGCCGTTCTCAGGTGCGGGCGGTGGTGGGCCGTCCGTCAGCAGGTGCAGCCATGTTCCGAGCGTTTCGCGCAGCTCCCCCTCCGGGACCACCGCGTCCACCGCCCCCGCCGCGAGCTGTGCCTCCGCCGTGTAGGCCGTGGGGTCGGCGTCCGGTGGTCGTACTCGGGATCCCGCGAAGCCCACCTGGGTGCCCGGCAGCGCGAGGATGACGTCGGCGCCCGCGCCCAGGGTGGCCCAGCCGCCGCCCGTCGTCGGGTCCCGCAGGACCGCGATCTGAGGGAGGCCCGCCTCCCTCGTGAGCGTCGACTGGTGTGCCACGCGCTGGAGTTGGGTGAGGGCGAGCATGCCCTCCTGCATACGGCTGCCGCCCGTGGCCACCAACGGGACGATCGGGAGCCGGTGTTCACGGGCGTATGCGTACGCCGACTCCAGACGGTCGCCGGTGTGTCGGCCGAGGGAGCCGCCCAGGAAGCCGAACTCGAAGGCGAGCAGGACGGCTTGGGTGCCCCGCACGGTGGCGGTGCCGCAGATCACCGACTCCTGCTCGCCGGTGCGTGCGGCGGCGCGGGCGCGTGCGGCGTCGTAGCCCTGCCAGGCGAGGGGGCCGTCGGGCTCGGCGTCCGGGGAGGGCGACGGGAGCTCGGACTCCATGGCGGGGTAGGGGAGTTCGGTGAAGGAGTCGGTGTCCGTGACCAGGCTCAGGAAGGCGCGCGCGGAGAGGCGTTCAGCCACGGTTCAGGGCCCGCTTCATGATCTTCCCCATGTCGTTGCGGGGCAGGGCGTCGAGGTGGTGGACGACGCGGGGCCGCTTGTGCGGGGCGAGGCGGCCCGCCACATGGTCCGCCAACTCCTCGGCGGAGGGCGGCGACTGGGGATCGGCCGGCACCACCCAGGCCACGATCCGCTCGCCCAGGTCCGCGTCCGGCTCGCCGGTGACCGCCGCCTCGCGCACCCCCGGGTGCTCCAGCAGCGCGTTCTCGATCTCACCGGCCCCGATCTTGTAACCCCCGCTCTTGATCAGGTCGGTGGCCTTGCGGCCGACGATCCGCACATAGCCGTCGGCCTCCCGCACCGCCATGTCACCGGTGCGGAACCAGCCGTCGGCCGTGAAGGCGGCCTCGGTCGCGTCGGGCCGGTTGAGGTAGCCGGTGAAGAGGTTCGGGCCGCGCACCTGGATCTCGCCGACGGTCTCGGAGTCGTACGAGGTGATCGGCGACCCGTCCTCCTCCACCAGCCGGAGTTCGACACCGGGCAGCGGCACGCCCACCGTTCCGGGCCGCGGCTCACCGTCGGCCCGCACGCTGGTGTTCATCAGGGTCTCCGTCATGCCGTACCGCTCGATGACCCGCTGCCCGGTCGCGGCCGTGATGCGCTGGTGGTCGTGGACGGGGAGGGCGGCGGAACCGGAGACCAGCAGCCGCGCCCGGCCCAGCGCCTTCGCCAACTCCGGCTCCTCGGGGAGGGATTGGGCGATGCGGTGGTACATCGTGGGCACACCGAACAGCATGGTCGCGCCCCCGTTCAGCTCGCGCGCCACGCCCTCGGTGCTGAACCTCCCGAGGTGCCGGACGGAGCCGCCGCGCCTGAGCGGCCCCAGGATGCCCAGCACCAGCCCGTGCACATGGAACAGCGGCAGCCCGTGCACGAGCACGTCGTCGCCGGTCCACCGCCAGGCGTCGGCGAGGGCGTCGAGGGTGGTGGCGATGGCCCGGCGGGGGATGACGGCGCCCTTGGGCGGGCCGGTGGTGCCGGAGGTGTAGACGACGAGGGCGGGGTCCTCGTCGGTGAGGGTGGGGGCGGGGTCCTCGTCGGTGGGGGCCGGGGAGGGGCTCTCGGTGACCGATGGAGCGGGAAGCTCTGCGACGGCTCCGCTCACCTCCACGTCGACGCGTTCCAACCCCCGTAGAGCCAAGGGAAGTTCGTCCTCCGGAGCCGCCAGCACCACCGTGGGCGCGCTGTCGGACAGGATGTGCCCGAGTTCCTGCTCGCCCGACTTCGGGTTCAACGGCACCGCGGCCACGCCCGCCTCCAGCGCCGCGACCACGGCGACGGCGGTCTCCAGTGCCGGAGTGGCCCAGACGGCGACCCGGCCGGCCGCCCGGACGCGCTCCCCGAGCGCACGGGTCGCCGAGGCGAGCTGCCCGTACGTCAACGACCGCGCACCGAAGCGCAGGGCGACGCGACCGTTCGGTTCGTCCGACAGTTCGTCCGACAGGGCGGGAAACAGAGAGGACACGCGACGCACTCCTTGCGGCCGGGAACGACGACACCACCGTTCCTACACCGGAACGAGCCGAACACGCCGCTGCCGCAGATTGATCTCCGTCACCTTGACCACCAGCGGAGCACCGACCTTCGGCAGGTGCCCGTCGGTGAAGTCGGTGAAGTCGGTGAAGTCGGTGAACAGGTCACGGTGGACAAAGCCCTCGATATCGTCGGATACCCGGACGAACACACCGAAGGGGACCACCTTGGTGACGGTCCCGTCCAGCACCCGGTCCGGTCCCCGCCGGGCGAACTCCGCCAAGGGGTCGGGTTCCAGGGCCGCCATGGACAGCCGGACCTGCTGTCGGGGCAGTTCGAAGTCGAGCACCTCGGCGGTGATCTCCTGGCCGACCCGCACCACGTCGTGGAAGGAGCCGTACGGCCGCCGGGAGAGCTCGGGGGCGGTGATGAAGCCCTCGGTGCCGTCGATGTCCACGAACACACCGATCGACTCGACGGCGGTGACCACGCCCCGCACGACCTGGCCCCGGGTGAACCCTCGCCAGGTGGCGTCGGCCTCCACGGTCCGGCGCCAGGTGCCGACGAGCGTGGCCAGGTCGGGGGCGAGGGGGATCTCGACCGTGGTCAGGGTGGGATGGCGCAGCCAGTGCAGACGGGGGCGGTCCACCGTGCCCTCGTGCCGGGGAGGGTCGTCGGTGGAGGGGGTGAAGTCGTCGACGACGATTCTGCCGCCCGGGGTGAGGAGGCGGGCCGGGTCGGCGGGGGTGTCGTCCGGGGTCTTGCCCGTGCCGCCGCCGTCGAGGACGAGGAGGTCGTAGGGGGCGTGGGCGGTGATACGGGACCAGTCGCCGGTGAGGACCCGCACCTCGGGACGGTCCGCGAAGACCTCGGCGGCGATCCGGGCGCGCTCCGGATCCCGCTCCACACTGACCAGCCGTACGCCTTCCGGGGCCCCGGAAGCCAGCCACGCCAACCCCACCCCGCAGCCCGTCCCGGTCTCTCCGATCGCCTCCCGCGCGCCGCCCGCCAGGACCCGCAGCAGGCGGCCCTGCTCCGGGCGGCAGGAGTAGGGGAAGCCGTGGGTGCGGGCGGCGGTGAGGGCCCGGTGGACCAGTGGGGGGAGGTCGGGTTCGTCGGCGTACGCGTCCGTTCCGGAGATCGCCACGGACCCATACTGCCGTACGGACACTTGGACCGGTACGCCCGTGCGGACACTCGGACCGGTAATGCCGTACGGGCAAGGGAGTTGGTCAGGCCGCCGCCTCCACCACGTCCGCCACCACACAGCTCACGTTGTCCGGGCCGCCCGCCGTGTTCGCCGCCGCGACCAGGGCGAGGACCGCCTCGTCGGGGCTGTCCGTCGTGCTCAGGAGGTCTCGGATACGGGCCTCGGGGACCACGGAGGAGAGGCCGTCGGAGCACAGGAGGTAGCGGTCGCCGGGGGAGGTGTCGTGCAGTCGGAGGTCGGGGGCGGTGGTGCCGAGGCACTTGAGGAGCAGCGTGCGCTGGGGGTGGGACGTCGCCTCCTCCGGGGTCAGCCGGCCCTCGTCGATCATCGACTGGACCACGGTGTGGTCGTGGGTGATACGGAACAGTCCGCCGTCGCGGAGCAGATACGCGCGGGAGTCCCCCACATGGACCAGGGCCAGCCGCGACCCCGTCCACAGCAGCGCCGTCAGCGTCGTGCCGTTCTCGTCCGTGCCGTCCGTCGCGTCGCGGACCGCGTCCGTGGCACCCTGCACCGCGTCCTGCAGGAGGTTGAGGAGGTCGCCGGCCGGCAGTTCGTCGGTGTCCAGGAAGCGCAGGGCCTCCACCGCCGCGCTGC
>Ga0182007_10001809_pt1 | contig 11159 bp, 10 predicted proteins | sample Sormic07211113_1_FD_123023 | JGI IMG/M metagenome (GOLD analysis project Ga0182007, IMG submission 123023) | Rhizosphere microbial communities from Sorghum bicolor, Mead, Nebraska, USA - 072115-113_1 MetaG | ecosystem: Host-associated > Plants > Roots > Rhizosphere | place: USA: Nebraska... | reverse complement strand
ATCAGGGCCGTTCGTTCAAATCCTATCGCGGTATGGGTTCACTGGGCGCGATGTCTAAAGGCTCTTCTGACCGCTACTTCCAGACCGATAACGCCGCTGACAAACTGGTGCCGGAAGGTATCGAAGGTCGCGTGGCCTATAAAGGCCGTCTGAAAGAGATCGTGCATCAGCAGATGGGCGGCCTGCGCTCGTGCATGGGCCTGACCGGTTGCCCGACCATTGATGACCTGCGCACTAAGGCGGAGTTTGTCCGCATCAGCGGCGCCGGCATCAATGAGAGCCACGTGCATGATGTGACCATCACCAAAGAGTCACCGAACTACCGCATGGGTTCATAATCCCGATTTCCCGCCCGGCTTCAGCCGGGCGCTTTTATTGATTAAGTCACCGTTCTGGAAAACCCTCAATGACGACGGAAAATATCCATAAGCATCGCATTCTGATTCTCGATTTCGGCTCACAATATACTCAGCTGGTTGCACGTCGCGTGCGCGAGCTGGGCGTTTACTGTGAACTCTGGGCATGGGATGTCACCGAAGAGCAGATTCGCCAGTTCAATCCAAGCGGCATCATCCTTTCCGGTGGCCCGGAAAGCACCACCGAACTGAACAGCCCGCGTGCGCCTGAATATGTCTTCAGCGCTGGCGTGCCGGTGCTGGGTGTCTGCTACGGTATGCAGACGATGGCAATGCAGCTGGGCGGCACCGTTGCTGGCTCAACTGAGCGCGAGTTTGGTTATGCGCAGGTTGAAGTGACGACGCCAAGCGCCCTGGTTCGCGATATTGAAGATGCGATCAGCGCCGCTGGCAAACCGCTGCTGGATGTCTGGATGAGCCATGGCGACAAAGTCACGGCGATCCCGGCTGACTTCGTGACCGTTGCCAGCACAGAAACCTGTCCGTTCGCCATCATGGCTAACGAAGAGAAGCGTTTCTACGGCGTGCAATTCCACCCGGAAGTGACCCATACCCGCCAGGGCCTGCGGATGCTTGAGCGCTTCGTTATCGACATCTGTGAATGTGAAGCCCTGTGGACGCCAGCCAAAATTATTGAAGATGCGGTTGAACGCCTGCGTGTTCAGGTCGGCAACGACAAAGTGATCCTCGGCCTGTCTGGTGGTGTTGACTCCTCCGTGACGGCAATGCTGCTGCATCGCGCCATTGGCGACCGTCTGACCTGCGTGTTCGTAGATAACGGGCTGCTGCGCCTGAACGAAGCACAACAGGTTATGGATATGTTTGGCGACCACTTCGGCCTCAACATTATTCACGTTGAAGGCGAAGCGCGCTTCCTCGACGCGCTGGCAGGTGAGAATGAGCCGGAAGCGAAACGTAAAATTATCGGTCGCGTCTTTGTGGAAGTCTTCGACGAAGAAGCGCTGAAGCTGCAGGACGTTAAGTGGCTGGCACAGGGCACCATCTATCCGGATGTTATTGAGTCTGCGGCCTCTGCAACCGGTAAGGCGCACGTCATCAAATCGCATCACAACGTCGGCGGCCTGCCGAAAGAGATGAAGATGGGCCTGGTTGAGCCGCTGCGTGAGCTGTTCAAAGATGAAGTGCGTAAGATTGGTCTGGAGCTGGGCCTGCCTTACGACATGCTCTACCGCCATCCGTTCCCGGGTCCAGGTCTGGGCGTGCGCGTGCTGGGCGAAGTGAAGAAAGAGTATTGCGACCTGCTGCGCCGTGCCGATGCCATCTTCATTGAAGAGCTGCATAAAGCGGATCTCTATAACAAAGTCAGCCAGGCCTTCACCGTCTTCCTGCCGGTACGTTCAGTCGGCGTGATGGGCGATGGCCGTAAAAATGACTGGGTTGTCTCGCTGCGTGCGGTGGAAACCATCGACTTTATGACCGCACACTGGGCACACCTGCCGTATGATTTCCTGGGCCGTGTCTCTAACCGCATCATCAATGAAGTCGACGGCATCTCCCGCGTGGTGTATGACATCAGCGGTAAGCCACCAGCGACGATTGAGTGGGAATAACCTGGCCTCAGCCAGTTAATCCCTGATAAGTCTGCAGCCCGCTCCTCAGCGGGCTTTTTTATTGCTCTGACCGTGCGCAGACTCGCTGTTTTAACCTTTCAGCACATCCAGGTCCGTCGCTGGTGTTTTCCTGTTCACTTTGCCGGAAATTACGCTATCCTCAATGCAGTAAAAGCCCGCAACTGACGTCATTTGTGTCCCGCTTTTCCCCGCCGCTTCATCGATCGTCCGTATCCCAAAGCCGCCGCTTACTGAAACCGCCTGCTGAACAGGCGATTCGCGATTCTTACGTCACCAGGAATGTTGTCATGCTCTCACTTAAAGTGTTCAGCCTGTTTTTTGTTGCCGTACTGCTGCTATCGCTGGGAGCCAGCATTGCGCAGGCGACGCGTCACAGCGAAACCGCAGAGCCGGGCGGCTGGGCGACCGCCCGACGTGATTCGTCCGGGATAGCACCCGACCCGCGCGCTTTATATAGCCTGGCTATTGTACAGGTCTATGCTGCGGACCTATGGCTGGAAAGGGGCGGTGGCGGTGCATCCGTGGATCATCTTCAAGCGCGCAGGTGAAACTCGATTCACTCGCTACGAAGTGATTAGCTGGGGCAGCGGCGATAAAGTCCGGCGCAACACCAACCTGCCTGATGGCTACTGGTATGGCGCAAAACCGCGGCTGCTGGTGGAACATCGCGGACCGGAAGCAGAAGCGATGATCCCGCAGATTGAAGCCGCCATTAAATCCTATCCGTGGCCGACAACCTACCGCGCCTGGCCAGGACCGAACAGCAACACCTTCCTGGCGCATATTGGCCGCGAAGTACCCGCTTTAAGGCTTGATCTGCCCGCTAACGCGCTGGGAAAAGATTACCGGCCACTGTGGCGTCCGGTCGGGCTGCCGCCATCCGGGCGCGGCCTGCAGGTGTCGATTCTGGGCGTGGCGGGAGTGACGCTGGGTGCAGAAGAGGGATTTGAAGTCAATCTGCTGGGTCTGAACATGGGAGTCGATTTCACACCGTTCCGGCTGCGTCTGCCGTTTATTGGCGGCCTGGGTAATGACAATCTTCAGCAGGATAAGCCCTGACAGTCTGGCCCCGTCAGGGGCCGTTTCACCTCAGCACACGCCAAAGTCACCCTCTTCGTGATAGAGATTGACGCTCTCTGCTTTCACTTCGATCTCTTTTCTCGCCGCATCATCAACGCGTGCACACCATAAGGTGTCGCCTTCTACGCGCAGCACCTGCATTTTCGGGCCGCCGGTTTTCGACTGAACAAAATCCTCTGCTTTAAACATATTGCCTCCGTTGATTATCGTTTCTGCTGCCAGATGACTTCTGGCGCTGATCGTTTTTTGTGTGACGTTTTCCAGTTTATACCCTGACTGTTTTACTGCGAGAAAAAGTCTGCGCATGCTGAGCCGCACTAAGATAATTTCATAGGGTTGTCAGTTGACAACTTATCAATTCAGCGTCAGGATAGAGAAAAATATGGCAAGGAAGCGGCATCCCAACAAAGAGATCGAAACGGCGTTACGCTACGCCGAATCCCATGGCTGGCTGGTCGTCACGGGAGGCCATCACGCCTGGGGAAAAATGTACTGCCCGAAAAATCTGTTGATGTGCTGATGCGGGGAGTTTTGTCTGACCTGTATCTGGAGCACACCAAAAAACGCACATCAGCATGCCCGCGCGCTGCGACGCGTGGTCGACAACTGTCACTATCTGAAGTCCTGATGCAGCACAAGGAGAAGCATATGGAATATTGTTTCACATTACGGTTCAGCCTGCCGGAAGGGCATGCGCCGGTGGATGAACTGCTGGAAACGCTGGCAGCGGCAGGCTGTGATGATGCGCTAATCGGCCTGGGCATGCCGGGCAGAATTGCACTGGAGTTCACCCGGGAGTCCGACTCTGCAACGGATGTATTGAAGCAGGCAGAAGAGGATGTGTTGCGTGCGATACCGGGGGCCACGCTGGTGGAAGCCGCACCCGATTTTGTGGGATTGACGGATGTGGCGGAGATCATCGGCATGACGCGTCAGAATATGCGTAAGCTGATGCTCAGCCACCGCCCGCCGTTTCCGCTGCCGGTGCATGACGGTAAAACCGCCATCTGGCACTTAGCGGATGTGCTGGAGTGGCTGAGTCAGCGTGGTAACTATACGCTGCCTGCGGCGACCCGAGAGCTGGCACAGGTAACGCGGCAGCGCAATCTTAACGGGTCGCTGCAACGTTACGGTCTGCAAGCCTGACGATCAGTGCGGCAGCAGGAAAATCGTCGCCAGCCCCAGGAAAATAAAGAAGCCGCCGGTGTCGGTAAGGGCGGTGATCAATACGCTGGAGCCGACGGCGGGATCGCGATTCATTTTAGTCATGACCAGCGGCACCAGCACGCCCATCAGCGCGGCCAGCAGCAGATTAAGCGCCATAGCCAGCATCATAACGCCGCCCAGCGCCATATTGTCATACATCATCCAGGTGATGCCGCCCATGATGCCGCCCCAGAACAGGCCGTTGATCAGCGCCACGCCAAGCTCGCGGACGATCACAAACGAAAAGTTGCCCGGTTCAACCTGATGTAAGGCCAGCGCCCGCACAATCATGGTGATGGTCTGATTACCGGTATTGCCGCCGATACCCGCGACGATCGGCATCAGCGTGGCCAGCGCCACGATTTGCGAAATCGTCCCTTCAAACAGTCCGATAACCCGGGAGGCGACAAAGGCGGTACAGAGGTTAATCGCCAGCCAGGCCCAGCGTTTACGTACCGATTTACGCACCGGCGCGAACACATCCTCTTCCTGACTGATACCCCCCATTTTACGAATGTTGCTTTCGTTTTCGGCATTCACCAGGTCGATGATGTCTTCAATGGTCACGCGGCCAATCAGCTTGCCCCTGGCGTCGGTAACGGCGGCTGAAATGAGGTTATAACGTTCAAAGGCACTGGCTGCGTCTTCGGCCTTATCATTGAGCTGGAAGGTGGTAGGGCGGGCGTTCATCACGTCGCTCACCAGGGTTTTGGGTTTGTTAAGCAGGATGTCCGTCAGCAGCAGTTCGCCCAGCAGCTGATTATCTTTATTGGTGATAAAGAGTTTATCGGTACCGCCCGGCATGCTTTTGCGCTTGCGCAGAAAGCGTTGCACCGTTGCAAGCGTGACATCTTCACGCACCGTCAGGATATTGAAATCCATCACCCGGCCTACGCGGTCACGGTCAAGCTGCACCATATCGAGCATGCGGGCGCGCAGGGCGGGCTCCACAGTTGCCAGCAGGCGTCCGGTCAGGTCACGTGGCAGATAACGCGCCAGCCAGACCTGATCGTCGATATCCAGCGGCTGGATAGCGCGCAGGATATCGCGGTCGCTCATCTCTTCGGTGAGGCTGGCCCAGACCGTTTCAGACGCTTCAACCAGCACATGGCCGCGCCGCTCGTTCGGCACCAGCCGCCACAGCGCCTGACGTTCTTCTTCGGGCAGGGCTTCGAGAATATCCGCGAGGTCAGCGGCATGCAGTTGCAGAATGTCCTGTTCCAGCGCGTCACGCTGGGCCGCATTTTCACGTTGCTGTTCAGGATTGAGATCGCCCGATTTCTCCAGCAGGGCATCAACCAGATCGTGCTCGCTGAGCAGCAGCGTCAGAATGCGATGACGTATTTCACTTAAACGTTGAGAGTGAGAGGCAGACACATTGGATCCCTTAAGTCTGAAAGCACCAGCACGAAGTGTAGCGTTTCGCCTGAAAAAGGGATGCAAAAAAGAGTCCAGTTATCTGGATAACGTTTAAGTTTCAGGTGCGTTTCAGGCGAAAGGTCGTTATTGGTTATTCGCTATCGCGTATCGCCTGATGTTATGACAACCGGTTCAGGAATAGCTTTCTGTTGCTGATGATGCTCGAAGGCAGCAGGAAGGATAAAAATCAGGCGACTAAAAAGAATGATAAAACTAATCAGCAGCACAATGCGGGTCATGGTGCCGGTTTTTTGACGTCTTCGGGGAGAAATAGCGCTGTTCACGCGGGGTGGTTCCTGTAATGACCCCATCTGGGGCGACTGCAATATTTAGTCACAGTCGCCTGATGAAATCAATCGCTGTTGAAAAAAACAGCAGATAAAGATCAGTAACTCGCTTTTTGCGCCAGCAGCGTCGCAAACCGACAGGTGATGCGGTTGCCATTTTCATCTGTGCGATGCAGTTGACCAGGGTGCTCGTTGTACTTCACGATGTGCCAGTTGCGGTAGTAGTGGCTGAGCTCACCTGATTTAAACGCAAAGGAGAAATCAGCCGGGCAGGGCATATCGTCCGTGTTCATCGCCGCCACGATCAGGTTAAAACCGTCTCTGACCGTACAGGCCTGCATGTCGGCAATCAGCTGCGGAATAGTCTGCGGCTGAAGGAACATCATCACCACGGTCGACAGCACAAAGTTGAAGCCGCCATTAAAGCGCGTGTTGTTCAGGTCGCGCTGCTCGGTATGAATGCCGCTGAGATTTTCCTGCGCAATAATCTCCTGCAGGCGCGCCAGGCTTTGCGGATTATGATCCCACGCCGTGACGTCAAAACCGTGCTGATTCAGAAACAGCGTATTGCGTCCCACGCCACAGCCAAGGTCAAGCGCCTTGCCGACGTTGAGCTGGGGCAGCGCCGCAACCACTTCGGAGTGGGGCGGCGTTAAACCATAGGTTTCGGCAAAATAGTTTTCGCCTGAAAGGGGTGCGGTTGGTTGTGTCATATTCATCATTTCAGTTAAACGGGCGCCAGGCGCCCGTGTTGTCAGACTTCTTCTTCGAGGATCAGTTTCCATCCCGTGACGTCATTCCAGTAAACCTGCTCCCGTTCAAGATCGAGCTGAACCAGGTTGTTCTGCGTGAAATAGCCCGCCGGGAAGGTCAGCGTCCAGTGGCCGTCATCGCATTTCAGGGTTAACGCCTCCGGACGCGTGGTGGCCTGTCGCTGATTATTCAGCAGGGTACCCAGGCGAAGCAGGAAGATCAGCGGCACAAACTGCTTTTTCTTGAACAGCGTCACGCGCGGCAGCTCATCAAGCTTTATCGCTTTACGATGGAATCTGACCAGCGCCGCCAGCAGCATCTGTTGATCCTGATTGAAGCCCGGCAGGTTGGTGTTTTGCAGAATATAGGCTGAATGGCGTTGCAGGCCGCTGTGATTGATGGTCAGGCCCACTTCGTGCAGCATCGCCGCCCATTTCAGCAGTGCGGCCAGTTGTGGATTCGCCAGTTTCTGATTCTGCTCGCGCCACTGCAGATAAAGCTGCTCGGTGGTGTCGAGCACGCGTCGTGCCTGATCGCTGTCGATAGCGTAATGGTTCGCCAGACTCTGTGCAGTACGGCTACGAATATCCTGATGGCGGAAACGGCCCTCCATCTCATAGAGCACACCTTCACGCAGCGCACCGTCGGAGAGGCGCAATTCGCGAATGGCCAGCGCATCAAATACGCCGCAAAGAATCGCCAGCCCGGGTACAAACACGCCTTTACGCTCTTCCGACAGACCCGGCAGGCTGAGTGCAGCAAAGGATTTGTGTTTCATCACCTCGTCATAGAGCTTTTCGAGGCGCTCAGGCGTAATCAGCTTCTCTTTTTCATCCATCGCCAGCAGCACTTCGCAGGCGGCTTTGATGGTGCCTGACGCGCCCAGCGCATATTGCCAGCCATGCAGACGATATTGCCACGCCAGCGTTTCCAGCTTCTGCGCGGCCGCTAAACGGGCGCGACGGAAGTTTTCACGGCTGATTTCACCTTTCGGGAAATAGAGCTGGGCGAAACTGACGCAACCCATACGTCGGCTCTCAACCAGTTGCGGTTCAAAATCCTCACCAATGACCAGTTCGGTGGAGCCGCCGCCGATATCGATCACCAGCTTGCGGCCTTTCTCCGGCTGGGTGTGTTCAACGCCCATAAAGATCAGGCGAGCCTCTTCATGGCCCGAAATCACCTCGATCGGATAGGGGATCACCTCGGCCGCACGTTGCAGGAAGGTTTCGGCGTTGACCGCCTCGCGCAGCGTGTGGGTACCGACAATCGTCACGTTGCTTGGACTGAACCCCTGCAGGCGCTCGGCGAACAGGGCCAGGCAGGCTAACCCTCGCTCCATCGCTTCCTCGCTGAGGTTGTGCCGGGCATCCAGTCCGTCAGCCAGATGGACGCGCTGCTTAAGGCGGCCCAGTACCTGCATCGCACCATCGACAACCCGCGCAATCACCATATGGAAACTGTTCGAGCCCAGGTCAATCGCCGCAAACTCCTGGGGTTTTGGCGTACTTTTATGAGAAATTGGCATAGGATTTATTCAGGTTGTTCCAGTTTCTTGATGTAATCATAAATGGCCAGCTGCGATCGCACTTTACGACGATTGCCGCGCTGGACGTAATGGTTACTCAATTCTTTATCGACGATGCGGGCTTTCACCGTATCACTCAACTGAATAGCAATAATGTCGAGTATGCGCTGCCGGATGTGGGGATCGAGTATCGCCACTGCAACTTCGATACGGTAATCAATGTTACGTGTCATCCAGTCAGCGGAGGAGAGGAACACCTTCTTATCGCCGCCATTCTCAAAAATATAGACGCGATCGTGTTCCAGATAACGGTCAACAATACTGATGACACGAATATTTTCACTGATCCCGGGCAAGTCAGGGATTAATGAGCACATTCCGCGCACCAGAAGATTAACCTTCACCCCTACGCTGGAGGCTGTATAAAGCCGATCAACCAGACCTTTGTCCACCAGATTGTTGATTTTCAGAGTAATGCCGCAGGGCTTATTCTGCTGCGCATTAGCAATTTCGGTGTCGATTAGCTCATACAGCATCCGGCGCGAGTTTTGTGGCGACACCATCAGGTGATCGAACGTCACAGGCCGATAGGGATTCTCAATAAAGTTGAACACCCGACGCACTTCATTGGTGATGCGCGCATCCGCGGTCAGCAACGAGTAGTCCGTATAGAGACGCGCGGTTTTCTCGTTAAAGTTGCCGGTACCGATATGCGCGTAGCGCACAATCTCTTCGCCTTCGCGGCGTGAAATCAGGAACAGCTTGGCGTGGATCTTCAGGCCTGGTGCGGAGAAAATGACATGCACGCCCGCTTCAGTCAGGCGTTTCGCCCAGTAAATATTGGCTTCTTCATCAAAGCGCGCCTGCAGCTCCACCACCACCGTGACTTTTTTACCGTTGTAGGCGGCATGGATCATCGCATCCATGATGCGGGAGTGTTTAGCAACACGGTAGATGTTGATTTTTATCGCCAGCACGCTGGGGTCGAACGACGCCTGACGCAGCAGCTCCAGCACATGCTCAAAGGTGTGGTACGGGTAGTAGAGCAGCACGTCGCGATTGCGAATCGCATCAAAGCCGTTGCGGAAGCCATCAAAGCCGATGTGGCGAATCTGCGGCAGCGGGCGGTTCACCAGGTTGTTTTTGCCGACGTTCGGGAAGCCGATAAAGTCTTTGAAGTTGTGGTAGCGGCCGCCTGGCAGGATGGAGTCCAGGTTTGAGATGGAAAGCTTGTGGCACAGCAGCGACACCATCGTGTCGGGCATATCGCGCTGGTAGACAAAACGCACCGGTTCCGCCGTCAGTCGCTGCTTCAGGCTGGAGGACATCAGTTCCAGCAGGCTCGACTCCATCTCCGTGACCAGGTCGTACTCGGCGTCACGCGTCATTTTCATTGAATAGGCGTTGAGCGCGTCGTAGTCGTAGAAACCTTTAAAAATGTCATCCAGGCAGTAGCGCAGAATGTTATCCAGCAGGATCATTGGCTTACGGCGGCGCGGTGGCTCAGCCGGTAAATTGATGAAACGCGGGACTTTGTCGGACGGAATTTCCAGCAGCGCATACTGAATATTGTCACCGCGAATGATCTCTACCGCCAGATAGGTATAGTCATCTTTAAGGAATTCGGTCAGATCCGTTTCATGGGTGATCAGAATCGGCGAGATATGCTGACGCAGTTCGTGCTTGAAGTAGTGGCGCAGCCACGCCTGCTGATTGGAGGAGAGCTGACGTTCGTTGATCAGGAAGATCTGGTTACGTGCCATCTCCAGCAGCAGATCGTTATATAACGCATCAAACTCCTGATCGGACTTCATTACCCGCTGCTGAATTTTCTTAAACAGATGGCGTGGTGTACTGGCGGAACCCTGCTCTTCACCAATCAGAATGCGGCGTTTGAGGTCGGCGAAACGCACTTTATAGAATTCGTCGAGATTATTGGAGTAGATACCCAGAAAGCGCATCCGCTCAATCAGTGGATTGCTTTTGTCTGCTGCTTCCTGCAAAACCCGTTCATTAAAGGATAACCAGCTTAATTCTTTTTCAATATAAAGCTTTACCTGACCCATTCTCACTCCATTTAGCGGTTGCAGGACTGAAGATCCAGTATCCACCAACATTATGGCGAGAGTATGGCAGCGTTGTCCAACGCCAGGAGTTGTCTTATCAATCGGCTACGGGCAACATAGCGGCTTATTTTGGCCTGCTAGCGGAACCGCATGAGCGCAAACCACATTCCTGTCCAATTCAGCGATCGTAAGCGTCGTGCCGTTGACCGTCTGACGCGCCGACTGGTCACCTGCTGTGGCGTGGCGATCCTGCTATTGATGCTGCTGCTCTTCTGCTGGCTGATTGGCGTGGTATTACCGCTGTTTAATGCGCCGGGCCTGCAGATTGCGGCCAGCCAGCAACTCTGGGATCGTGCGCCAGCCTTAGCGATTGGCAATCAGGGGAAGGTCGGCTGGCGCATCAGCGAGCGCGGTGCGGCGCGTTTTATTCCGCTGGATGGTCAGCCTGCGGAACCGGCACTGGCCCTGACCCCGCCGCCCGGGGAGATAGTGCGGAGTGCCGATGAGCAGACGTTACTGCTGAATATGCAGGGTGCGCTGACACTGATGCAGCCAACCGCCGACCAGCAGTGGCGTTTTCCGCTGGGAGATAAACCGTTTCATCTGCCTGATGGCGCAGTGACGAAGATGGCGCTGGCGACGCGCCATGCGGGTCAGTGGCGTATAGCCGCACTTACTGAGGCCGGACTCCGGGTGCTGACGCTCGGCACCGATCGCCAGGCCTCGGTTATCCCGCTGCCGCAACGCCAACTGGATCTGCTGGCGCTCTCGCCGGCCGGCGATCTGCTCTACACCACCGAAGGCAATCTGCT